>WLWD01000201.1_pt1 | contig 47624 bp, 41 predicted proteins | sample 6712731 | NCBI WGS metagenome assembly WLWD01 (sample SAMN12718690, study PRJNA576275) | sponge metagenome | isolation source: marine sponge | host: Mycale hentscheli | place: New Zealand: South Island, Marlborough, Capsize Point | collected 2014-11-01 | reverse complement strand
ATAGTGGAGTGGGCATGGCAACAGCCACGCCCACCTGAACTGTGAACATTTATTCATTTATCTAGTTAATGTATTTATTATATTCATTTATTTTATTGTAAGAGTTATTTTTGGTTAAGTTCTATGTCAGTCTATTTTTGGTTCATGCGTCATGTGAGTATTTGTTAATATGTGTTGATTGAAGTCATGTGTTGTCGTGCGTGCTCATGCCTGCATTGCAGCAAGAACTTCACGCTGCAATGCAGGAAGTGATGTCATTGTGTAGGGCGTGTCCCTTAGTTCTATATAAGCATCGTGTGTCAATTTACGAGTTTTAGTTATTCCTCGTCCTAATTTTATGATAGACCTTTTTATAACTCTGTCAAGGGATAGGGGGTAACTCTGGTGGCAGTGGTTACCCGTGGGTGTCTCTCCAAGATATATCTGTTGTATGAGTAACTGTGAGTGGAGAGCTGCACTCGCCCCCGATCGACCCACAATTGGTGGCAGCGGTGGTAGTGCCTCACGCCTTCGACTTCGACCTACGTTTCTCTGGGCTTCACCCGACTCTTCGGAACTGCTCCAAACCGATTTACGACTCGGAAAGCACTACGTCGAGCCAGGCATCAGCAGGAGTTTTACAAGGGTTTGATTTCTGTTATACATCTTATTGGTTGCCGTGTTTGTTTCATTTACTGATTGTTGGTGTTTGTTTCTCTGTGTTCAGGTCGCTGGTTGTGGATGAACCGGAGAGAGAAGAAGGATAGAGCCTGTAAGGGGAAATATAGAATCGACTCTGGTATCGAGAACGGTTCTGAAAGTTCTGTTAGTGCCTTGCCCGATAAGGTGAAAGTTGGGAAGTGCAAGAGTAAGATAGACGGCGGGAAGTCTGGGGACGTGTCCCGTGAGTTAGAGAATTGTGAGACTGAATCTTTGTTGTCTCAATATTGTAGTAGTACTGTTGAGGTTCCTAGTAAGCCGTTGGTCTTGACTAGGCAATTGTTTAAGAACTGTGGTGTTATTTCTGAGTCTGAAAGTGAAATGTTGGGAGATGATGAGTATAGTGGTGTGTCCAGGGAAGTGGACGAGAACAGTGTGTTAGGGGATCTTGGATCCCGTAGTAGAGAAAGAGAGGACTTTGCTGCTCTTGGTAGGGGTGCTGAGTCTAACCCTAGTGAGGATCAGGTCGGGGATATGGACATGAGAGCCTTCCTCAGACAAATGACTAGACTGATGAAATGTGCTGAGCCCTCTAGTGGGAATTGTGGTAATGGTGATAGGAATGAGTTGAACAGGCAAATTGCTGCCTTGGCACCTCATAAGGATGGAATTGACATTGTTAAATATATTAAGAAGTTAGAGGCAGACCTCACAGACATAGGCTGCCCGAGAGTGCAGTTCAAAACGGTTCTTCTCCAAAAGTTGCAGTCCAAATCGGGCACAGCTTGCGTTGCTTCTGTTGACCGAGAACATACTTCCTATCCAGAACTGAAAGAATTGCTAGTTGAAACGTTAGGCTCCAGTCGCACCGCGCTGGGTGTCAAACTTATTTCTGACTTTGGAACAGCTACGAAATCGATGAACTCTACCGAATCGTATGCTCACTTGAAGGGTCTAATCGACTCCGTTGACATGGCTACCGTAGACAAAGCGGACGTGCTTCTCTTCCTTGCTATAGCTGTTTATAGGGCCTCGCGCCCTGCCAGCCAACGCACCTTGATGGATGCGCGTGACATTGGGACTTTCAAAGATCTCAATCGAGTTGCACTGTCATTCCAGATAGCGGAGCCAGAACCATCTGTTGTTACGTCTGTTGGTGTTCCAAGTAGTTCAGGGTTTAGAGGAATGAGGTGTTTTGTGTGCCAGAAATTTGGCCATCGTGCCCATGAGTGTAGACACCGGAATCCCAATGTACATGGTAGTGGTAGTAGTCAGAAAATTGTGTGTTATGCTTGCAACGAGCCGGGGCACAAAGTTCCTGAGTGTCCCAACAGGGGAAGGTATAATGTGAACAAGAGTGAGTCAAGATCAGATGCCAAGAAAGTTGAGGTGAAGAAAGGCATCCGTACGTACAATTCAAATTTAGTGGCTGTGAGAGAACGGAGTTCCCATGTGAAAGGGTTGATTAATGGGATGGAATGTTTGATTGTCCCAGACACAGGAGCTGAGATTACTGTGGTTCCCGGGTGTTTCGTATACGAGAACCAGTTGAGAGATGAGAGAGTGATAGTGAAGGGGTGGGATGGCATGACCAAAACACTCCAAACAGCAGTAGTGGACTTTGAGTATGGAGGCAAAGCCTTCATGTCCACAGTTGCAGTGGCCCATGAGGACGATGTTTGCAGTAAAGTTTTGTTTTCCGTCCCCATGGATGACCCTATGGCGTCACGCCTTCTTTTGGACGCTGCCTCGAGTGCTCCTCCCAGGGCACTAGGGGCAGGGCATCCTGGTGACACCCCAGGCGTCCAGACACCACTTAGTGGTGCTGGCTCTGCTGCTATTCCTGAGGGGGCATGTAAGACCTCCAAAGGCTCTGGTAGCACCCAGAGAAGTGCAGCCGTCAGTGTTGTCACAAGATCTGACTCTAAGAAGTTGAAACTGTGTGAGAAAGAAAAGACAGAAAGTGATGTGAATATTGCTAAGCCTGTTAGTTTCTCTGAGGAGTTCGAGAGACTGGCTCTAATTGATGTTGGTGTTGAGAAGGATGATGGGGTGAAGAAGGATGAAATTTCTTCGGAGGTTGAGTCGGATTCTTCGGGAGTTGAGCTTGGTGTAGAACCGGGAGTTAGTAAGGACGTTGAGCAGTCGAGCCAGGTCTCTCCTCCTAACAATTGTAATATTAGCAGTGAGTCTGATGATAAACTTGTTTGCCCCCAACTTTGTGATTCTTCGAGTGTTGATCTGTTTGTGTCAGAAGTGTTAAGTGACGATTCCCTAGCTCCACTTAGGTGCCTAGCGGACAAGTCCTTGAATGGGTATTCTTGGGCTAATAATGGTGTTCTGATTCATAAGGCAGTAGATGATGCAGGTGAGGAACGATCTAGAATTGTTCTTCCACAGTCCAAACGTGCCAAGGCTCTCAAGCTGGCGCATGATGGTACCGCCCACACTGGTGTTCGTGGGATGAGACGTGTCCTAGGGTCTAGATTTGTGTGGCCTGGGATACACGGGGATATTGTGAAGTTTATAAAATCTTGTGATGTGTGTTTAAGGGTTAATAAGTCTGGAAATAAGAAGGCTTTAATGGTGGAAAGAAGTATTTTGTGTGTTCCATTTGAGTCTGTTGCTGTGGACTTGGTGGGCCCCCTTCCCAAAGGGAAGCGCGGGGCCAAATATCTGTTCACGTACGTTTGCTTATCGAGCAGATGGCCTGATGCAGTCCCCATGAGGACGGCGTCAGCTGAGGAAGCAGCCCAATCCTTTGTGCAGATTATTGCAAGGACGGGCATCCCACTCAAGGTCCTTTCAGATCGTGGGACGATCTTCCTCTCGAAACTCATGACAAATGTGTACTCCATGTTGGGCATAGACTCTGTGCAGTCTTCCCCATACCGCCCGCAGTCCAATGGCGTGGTAGAGAGGCTCCACGGGACCCTGAAGCCTATGTTGGCTAAGGCCCTGGACGCAGGCCTGGACTGGGTGGAGTTTTTGCCGTTGGCCTTGTTTGCCATCAGGCAGATTCCTAACAGGGATGTAGGCTTCTCACCCCACAGACTTGTGTTTGGGAGGGAGGTTTCTGGTCCCCTTGATATCTTGTACCATAAGTGGAGTGACAATGTGTTTGAGGGTATGGAAGTTGAAGAATGGTTGTTGAAGTTACATGATCAACTAACTACCTTGCATGATGCGGCTTGTGCTACTGAAGCCAAGCAAATTGAGTCAAGAGTGTGTTCATACAACAAAGGGAAGAGTGATCGTTGTGTGAAGGTTGGTGACAGTGTTCTGGTGAGAATTCCTGGCCTCCAGGCGGCTTTACAAGCTTCTTGGGAAGGGCCATACCAGGTAATTGAGAAAGTGTCTCGAGTCACATTCAAAGTCTCGAAAGGGGATGGGCATCCAGTGAAAATCGCCCACATTAACAATCTCAAAGATTACGTTGCCAGACCTATGCTTGTGAATGCCGTGACCTTAGTTGCAGAAGATACAGGCATTGAGAATGATCTTTTAAAATGTTCACCTTTGTTGTCTAAGGACAAGTGTCCTGGTTATAATAGCAGAGAATTGGAATGTTTGTTGGGTGAATTGGCTGATAAATTTAGTGAGACCCCTGGTTTGTGTGCTGGTGTTAAATGTACTATTGTTCTGTCTGAACATGCTGTTCCTGTGTCCCAACAAGGGAGGAACATACCAGTGGGTATTGAGCAAGCAGTGTCTGAGGAGATAGATAAATTGTTGAGGGAGGGTTTCATTGTCAAATCAAGTTCCTTGTGGTCGTCCCCTCTTGTTCCTGTGAGGAAGAAAGATGGCTCAGTCCGCATTTGCGTGGATTTCCGCCAACTCAATATGGTGACTCCTCTGGTTAGACACTGGGTCCCGTCGTTAGATGAGATCCTTGATAAAGTTGGAAATTGTTGTTGCTTGTCGACCTTAGATCTTACAGCTGGGTTCCACCAGATCGAAATGGATCCCAAATCTAGTGAACTGACTACCTTTGTTTGCCCTCTCGGTAAGTATCGGTATGTCAGAATGCCCTTTGGGCTCAAAAACGCCCCTGCGGTCTTTCAGGCAGCAGTGGAGCATGTATTGGAACCAGTTAAGTCTGTATGTTGCAATTACATTGATGATGTAGTTATATTTAGTAGGGATTGGTCAAGTCATTTAGCGGATGTGAGGAATGTTGTTGAATGTTTGGGTAATGCTGGGCTGAAGATTAAAAAGAGGAAGTGTGTGTTTGGGAGGAAGTATTTGACGTATTTGGGTCATCGTATTGGTGGGGGAGGTATTTCGATTCCTGAGAGTAGGGTATGTGCATTGAGGGAGTTTGTGAAGCCGAGAACCAAGAAAGACATGCGTGCCTTTCTGGGCGCAATGTCATATTACAGACGCTTTATTGAAGGATTTGGTAGCTTGTCCTCTCACTTGACCCCTGCAACCTCTCTCCGGGCTCCGCATCTGGTGGCTTGGACTGGGGACATGGACGCAGCTTTTGGTGAGTTGAGACAGATATTGTGTGACCATGTTATGTTGTATACTCCCAGCCTCGATGACGACCTAAAGTTATACACAGACGCTTCCGGTGATGGTATTGGGGCGTGTCTTCATGCCGTACGGAAGGGAGAAGAGTTGCCTGTCGCGTTCTTCAGCCGACAGCTCAGACCAGCAGAGAAGAACTACTCCATCTCGGAGTTAGAGAGCTTAGCCATCGTCGCTGCTATCAAGCACTTCGAGAGGCTTGTGTACGCCAAACCGTTGGAGGTGGTGACAGATCATAAGGCGTGTCTAGCCTTGCAGACAGGGAAGGGCCTGAACAGACGACTTCTCAGATTTGCCCTTGCCCTCCAGGATCGACCGATCAAGATTATGTATCGACCAGGTTCCCAACATGGGAATGCGGATGGATTCTCCCGTCAGTCGTGGGAAGATGGAAAGAAGAAGAGCTCTACACCAGACCCGGTGTTTGTCAGCTTGTCCCGAACTCCAAGCTTGGGAGGGGGAGATGTGGGTCTGGAGGATAGTGGAGTGGGCATGGCAACAGCCACGCCCACCTGAACTGTGAACATTTATTCATTTATCTAGTTAATGTATTTATTATATTCATTTATTTTATTGTAAGAGTTATTTTTGGTTAAGTTCTATGTCAGTCTATTTTTGGTTCATGCGTCATGTGAGTATTTGTTAATATGTGTTGATTGAAGTCATGTGTTGTCGTGCGTGCTCATGCCTGCATTGCAGCAAGAACTTCACGCTGCAATGCAGGAAGTGATGTCATTGTGTAGGGCGTGTCCCTTAGTTCTATATAAGCATCGTGTGTCAATTTACGAGTTTTAGTTATTCCTCGTCCTAATTTTATGATAGACCTTTTTATAACTCTGTCAAGGGATAGGGGGTAACTCTGGTGGCAGTGGTTACCCGTGGGTGTCTCTCCAAGATATATCTGTTGTATGAGTAACTGTGAGTGGAGAGCTGCACTCGCCCCCGATCGACCCACAGCATTGCTCAGGTGCATGATCGACCTGTCGAAGAGGGTGAAGGAGCTGCACCACAAGGTGCGTCTGAATGCTGCATTCCGCTCGGACTTCAGGTGGTGTGGTTGTTTCCTTCCTATCTGGAATGGAGCATGCTCTATGGCCGGTGCGGCTCTGAGAAAGCCACAGGTTATTTTGACTTCTGATGCCTCCGGGAGTTGCGGGGTCACGTAATGACCTACCTTCTTTTCAGCGCTTGGTGCCAGATGCAGCCAGGGAACCGTGCAACTTCCCAGCACAACTACTCCAGTGTGTGGTGTCCAGCACTCCAGATTGGACCCAGATAGACTGGCCACCTCCATGCACCAGACATATTCAAGTGGTCAACGCAGGTACCTTCGCTTCTGCGAGGCAATGAGTGTGCAAGCGCTACCAACCAGGGAGGAAGTGCTCTGCAGATTTGTCGCTCAGCTGGTCCAGGATGGCCTCAAACACCACACGATAAAGACGTACATGGCAGGTATCCGTCATCTCCACATTGAAAAGGGCCTTGGTGATCCATTCCTGCCTTCACTGTGCAGACTGCAGTATGTACTTCGTGGTGTGAAGCGGACGCAAGCAGTTGTGGGTGGAAATTGTCAACAGCGCCTTCCCATCACTCCTTCATTACTGAGGGTCGTTAAGGGCATCTGGAATCGTGATTCTGATGACCCAGATCTGACAATGTTGTGGGCAGCCTGTTGCTTAGCCTTCTTTGGTTTCATGAGGGCTGCGGAGCTGACAGTCCCGAGTGACCAGGGCTATGACCCCACCATTCACCTGTCCTTGGGTGACATATCCGTTGACAATCCAGATGATCCGGGGGTGCTGGGGGTCCGGCTGAAGGCGTCGAAGACAGACCCATTTCGAAAGGGTATCTCCCTCTTTATTGGGAGAGTAGCATCAGACATCTGTCCCGTGGCTGCTATGCTGGTGTATGTACCTGCTGGTTAGAGGCCATCAGTCCGGTCCCCTATTCCTATTCAGGGATGGACGATTCCTGACACGTCAGCGGCTGGTGGTTGCAGTACGAGATGCCCTTCGGTGGGCTGGTGTGGACGCCAGTCTGTACGCTGGCCACAGCTTTAGGATTGGAGCAGCCACTACTGCTGCCACTAGAGGTGTGGAGGATTCTGTGATCATGACACTGGGTAGGTGGAGGAGTCTGGCCTACCTGGACTACGTGAGGATTCCACGTGAACAACTGGCCAGATATTCCACGATGCTGTGCTGACTATGTCAGTCTGACTCTTTCAGAGGTGTGCTATTATACTGATGTCATGTGTGCTGAGCATGATTTGTCCATTGTGGAGTTAGTATGTAGTATGTGGAGGGGTGCTGGCTTGGGCATGGTCGTGCCTCCTGTGGCGGGATTAATGGGGCGACCCTCCCCTTTAATTATCCCCAATTAGGACCTGTTAATTGGGGGAGGGGTTCTAGGCAGCATCCCTAGCCAAACCAACTCAGCAACTAGTGCTGCGGGAAATAAGTAAATTAATAGTGGTTACCAGTTCGTGGGTAAATGTGGTAAGTAGAGTGAGAGCTGCAGGATTAAATGCCGTGGTTAGGCTGATTTTCCTAAAACCGGTCACAAATGTGCAAAACTCTACAATAGATTAAGAATGTAAAGTACTGTTAAGTAGTTAAATAACCACATGCCTAATAAAACATTTCCCCATAACTAACATGTGCTAACCCTTCTTTACTCTCTGTTAGCTCAATGATACGATAGATATACAGTATTTCTTATACACATGTATTACATGTAACTAACCTGTCTTTACTCTCGGCTAGCTCCATGGTAAGCCCCGCCTTGTCCATCTTGGGCCAGGTGTCTTTGGGAGTCACAAATCTATTGCCAAATGCATACATACATAGATATACATACTCGGATAGAGACAAACCACCAATGTATTATATACATACATAGAGTCCCATTACTGAGATGGGAATAATGCTATACATCAAAAACAACACAAAACAAAAACAAACAAACAGACAAACAAAAAAGAAGTTTAATGGCCCATTAAACGGGGTAACAGAATACCTAGACCACAGATGGTAAAGGGTTTCCTGTCAGCACACGCTCAGAAGGTGCGGAACCGCGTGTCAATCGTCAGTCAGCATTTGGTATTAGCAACAGCCATGCGCGAGCCGAACTGAAGGCAGGTATCTGTAATGATTAGTAATGGCAGAAAGCCTGATGCCCGAGAACTTGAGCTGCCAGTCAGGTACCCTTAGCTACTTACAAAGCTCCCCGTATCTACAATTCACACCCCGCTGGGTGAAGGGGGAACTAGTAACACAGCAAACTTATGTTTAGTTTCTCCGGGTCCATCGGCCGGCACCTTCCGTGGTCATGTCCTCCGATCCTTCCCCACTTCGTTAAGAAATGTTGCGTGCCAATGATTCAGGGGGTGCCTCATGCAGCTTGGCGATGCTGCCATCCACAATGGCATCGGGCTGAAACAAGCCCGCACAGAGGGGATCAAGAATAGAGCTGAAATGGGCTCTCCCCAGAATTCATTAACCATAGCAAGCCCAAGACCAAGTTGAACTGAGACAGGTACAACTTGCTGAAACAAGGTAAAACATGAGTAATCAGTGCAGGGGAAGGCTCAAGCAGTGTAACAAGTGTGGATAGTGGTAAGAAGTACCACACTAACTCAGACAACTTGTCAGTGGAGGCATGAGGAGAAAAGGCATGCTCAGTAAACTAGCGAGAAAAAAAAGTCTATTCATGTTACTGCCTGGATATTTATTGGAAAGCCAAAAAAAAAAATAAAATAAAAAAAATAAATAAAAAAAAGTCAGAGGCATTGGTGCTGTCTATTCAGGTTACAGCTAAATATGCGGGATGCCACAAACAGTAACACGGGCTCTCTCCTAGAGCTGGGTGATATACCAGAATTATCATTGCACTGTGATAAAAACTCGACATCGCAGAGGCAATACTCAGTTTTATCCAGACAGTATTATCGGTACGCATGATAATTTATCACGAAGAGCTGGTACGGGTCATCAAATATACGCGGGCATTTCACGCGCATGGCAGTTACGAGGAACAGCTGTTTTTGATTTTTTTTGTGTGTTGCTGCTTAAGTGTTTTCCTGTAGCGAGCTACAATGGCTGCAAATAGTCCAAGCTCTGGCCTAAGGATTGTACCAAAACCCAACACAGCTTCAATGGTGTGGACTTAAGTCATGCTTATCATCTCAGTCTTCCTCATCATCCCAGCCAACAATCATAAATGTTATGGAGAAGTTGAAGCCATATAACAGAGACAGCAAAAAGTGGAACGACTTGACAAACTCCATCACATTTTGCTTGTGTAAGGACATGCTTCCTATTTACACAGTAGAGAAGCCTGAGTTTCAATGGATGTTGAAAAGTTTTGACTCTGTTGTGGACCCTTTACCAACTGAACATTCATATATATATACCACCTCACCTGTATCACGTGATTAAGTAATTTTAGTAAGTTTTTGTCTTGTGTCACTCTTCCGAATTGTACTTGACCTTTCACTAATATAACTTTGTCAGTCTGACTAAATACTGTAGGGAAGTGTAGCTAGCTAACCGCTAAGCAGCCCCACAATTGGTGACCCCGACGTTCTTCGAATGCGGACTTCCCATGTCCAGAAGCAGTAGTCCTGTGCCCGTCGGACGAGAAGTTTCCGGTGGCCGTGACGTGGCTCCACCCATCGACCCGCCCACCGCTTCAGCTGTTTCAACTACACTGAAATTACCACCGTTCTGGCCCGCGGATCCAGAGATTTGGTTTGCACAGGTGGAAGCTCAGTTCTCCTGCCGCCGGATCACCGCTCAGAAGTCTAAGTTTGACCACGTCGTAGCCTGCCTCACCCCACAGTTTGCTGCCGAAGTACGGGATCTGTTGCTCAAGCCCCCAGCGGAGTCTCCCTATGACCAGTTGAAGGAACAGCTCACGAAACGGACCACAGCTTCAGAGCAGTGTAAGCTTCAGTTGCTCTTCACTAGGGAAGAGTTAGGTGATTAGGAAGCCAACCCAGCTTCTATGCAGGATGCAACAGTTAGTTGGTGATCGACCGGAACTTACTGATACCTCTTTCCTCCAGAAGCTCTTCCTGCAAAGATTGCCCAGTAATGTACGCATGGTCCTAGCATCCACACCTGACACAACAGCTCTTGAGAAATTAGCAGAGATGGCTGACAAGGTCATCGAGGTTGCTGCACCTTCCATAGCTAGTGTGCAGTCTAGTGCATCACTTTCTGCAAGTTCTGCATCAACCAGTGCCAGGTCGGCCACCCCAGTTGCCACTCCTGCGACTCTGTCAACAGAAATAGAGCAGCTCCGGCAAGAGATTCGTCTTCAAGCCTCTGTTACGCAACTCGCCCGTTCCCGTTCGTCCTCCCGTTCCAACACTCGTCCGTCTCGTCGTCCACAGACACCGCCAGCACCTACGTCCGATTCTACGGATTCATCAAATGACTCCTCTACAGCTCTCTGTTGGTATCACTGATCTTACGGAGATCAAGCCCAGAAGTGCAGGCCCCCTTGCGCCCGGCAGTTAAACCCTCAGGCCGATCGCTAGCGGCGACCAGCGTCGCCGGCCAACAACCCCAAGGTTGCCTATTTTACGTACGAGATAGATCCTCTTCCCTCTGTTTTCTTGTCGACACTGGTGCACAGGTCAGTATTGTACCTCCCACCAGTTCAGACCGAGCAGCCAAGCAGAGGGATTCTCCTCTTCAAGCCATTAATGGTACTAACATACCGACTTTTGGGGTACGCTCGCTTACACTTGATATTGGTCTACGTCGAACATTTCGTTGAGTGTTTGTCATTGCTGACATTCCCCGTCCAGTTCTTGGTGCAGACTTCTTGACCATTTCAACTTGCTAGTTGACCTGCGACATATGCAAGGAATAGTCTGCAGGGACAACGAGACAACTGGCATTGCACGTCCTCCTGTGGATAGTTCTAACCCGTATACTCGCCTGCTGTCGGAGTTCTCATCGGTTACTCAACCGTGCTCTTCCGAAAACCCAGTCAAACATACGGTCACACACCATATTGTGACAACAGGCTAGCAATGGACGGTATTTCGGTATTTAATCGTTATAATCGGTATTTTCGATATAATCGGTACGGTATAACAATTTATGGCCATCTCGGTATACCGCTCACGCGTATTAAGACCGGTAGAATTACGCGCGATAGAAGCCCGCACGTTACAAAAAAGCAGGTGGACTATCGTTGCTAACATTTTTTTGGTCTCGATCGCTGCGGGATGGAGCTAGTGAATAAGAAGAAATGCAGTTCTCCGGTATGGGCCTACTTCGGGTTCAAGGCCCACAACGACGGATCCGTAGATGAAACTTCTCCTATTTGCAGAATCTGTGAAAGTTCAGTATCTGCTAAGTCTGGAAACACTTCCAACTTGTTTTCTCATTTGAAGCACAAGCATCCAAGACAGTATGCTGACTTACAGAGCACAAGGACTTCTACTAAAGCTGGTGAAAGCAGTCAGAAGAGACCTTCTAGTTCTGATCAACCTACTCTTCAACAAACTCAGGCCTATCCAAGAAGCAGTAAGAGGTGGCAACAGCTAACTGATTCTGTAGCATACACTATAGCTAAGGATGGCCTTCCTTTTACTGCAGTGGAGAAACCAGGTTTCAAAAGGATGCTGGCTACATTTGATCGAAGGTATGAGCCACCAAGTAGGAAGTATTTTTCAAAAACAGCCATTCCTCGCTTATATTCGTCCGTCAAGGAGACTGTTGAGACTAAAATAGCGAGCATGAAGTTTTTTTCATCAACTACAGATCTTTGGTCCAGTGGTACTCAGCATCCCTACATGAGCTTCACCATTCATTATATAACTGAAAACTGGGAAATTAAAACCTCATGCCTTCAAACACAGTTTTTACCTAGTGATCATACAGGTGACAACCTTGCAGAAGCTTTGGAGTCAGTACTGGAGGCATGGAATTTGAAGAAAGAGCAACAAGTCTGTATTACCACTGACAATGGCTCCAATATAGTTTGTGCTACTGGGAAGCTTCAGTGGCAGAGGTTGTCTTGCTTTGGCCATAACCTTAATCTTGCTGTAACAAAGGCAATGAGAAATGACCACCGCATTTCAAGGGCTTTGGGATTGGCCAGAAGCATTGTCAGTGCTTTTTCCTTCAGCTGGAAGCGAAAGAGAGATTTATCAGCAGCTCAGGTATCTAAAAATCTTCCTCAGCATAGTCTAATCAGTGTAAGTATGAATGGTTTTAATTAATATTCATTAATATATATCTACATCATTAAAATATGCATATTAAAAATTAGCTGTTCTAACATTAAGTCTGGCGAAACAAACATGTTTTGTGTGTGTGTGTGTTAGGATTGTCCAACTCGTTGGGGGTCAATGGAGGGGATGATTAGCAGACTACTCGAACAGGAGGATGCTGTAAGAGTTGTTTTGAGTACAGATCGAAAGATCAGCCATCTTATCCCCACATGGCAGGACATGCATGTGTTTGAATGCATCTCTAAAGCGTTGTCTCCAATTTCGGAGCTGACAGATTTCCTTAGTGGAGAGTGCCATGTGACCGTTTCATCTGTTGTTCCAGTCCTTCATAATTTAAAAACTAAAATATTAATAGCCAAAGAAGATGAGGCACAACTTACTAAAGACATCAAGCGAACTATCCTTGATTTGGAAACTCGGTATACAGATAGCAACATTCAGAAGTTGCTTCATACCGCCACATTCTTAGATCCTCGTTTCAAGGATGACTACAGTAGTGACAAAGAACAGCTAAAGTTACTAGTTCATGGACAGGCAATTAATATGTTAGAAAATTCAAACCCATCAGAATCACATGACCAGCTCACCTTACCAAAATCACCCAGCAAAAAAAAGAAAAAATTGTGTGCATTTCTGAAGAAAGCTGATGAACCTTCAAGTACTTCTTCCCTTTCTCCCGAATACAAAGTCATGAGTGAAATTGAGTCTTATTTGAGTGCTCGCAAACTGGATATTGAGAGTGACCAGAAACCATTGCAATGGTGGAAGGAAAATAGATTATTGTATCCAACACTAGCTCAATTGTCCATCAAAATTCTTTGTGTTTGTGCAACTAGCTGTGCTTCAGAACGTCTATTCAGTACATCTGGACATATCGTAAATTCAAGACCTTTACTAAATCCAAACAAAGTTAACATGCTTGTTTTTTTGGCAAAAAATCTTGATTTTTTTTTATACTTATGTATTCATTTGAAGAACCATTAAATCAACAATCATCTAGCAAACATTAAATTAAAGTATTCACCTCAATTTATATCTTTACTTCTATAATGAATGTAATTTTAATTCAGAATAAATTAGTCAATAATTAATCGTTATCGCGATATTTTTTTGTTAGTTAATCAATATATAAAAAACTCAATATCGTCCATTGCTACAACAGGCCCAGCAGTATTTGGACGCACCCGTCGCTTGGCTCCGGAACGCCTACATATCGCCAGGCAGGAGTTTGACCACATGTTGCAACTGGGCATAATTCGACCATCTTCCAGTAGTTGGGCGTCTCCCCTGCACATGGTGCCCAAACGCACACTGGGAGATTGGCGACCGTGTGGTGATTTTTGAGCACTCAACAAGGTTACAGTGCCTGACAGGTATCCAGTCCCCCGTCTGCATGACTTCACTGCGACACTTCAAGGTACGACTATATTTTCACACATAGACTTAGTTCGCGCCTATCATCAAATACCTGTTGCACCAGAAGACGTACATAAAACTGCAGTGACCACCCCTTTTGGTCTTTTCGAGTTTGTGCATATGCCCTTTGGGTTGCGAAACGCTGCACAAACGTTCCAACGTTTTATTGATCAAGTTCTACATGGCCTGTCATTCTGCTATCGATACACTGATGACCTTCTCATCGCCAGCTCATCACCGGAAGAACATCTCGAACATCTTGGCCTAGTCTTACAGCGTCCTCATGATCATGGCATAGTGATCAACGTCCACAAGAGTAAGTTTGGTGTTCCCTCACTTGACTTCCTGGGTTATCATGTGGACTCAACTGGAATCCGGCCATTGGACAACAAGATTGAAGCCATTCAAGACTTTCCCCAGCCTACCAATCAGTGAAAGCTGCATGAGTTCTTAGGCCTGGTGAACTTTTACAGGCGCTTCATTCCTCACGGGGCTTCTCTTCTGCAACCTCTACATGTTCTTCTTTCCAAATCTTCCCCCAAGGAATTGGTATGGAGCGAGTCTGCCACCGCAGCTTTCAGCGCCATCAAAGACGCCCTTGCTCAGGCCACCCTGCTAGTGCACCCGAAAGTTGGGGCTCCCACGAGCATTATGACCTCCTGCACTGCAGTAGGAGCTGTGTTACAGCAGTTCATCGATGGCCAGTGGCAGCCGTTAGCGTACTTCTCAAAAATTCTCAAACTGGCCGAAACTAGATATAGTGCGTACGATAGAGAGTTGTTGGCAATTTACATGGCCATCAAGCACTTCCGATACTTCATCGAAGGCCGCCAGTTTTACATCCTGACGGATCATAAGCCACTCAGAGAGCTGTTGCTGAGCTAAGTCAGGTTGAGCACTTTGTTGCAACCACTGACATGTGGTCCAGGGAGACGGGTCAGCCCTTCTTGTCATACACTGACATGTGGTCGAGGGAGACGGGTCAGCCCTTTTTGTCATACACTGACATGTGGTCCAGGGAGACGGGTCAGCCCTTCTTGTCATACACTGACATGTGGTCCAGGGAGACGGGTCAGCCCTTTTTGTCATACACTGACATGTGGTCCAGGGAGACGGGTCAGCCCTTCTTGTCATACACAGTTCACTTTATTGACAAAGAAAGGAAACTTACTGCTTGCAGGTTTTGTATTTACCTGTGGATCATACAGCCAGTAACATCGCAGATGCCTTGTTTCCAACACTTGATAACTGGAATTTAGATCCATCATATCAAGTAAGAAATTCCTAACTAACTTGTTGTTGTGAATTATATAGTTATTATAATTATATATATTAGCAAGTACCCCACCACACAGTGGCGCTTGACGTATTGCAAAGTAAGAATGCAGTAGTACAAATTATCTTGCTCAGTTATCATTCTCTACCATTGGTTAAGGTTACATAAGTTTCCCTCTCCTGCTCTCTTTTTTTTCTGAACAATCTCAGCTTTCCTTAACTCCCACCTTTCCTTTCTTCACCTCTTCTTCTTAGGTCATGGAGTCCCCTTTTCCTTTGTCTATCTCTCCTGATTCTGAATTTCTGTCCACTTTGAGAAACTTTTGTCTTCTATTTCGTACATTCACCTTCCTTTTGGAAACAAACCCCTGCCTTTACACGTATTTCTCGATTCCACCCATTTTTTAGTTACAATTAATCGCTCGCCTTTTTGCCTTCTCTTCCCTCCCTTCCATTTTAAACCTACGCTGCCTTACCTCACCGATTCCACCTGCATTTTAGTCACGATTAATCGCCTATCACCTTCTCTTTCGTACTTTTGCCTTCCTTTTTGAAACCCACGCTGCCTTCCGTTGTCAATTGTACCCGCTTTCTACCGAATGTGATGACACTTTACCTACAATGACATCACGGTGCTTTAACAAACCATAAGCTCATGAGTTATTCATGAATGCACACACCGTCGGCCGTCGTCGTTACTGACACACAAGCGTATTATTATATAGATTATAAAGCATCTATATTATGTTTTACATAATCTCCACTTGGCACTCACAAATTCCATTAAAGATGATGACAGGGTAAATAGAGCTCTGGGTTTGTGCCAAAAGATTGTTAATGCGTTCTCTATCAGCTGGAAGAAGAAACGAGATTTAGCTGAAATGCAGCAATCAATGAACCTTCCTCTGCATTCCCTCAAGCCTGACTGCCTAACATGATGGGATCAACACAAGTTATGATCGACACAATTGTGGAGCAAAAAGAAGCTATACGTCAAGTACTACAATCAGACAGCAAAGCTAGGCATTTGAAGTTGACATGGCAAGATGTGGATGTTCTCGAGTCAATCAAAAGTGCTTTTGGTCCATTGGGTGAGTTTACTGATGCGCTATCAGCAGAATCAGAAGTCACAGCTTCTTCTATTATGGCTGTTTTGCATCTTCTTACAACAGATATGTTAAAGGTGGATACAGTAGATGACAGGACATAACCAAGGACACTAAGAAGTACATAACGGATTATCTCGAGAACAAGTACGACCCTACTCATGTGCAAAGCCTTTTAAATAAAGCAAGTTTTCTGGATCCTCGATTTTGTGATATGTACTTGGATGGTGGTGTGAAAGATGGTGTGAAACCAATGATTCCTGAAGAGGGAGAACTATTGCTGACAAGTGTGAACATGTCAGAGTCAGTTAGTGAGGGAGCACAGCAAGTAAGCCACCTCCACCAAAGAAGTGAAAACTTAGTGCCTGGCTTGCTAAAGCAAGACCAAGTGCTCAGGATGATGAACAGAGGGAGTTGCTATTGACCAGCCAACAACATGTGAAGAAAGAAATTGAGCAATATGAAAAACTTCCTCGTGCAGATGCTTCATCTCATCCTCCTGAGTGGTGGAAAGTACATTTTAAGCAGTTTCTTGTACTTTCATTGCAGGCTAAGCAGTGTTTGTGTGTGAGTTTGTGTGTGTGTTTGTGTGTGTCATACCTCTGCGTGGAGCCTGGGGGGTAACGCTAACATGACTGGTTGGCGCAGCTTTAGTGATCACTGTAGTATTCGTACTGATTTTGTCAGTTGCTAAGTGAAAGGAAGGTTGTGTTTAAAACACTGCAGTGGTTTTGCTAGCTCTCAGTGTTAAGATCATTTGTAACTTTAGCATGAGAAGCTAATCATGGTCAATAATAGATGTAGTGGATGTAGTAAGAAACTGAATGTTGGATGTTGGAATATGAGATCATTGGTTGAGTCAGATGGTAGCATTGCTACAGGAGTGTCCAGATTTTTAAGCCTTTCATAATCGATGCTTGAGGCAAATAGTTGGCATCACGTCAGCACAGCAGAGGACTGAGCTCATCAGCAGTGTCCAGGTGGCCTGCCAGTTTGGAATGGAGGAGTCCCTGGAAGATATAGTTATAGCGAGACGACTGAGATGGCTGGGCCACCCGGCAAGAATGGATGACCACAGACTGCCCAAGAAGATACTGTTTGGTTGGCTGCCTCAGCGCCGCCCTGCACATGGGACCAGAATTAGATGGTGAGATTGTGTCAGAAAAGATTTGAAAAAGTTTAATATTGATGAGAGGAGGTGGTATCAGTTGGCACAGGACAGGAGTGGTTGGAGGAGAAGTTGCAGGACAGGACTCGAGGATGTGGCTAAGGCTAGAGTGGCGGAGGATGAGAGGAGAAGGACACGTGTGGAAGACTGTGAGAACAGTGGTAAACAGGTTCTCAACAATATTGGTTTATTCTCATCCAACTTAAAAGAACAACATTTTGTGCCATGTTCTTTATTCAGCCCACACTTAAAACATCATTTTTAGGGGGTTAAAGATTTTTGTTGAAATAAATTGTGTGCTTTATTTTATTTATGTCATAAAAGTTTAGAGTACTAAAAGGGACTGAAAAATAAGGTCACAATAAAGTTGAGTGACTTCTTTTCTGAGCAGATATTTGGCGTCCACATTAAATATGACTTGGTAATATCTGTGAAATTGTGGCCCCTATTCTTCCAATACTCCAAGTCTTTTGTCCATATTCACAAAAGGGTCCCTGCTAGTCCCAACTATGGGTCCTTGATTACAACAAGGGACCCAATTATGGGTCCTTGATTACAACAAGAAACCCAACTATGGGTCCTTGATTACGACAAGGGACCCAATTATGGGTCCTTGATTACAACAAGGGACCCAATTATGGGTCCTTGATTACGACAAGGGACCCAACTATGGGTCCTTGATTACGACAAGGGACCCAACTATGGGTCTTTCATTCAACAAGGGACCCAACTATGGGTCCTTGATTACGACAAGGGACCTAACTATGGGTCCTTGATTACAACTTGGGACTCCTTGGTTACAACAAGGGACCCAACTATGGGTCCTTGATTGCAACTAGGAGCCAACTACTATGGAAATTTAATTACAACAACGGCCCCAATGATAGGTCCCAAGTTAGAACAATGGTCTTAACTGCATGTTGAGCATGGATTTCCAGTAAGAACAAGGATCATAGAGCTATTGGTCCTCAGTTGGCCATGGGTTCCTAATAAGAACTACAGGCACTTAATTAGAACAAGTGTTTATTGGATCTAATAGAGGAAGAATATTAATAGCATATCAATTCCACAGAGTAATTCGTCCAAAAATAGAGTTCGATAGTATATTAGTGACTAACAAAGACCAGAGTATTTATTCTTCAATGCCAACACAGTATCCTTATGAAGTTTCATTGACTTCATGAACTAAATGGAACGAAGTATTGCTGTAAATGGAACAGATACATTCCAAACCTTTCTTGTTGTTCCTCTTCCAATCATGCACACCTTCCAGCTACCACTATAGCACCCCATATACCAGTCTATGTCCACTGACTCGTCCATGCTTGAAATAGATGTCTTTCTAATCTGAGGCTGTTCGGGGTCATACTTATCGAGATAACTGCAACATAATCACCTACTTCAACCTGAGGAGCACCATCTGAGATAGAATTAGAAAGCTCATTTGAGGATGGCTGGGTTGGAGAAGATGTGGTTGAAACATTGGAAGGATTAGTATGGGATGCCTGAGAATGTTGATTCTTTTGGCCTCTACACGTAATCTATTTTGTAAAAAAAAAAGAAGAAGTTAAATACTCTATTTGATGGATTTAAGTGGATTACCTTCGATGAAATTGCATTATTTTTTCTTAAAATGTTAGCAAGGTCTTCACTCAAAGGAGATATAAATCATGGTAGCTCCAGAAGTGATCGCTGTAGAGATCAATGAATGTAAATCCCATTTGTTTTCTGGCACAGGAACACTAATTTGCTGACTTGATGCCGTTTCATCTTGCAGTCCACAAACAGCGTTTTCATTTTCTGTATCAGAAGGAAACAAGAAGTCTTCTGAGCTCTCGGAAGAAGAATCTGATGATAAGTATATCATATCCTCACAAAGCTTTTTAGCTGGTGGTCCCAACGGCACATCAAATTCCTCATCCATTGCAGCTAAAGCTAATGGTTGGCCAAAGTGAACAACTAGACCATGCAGTAGTAAATAGGCTGAAGATCAAATAAATATTCCACTAAATAATGATCATCTATAAAAAAAAGTAGGCACAGTCAACAATCTCAGAACCAGAGCCTCTCTATACACACCATAAGATGATGACAGAAAAAAGAAGAGAGGGTTGAAAGATCAAACAAGTAAAAACAGCTAATTGTGTGTATGGTGTAATGTAATACTCCGGTACTGTGCTATTCATATTAATGGAATGGCCATTCATATGTGTGCCTTTTTTGTGTTGAATGTATGCATCCTGTAATTTGCCCTACATGTGACTGGAAGAAACTACCATCAGTTTTCACTTTGTCAGTGTCTGGAGTGTATAAGTGTACCTGCTGTTCGACCTGCCCAGGGAGCAGTTTTTGAGTAGAAGACATGACAAAGCCTAAGAAATGGTACTTAGAAAGCACTGGGAGTGGCATTGTATTGAAGTCTGATGGTGGTGAATGTTGGCATTGTATTGAAGTCTGATGGTGGTGAATGTATTATGAAACGCAATGCTAAACAAGCTATGAAAATAGTTCTTGAAGTCAGTGTTCCAGCTCCTGAGATGCTCGATCACAGGAATCCATTCTTGTAAGTTGTAAATACAGAGCTACTAATACTATAAATATAGATATAATTCATTTTATAATGTCATTATAAAATTAATTATAGCTATATTTATAATTGCAGTTTCATTATGCTAGCGGTAGAATCATCTTAGTAATTCAAAGCCATGACTGCACTAAGGGCTTCTCTATCAACTTCATTGGAATAGATGCAAGTATTGGTGTAAAGATGGACTGGAGTGTGGTTGCCGTCATGAAGTCTAAGGAAGAATAATCTTATACACTTCAGAAGCTACCTGTTGTTGACTGTGACTCAAATGAGCAAGTTATTGACTAAATTGGTGTATCGACTATTATCATATGTCCCTTTTACTTAACCATTTCTACGTATTCTTAAATATTATTGCATGCTCTAATAGTATAAATAAGTTGCAGATACTAATATGAAAGACTCACCTTTGCACAATGGTTGTGTGGCAATCACTTTAGCTCATCATTATCTGAGTTGCGTGATGGGGTCCAACTCATCCATTGTTCGGCTATATGCAATTGTATAGACTAGTCATTGAGTTTTAATAAAGACTCATTCTCGAGTCTTGTTCATGAATAAGGACCCACTGTTGGGTCCTATTCAAGAATAACCCATTCTTGTTTGAATAAGGGACCAATTCTTGGGACCTATTCAAGATAAGGACCCATTCTTGGGTCCTCTTAAAAAATAAGGACCCATTCTTGGGTCCTATTTTAAAATTAGGTCCCATGCTTGGGATCAACATAACAATAATGTTTTCACTATTTGTATATCAGCGATTGATTTCAGAAGGAAGGTATTATTTAATGCTTATTTCTGGACCCAATTTAAGTGAAGCTTTTCAGCAATCCTGATTTTACTAACCCCTTTACCAAGCAACGTAATAAAAGTATTGTAACACGAACCCATTCTATAAAGTATGCAATCTGAAGCATAGTCTACAAACAAGTTAAAATCATTTTATTAATTAAGATTTTTGGGAAATTTTCCTTAAAATTTAAGTTTTCTTCAAATAAATAGTTAAGAATTATTCAATATTGTTGAGAATGTGTTGGTAGCAGTACAGCTACAGATAAGCCATACTAGTTTAGTGTGTGTGAGAGAGAGCATTCAGACGAAAGCAAGACATTGATAGACACAGATGTGTCACCACTCGTCAGAAACATAAATAACTGTGATTTAGTCTTTCAAGGTCAAGGTCATTTAGTGCTTCATCTGAACTGAGTTTTTAGTATATCCGGACATATTGTTTCAAAGCGAAGGACATGCTAAAGCCAGATAAAATTAACATGTTAGTTTTTCTGGCAAAAAAAATACAACCTTTAAAATAACATTTTCACACATAATCCGTTAAATTAATTGTATTTGCTTAAAATTTGATTAAAATTGACTTTGTTGGTATTACAATTAATATAAAATATCGTGATATGTATATTGCTGCATCGTGATAATTCATCGCCTTAATTATCCAATATTACCCAGCTCTACTCCCTCCTCCTAAAAAAAAAGGCCATAGCAGTACAGCAAGAGGGGCAAGGGTCATAGGCTGCAGGAGTTTGCTGGAGGTGCGCACAGTGGCACCAGGGGAGTGAAAGTGACGGAGCCGAAGAACAGCAGCAGTCATGAGACAGGAAAATCTCAAGTCTCGGTGGGACCAGGTCTACCAGCCATCACACGTTGAGTGTTGAACGAATATGTAGAGTTTATGTACCACCGGCCCAAGGGAAAGCTAAACCATTGAGCCAGGAGCTAGAGGGCCAAATACTGGTGGTTCAGGTAACAGACCTCACTCAGTCCAGGAAAGTCATCCCAGACTTACCGACCTGGCTGCAATGCTTCGCACTACACAGCCGTTATTCTAAAGGATCAGCCCGAACGAGCTGCCGAACTCATGGCTTATCAGAGCATAATCGCCAAGGCAAGCCTGAGATACAAATGGCCATCGTGGGTCATGTATGACTCCATATTCCGGCAAGAGATGGCCGGAGTGACCGGTACACCACGGGAAAAACTTGAACCCAGCATTTTACTCCTTTATGTTTCACTGGTCAAGCACTGAGCACAGACAACTGGTGCCAGAACTGCCAGACTCTAGACCACACCTCAAACACGTTCCCACTCAGGCCTAGGAAGCAGTTCTGGGGGGACTGCAATGGGGCCACTCCCACAACCTGGCAGCAGGACTCGAGAAGTATGCCAAGGATTTAATCGTTTTGGGGGTGACTGCAAGTTCGGTAGGGAATGTCGCTACAGCCACATCTGCAGCTCCTGCGGTGACCCTCACCCAGCCAGCTGCTGCAAGCAGGTTCATGGGGAGAAAAACGACGAGCAGCAGTCAGTCATGAACAGTCAGGAAAGTGCAGAGAACTAGTCATTATATATACCAATCTGGTAGTCTATTATTATTATTATACATACCAATATTGATAATGTGAATCAGAGTTCAAACTTGCTTTAAAATATGTGTCAAGTGAAATGAGTACATACTGAGTACAGGGGGAAATGGGTGATAATGGTGGCTATGACAGCATCCTCCTTCCCCATCCCCCCCCCCCCCCCCCCCCCCCTCCCTCTTTCACCTTTCTCTTCTTGCTATCCCATTTAGGTGGTACAATCACTAGCCAGTTGGTCAGACTGGCTGGCCACCCTGATAGAACACTAGTTGATTTCGTGCAAGGCATAAGGCGGGGCTTTCAAATTGGTCATGAATGGGGCATGACAGTCCTCAGATCCAGCAAAAACAATCATGCATCTGCCGCTGATAAACTCAAAGTCGGCTCCAAATACATCGAGGAAGGGAGTTTAGACATTCACTGCAGCCAATTTGGGGTGGTCCCAAAGAAATCCAACCCAAACAAATGGAGACTGATTCTGGACCTGTCTTACCCTCAGGGATAGGTATTATTAATGATGGCATCTCAAAGGAACTAGCCTCACTCAGTTACGTTAGAATTGATGAGACCGTTGCTTGCATTGTCGAGCTGGGTTGCAGAGCTGTAATGGCTAAGATGGAAAGCAGGCATATAGAAATATCCCAGTCCATCCAGAGGATAGCCTCCTACTCGGCATGCACTGGCAGGGTAGAATGTTTGTGGACCGAACTCTACCTTTCAGTCTCAGATCTGCCCCTCTGATTTTCACGGCACTAGCAGATGCCCTGCAATGGATCATGTGAGCAGTTTGGAGCAACGTGGGTGAGATATTACATGGATGATTACATCACTATCGGCTCACCAGGATCACATGATTGTGCGAAGAGTGTCTCAGCCATGCTGGCTGCATGTGCCAAGGCTAACATGCCTATTGAACCAGAAAAGAACGAGGGCCCATCTACCACAATTTCATTCCTAGGTCTGGAACTGGACTCCATGACGATGGAACTAAGATTGCCACAAGATAAGTTAAATCGCCTTAGAGCCGTGTTAGAGTCGTGGAAGGGTAGAAAGGTGGGAAAAAAGAGGGAGCTATTGTCCCTGATCGGCCTTCTATCACATGCCAGCAAGGCAGTCAGGCCAGGGAGGGATCACATGCCAGTAAGGGTATATGTGAGACGTCTGATTGACCTATCCACAGTGGCCAAACACATGGACCATTACATTCAGATCAACAGAGAGGCTCGCGTGCACATAGCGTGGTGGCGTAGCTTCCTCACCAACTGGCAGGTAATAGCTCTGATGTTCTCCGGTATTCAAATGGCACATAGCATCACAGTGACCTCTGATGCCTCGGGCTCCTGGGGATGTGGCGCCTACCTGGGAAAGGAGTAGTTTATGTTGCAATGGTCTGAGGTACTTGTCTAGGAACAATCTCCCACTGCTTCACTCTATTCACCCACAGGCAAATTGAGACGCAGCACCAATTCCTATGGCCGCACTGGACCTCATTCTGCTTCAAGAGCCAGACTGAACCACAAAAGGTTGGACGAGCATGTGGACTTCTACATGGAACAGGCCCTAGCACAGTCGACCAGGAAAATGTACAGATCAGAAGAAAAACACTACTTGTCATTCTGTTTCACACACCACATTCCACCATCACCAGTAATAAAAACAACAACATTATGTTGCTATGTAGTATCACTTGCCAATGATGGCCTACGCCATAGCGATCAATCAACGGCTATCCGGCAGCTGTGAGACAAATAAGCATTCGGCAAGAGGAAGGTGACCCACACATAAGTCAGATGGCCAAGCTGGAACTGGTGCTCCACGGGGTAAAGAGAGTGCAAGCTCTAGAGCAGGCCCCCACTAAACGTCAGCCGATAACCACTGAGCTATTAGACAAGCTAAGGGGCAGGGCATCTGGCTGGCAGGCACACCCACATGGAACGAGCGGATGCTCTGGGTGGCACTATTGCTTTACTTTTTCGGCTTCTTCAGGTGGGGAATTAATAGTGCCAAGGACCACAGCTTAGACCAATCATGCCATCTGTCGATGGTAGACATAACACTGGATAGCCATGCTAAAAATCAGACTAAAAGCCTCCAAAACAGACCCCTTTATATTTGGGGTAGACGTGTTTGTTGGTCGAACAAACTCACCCACCTGCCCAGTGACAGCAATGGTGGACTTTATGTTGATCAGAGGGGCGCGCCCTGGACCACTCTTCATGTTGAGTGATGGGAAGAAAGGCTGTGGACAGAGCTGGTGTCGACAGCAGACTATTCTCTGGCCACAGCTTTTGGAGCGGAGCAGCCACAACAGCTGCTGCGATAAAACTGCTTGGAAGGTGGAAGAGCAACACGTACCAGCTGTATATCAAGACACCTAGGGAGCAACTGGCAGCCATCAGCCAATTCATCATCCTTGTAACAGACACACTTATCACACGATTCACAAGTGTGTATCACTCTGTGAGGACAAGATGATTATAATGCATGGAATAATGAGGGGGGAGTGGGAGGAGTGGTCTTGGGGAAGATGGGTTGATTGGGCCAAGTTTATTTGGAGGGTGTAAAGCGCACTACACAGGTGGTGCTAAGTAGTACGAATTACTACTAAAGCCAAATCAATTTGGTGTAAACAGCAAGTGACCCCGCCTTCACCGGCAAACCTTAAATACTACACTCTAAGTATGATGTTAACTCACGATGATAGCTTGTGTGGATGTCTACGATGCGGTTGCTGCAGATGATGATGATGATGATGATGATGTGGTGGAGGGTGTCTTCTAATTTCATAAAGAAACAATACGTTATGTGAGCACACTGTATGTACTCATACATAAAAAGTTATGATTAATAAGTGATAACATTAGTATATTATAACAAAACCAGTCACAAACACTTATGAAAGCCTTTAATTTACCCACTTATTATTAAAAAACTAAATCTGAATCATTTCAAGCATACCCTGCCCATCTGCCTCACTGTTCTAATAACTTTTAATGTCCCAACAACTGACTTCCTCTCTCTCTCTCCCTTGCTTGGTTCATGTCCCTTTCTCCCTCCACTCACCCGCCTCCTCCTTCAGCTCTCACTACTCTAGAGCCAAATATCCTCTTCATCTCATTGTCCGCATTCAAGAACCTAAGCACAACAACACAACTATGTTTTAATCCTTGGTATTGTGCCACATGCGCACACACACACATACATATCAGAACATACATACACACATACATACATACATATATATATATATATTATATATACACAATTAATCCAACTATGAAAGGACAGTAATTATAAAATTCCAATAACTGTTAAGTATTTGTACATATAAATTATTGGGCTTCAAGATTACACTCTACTCCCACATCGTAGATGTACATGTGTGTACATGTGAAGACAAAAACTGTACTGGACAAATGACATTACTCTTTCCAGCTCATTATGCACTTTCAATATAGGTGGGGCTTGCAATCGAAAAGACACACCTTTTTTCCACAGATAGCAGAGGTTTCTGTACTGTGGTAGCTGTGTTTCTAGCAGACACTCCAGCAGCAACAGAACTGGTCCCTGGCTCACCAAGAATGGCATTGACCTCCTTGATGGCTGCATCCACCTCTTCTACACCATCAGTCTACATGTAAAAATAAATAAATAAATAAATAAATGTGTAAATGAAATAAATAATAATTAAATACAATTAAATTAACAAATAAGTAAAATAATTGGCGAGCGAGCGTAGCGAGCGAGACACTTACAGGGGTAAAAATGAAAAAATCGGGGATGTTTATTTGTATATATGTTTGGACGTACGCATGTCATTTTGTACTTTGACCCTCGTGTTTTTGTGTTAGTTATGTGGTCGACCCCGTCCCAAATTACACTAAACAGAATCCTCTGGTTTATCGATCAGTACCCGTATCACCCTAGAAATTGAATTGTTTTGAATTCTTTTGCGGGTGCAGTTAAAACTTGAAAACTTAAGGGACTTCCATTTCTATTCGAGTTAGTGGCGGTGGTAAGTCAATGCGCTCTTTGTCGTGGTTATAAGCCGTGCGCAACAGTGTTTACTTGAAAATACATTGTCCACTAGACGCTAAGGTAAGTCTGTGTAGGTGCATGTCCAGTTGTGTCAAAACATTGTGTGTTACAACCACTACTTAGCTAAAGAATATCACAAAGAAAACTTTTAAATAACGTGTATTGTTTTGTTGTTGTTTTTTTCCTTCAATTCAAGCAGTTGCAGAGAGTTGTTATTATGGCACTGAAATCCCTTTACCGTGTATGCGAAATAAAAAAACTGGATCTTATTTTCAGTAGCTTCAGTGTTAGAAGTCAAAATCATTCATATAAAAATAGTATAGTCTTTAGGCTCGCTCGCCATTTGTGCTCAAGCACATCACTAGTGTATGGACATACACATCACTAGAATTTAATTTCAGTCTGACCATTGCAACCACATGTACAATATAAAACACCACCATGTGGACGTCAAGTTACACTACTTGTAATTATTTTTTAATTTCCTATAGTAAAAGTGTGTTTATGTGTGTGTATGCATATATTGCTAACTGCATAACGATACATTTTAATCAAAATTATCAATACAGCATGTTCACACCCGAGAAAGCTCCGCCCACATGCTGACCTGATCCTCCTCCTGATTCTCATCCCGGCGCTGCTGTGAACGCTTCCTTTTTTTCTTTTTTTTCTTGGCAGGTGACTTGGACTGGCCCAGCTCCTTCAGAGAAGTACTTTCCACGACATCGAGTGACTCCTTATTGTCATCAGATGCTGCCCGACTGTCCTCGTCATCTGCATCCGCCACCAACTAAACATGTACACATTCACATAATTACACAGATTTAATAGCTTGTGTAAAATAAAACATTCTGTGAAGAAATATTGAATTAAAACTATCCGATTTAGTCATAAAATCCTCCCCAATAATGAAACTAGTGGTGTGCTTGAGCACTAATGGCGAGCAAGTTAGCCTAGCTATATTTTACACATTAAAGATACACTAATTCTTATCATAATGTTTATAGTTTTAGAAATGGAAAAGTTCTAAATTGACTCACCCATTCAATGACGACAAAGAACAATAGTGCTATCTGCCTGGGTCCACTATGCTTTATAAAGTAACTAAAGTTCAGGCGTTTATGTAGGTCCGCACCAGAGGCAAACCTGCTTTCAAGGCCCACAACTCATTACTGAATAGTCGACAGATTCATTATTTTGTTCCTCAAAATGCTTTACCAACTAACGTAATTCATTGCATGATCGAATAAAGAGGTCCCACGCACATGTATTATACAAGTAAGCAAACAAACAAAATAATAAAGAAATAAAAAAATTAACATTATTTAATCTCGATGTGTGTGTGTGTCATCAAGTGAACCATATGGTCTACAGATCTGATATTGTAGTGTCTGATAGAACAAGTATATAATTCCCCATAAGGTGTGGGTGTTCAGACACAACTATTGGTAGACAGACGCACTTATCTACTCTTGCTATGTCTGACCCATTAGCATTGCAGCCATTCAGTTGGAATCTATTATAATAACTTCCTTTGTGTAGTGGGGGTAGTATTCTGAAATGTTATCATAGGCAGGCCTAATCAACATCATTGGCGAGCTAATGAAGTGAGCAAGACACTTACTGAGGTTACACAACCTCTCCTTCCCTCTCTCTGGTCTACTGGTAGCCCCACAACATTACCATAGTTAATGCACACACAATGAGACCAGTAAAAAAATACCCCCTCCCCCAATAAGCTTGATCTCATCCACATAGTAAGCACTTCTTCTTGGCTGTGTATTTGTCCGTATTAGGATATCCACACTCAGAGGTATTGCTGTGCATGTAATTTCATGACTGAATCATTAAAAAAAAGCATAATACCAATGCGTCCTCAAATCACCAAAATGCAATGAATATAAAATATTGGCCTACCATGAGTGCAAAAAATATTGCGTGCGCGTGCACACACACACACACATACAATAAAGTACACTTCATAACATCTTGCTGTGTCTGACAGATGTACACCACATGAAATTCTTGCCAGACTAGCTCTCCAAGATGAGTTAAGCTAAGATCATGGAGCCTGTAAATTGATGGCCAGCCCTCAACCACACTGACACTGGAATAGATAGATTAGACATGCACTAGAGTACTATATGTGCGAGTGTATTACTTGATATATCTATCCCAATGACAATTTCTAGGTTGAACATTAATTGTTAGTTCTGGCTTTAACTGGATGGACATAATTCCTACATACAAGGTTGGACAGTTGCCAGAACAATTGTTTAAAAGAAGAATTCCGAGATGGAATTGATGCATTATTGTATTTGCAATGTCGTGTGGGAAGGTATTAGACATACTTATCCAATGTCAATCCAATTATAGTATCTTCCAACAGAGATTGCCTGGTATGCCACCACACCACATACATACTAGATCTTGGTAATGATTGTCCTGTACAGTTACTGAGTATAACTGGCTTCAAATCCTATCCTTCTTATTAGCACAAAAAAAGTTAATAGGAGAGGAAAGAAAAATTTACAAGTGAGACCATTTAGTAGAGTTGGCACTCAAATTTCTTATCAGCTGATGTGTCAACTCAAAATACAAACAGTATACCCAATGTTAGTACCATGGCAACCAAACTCTCATATCTCTTACATACCGTGCATCAATCAATGAGATTTTCCCAGCAAGCACGCAGAATTGCGACCCCACTGAATAGAACTCGCTCTACAGCTAACCTTACCGCTGCAAACGGATTGCCACTATTATTCTTCTTTCTCGAATTCTTCGCGGGGTTTTCTTCATCACCACTGCTCGACTCCACTGTTCCACTCACTTTAATCTCCGCGGAATCCTGCTGCAATCTCCTAAGAGCTCTAGAGGACATTGTATTAAGCTAATAACCTATGTTTTCACTTTCAGCTGTATCAATTCAAGAGTCTTGCTCTATCCCTTACGAGGAATTGATGATGGGCTTTGTTTAGAGTGAAGACCCGTACCTTATGATGTAAGGGTTTTATGTTTGGCGTCGTTAGTTAATGGTGTTCATTTCGCGGATAGTTTTGTAGCAGGACAAAAAGTCCTTGTCAAACATTATGCCGGCACTAAACATACTAGCTACTACTTGCCAATTGGTATGTATAGCGAAACATGCATAGTGTGCAAGTTAGTAATGATAATCAATTTTGAATTTAGTAATAATTATTAGCTAGTGAGCTTCATAAAAACGAATCGTTACTTATCTAAATGTTGTAGTGTGAAGAAAAACAACAACGAACCACAACCAAAGTTTTTGCTTAGAAATATCCAAGAGAATCCTTGTTCAGGATTTTTCTTATTAATGTTTATACACACTTCCAATTTCTTCATCCTCTAAAATAAATTTACACCTGATAATTTCTAAGGTTTGGGAATACTTATTTAGTTATATGGCCATTGCTTCATTAAGACAAAGCCAGAAGGAAGCGTGCTGTGGGGCTCTGTATATTTTTTACAGCATGAACCTTACTAGCTACCATTATGAATTATATTGCACTTCTGATTTTCTTATATACCCAGTTGCTTTTGGAATAAGTTGCCAATGACTATTTTCTCAGCTGCACAGGGAGAAATGTGTTGTATAATCAGACATAGCCTTAGTATTTATGTAGTCAAGATGAATACTCTATGTTCGCATTAAAAATTTGGTCCCAAGCAGAAAATGAGTTAAAAAGTTAGTCTTCTTCTTTCTCAGTCATAGATAATGGTTTCAAATTTCTTGCAACACAACCACAGCCAACGGTCGCCAGCAGATTTCTTTTGGTGATAGTCTAAGCCAAAATGCAAAAAATGTTTTGTGCATTTACTGAGATCATCGTTCTTCAAGATGTGGTCCTCAACTATGCTCAACTCAAACTTTGGAAAGACGTGACTTTATCGAAGGGGATGAAGAAGGGATATTTTGCATAAATTGAGTTGATTTGTTCCTCTAATACAGTCCATTAATGCCCAGTCAGCAAATAGTCTTGAGCCTTGTTATTCAAACCATCACCAGCTAAGATATGCATGACTTCTTTGATATATTCATGCCATTTGTTAATCATTTCTCTCTTCCTTTTACTCATTCAGATTTTCTCCATCTTTTGTTGACAGCAAGAAAAAAGTGACAAGTGATCTTTCCACATTACTGTTTTATTATCGTGTTGCAATGAATTGCAGCTCCACAATAATACTTAACCCTGTAGCATTGAATGAAAACTTATTTGGTCAGTCAAACCCAAAATAAAAGAACACACAAGCAAAAAATAAATAAAAAGCTTACTTTCGATATCTTGTGATTCAATTGCAGAGAAGATAGGTTGAGAGATTTTGCTAAATCAAGATATTTTTTGTAAGTCTTTTTTTACTTCACTATCACGTAAAATATTGCATTATCTTGCAGCTTTATATTGTGGAAGTCATTTGAATGCAAAACAAATGTTTCCAGGAAAGAAGTAATCTTGTGCATATGCAATAAGCAATTGTTAGCTACTGGCAAAGATAGCTTAATTTACTGCTTTTGCCATTTTTGGAGTGAATACATCAGATAGTGCCACCAAGTATACTGAAATTGTAAAATTCTCTGTTATTTGTAAAAATTCATGCATTGCCATTGATTTTGCTTCAAAACTTTCTGAGTTCACAGCTTCCTGGAGCAACACATTACCTCATCTACTATTCCCCTTCCATCATTAAGAATGAATCACAGAGGTTATGATCAATTGTGCTGCACAACATAGGGTGAGGCTAAAGATGACGACTCAAATGCACACACACACACACACACACACACACACACACATAGTTCAGTTCGGATCTTTGCCCCCCCCCCCCCTTAGTTCTGCACATGATGACTATCATCTCCAGTAGGCACATCAATTGCGGGACAAAACCTTCTGGCATGTTCCCCACCACATCGAACACAAGTGTGAAAGAACCGGCATGGCATTGATGTGCAAGGCCTGCCCTTGTTCCATGCGAAGCAAGCCTGCACCCTCTTTCTTCTAGGTCTCTGAGGGGCCACTGGCATGGGCCCAGGAGGGGTGACATGTTGTAGTGGCTCCGAGTTTTCCACCATGGCTTGTGTGAACAGGCACTGGTTGAGCAGGAAGTTTGCCTCATCCATGGAGGAATAACTGTGCCTCAGAGACACATCGTAGCCCTTCCACCTGCCTGATGTTGTCCAGTTCTGGCAGGATATCACCACTGCCAGGTGCCCCCACACGGTCACAGCCTTTTCTGGGTGAGTGTGGCATATAACCACTGAGTATTGGGAGAAACTAGCCACCCACGCATCCCTGTCTGCCACAGGCCTAAACATCCTTGTAGATTTCTGGTCCTCTCTCTCTGAGCTTCTTCAGAACTCTGCCCGAAGAGTATCTGCTTTCTTAACCCCTTCCACGGGGCGGCTTATGTCCTCCATAGCGTCCAACTTAGTGTGGACTTGGGAAGACCCAGTGCAGCCACAGCATGATCATCCACTACCCCTAACCCTGTAGGAACACAGTAGCAGTGCGAACAGCACATTAGTTCTACCCACAGACACTCCCTCTAGACATGCTGGCCATACAGCTAGTGCCTGAAGCTACGAACCCTAAAATTAATACTACTGAGCCTGTGCGCCACACGCTCTTTGCTATAGTACCCAAACAAATTGATCCCTACACAAGTGCTAGAGAGCTACACACCCTTAGTGTAATGTATCAACGCATGAGGTGAGCTGCGAGCTCACTACTACAAGTGTTTTACATGAACCACACCCCTGCATGAGATGCTACTAAGTGAGCAATGTGCTCTCAGCACAATAGGAAGAGCCACATGCTCCCCTATACATTAGGTGCTACTAAGTGAACCATGTGCTTTCAGCGCACATTATACCCAATAGGAAGAGCCACATGCTCATAGCATACTCATAGCATAGCATGCTCACAGCACAAACTATACCCAATAAGAAGAGCTACATGCTCCCTTATATATCAGGTGGCATGTACTAAGTGAGCCTCATGCTCTCAGCACAAACTATACCCAATAAGAAGAGCCACGTGCTCCCCTATACATCAGGTGCTACTAAGTGAGCCACATGCTCTCAGCACAAACTATACCCAATGGGAAGAGCCACATGCTCCCCTATACATCAGGTGCTACTAAGTGAGCCACATGCTTTCAGCACAAACTATACCCAATAGGAAGATGCTCATAGCACAAATTATACCCAATAGGGAGAGCCATATCTAAGTGAGCCACTTGTGCTCTTAGCACACACAAGTATGACTAGCCCCTCCCCTCCTGAAACAAGTGCGGCCATGTACATTGGACGTCTGCTAGCTATGGTGAGGACAAATTGAGCTACAAGCCCCCAAAGTGGCCCAACAAGACACTGTTGCATGCCTTAAAACATAATAGGCACATTACCCGCTCGCACACGCAGTCACTCATAAAGCCACCAACCAATAAGTTCTCCCCCAACTAATAAGTGGCTACTTAGCCACTCCCACAACCATTCTCAGCAGCAAAGGGCTGACAACAATAAACCCACACTAGTTAACACCACAGCTACCCAGCCCTAGGCACCAGCGGATTATGCCAATTTTTCTCCCGAATATGCTATTTGACATTGCCACATTTTTTACCCTATTATGCCCAATATTATGCCCAATTATGCTGACAAAAAGATAATTTTTTACATTGATATTATACACGAATCTAATTTTTGTTTGATTTTTTGTTCAGCTAGACAAGAAGAGTGATGATATTAGAGTTATAATGATGACGATGATGAGTTGTTTAGTGGTTATTATATTGTAACATTATGCATGATTCTATGTAGTCCTCTAAAGTGTTATTTTGCTTTGGTCTGAAAGTATTATTTAAAATGGAAAATACTCTTTCAGAAGCAGCTGAAGAGGGTTGCTCTAATAGTGACTTCATGGCTGCATCACTTCAATTTGGAAGTACAGTTTTATTATTCTTCCACCACTCACAAATATCTGGAGGGTTTACTCCATTAGCTCTGGCAAGATAAGCTGGGAGTTTTACTTTAAGGCCAGTAATAACACCTGTGTCATTGAAGAATGGTATAGCACTCAATGAATCAATATCTGAAGCTATTGGTTGAAGTTCCTGAATTCTTGTTGGTGAGAAGTATCTCATAGCTTAAATTGGCTCAAGGGAGGTTTCGTATCATCACCAAATTTCAACTGGAAGTAATCGATTCCAGGCTGAACACATGACATTGCATAAGCCACATACTGTTGTTGAGCAAGGGTATTCCCAGGTGCTAGACTGTGGGCGACTGCAGTAGTGTTGGGATGATAAGCAGAGCTTATTACACTACTTACTTTCACTATCTCTTCATAGCAATTGACCATCAGTGCCCCATCTCCCTCCAAGTTGTATGTAGACCTCACAATTTGCTCGCCAATGTCAATCACAGCAGCTAGCTCCATCTTCAATTGACCAAGGCCAGGTACACTGTGCAATAATTCGAGCATTGTGGGTCTTAAAGAAGGACCAATATCTGTGTTAGCAGTCAAAAAAGGCTCGATGTCACCAAACTGTAGCATTATTGGTGGAGGATTTCCCACTTGCTCCACCATCGTGTTTTGCTATAAGAGGCTACAGACTTGCCGGTTTGATTCTTCCAAAGCATTTTAGACTTAGGACTATGTGCAAAAAGAGATATCCAATAAGAAACTAGCAAGAAGAGGTGTTTTGAATTTGTCTCCAACGAGGTCTAAGGTATGGGAAAAACATCGCACATCCATTATTTTAGGATAAATAATCTTTACAACATCCATAGCTACACCATTAACACTGGCTTCATCCCTCATAGCTGCAAGGATTTCAGAGTTCTCTGTGCAGTCAGGCTGAAGCTCACACTCAGATTCAGAGTAGTCTGACAACCCAGATTCAGCTTCTGCCATGATGTTAGAGCTAGAAGGGAAGAGTGAGTGGGCTGGTCATGGGCTTTACCTATCAGTGCAGTGGTTAGTGTGCTGGCCAGTGGGTCATGTGTGTGAGTCGTGACACTTGCAGTGCTGAGTAACAACAGCAAGCTCAGGCCTATAATTTATTTTTCCGACTGAATAGAAAATATATTTAGTTACAAGCTAGAAAAATGGCCCATTATGCTATTTTTATGCCAAATTATGTCTTATGCTATGATGAACCGATTATGCCAAAAATTATGCCAGCATAATCCGCTGGTCCCTACCCAGCCCTCTACACTTTACTGACAATAGACCCCCTGCAGTGACGTAATTTAAAATTACGTAATATAGCCGTCGGCCATCTTGGTGGACAAGCGGTATTGCTATATAAGCTTGTGCTTTGCTATGGCTTCTAAAAGGAAATTGTTACTGGGAGGATATTTTGCGTCAATGCAAGACTCTGATGGGAAGGCAAGGTACTTACATAAGCTAAGCATCCTGGATGGCTTCCATCCTTATGAGTCAGATAGGTCACAGTGGCTAGATGATGTGCCTTCCATTACACATATCCATCTAGCTATGTACTTGCTCTGTACACCCAGTAGATACACAGGAGAAGATTTGCTAAACTATAAGAGTCTAGACTGCTACATTAATTTTGTGTCTGGCTGGGTGAGAGAAGTCTTAGTTAAAACATTTGATGAGAAAAGAGTTGTCCTTGGAAAGGCAAGACATGCAGTAGCTAATTATACAATTTATTTTAATACTGGATTATTTTTTTAAGGTTAATCATTCTCAGAAAATGCGTGAGAAGCCTCTGACACCTTGGGTAGTAGCGGAACGTACAGGGAAAATTCTTGCTGCTCACTGTGATTGTGTAGCTGGCCTTGGTGAGACTTGTTCTCATGTGGCTTCTCTTCTATTTGCCATCGAGAGTGGAGTGCGCATTCGTGATACCATGACAGTTACACAAAAGAAGGCATACTGGGTCATGCCCACCGGAGTCAAGGAAGTTCAATATGCTCCAGTAAAAGAAATTGATTTTTTGGGCAAGAAAGGCAGTGTTGCTGTTTTAGAATCAACTCAAATATCTCCTTCATCGACTGTGACATCATCTGCATCCTCTGTGGTATCACCTGTTAACTCTCTTTCTAGCCAAACATCATCTTCTACATCAGTTAACTCACAATCTCATTCATTTTCAAGATCTGGCACACCAGTTCCCACTATAACATCTATTTCCACAGGCTTCAAAGTCACCAACTCCAGTTCGTGATAAAACACCAAGTCATGATGAGACTATGACATTCTTTAGTAGCCTAGCAACTTGCTCATCAAAGCCTGAGCTCCATACTCTTCCCGATATATTCCCCAAACCCTGGATAGTGGTTTGCCTACGTGTTTTGTATAAGCCTGAATATGCAGAATTAAATTATGGTGAAATATTAACAGTAGCTAAAAACTATTCTGTATCCATTACTGAAGATCAGGCTTTACTTGTAGAATCTAAAACTAGATTACAATCAAATTCTCGCTTGTGGCTTCGAATGAGGACTGGAAGAGTGACAGCATCACGTTTCAAAGCAGTATGTCGAACAAACTTGGCTCAGCCTTCACTCAGTCTGGTAATGGCATTGTGCCATCCAGAAATTGCTAAGTTTAAGAGTTATGCCACTAGCTGGGGGTGTGAGCATGAAAAAAACAGCCATTTCAAAGTATTTGAGTATTAATCTGAGGAAGCATCATAACTTTGAAGTAAAAGAATGTGGTTTTTTAAAATTAATACTAGCATGCCTTACATTGGTGCATCACCAGATAGTTTGGTGACTTGTACATGCTGCAATGATGGAATTTGTGAAATTAAGGTGAGAAAACAAATTTTAATGTGTTTTTATTATTTCCCCCCTGTAATATTAGTGTCCCTATTGTCACAAGCATGAGCTTATTTCTGAAGCTGTGGATGATGACAAGTTCTGCTTAGAACAAGTTGGTGATGGGTATCAGTTACGACAAGATCATGCATATTATTATCAAGTAAGTTAGAACATAGCTAAAGTGTTCTAATCATGATTTTAAACCTTTTATGTATTTTTTTTAGGTTCAGTGTCAGCTGTTTTGTAGCAAAAAGAGTTACTGTGATTTTGTTGTATGGACTAAGCAAGATATACATATTGAAAGAATTCAACCCAATGAAGATTTCTGGCTGGCAAATGTGTCCCATGTTGAAAATTTTTTTCTCACCTCGGTCCTTCCAGAATTATTTGGCAAGTTTTATTCCCACTCATCACCAGCTGTAGTGGCCACTGATACATCAAAGGAACCTTGCTTTAGTGGAGCATCAAGTCTAACTGTCATCACCAGCTGTAGTGGCCACTGATACATCAAAGGAACCTTGCTTTAGTGGAGCATCAAGTCTAACTGTCATCACCAGCTGTAGTGGCCACTGATACATCAAAGGAACCTTGCTTTAGTGGAGCATCAAGTCTAACTGTCATCACCAGCTGTTAGTGGCCACTGATACATCAAATGAACCTTGCTTTAGTGGAGCATCAAGTCTAACTGTCATCACCAGCTGTAGGGGCCCCAGAAAGAAACCTTGCTTAGTGAGCATCAAGCAACTGTCACACCAGCTGTAGTGGCCACTGATACATCAAAGGAACCTTGCTTTAGTGGAGCATCAAGTCTAACTGTCATCACCAGCTGTAGTGGCCACTGATACATCAAAGGAACCTTGCTTTAGTGGAGCATCAAAGTTAACTGTCATCACCAGCTGTAGTGGCCACTGATACATCAAAGGAACCTTGCTTTAGTGGAGCATCAAGTCTAACTGTCATCACCAGCTGTAGTGGCCACTGATACATCAAAGGAACCTTGCTTTAGTGGAGCATCAAGTCTAACTGTCATCACCAGCTGTAGTGGCCACTGATACATCAAAGGAACCTTGCTTTAGTGGAGCATCAAGTCTAACTGTCATCACCAGCTGTAGTGGCCACTGATACATCAAAGGAACCTTGCTTTAGTGGAGCATCAAGTCTAACTGTCATCACCAGCTGTAGTGGCCACTGATACATCAAAGGAACCTTGCTTTAGTGGAGCATCAAGTCTAACTGAAAATGAAGAGGAAAACAATAATGCCATACCATTATATTGTTATTGTCAGAAGCTAGATGATGGTGGGAGTGACATGGTTGGCTGTGACATACTGCTTGTAGTCGTGAGTGGTTCCATCTAACTTGCCTACAACTAAACTCCCTTCCAACTAGTAAATACTGGTACTGCCCTGACTGCAGGAAACTGCCACAATTTAAAAAGAATAGGAAAAAGAATTAAATTTTAATCAAATGGAACAATTGAATTACACATATTAATCAGTGCACATGTCACACATACAATTTTGTCCAATGTTGTTACTTGACTATTTGAATTTACAAAATCAATTGGTTGTGTTGAACTTAGGATGGAATATTTCTGTCTGATGTTTCCAATGACACGCTCGACATGTATGCGTACATTGGCAATTTTTCTTGTTTGTTCAACCTCAATACTGCTAAGTTGTTTCTTGCCCTTGGTAAATGCAGGTATTTTCAATGTCGAGCAGTAAAATCCAACTGTATCAGCTATATCAAAGCCTCGATCAGCAAGAATAATGTCTCCTGGCACTAAATGATGCAGCAGCGAACAATGCTCTGTTAGATACTTATCGCTTGTTCTTCCTCCCCATCCCTCAGAAATAAAGCTTACTGGTCCCTGGGGTGTAATTCATACTTCACGGTATTATGATGTTTGTATGAAGAAAATATTTGGGCTCTTGCAAGGAGATTTGTAGGACGATCAAGAAAAATTTCGAAACAGTCAATTCTGACCACACAGTTGGGAAAATGTTTTCGGAAATCCATTGGCATTGTCTTCTTCAGGGCATCCCTGTCTGGCCATACAATTAGTGGCTTCAGTGTCCGGTACAAAACATCAAGGACATGCATAAATGTCCGACTAATTGTGGCTGGGTGTACTCGAAAACGATAAGCAAGATCCTGACCACTAAGTCCAAGACGTAGTCTAATTATTTGCTAATCAGCTGCTGAAATGCAGATAAAGCTGAATTCTTTAACTGTGGTTTAACGTATTGAAACAACAAATCCAATACATCCCAGCTCGTCAAACCAGTATAAAACAAAACTTTCTCATTGCTGTTCTTAAAAGTGTCCTCCTTAAAAACTAATTCATCTACCTCCTTTTTCAATCTTCCAATTTATTTTTCCATTTCCTTGTGTACCTGTTCCATGTACTGACTTTCGTCTTCCAATTTTGCCTGGTGTACATCTTTTCTGGGTTTTCACAGCTACCTTTACTAGTTGAGCCTAACTATAGCCAGGTTAGAGCAGCTGCTATAACATCAGCTGGGGTTGTGGGGGGAGCACCTGGCTGAGTTTTGCCAACTTTACACCTTGAGTTACCAAAATAAACTACTTCAGTGAAGATATCTATGTGGAATAAACCACTTATTACACTTGTTAGAGTGATATGGATAGATATTTCACTCTCAGGCTTTATTTTCACTCCCATTTGGCTCCTGAAAATAAATTAGCCTGCTGGTGAAATATTTCACCTTAGATCCTGTTGCTATATTGTTACTAGGTGTACTAACTTGGTAAGTGTGCACTATTTTTTGCCTTTAGCCATTTCTGTGAAAATGCTGATAAACAAAGTTACTAGTGGCAACTGGACTGGCTAAAGGCAGGCCCGTAGCCAGGAGGTTCGCATTAGGGGGTTCGGATTTTAAGACCCAAAAAGTCACACTTACTTTTGTTTCCTCGTTAATTCTACTACAATACTAAAAAACAAAAGATAAAGTGCACTAAAGCTTATATTCTACTTCAAAACTATAATCTGTTGATATTCGAGAGAAAGCGGTATTATTCTCGTGTAACCAATACAGTGCCTCATTAATACGCCTTATTCGTACTACAAGTTATTTAATAGTACGGCGTGTAAACTGCCCGTTCAAATTGTATTGGAAAAATCGCTATAACTAAGTGAAATAGCACGGGACAAAGTGAAATACCACCGTAGCTTAATAAGAGTAAGTGCACAAGCATGCAGCTCTAGCCTTGGAATTGTACAGTTGTAGTTTCTAGTTGGAAACAACTTCATTTTTTGCGCAGAAGCTATACCCTTATTAGACAGAGTTTTTTCAACAGATTAGGAGGAGCCATCTATTAAAGCAAAATTCAAGAGAAAGTTTATCCTGAAGTACAGAGATAGTGACTGCACTATACATAGTAGCCACACTGTAAATGATCTTTAGCTTACTGTAGTCTCGTGCAATTTTTATAAAGCTCTATTAACGGGTAACCGTGCTTTTCGGGATTAATAGCACGAACAACGCAGATTAAAATAACACGAGGCAAATTGGAGTGCTATTAATAGCTTTGCGAGCGCTACTGATCCCTAATAGCACAGGTTAACCTTGCTATCACTCGCTAATAGTAGGCCTGTTATTTTTTTTAATCATTTGCAGCGTAGCTACAATTATCTGTGCATTTCAGGTTCAACTTCGTTCCTCAGATACTTCCGGATGGCTCCCTTTCTAATCTGTTGAAAAAATTCCGTTGCTTGTGCTATTAATATTGAATCGCACGCTTATCGGTGCTATTACTCTTACTAATTAATAAGTGCATTATGTTACACTTAATATAAAACAGCAAGCTTTACTCACGATGTGAGAGCGAAATTTTGTATCCAAGGAGCTGAATGTTTATTAGGTCACTTGGATTCACACTAGGTCAAGAGCTGGTTCAGCACGATTAAGAGTGATGATAGAAACCTGGATTGAAAGATACTAGCTTGAATTGATTTTTGTTACTAACGGCGTGCCACGATAAGTTCGCCAATTACCGCAAGGCAGGAAAGCTTGCGTAGCGGTAACGGTTGGTAAAGGGACTAAGTACGCCCAAAACTCGGGCACGAAGGAACACCACGTGTCAGTTAGTTCCTCAGGAGGGATCAGCTACGGAGTGTGTGTAGCAGCAGTAGTTAGGTTGGGCAGAGTGTTCGTTTGTTTCGTCTTGTTTTTTTCCGGGCGATTCTAATTTGAGACCTTCGAAGTTAGGAATCCTAAGTTAGGAATCCTAAGTGATGGAGTACATTTTGGGAAAGACCCTAGGCCAAGGGAGCTATGGAGTTGTACTGGAAGCACAGATATATGATAAAAAAGTTAGCAACTAGCAACAATACCTTTTATGTGTATTTCACTCTGTATAATATTTTAGGTGGCACTTAAAATAGTGGATAAATGTAAAGCACTTCCTAGAGAAGTTGAGCTCCTTAGAAGGGTTTCTCACCCCAATATCATCAATGTTTTTGACTTTTTTGAAGCTGAGAGTCACTGTTTTTTGGTACTGGAATTAGCAGAGAATGGAAACCTCCTAGATTTCATTAACGACAGGCACATACCTGAGGTGGAAGCAAGGTTTCTCTACAATCAGATGTGTGAAGCAATCAATTTCTGTCATTCCCAAGATATAGTTCATAGAGACATTAAATGTGAAAATTTGCTTTTGGACGGACTGATGAACCTCAAAGTTGCAGGTATGGCAGTAGTACAGCATGAAACATAACATAGAAATAGTTTTTAGATTCTAAATAAGCAGTTATTGTGAGAACACTAGTAAAGTTGGACCAATAGTAGGGTATAAGAACAGGAAGAGTATTTCACAGCAAATTGACAACTTCATGAAGCATGTAAAGTGTAATTGTGTGATTTGTTTTTCTTCAAGATTTTGGCTTTGCAGTTGATTTGAAATCGACGTCCTCACTCACTCCATGTGGATCTTACTCCTATACAGCTCCAGAGCTTATTCATGGTGATAAGGAAGAATGGAATTTCAAGAAAGCAGACATATGGAGCATGTGAGTTCTGGTGCAAAGTATCAACATAGATTTTATACGGTGTGAAAGCAAGGTGAAAAATGTAAAACAAAAATTCCATTATAATGACATACTATTATCAGGGGTGGATTTAGGGTTCACAAGAGCCCCTTTTTTCAGAATGAACCCGTTTTTATTAGCTATTGTATTTCTTACCATCAAGTGGAAGAAAAGTGTGAGCACAATAACTTTGTTGTTTAGTTTTTTTATATTATGTTTTGCTTCATGACAATTACAACTAACCTCATTATTAGAATGTATAAACTAAATTTTTGACGATCAGTACCATGTAGGACAGGTGGGATAGTTCTATGGAATCCCATGTGTCCCACTGACACACTCTATCCTATGTGTCCGTCCTATCCCACTGTCCCATGTAGGACAGGTGGGATAGTCCTATGGAATCCCATATGTCCCACTGACACACTCTATTCCTATGTGTCCGTCCTATCCCACTGTCCCATGTAGGACAGGTGGGATAGTCCTATGGAATACCACGTGTCCCACTGACACACTCTATCCTATGTGTCTGTCGTATCCTACTGTCCCATGTAGGACAGGTGGGATAGTTCTATGGAATCCCACGTGTCCCACTGACACACTCTATCCTATGTGTCCGTCCTATCCCACTGTCCCATGTAGGACAGGTGGGATAGTCCTATGGAATCCCATGTGTCCCACTGACACACTCTATCCCTGTGTGTCCGTCCTATCCCACTGTCCCATGTAGGACAGGTGGGATAGTCCTATGGGATCCCATGTGTCCCACTGACGCACTCTATCCTATGTGTCCGTCCTATCCCACTGTCCCATGTAGGACAGGTGAGATAGTCCTATGGAATCCCACGTGTCCCACTGACACACTCTATCCTATGTGTCTGTCGTATCCTACTGTTCCATATAGGACAGGTGGGATAGTTCTATGGAATCCCATGTGTTCCACTGACACACTCTATCCTATATTTCCATCCTATCCCACTGTCCCATGTAGGACAGGTGGGATAGTCCTATGGAATCCCATGTGTCCCACTGACACACTCTATCCCTATGTGTCCGTCCTATCCCACTGTCCCATGTAGGACAGGTGGGATAGTCCTATGGAATCCCATGTGTTCCACTGACACACTCTATCCTATGTGTCCGTCCTATTCCACTGTCCCATGTAGGACAGGTGGGATAGTCCTATGGAATCCCATGTGTCCCACTGACACACTCTATCCCTGTCATAATGCTAATTATTGTATGCACGAATAGAATCTTGTAGGAACATGTTTTCAGCAGTTGCTGTATTTCATCCCTTCTTGAAAGAGCTCCCCTCTTTAAAAATCCCTGATCATATGTTAAAAAAAACTAGTGAAACCAATGAAATTTATCATTTTTGTATTTGGTATAATATACACAAATTGCTATTATAATAGTTGATTATTATGTATCTGCTAACAATTGTGCAGTTGAACTTTACAACAACAGTTATTCATGAATGTTATCATGTTTATGTGAACAACTTTTTTCCCCATGTTCTTTTTAGAGGAGTCACTCTATATGCGATGGTAATGCACACTTTACCATTTCGTGATCAAGTGAAATTGGATGACTATGATGACTTTCCACTGAACGATACTCTCACTCAAGGTACAGTCGAGTATATAGTTTTTGTTGTTGATTTATTCCACTCCACATTATACAAAAATGCTATTGCAAAACTCAATTAAATAAGTTCTTAGCTAATCCAGTTTTTGTTCAATTGTAGAAGTGGATGTCGGTTGACATGTTATCTTAACTCTTTTGCAGCCACAACTGCCATATGGTGGTGGTTTGAAGTAGAAATTATATTGTTTATTATAGTTGGCATTGCACTAGAACACTATTCCAATATATAAAGGGAAGTTTGAATTCAGAGTCAGAGTTGGCACTAAGCTGAAACCGAAAAATTTTCCATGTTCAATGTAGGATAGAGCTAAATTTCATACAGTTTTTTTTTCATCTGGAATCTAATAATAAGATGGGAATATACAGAGGGTATTAGGACAGGGAAAAAAAAAGGGTTTAATTTTATAGGCTGGCATGATTAAGTACGTGTTCTCATATAATAGTGGTAGGTTATATATTTGGCGAGCGAGTGTAGCAAGCGAGACACTTACAGGGGTAACACAATTGAAAATCGGGAATGTTTGTTTATTTATATGTTTGGACGTATGTATGTCATTTTGTACTTTGACCCTCCGTATTTTTGTGTTCGGTCCGCGTTCGACCCCGTCCCAAACTTCACTAAACAGAATCCTCCGGTTTAGCGACCATTACCCGTATCACCTTAGAAATTGAATTGTTTACCGCTTTGAATTCTTTTGCGGGTGCAGTTAAAACACAAAAACTTATGGGAGCTCCATTTCTATTCAAGTTAGTCGCTATTTGTCACAGTTATAAGCCCTGCTCAACAGCATTAACTTGTAAATTCATTGTCCACTAGACGAACCACGAAGGTAAGTCTTGCATAGGTATGTTCAGTTGTGTGAAAGTATTGTGCGTTACAACTACTATTAAGAATGTCACAAAGAAAACTTTAAATAACGTGACTTAATTTTGTTGCTTCTTTTTCAGTTCAAACAGTTGCGGGGAGCGGTTACTATGGCATTGAATCCCTTTACCGCATACGCGTAATTTAAAAACTTGACTTGATTATAGTAGCTTGAGTGTTAGTTGTTAAAATCAATCATTTAATAATAGTGTAGTTTAAGGCTCGCTCGCCATTTGTGCTCAAGCACACCACTAGTTATTCATTACATATAATTGCATTTGATATAGTAATAATAATCATATTAATATGAATAATTTTATTACTTTATAATATTTTTTGCAGAATGTAGAAGTTTGATAAAGTCTCTCTTAGATATAAGCGTGGAGTCAAGGTATGACATTACACAAGCTATGACACATGTATGGACTTTCCAACCTTCTGTACGACCAGCAAAACAGCAACCCAAGTCATCACTTCAACAAAGTTCTAACACTTCCAATCAGCAGGACCTGGCAGATCAAATTATTTCTGCAATACAAGGTGCACAAGTTTCTTGGAATCCATTTGACTCACCCGACATGTTAAACTACTTCAAACCGACCATTAGTTCACTATCTTCCCGCAACACTTCTGATAGTGTCAATAATTCCCCCAGTACTGATTGGAGTCCTTTTAATTCACAAGTTTCTTGGGACATAGGCTATATGGACCTTACCAAGTATTCTTGTTCTCATAATAAATGTTTGATGTACAACGGTAAGTGTTCATCAGGTGCAACAACTAACTTCAGCTCCACTTGTAGCTGCAGTACTAACCCAAACCAAAACCATTTTAGGGTTACCTCTGACTCAACTAATTTCACTATCGATTACCCTTCTTCAGATAACAACAATTTTCACTGTATATCCAAGAAATGTGCATTTACTGCTTTGTCAGAAACATCTGATATACTCTCTGAACAACCCAAAATTGATTCGTTTTCGGCACCATCAGTAGATAGCTGGAATCCATTTGAGTCACAGGTAGAGTGTACATTAACTAAATCTTGTAATGATTATTTCCAGAACTTGGAACAATGTGTATTTTCTTATTCCGAATCATGTACTAAACCTCAGTCGACACTTACTTCAAATTTTCATTCTTCTCAATCAAAATGTGTGACTCCCGTCAAACCAAACCCATCTTATTTAGTTTCTTGTTGGAGTTTTAGCAAAGACTCAAAAAGCAGTTTCCCAGAAAATGCAGTTTCACCAAGCTCATTAGAAGAGGATGACTTTTTAATTGCGTCTGAAGAACACTACCAACGTTGGAATCTTTTTCATTCCACAAGTTCTTCTAATAGTTTTCTTTCAAAGAAAAGCATATCTTCTGATATTTTAGCCAATCGTCAATCTCAACCCGAATGTACCTCATTGCCACATCATTGTTTATTGTCTAATCCAACACCTTTTTCATCTGACACCAATTATCATTGTTCGCCCTTTCTTCAGACTCGGTCAAGATATAATAAATCTACCGAAAATAGTAATGCCAATTCTTCAATGTCCTCCTACTACAATAGTAGCTCTGATTCTTTTTCTTCTGACTGCAACACAAGTACAAAACATTTTTAAAGATAAGTTTGTTTATTTAATACAAAAAATCATACTGTGTAATGTTTAAATCTTAAAATATTCAGTCCAAAGCTATGCTTACAATATTTTTTACTTGCTAACTGCAAACTTACCAACAAATCATTATTTGTTTATTTTCTAATAAAAGCACTGCAGTAACTTCAATACATATTTCAAAACATTAACTTCATTGTCATCAGTAAATGAATTTATTGAGTAGTTATGGTTCATCATTGTTTTGAATTATTTTTGTGACATCAATTATTCACCATCATTTGTTTTATAAACATATCAGTCAACATTGTTCACAGGACTATCTCAAGTGAACATTATTTTTTCAACAACTAACTTTTGAATTCTCAATTGTGACACACCACTATTGTATTAGCTGTAGTGAATGTGTTTTTTTTTATGCTGTCATTAATGAATATTCTCAGACGTAATAGTTATTACAGTGCTGATTACATTATTCTATGCCTTGCATTAACCCACGAGTGTACGAATTTATCAGTTATTTATTAATGGCTTTTTGCACCTCTCACCTATGACTATTGAAGTCTAATTAGCTTTATATAATCTAGCTGTAATTAAAACTAATCATTATACTGATTGGATTATAGTTTGCAACTTAACTCAACAGTGACCAAGTCATATTAGCTAATTAAAGTGCACAGTTTCAAACTTTAAGGAATTTTTTAATATAGAGTTGGCTGAGGGGTTCCCCAAACCCCCAACTGTTATTTTAGCAGCTTCTCTAACCCAGGTTGGGTAGGCTACCACCAGGGGGAGGTAGTTGTAAAAACCTGAAAAGTGTTGAACTTGACCTGTTGCTATGAAATAACCGCCAAAAATCTTGAATTATTTCAAGGTCAAGTACCTAAAAATGTCATTGTGATGGTATCTAGGGTGGAATAAATATATTTATTCCACCCTACATATCTTCACAATGATATCTTTAGGTACATGACCCGTGAAATAACTCATGATATTTCAAGCTGTTCATGCTGTACTGCACAAGCTCGTTACCCTTGTAGTTATAGCAACCAGGCCAAACTTTTCCATTTTGGGTTTTTTACAGTTACCTTCCTCTGGTGTACCTGCTCAACAGGGTTAGAACAGCTGCTAAAATGTAGGCTGGGGGTGTGTGTAGCCTCTATAACCAACTTTACTGCAGTGAGTTACCCTTCCTCTAGTACTAACTACAGTAGTAAATATATCTAGTGTGGAATAAACCACTTATTACACTTGTCAGAGTGTTAGGGCTAGATATTTCACTCTCAGGCTTTATTTTCACTAGCCTCTGGCTCTTGAAAATAAATTAGCCTGCTCGTGTAATATTTCGCCATATCACACTCTGACTCTTGTAATAAGCACTATATTATATATATATTTATTCCATCCTGGATATCTTCACAATGATATCTTTAGGTACATGACTCTTGAAACAAGCCATACTGTGCAAGCTCATTTAACTACAATTTGCCTTATTGGTATGGTTACCTGCTGTCATCCTCCTAAACTACCTGCTTTCACTGCACACTGAAGTCTAAGTAGACTCTAGGAACACAACCTGGGTAGTGGCTGTCGGGTGAGGGAGAATGCCCCCAGTAGTGGTTAATACGTGACGGACCCCATACCCTGGTAAGGAGACCCGAGTGTCTGTATTGCAGTTAGTAATTAGTTGAAGGGCTGCTTGCCCTAGCAGCATGGAGGGGCAGTACGCAGTAGTATTGGATGTTGACTGAAGGGCAGCCTGCCCTGTACTGATATTTTAAGGTGGTCTGTCTGACTGTCACACCCCTATTGGGTGGAGAATCTAACCTTACGTGCTAACAGTACCATAACTACTCTCTACACCACTCTTGCCATAGTCAAGTGGCGTGTGACTCCAAGACTTACTCCTATATCCTAGTACTACTGTTCAACCCTCCCCTGGTTGCATTATCTATCCACATGTGCAATTCACACAGAACTTTAAGCCGGCATTAGCTATTCAATCAAGTGACAGTGTCTTAGTAATAACAGTGGGTGTGCCTGGTGGATGCAGCAACAGACACAAGTGAGAAGGAGCATATGTCCTGATTGCGTAGCTAATGGGGTAATTGATTGATCGCCATGTAGATGCATACGAGAGCCTCAGAACAAATAGGCAGTGAGCCCGACAATACATAGGCAGCGAGCCTGAGAATACATAGGCAGGGAGCCTGAGAATACATAGGCAGTGAGCCTGAGAA
>WLWD01003873.1_pt1 | contig 47638 bp, 28 predicted proteins | sample 6712731 | NCBI WGS metagenome assembly WLWD01 (sample SAMN12718690, study PRJNA576275) | sponge metagenome | isolation source: marine sponge | host: Mycale hentscheli | place: New Zealand: South Island, Marlborough, Capsize Point | collected 2014-11-01 | reverse complement strand
CATTAGTTCATTGGGTTCAAGTGCCCTACAACTAAATGGTTTAAAAAAATTCCCAATGGCCAGCAAAACAGCTCTAATCTGATAGTTTGAAATTGCTAAAGCTCTAGTGTTTCTTTGTAATAATATCTTACTATCTTGCGAGTAATAACAATCTACAAGGTCAGCACTGCTGATGTGCTGCTGAGAACCAGGATATGTGACCGTCTACGGGAAAACCGGGCACAACGCGGCGTGCGTAATATCGAGAAAAGATCGATCGATTTCTTAAAAATGTATTGTTTCAAGCCTACGGAAGGGAACGGTTAGGTCTATTATAGCAGGAACGACTAAAGCTGCGACGATAAAACTTGGAGAGCTCAATATCTGGACGCCGACAACTCCGTAAGTGCAAAAAAAAAAATTTGAAGGTGCCGCGTTGTGCCTGGTTTTCCTATAGACGGTCACATATAATTAAGGAAATCATCAACAACTTGTTTATGAGCTTATTCATGGGGGATTTACCTTTGAATGCTCTGGCTGAAACCACAAATGACAGATAAGAAGTTTCCACTCTGTCTTATCTTGGTATCTTGTGGCTGTCCCAACTGTGTCGTATTTATCTACATTACCAACTCTAACTTGGACAGACCAGGGCCATAATTAGAGGGGGGAGGGACGCAGGGGGCATTCGCACCCCCCCCCCCCCACCCCCTTCCAGTAGTTTTTATATTGCTACTTTGTTTACATAGCACTTAGCAATATTTTATTGCAGTAGCCATGAGAATAAGGGACAGATTAAATGTGACCGTCTATACAGGAAAACCGGGCACAACGCGGCGTGCGTAAATATCGAGAAAAGATTGATCGATTTCTTAAAAATATATTGTTTCAAGCCGACGGAAGGGAACGGTTAGGTCTATTATAGTGGGAACGACTAAGCTACGATGATAAAACTTGGAGAGCTCAATATCTGGACGCTGACAATTCTGTAAGTGCAAAAAAATTTTTTTCGAAGGGTGCCGCGTTGTGCCCGGTTTTCCTGTAGACGGTCACAAATGAACACATTGAATTTCAAACAGCGAAGCTCTTCTAACGTATTATCTATTTTTTTATATTGAGATACATAGTGGTGAAGAGATTGGATAAAAAATCGGGCTTTTTGAAGAATCAATTAATTATTATTTATACCTTTTTGAGTTAAATATACCAAGCTGCTTTGGTAGCTGCTATTAGTTATATATTAAAATATATATGCATATAATACCTATTACATAAGTCAGAGTGTGATATGGAAAAATATTTCACAAGCAGGCTAATTTAATTTCATATAGCCTGATAATACCGCGTGAAATAACATTGTGCATTATGGTTAGTTATTTCACCGGTCACGTACCGGAAAATAACATTGTGACGATATTTATATAGGGTGGAATAAATATAAATATTATATTATAAGCATATATTAATATTTATAAAAGGTTGCTTATTCTATACACAGCTGACATTTAAATATTAGCCCCTTCCCCCCACCCCAATAATTTTTTTCTAGATATGGCCCTGCAGACTGTAGCCAATAAGTTGCTGTTCGTGAATTTTTTAATTTGAAGTTTACATATATTATGATAAACCAACGGAGGGTTAATTTTTTTTTTGTGTACAACACAATGAAGTAGTATATATATTTTTATGGATTGATTTGTTTAATTAATGTAGTCATTTTTTATTGCTTTCATTTAGGTTGATGTGCTCCATCCTTTCATGGTTTTGGACTGGAAGCCATGCTGGGCTTGGAAAGATTATATTACTCCCACATGCTGTGCAGTTTTAAACAATACTCTCTGTATAGCATCCAGATTTCCTGGTAGAGGTGATAGTCTCTTTCTCTGCTCCACCCCAGAATTAAATGAATGGAAAGTTGTTCCTACTAATTATGAGTTCAGTTCTCTCACTACATTTGAGTCTAAGTTTGTGACTACAGGAGGATACGATCATGAAAGAGAATGCATGTCCAATGAAGTGAGGTCATTCGATGGTAATCTAACTTACTTAAGAAATCTTCCTGGTTTGTCTACAGGACGAAAAAGGATGTCCACAGCTAGCTTCACTCTATTCAATTCTGAATATTTACTTGCTATTGGCGGGCAAAATTCAAAGAAAGCAAGAGTGAATGTAGTTGAGATTTTGGTCGAGGACCAATGGTTGTCGCTAGATGGTTTTCCAGGTACAAGTGTGACTATGAAATGCACTGTGTACAGTGACCATGTTTTCATTCTTGGAGATGAACGTAAAGTATTTTATTGCAATGTTAGAGCGTTTCTTCATGACAAAGATAAACATAATTTAGTATGGAAGTGTTTTCAAGCAAGTCACTGTCCTCTGGCAATGCTTTCATTTGGACGAAGACTGATTACAGTGGATGAGCTAGCAACAATTCGTGCTCTATTTGATTCGAAAGAAAAGTGGATTGAGATTACCAGCAGAGATAATATAAGCAGTACACTCAGTACAAACATTATTACTGCAGTTATTAGCACAGGACAACTCATTGTGGGATATGGCAATGAAGCATTGTACAAGATAAGTCTCACAGGTAATAATAGCGCTAGTGTCGTGTTGATTGGTTTTAATTCACCATGCACCAGGTAATTGTTGTGTTTTAGTCAGAAGTAAGCTAGATAGGAAATAGAAAGAGTATTCAGGCTTTTTTTTTTTTTTAAAACTCCATAATAAAACATAAACATAACTTATTGATATGAAATTTTTATATTTTCTGAAGAAAGTGGTTGCATTTTCTTTTATTTATACTATATTCTTTTAATTTTGCAGTGACGGATTATGATCGAAAATTGCCATACCATCGTGGTTCCCTGTTAAAACTTGACGCTGTATTGTCGCATGATGATATTGTTTCTGGACTGAAGGACATTCTTGCGAAGCCTGGTCCTACATATGCCGTTGACCCAATCCATGATCCACATGACTGTTTTGAGGAATTGCTGTTTAGAAGCTCTCCTATTCCTACTTGGCAACATTTTATTGACCTTTTAAATGATAATGAACGCCAAACATTGGTAAAGTTAATAGAGAAGTTTTTGAAGGGTAAGTTGGTATTACATTAGCAGGGACTTAGGAGGTTATAAATGTACTAGCAAGTACCCACCACACAGTGGTGCTTGACGTATTGCAAAATAAAATGCAGTAGTGCAAGTTATCTTGTTCAGTTATCGTTCTCTACCATTGGTTAATAAGTTTTCCTCTACTGCTCTCTTTTTTCTGAACTATCTCGGCTTTTCTTATCCCCCACTTTCCTTTCTTCAGCTCTTCTTCTTGAGTCATTTTTTTCTGAACTATCTCGGCTTTTCTTATCCCCCACTTTCCTTTCTTCAGCTCTTCTTCTTGAGTCATGGAGTCCTTTTCCTTTGTCTACCTCTCCTGCTTCTGAATCTCTCTGTCCTACTATCATGATTGTAGACTTAAGCTTTGCGAAACTTTTTACCTTCTGTTTCGTACTTTCGCTTTCCTTTTTTAAATTGACACCCCCCCCCCCGCCTTCCCTCGTCTATTACACCCGCTGTTTAGAATTAACCACTTTCTACTGACTATAACGACACTTTACCCATCGTGTAATGACGTTGCCTTTACATAAACCGTTTGGAGCTCATGAATTATTCATGATTAAACACACCGTCGATCACCGTCGTCGTCAGTAGTCATTGTTACTGACACACAAGCGTATTTTTATATAGATGAACATTTTAGCAACACCTCTCATACCATTGCAATAAAGACACACTGTCATTTCTCTTTGTTGTTAATAAGCTACACTCAGTTAGTGTTCAATCTCCATATGAACATTATAACTGGAAGTTTAAGTTAGGCACCACCTTGTGGTTCTTAAAACAAGATTTCCTCTATAAACCATGGTTATGTCTTCAATGCTGGTGTTTGCTTTTGCCCTTGAACATTTTTGTCACATGTCTGTCAGAGAAAAGTATTATTTTATTTTTAGTATAATATTTGTAAAAGAACTAATATTTGCTGAGTTGAGGTGTTCTTTGGAGTTGTTGCCTAAGTTGTTGGCATTTTTCACTGTCTTAAGAAAATCCTTTTGGTATTGTTCATGAATGATATTTGCAAACACTATATCATATTCAGTAAGAAAAAGTATAAAGAAGCAGCTAAATAAAGTTTAAAGAAACTTTCGTATAAATACTGTTACTTTTTACGACATTGTCTATTGTATTTATACAGACGAACAACTGTTTGAAGATCTCTACTTTCGCTGCATTCAGCATGAGGAATGTTTGGAAATGTATTTTCTACAACTTTTATTTCTTGGTCCTTCTGGACTAGGAAAGACCACAGTATGTCAACGGCTCAAGGGAGAAATGTATAACATCATTGAGTACAAAAAGAAAAGATTACCGAGCACAGGAGTGATTGAGTCTTCATCAATTTTTGCGACTCTCTCTACGTCATTAGTTGCTGGATTAAAATGGTTTACAGGCATTACTTTAGAAGATGAAATGTGCATAATAATCAATGGCTTAACAGAAAATAATCATAAGTCTGTCAACTCGCATAATTCATTGAATTTACCAGAGAAGATGGAAGATGAACAACATATGCAAATGCCATCGCTCATTTCTGATTCCTATCGTGATAGTGAAGAGCAGCACCATATATCTTCACCATCCTCTAATACATTGCCTTCAGTTCCAACTTTAGAGACGCCAACATTTATTTCTTCTTTATTGAAAAAGGCAAAGCAGTCAATGCATTGGAATGATGCAAAGCATACCTACAATCACCATTTTAGAGTGGCAGATACGGGAGGGCAGCATGAGTTTATGGATTTGTTACCTACCTTAACTGTATGTCCAGGAGTATACTTACTGTTTGTGAATCTATGTATTAGCCTGAAGGACTTTCCAGACATGTCTTACACTAATGAATATGGAGAGACCATCACTCTTGGAAAATCGACATACACGATGAAAGACATCATTATGACTGAGCTTTCCAGCATATACTGCATGAATCAAGGTGACACGAGACCTTCTAAATGTCAACGGGAAGGTATTCTGCAAAAGTCGAAACCGATAGTGTTGTTTGTTGGTACTCACAAAGACAAAGTGTCAGAAGACCAAGTATTGAAGTTAGATAAAGAGCTTCGGGAAATCATTGAAGATTCATGCTTTTGTGAAGATATTGTGGAATATTTTGCTAAAGATCAGATAATTTTCGCTCTTGACAATATGAATGGGGGTGATAATGAAATGAAAAAAATGCAAGAAATTTTGGACAGAAAAATAAAAATCCATTTCGAGAAGCAGAAAATTCCATTGAAGTGGTTATTGTTTAGTATATATTTGAGATCATTAAAGAAGAAGTTTATTGACTATAAAGATTGCTTAGATATATCTAAGAATTTGATGATAAGTGACCTTGATACAGTCATGTGGTTTCTTCATCATGTTGGGATTCTCATATATTTTCCCACCATATTACCCCATTTAGTAATTCTTGATGTTCAGGTAGTGTTTGACAGTATCAGCAAGATTATATTTGATTCCATGGAATCCGATCGAATAAGTAGAGTCGCCAGAGAAAATTTTGTGAAAAGAAAACGGTTCTCTCTAAAAGCTCTAACCAAAGGTTTTGATGATGACAAGAACTGTAATCTTATTTTTCCCAAAGACCTTGTGGCCATTTTGAAATATCTTCATATAATAGCAGAAATTGATCATTCTGAAGATGAAGATTCAGAATACATTATGCCAGTCAAGCTTGATAATTTGTCTAACAATGAACTTAATGATATCAGTGGAAAAATATATGGCATAGCACCAATTTATATTAGGTATAAAAGTGGATTTGTACCTACTGGTGTTTTTCCTGCTCTTGAAGCTGCCTTAGTTCAGAAGAATAAATATACCACGATCCGCATACTAAAAAATTTAATTGAATTTTATTATGAAAAAAGAGTAAAAATTACACTGATTTATCGTCCTCAATATTTGGAATTAATAATAAATTCACCGAAAATTATCGCTAATGTGTATGCTACATGTTGCAAACTTCGATTGGAAATACGAGAAATTTTAGAGAAAGTTCATTTACGTATGAATTACAGGGAAGATTTGAAAATTTTCAACTATTCCTTGTTATGCCCTTCACAAAATGATCACTTCTGTGATCTTGTTGACCAAAGTGATCATATCAACATTTACTGTACAAAGTGTGGGCCAAAATCTGATTTAGATTTGGATGACCGTTGTAGAGTATGGTTTGTAAACGTAAGTAAAATTTTTAAATATTGTTCATAGTATAATGTTATACTAATTTGTTGCAGGTAAGGCTGCATGAACGAATCACACTAGGTAAGCATTTTTATGTTTATACATTAATTGTAGTTATTTTCTTGTTAGATAACAAGCAAATATTTATTATGATGAATGCTATAGCTATTGTATATGTTACAGATTCAATCCCTACAATGAAATATCTGCAATGCATTCAGTGGAAATCTGGTGGAGATGAGAAAGTTCATGTTATACGTGAAATAAGTGCAGAATGGAAAGCTTTCTGTTACAGTGTTGACTGCACTCATGACGAAATTAAGAAAATTGAAGACAGCAATAATTGTCAAGTATTAGATTGTTGTTACAATGCTTTTGAGCATTGGTTAGAAAGGAAGAATACAAGAGAAAAAACATGGAGTCATTTAATAAATTGTTTAGAGAATAATATGCAATTTAATGATTTGGCAGATAGACTTCGTAATTGTATTCAGGTATACTTTTTGTTTACTCAATCTATTTTAAATTTAATTAGCAGTTTATTAGTTCATTTTTGTTGACACACAAACATACTGATGTGCAAATTATAAGCAAATTATTATGTAGCTGTGAGTTGAGCAAAAGTACAGTCAATTAGCTTTGTATTGAATTTGCAGTAGGTTCTTCCTTATGTATTTGTCTAGAAATCTATTGGGATATCTCAATCCCCACACTCTGTGAGGGGGGACAATTTTTCATGCATGTATTTTGCATTGTATAGCTAGCCCTAGCCCTAATATTGATTGTAATAAACTGCCTTTACATACTCCTTGTAACAAACTTATTTCTATTTGTTTATCTGTGATTGGATGTTATATATTTTGTTGTGTCCTGTAGCATCAAGAGCCTGAAGACTAACAAGTCTAAATTGCTTTTAACTGAGAACTTATATAAACATTTCAAATTTTTTATACTCATTATATCAGCTGAATAATTTTTTTTATATGGACATTCATATTACTTTTTGCAATGACTTTTCAAGAATTTTTATCAGTTTCTAAAGTAGTAACTAACCTAAGTACCAGAGGGTTATGGGGTCAGTTGTCCTTCCCCAGCTTGTCAACCAGGGGACCTCTGCCCCCTTGTTTTGGGGAATGCTCTGCAGGGCAGGTGGCTGGGCTCACTAGGTAGTTACTGGTAGTATAAGCATCTGTATTACTAATGTTTATTCAGCTCAGTTTATGTGTGTACAGGCCAGCACAAGTTAGAAATTTGATGTATTATCACAAAATAATAAGTGGGGAGGGAGGGGGGAGGGGGGGGGGGGGGGGGGGGGGGGGAATTACCTGTGAACTGCACCACAATCTTACATTGACAACAACCAGTGATACAAATACAAGCAAACCTTTAACTTTATGTTTTGCAGCAAGAAAGATTCTAGACAACTGAGGCAAAATGTATAGTTTGGTAGCATACTTTTTTTAACTTATTCTAAATAGCAAAGACAGATCACCATATTGATTTCCTGTGTGTGGTGTGGTGTTATTTTACCACACAAACCGGCCATCCTGGGGCCAGCGTCTCTCTCACACCCACGTAATTATTGAGTGCGCGCGTTTACATTGAAATTCAATTCCACATTCCACTTGCTTCTTCTTCGGGAAAAGAAATGCTCGCCTTAATCTTTCTTGTTAGCTTTACTTCTGTGGGAGAATCGAGAGTTGTTTACAACCTGAAGAAATGTAATGTGACTTCCGCTACTTTCCAGGACGACTTCCTCGGGTACTGCGACAGCTTCGTGGGTGACACTAATAGGTGCACAATGGCTTGGAACAGTTTTTTAGGAGCCTTTCAGGGGATTGATCCGGAGCAAGTGCAATTGAGGTATTTATGCGCGGTCATTCTTCAAATGTGTAGCTTATAAGGTACCAAGAAATGTATGTATATTTACTTCAAATCTGGTCAAGCCAAGTAGGTGTGGTCAGACAAGTAGCTATTTGTTTTGCTTTTTTCAAGTTTGTTTATATTTTTTTTTCTAGATCACCTGGGCAGTGAGATATGATATTAAAATAATTCTATTTCTATTAACTGATTCAAACTTGGTATTACTGCTATAAAACAGATCCTCCTGTGTTAAAATTATAGCTAATAAGTACAATATGGGCTTGGTTGCACATTTGTGTAAATGTTGCCACTTAGCACACAAAAGACAATTAAACGACATCGCAAAAGTAAGAAATAAGTCATGTGCACCTTTATATAGAAGGCAAAACAAAAATGAAATGGCGGGCTATAAAAAGAGAAAGTAGCCTACTGTTAGTCATTGACGCAGCTAATTAAACTGCACAGGATGTACAGCGTGGCATCAGAGGACAGTATTGCTAAATACTATCCTGAGGAGTCATCTTCAATCATAAAGTACTTTGGTATATACACACAGCATTGATAGAAGTTAGACTTGATTATTCTACTATATCACTTACAAGAATGATTATAATATAGCTGTTTGTAAGTTGGGGCACTCGTTTTAAATGTGATGTGGATATAATTGAAATAATAGTGAGCTATTGGAGGTTCTCTTTGCTTGGCTACTTTTTTAATTTGAATGGAAGGAGAGAGGTCAAAAGGAATGCTAGAGATTCTCCTTTATCTACCCGGACCTACGGAGTTCAGAATGTGGTAAACGAGGCCACCGATTTCGCGTACAAAGAATAACATTGAATTATAAATGTGACCTCTACATTTAAGACCTCATACTGGTTTTATGGTTTGGCTGGCTACTATTTTGTGGTTTAATGACTAGTGAATTGTTCCTATGCTTGCTCACGTTCAGAAGCAGTGATGTGAAATGGTTGGTGGCGGCCTAATATCAATGTTTCTATAAACACTCAAATCTCAGAACGAATGTGTGCATCATCAGTCCTTCCATTTTATATTGTGGTTCCTGTCTGTCACTCTGTTCTGAATTTAATCTCAAGGTCATTGAGATACAATAGCTGGATGTGGGTCAATCTCAATAGAAATGTTTTCATGATGAGGGACAATCCTCCATTCTTACATCAAAAGCCCTACTAATATATTTGCTCTTTTCATCAAAATTATCTAAGTTAAAAAAAAAAATTAAAAAAAAGTTGTTTTTCTGCTAGTTAGCTACTAAATTCTGTACTATTCAATTAATAATATATAAAACGAAGTAAATTAGTAGACAAATAGCACTGATGTCCACACTGATCCATATTGTTCAATCCTATTATTAGATATTTTGACCAATTGAACCACTTGCAGGTGATGGGCATTTGTACTTTGATCAAAGAGGGAAAAATACATAAGAAAAATAGCTAAATTACAAGCAGCGCTACAGCTACTTGTTAGTATAGCAGGCCTTTTCCCATAGCCTGTTGCAATGCTATATCCATTTTTTATTTCTTTTTAAATCATCATCATCATCATCATCATCATCATTAATATTATTATTATTATTATTATTATTATTATTATTATTATTATTATTATTATTATTATTATTATTATTATTATTAAATTGCAGTAATTATAATGCATACTTTGACACTCTTGGACTCGGTCTTCAAAGAAACAAGGCCATTTTTTGGAGCAACACAAAAGAACTGGCAATATTGCTGAATATGATGTCAGATTTTGTTATTTCATCACATGATGTTCCAGCTGCCCAAATTCTTAATAGTTTCACGGATTTGTGCTGGTGTTGGGATAGCACTGCTTGTAAGTTAAATCTATCTGGGTCATTTCATGTGGTCAGGAATATAGAAGGCATAAAGATTATATACACATATGTAATTTGGGAGAAAACCAAATTATAAGCCATCTGTATAAAAATACGTTTAAGCATGATAAGAGCACTTTAATAGTAGAGAGTAGAAGGATCAAATTTTATTAATTTTCTTTTCTTTTTGTTTCTTTTCGCTATACATTCATGTAGTCTTCTATATCCGAGTTCTTTCTAGTTCTAGCAGATCCATAATACTGTGTTATCTAATTGTGTAATTATGAAATGATTTCATTATAGTAGCTAAACTTCCAATAAGAATAAATAATTGAGCTTGAGTCATGATTTAAATTTTATATAATGCCATTTATTCTATTAAGCTCTTTTTTTCTTTTCTTTTCATATTTAGCTGCGGTGGATTCTACTAACATCTGTTCGCCTGTTCCTGCCGTTAACTTTTGGGCACAGTTCAGTGTTAGGCTTGCACAAGCATCTGAAGGAACAGTGTTTTATCTTCCGGACAACAATCGAGATATGGTATACAAGCAGACATCTTTCTTTAAGTGTTATGAAGTGCCAAATTTCGACCCAAATAATGTCACTCGACTGGTGACTCTCAATGTGCATCCAAAAAATTCAGGTAGCTAAGTTATTTTATTATTTTCTTTTTCGTGATAGCAAACTGCTAGCAAGCACATGTAGTAGCTACTTACCCACCCACTCACTCATACTTAACAAGGATAACAGATGTAAATAAATGGCAAATGACAAGATGCATCCAATCTGTGTTCATTGTTTGTGTGTAACATTATTTGTAATAATAATGAGTGGATGCATCTAAAATATTGCTTATGTCACAATCTATTGAAAATTACAAGATATTACTCAATGTGTACTCCTTTTGCTATTTGAAGGTATACTTTTACCCTTAAATAATGGCTAGTCTTTAAAATATGAGGCACACCAACCTCATCAGCACAGCACCTATCATTATGATGATTGTCACACATTTCTTGACTTTCTAGCTAGTTGTCTTACTCAATATTAGAATGTACATAGTTGTGTTATTGCAGGGATTTCAGAATAGATTAATAATAACCACAAACACAAGTTGGTAAAGTGTGTTTAAAGAGTACTTTATCAATCTCATCTTGTAACCATTTGTAATTGTTACCTCACTGTAGAAGCTATTGTAGTTAGATTGAGGCTTGAGAAGCTCAGTCATGTAATTGCCAGTTTTATACTATTACAATTATTATTACAATTTCTGTGTATTTTTATTATTGTTGTTATTGTCAATATAATAAGTTCATACGTAATTTTTTTTCCTCTTTTAGGCGAGTCTTGTAGCCAAGGATCACTGGTAAATTTGTGTAATGATCTAATGCAGAGGAATATTTCCTACGCCTGTTATGATGTTGATGGTACTGTACAAGATGCGGTGGAGATGGGTCCTACTTGGAACAAAATAGTCTCCACAATTCAAAATATTCAAAATGGTTAGAATATGGAAATTATGAAACAAAATGTTTGAATACATTTATACCTGAGTGACATAATGGATACTGCACAAAATACTTATTGCATGAGTTATGTGATATGGCCAAGATATTTCATGAGAAGGCTAATTTATTTCCGTGAGCCAGAGTCAAGTGAAGATAAAGCCTGAGAGTGAAATATTTTACTATGTCACATCAAACTAGTGTAATAAGTGGTTCATTCTGTTAGATATCTTCACTACAGTAGTTTATACCAGGGTTGATAACTTGGAGGATATTTTTTCCTTAACAGTAATTGCTCTGTGGTGACTATGCTGTACCACTAAAATTTCTGTAGTCCAGAATTACGCATGGGTGTGTATATACAGCATTCAAAGTAGGAAAATTTCATAACTCGCATGATGATGCGGATATACTCAAGGAAATATCCAATGTATAATATGTTATTATATATATTTATTCCATGCTAGATATCTTCACAATGTTATTTTTAGGTATGTGACCCAGTATTATCTCAAGCTATTATTTCACACAACCTCATTACCATCAAATTTGCTAGTATATAGTTAGAGGGCAATGACCTAGATTTTTTACAGCTATTTACCTCTAGGGAAGCCTACCCAGCCTGGTTAGAGCAGCTGCTAAATTATCAGCTTGGGGTGTGTGCCTGGTGTGGGAGCCCTAGGGAGTTTTATAGCCAACTTTACATGAATTGCTAAACCTAGTATAAACTACTGCTGTGAAGATATCTAGGTAGAATTAACCACTTTACACTCTGTCAGAGTGATATGGCAAGATATTCCACTCTCAGATTTTATTTTCAGTCACTTCTGGCTCATGAAAATAAATTAGCCTGCTTGTGAAATATTCACCATATCACACTCTGACTCATGTAATAAGTACTATAATACTAGTGATGTGCTTGAGCACAAATGGTGAGCGAGCCTGTACACAAATTAAACACTTCAAAAGAATTTATCAGTCCTTTTTAAAAGTATAGGTACTCAGCCGTTGTGACCACACTTTAGTTAGCAAAGTAACACAGAACTTCTTTCTTATCTCAATGTCCCGAGTACTGGCATTGTCTGTAGTCTCTAATATCACATTCTGACTATCTGAGTTACCGACAACAAGCACTCACAGCTACTATGAATGGACGAAATTTTGAAATTATGTCTTGTAAAGGGTCTCAATACCATAGTAACCTTTCGCCGTAACATTTTGCGACTTGAAAAAACAACAAGAAGATTTAAAGAATTACTGCACAGTGTTGAGTCTAACAGAAAGTTTTTGAGACATAGTGTGTCTTGTAGCATTTAGCAACAACCGAGTACAAAGAGGTAAACAATTAAATTACCTTGTATGATACGGGATCGCCAAACCGAAAGATTCTGTTTAGTGTAGGTAGGTATGGGAAGGGGTAGACTACATAGCAAACACAAAAACACGAGGTCAAAGTACAAAATGACATACGTACGTCCACACAAACAAATATTCTCTCCCGATTTTCAATTGTGTTACCCCTGAGAGTGTCTCGCTTGCTCCGCTCGCTCGCCAATTAATAATAATAGCTGAATAAATTTTGAATACAAAAAGTGTGGTATTATTTGGAAGTTACCACAACTGTAATAATGAAGCACCAAAGATGCGAACCCTCAGCACTACTAAACACAACCTAGCTATTACAATAATATAATCTAAAACCAAAAAGAACAAGCAATCGATTAGCTATTTTAATCAGGCATCAATGTAGCTCAAGCTGCATTCATCTCCAGCTGACTCCCACAACTCCTTTCTATTCTACATCTCTACCTCTAGTTCTGTTGTGAATACAAGGACTCAGTGTTTATGCAAGAGAGCTGAACTTAACATGTATTATAGGTGTGTATGTTTGAATCATATAAATGAAATTAAGGAACTAAAAGAGAGAGCTACAATGTCTTTATAATTTGGTAAAACCCACTAATTATGTCCATATGCTTGCATGTATTATTTTAAAAATTTAACTACAAAAAATTGTGACATAAGAATTTATTGAAATTGTGTGGTAAAGGGTTTTCATATATGTAGATTACATATACAGTGGTATCGTCCAATTAGAGTGAATTTTTATTAGAAAATGAGTCATGGGTGATTACCATGTGGCCAATAACTGTAGTATGCGAACTCAATGGATGATCGATAATTGAAGGGCGTGGCCGATAATAGAGGTCCGACTACTGAGTACTTGAGTAATGCTCAGTGTTCTGCTGAAGAAGACAACAAAATATTAAGTATCCATAAAGATGCAGTATAATATTATCTAAAAGATGATGCTTACTATATCTTAAGAAAGTTTATAGGTACCGACTTATGCTTTGAGGGGCAAACTTCGGCCGATAGTTGAAAACTTACGCTAATACTCAGTCAGCTATCAAGTAAAATCTTTCTTTTAATATTAACGATTAATCAGTATTTCAGTGAGTGCAGCCACAACAGCAGTACAAAACGGCACAGATTTGAGCCAGTTTTCGTTCAGAAACTAATTGTAAAATCCCAAGCTAGTAATGGTCAGTCGATAGGTAAGGATCGAAGGACCAGGAAGCCACCTTACAAAGAATCACTGCAGAATGCCGGCCGCAAACAGGAACCTCGGTTAGATATCCGCAATGACCTCTCTTTCATCCATTCACTATATTTTATTACTTTTGACTTCGAACAAGAACATTACATTTACAACACATTTATTTGATGACACGCGATGATACACCAGTGGATATAATGTTGGCCATATGAATAACATTCTGCTAATGATTATGGTAAAGGGTCAATATAGTATGTGCATACTTGGCATGTTTGAATACAAGTGATCAGTTCTGTGCTACATCCTGTGGGGTAGGTTGAGGTTCCAGCTCTTCTGATTCAGGATGAGTTCCTTGTCGTGAACAGCAACAACAGTCATGGTCAATTAAGTTTGAATTAATTTTGTACTGGTCCATTAAATGTAGAGGTCGTGTTTACAAAATTCAGTGCTATTCTCTGTATGCAAAATCTGTGGCCTCGTTTACCACATTTTCAACTCCTTCTGGAGGTCCGGGTATAAAACGTAATTCTCAGCATACCCTTTGGCTTCTAGCTCCTTCTATTCCAATTACTCTCACAAAGAGATTACCTTTCACAATAGATTACTATTCTTTTAATTTGATTTTAAACGTGGAGGTTGTGTTTACAAAATTTAATGCTATTCTCTGTATGCAAAATCTGTGGTCTAGCTTACCACATTCTGAACTCCTTCCCACATAAAAAAGTAATTCCCGGCAAGCCCTTTGGCCTCTTTAAAATGTGACCGTCTACAGGAAAATCGGGCACAACGCGGCCCCGACGAAAACATTTATTTTTGAACTTACACACTCCTCGGCAAGCAGATATTAAGCTCTCCAAGTTTTATCGCCGTAGCTTTAGCCATTCCCGCTATATATCACCTAACCGTTCCCTTCGTTAGGCTTATTTAATACAATTTTAAGAACTAAATCGATCTTTTTGCGATGTCTACGCATGCCGCGTTGTGCCCGATTTTCCCATAGACGGTCACAAATAGTGCCTCAACTTACAAACATTAATACATAATCATTTTTGCGGGTGATAGAATAAGCAAGTATAGTAGCTCCTATCAATGGCATGTGTGCCGGGACACGGCTGTGTTGCCATGGCCACACCAATATTTTAACAATAGTGGTGTGTCTACTAATGTTATACTCTTTACCGGATTTCGTTGTCATTATCGAACTTGGGTGGTTGAAACCGAGCAGTCAAAATGCCTTCTGATGGGATTAAACAGCTAAAAGTGGCCTTTTGCAAGATTTTAAAGGGAACTCCAAACCAGCCTGGTTCTATGTTTACTATTCCAAAGATATCTTTTGAAAAAACAAACATAGTTCAGAGGTGTTTCCAGCATTGTTTATTTGCAGCACTAACTACTAAGCGTCTTACTTTGCCATAAATGTTTGAAGAAAATAAAACAATATAGAAAGGCAGGATTTGTAAGTTCAAATTATGGTGGATTCAGTTTAAGTTATTTTTGGTCATTATGTTGTTTGTTTTATGCCCAGATTAGCTATACAAATATACACTCTGCACACAATGATTATATTTTTACAAATGATTTATTTGACATGAACCTGATTGTTTATAAAAATAATTTCTTTTTACTGTACAAAAATAGTGTTGTGCTGAATTGTTTGGTGTGATTACAGTGGCATTTGAATTTATTGGATACTCAGAACATAGACTAAAAATCTTTGGTTCATTCTGTCAGCGTCTAAGGCTTGATACTATTGTGAGGAGTCAAGAAGGACTTAACACAGACATGGGAGTGTATGAAGCCTGATCGAATTGGTGCGACCATTATAACCATCTACCACCCACTCATTTATTTAAGTTATGAGTTTCACTAATAGAAAGACAATATAGGGTTTCTTATCACATGGTGTATATCACGTGTAGTTGACTTTAGCTGCATCAGTGCCACACATTATTTCATGATTTTTTTTATAGGCCTTTTGTGTGCAAAGTTGCTGTAATAGATTCTAATGGTTTCTAGGAAATTCGTGACAAAAACTAACAGCCACTATTTTCCACTTGTCGCGATGTCACTAATTATGCCCTTTATACGCAACCTCATTTAAAGCTGTCTAGAAGTCTTTGGAAGGGAGTGTCTCTATCATGTCCTGGTTCTGGGCAGGGGAATTTTATTTAGTTACACTGCACACTCTAGCCACTTAAACTACATATAGTAACTAAGATAGCTATTACAATACTTAATTATAATCGTCATTATTTTTTGTGCTGTTATATTTTCTCCTGCAGGAAAAGACAATACTATTACATTACAATACTTAATTATAATCGTCATTATTTTTTGTGCTGTTATATTTTCTCCTGCAGGAAAAGACAATACTATTACAAATGAATGTGGTAAGTATTTAGCTAAATTGAATTTACTTGCCATTTTATATGAATATTTTTATATGAATATTTTTGTAGCTTCATCCGGTGTATCAGCCTCTATTACAGATATGATGTTGATGTTACCTTTTCTAATAACTTTGTGGAAACATTGAGGACAACTTTTGTTAGCTAGTAATGCTCATAGTGCGTATAAAAGTTGGAATAGACACACCTTGTTGTTATGTAGCTAGTCACTCCTTTTCTATTGATTGTCAAATTGCTACTTCTTTACTTGAATATTGTCACTGCTCTTTTATTTAAAAGTAATTAATCAATATCAACAGAATTGTGTAAAGTAGTGCTTATAATATTAACTATTGTTAAATATGGAACATTTCATTTTGTGAATGGATGAATGACTAGCTACTTGCTGAATTTCCACAAGGGTTGCTTAATAATAATTTTCCGCAAAAGTGAACAAAAAAAGAAAAAAAAAGAAAAAGCGACAGCAATAACAACAAACAAACAAACAAATACAAATTATTCTTCATGTAAGAAACATGACAATTAATTGCCATTGTGCAGACATACTTAGCTACTTAAGGTCAATTTGATTTTATTAGGCTACAAGCTTTAGGAGTGAACTTTCACCCACTATAAGCCACCATCACTAGGAAAAGTACACATTTTGAGCTACAGCATAACATCAATCATAATTATTTTTCATAAAGATTCGGTAATTCTTGGCTGAAATAATTATAATAAGAGCGCAAATTTTCTCATTAATTAAAACTTAACCTGATGTTTAGACTTCTAGCCCCCAAGTCCTCTTCAGGGTCAACTGACCTCAAACTCTCCGTGGTGATATAATAAAAACAATGTAAACAGCAAGATTGATACTGGAGGGTACACTTACTGTTTATTAAATCTTTTAGGTATTCAAGGAGTTATTTCATCAGTGGGAAAAGAATGGTTACAACGTGCATGAATCACAGTGAATGGTATATAACGTGATATCTGCATTGTATAACGTCTCAGTAGCTATATGGAAATGACTTGCACAATGAATGTTTTAGTCAATATATCACACCCCTCCTCACAATTAAAAGGAGGGTTTGTACCAGTCTGGCTTCTGCCTAGCTTGAAATGCATAAATCTTGGGACTCTTCAATGATGAATCCTTAGTAGGTGATCCTTCAGTGATGGAGGATTCCATGCAGGGCTTGCAGCCGACGTTCTACTATCCTCAGTAGTATAATCATACCGATTCTGTACTTCAGGACTACTGATCACTAGCTCTGGTGTGACTGGAATACTGACTGTTGGGTCCCTGGGTGTCACTGGAACATCAACAACTGACGACTTAGTCACTTCCGATATTTCTGGAACTTCGGACTCCTTGTATTCCAGAAGTTGGTCAGCATGGCATTTCCATACTTGATCGTTTACTCCAACTTCATACGTCACTGGCCCAACTTTATGTAAGACCACACCCACACGCAAGCAGGGGCCTTCCCTCATGTTCCTGGCAAGTATGATCAGTCCTACTCTAAAACTGTGCATGTGGGCTGCCCCTCCACCTAACATTCCATCTGTTCGTCTTCCTGGCTGTACACATTGTTTTTTACTGAGGGTCGTATCAAGTCCTTAACTTTCACTTAAAAAAACAACTCAGCCGGTGAGACTCCCATAGTTGCATGTGGAGTGTCCAATATCGTAACAGAAACTGTGACAACTTCTGCTGGAGGGTTCCGGAATCTTCCTTTCCTCGGCGTAGTGAGCTCTTAAAAGTTTGCACATATCGTTCAGCCTCCTCCGCATTAGAGGCAGGATGATAAGGAGCACTTCTCATGTGCTTTATTCCATTGGCTAGCATATATGATGCAAAACTCATTTGAAACAAATTGAGGTCCCTTGTCAGACACCAACTGTTTAGTAAAGAGGGACTCAGATCCTCTAATGTCTTCTCAGTATTAGTGCTTTGTAAAGACTATCTCTAACCACTTCGAGTGGCTATCTACCACTAGCAGGAACATATGATCTAAGAATGGGCCAGAGTAGTCGACATACACATGTTCCCGGCTCGGTCAGCCAAGGCCATGAATGCAAGGGAACAGGAGGTGGTTGGCGCCAATTGCCTTGACATGCTGCGCAATTGTTAACAGTACATTCAATATCTTCATTTAACCCTGGCTTTCACACATAAGCATGGGAAACCCCCTACATTCTCGCAATACCAGGGTGGCTAGCATATAATTCGGCTAAGACAGCATTTTGTAACAAAGGGGGTGCAACCCTTGTTCTCCAGAATAAACCTCTACCTTTATCAAGCTCATATACGTACCATTGTTTTGCATATGGTTGCTATTCACTAGCAGCAATATTGTTGGGCCAACCTTCTTGTGTGTAATGCATCACAATGCTGAGCTGGAGGTGCCGGCGGGTAGCCTCCTGAACTTGTCTGGCAGTCACAGGCAAGGATGAAAGCTGATGGATATTGAAGGCCACAGTTCCTCTCCCCAGGTTGTCTGTCACCTCCTTGCAATCAGGCCTACCGGGCAAACGAGAAAAACAACTAGCATTACTATGTTGTATTAGTTCCTTAGATCATATTGTTAACCTAACAATGAATAATACAGCCTAACGCTTATAATCTGGCAGCAGCAAGTGTAGGTAAATTTTGCTTCAGACCAAAGAGAGATACAAGAGGCTTATGGTTCATTACTAGTGTGAAATATCTACTATATGCACATTTATAAAATTTCTTGATACTGAACACTATGGCCAGCCCCTCTTTCTCAATTTGGGTGTAATTATTTTCAGCCTTGTTCATGTTTGTGAGGCATATGCGATGGGGCGCTCATTTCCATCTGAAAAAACATGTGATAATACCCATAAGCTGAGACATCACAATCTAGCTTTAATACTAGCTAGGGTAATAATAAGCACTTTTGTAGATAACAACTGTGTCTTCAACTGGTTAAAGGCTTGGTTACAGTAACTGTTCCATACCCATGGGGCACCCTTACAAAGTAACTGATAAAGGGGGTATAATGTAGTGGAAAGTCTAGGTATAAATTTCTTATAATAGTTTACTAAACCCAAGAAAACCTGGAGATCTTGAATATTGCTAGGGGTTTTAGAATTTCAAAAATAGCTGCCACCTTGTCTGGCAAAGGATGAACCCCATTTTTTTATCAATCGAGTAGCCCAGGTATTCAACAGAAGGCATCATGAAACAACATTTAGTTCTATTTAGGTGTAATCCTGCCTGCTTAAGTCGACTCAGTACTTTGTTCAAATTAGGCATATCCTCCTTCTCATCTTTACCAGTTACACAAAATGTCATCAATATAAACAACAACCCTCGGTATACCATGGAGAAGTTTTTCCATTATCTCTTGGAATAGCACAGGTGCAGAAACAAAAAAATGGTAATCTAGTGTATCAATATAGCCCCTTATGTAACATACTGGCGGGACTCTTCATCTAGTTGCACCTGTTGATAGGCATTAAGGAGATTCAGCTTCATTCCTCCCACCAGGGTTGCCATCAGGTCTTCTGGAGTGGGCATCAGATACTGATTGATGTGCAGTGCCAGGTAACCTTGTCCCCACAGATACAAATTCTTCATCCTACATCAGAATATCCTGAAGGTGATTTGCGCATGTAGCATAGACAGCCAGTATCCTTGAAGCTCTAAACCTATGTCTCTGTTAAACTTATTGTTGTCTGGTGTCATTTGTATGCGTAGAGCTTCCTTGATCTTTAACTCACAGATTTACTGGCTCTGTCTACAACTCTTACCTCTTCCCTTTTAATGGGGAGAGTTCGACCTCTGAAGAGGACTTAGGCAAGAAATGGAAACGTCTGGTTAAGTTCTTTAATTTACATAATATTGATCTGTTAGAACGAGAATATCCTATTAATATTTTACAGCTAGAATTGTGGACTGCATCAATCTTATAAGTAAACCAATTAGCTGTAAGTTTACCATATGATGACTATACTCATTCTCAACAGATCAACTAAAGTTTCTGCCAAATTTGATACAATTTTGAAAAAAATGTATCATTAAAAAAACAATAGTAGTATAAATACATAATTCTATATAACAAATGTACATAAGCTAATAATAAAATGTTGTATATCATAGTAAGTAATGAATATACTCTAGTTAAAGTTCAGCAGCATTCAAATAACAGCGTATATATAACTAAAAGTTTTCAACTAATGGTTTATCGCAATATTCTCTACGTTGTTAGAATCATCCAGAGGCTTGTAGTCTTCACGCCTTACTTCATTGTTCTCAGAGTTCTTTTTTAACTCCTTCTTCACTACAAGACCGACTATCAATGTCAGAATAGGAATAATCAATGAGAGTAATATACTTCCCATGTCTGATCCAGTTAGTCCATGTTGAGTCAGGTCCACAAAAATTAAACTGAAACTCACAATAACAGTGACTACACAAGTAAAAAAAATTAGGAGTAGTATAATTTTACAAGCTGTAATGCACCTCTTCTTCTTAATACAGAAACCAGAATAGCAAACATGTAACATCATAGCTGTAGCGACAACTAACATCATTACTGAACTCAGACATAAAGTGATAGCTGCTAGAGTCTGAGCTGGGGCAATGGCTATGAAATACAGAGATACAATGCAACAGTTTCCCACACAATGAACAAACCATACAATGTTACAAATGCCAAAGTTTAATAAAATGCGAGAGCATAGTTTTGTCTGAGGCTTACTTTTCTTGGTGATAATGTGTATAGCAACAATCTCAATTAAGGCAAACAATCCTGTGCAAGTATAATGGTAAATAAAGTCAAATATGATGTCAATTAATATGTATTTATCCACAGACTTAGCGATAACTATAAATCCCAAATGAACAGTGTTCAGTATGAAACTAACAATTGCAAATGACGTCCATAACATAATGTCCGCAGTTTTACTTGATTTAATGTAAGTCCAAAAGGAATTTGATGCCATTTCAACTTTATATATAATATACAGACTGCAGATCATTATTATAATGTTGACTACGATAAAAACCACCAATAGTAGTATTGAGTGGCTACCAGTAGATATAGAGTAACTACTTGCATCTTGCCTTTGCTGGTCATCACATTGCATATGTACAATTAATTGATCATTTTCCATTCCTGAAATAGTGCTCATTGGAGATGTTGGTCTTGAATAATATTTGGACTATAATAAAAAATATAGATGTAGCTACATAAGAGGATTCAGGCAGAATGTAGCTATAAAAGTTAATTGAAATCAAAATAATAATAATAATAATAATAATAATAATAATAATAATAATAATAATAATAATAACATTTATTAATAATAATAACTAGCATGTACTAACAAGATTTAATGCACTAGCATTTCAACAGGATATAACTAAATCAAGTTGTAGAGGATGATATGATCCTCATTGACTAGATGTCCATGTTGCAACTCTGCATGTAAAATTGGTAGTATATCCTGAGTGTGTTAGTAATTTTAGTACACAGGGGCTCCCCACAACCACAGATACTTGAGCAGCTGCTTTGAACATGAGCTATTCAGAAAGGCTAAGGAGAGGTATTGCAAACTCTGCAGGCTATCCATAAATAGCAGATTATCTGGATAATAACAGTATAGTCTGCCAGGATATCTCGATAGTACTACAGGAAGCACATGCAAGAAGAATTATTACTTGTCCTTATTGCCTTGGAGAAGAGGCTAATGAAGATGTGACTTCTTATAAACATTTCAGAGGAATGAAATTTGATGATAATTTCAAGGTTAGTTATCTTTGAACGTACTCAATTCAATTGACACAATCGACTACCTGGAGAATCATTCATATATACTGTTTAGAACATCTGTCAAAAGAATAGCCCCAGGTATTGGCAGTCAGAATGACTACCTGATCATATTATTCTATAGATTATTGTATTAAGAGTAATTTTAGTTTGTTTATTCTATTTTATTTATTTATTATTTTGTCATTTTTGGTTTTGTTTTTGTGCTTGGTAAGGTATTTGTTTGTGACAACCTTGTCTTGGGAGCATAATAATTAGTTCTAATGATTCTTTTTACTGACCCCGAAAAAATGTGTGTGGCTGGCCTTGAAGTTATGTAGGACACTAATTCTTTCCAATTCAATCAGTAGTACAGTTATTACCAAATACCTTACCAAGCACAAAACAAAACCAAAAAAGACAAAATAATAAATAAATAAACTAGAATAAACAAACTAAAATTACATTGGCTCAGTAGCACACCATTGAAAACAGTTCAGCAGGAAGAAGTTGGCTAGGAACTGAATGTAGTACAGCCTCATGAAGCTCTGTTCCCCATTATCCAGGAAAGCTACTGTATATTTATACTCTCTCACATGCTTCATGAGATAATTTCACAGATGAAAGAGAAGAAGTTCGGAATTTTGACTTGGCAGCTGCTGCTACTCTGCCAGCATGTTCAGTCACTCTGAATTCAAACAGGGAAGCCCAGAGTAAAGACAGTCTATGTTAGCAGCTTATTGAATTCTGCCATACTGGTTGGCTCAAGCACACTTGTCCTTCTTCGGGATTATTTAGGAAAGCCAGAGCTCAGCTCACAGTGATGGATGAGTTTCTTCTGTATAAAAATTGTTGTACCTAACTGTTTCCCAAGATAAAACTTTGAACAAGAAAAAAGAGCTGGAGAGAGGAAACGAGGAGGATAAGAAGAACTGAGATTGCTAAGAAAACAGAGAGGGAAAATGGTGTAAATAAACCAAGAATAAATACAATGCCTTATGCCACTGCATTATAATTTGCTAAAAGTTAGTACTGTTGGAGCCACAGACAGCTACTAACCCAATTAGGCTTGAACCCTATTCACACTTCACTCATAAAAACGTCTGTGTACACTACAACCAACTCTTTCTTTCACAACAATTCACCCTATTCACTTTGTCAGCTCTGCTCTGGCATATAGTTTGGAACTCATTCTCACACTCTCAGTCTACTCACTATTCTCAGATTTTACAACTTGCGCCTGTAACTTCATTTACTGTTATACTCATCACTATTTGATTATTGGTTAGTTTGATTGTATTGAATTTCTTAATTTGGGGCAACACACAGTTATAGACAGTAGCTATAGCTTTCTCTCTACTTTAGCTAGCTATTAGTCCTTTTTTCCTTTTCTCTTTCGTTCGTCTATTCGATGACGATGGTGATCGACAGCTGACGATGGTGTGTATTCATGAATAATCCATGAGCTGATCAGGGTTGGTAAGGCATCGTTATTAAATGACCAGGAACTTTGACAAAGAATAAATGGGAACAAAAAGTGACTTTTAAAGGATTTGAACCTGTAAATGTCGAGTGGCAGCGACCTAATAGTCTCTCCTGTTACAAGTGGATGTACTGAGCCTATGTCAAGCTGCAATCACACCACAATATATCCAGTCTAAAAGCCAGCAGTCCAAATCAGTACAATTATGAAGATACAGGAAGAGCCCAAAAGCCACATTCAATTGTGACCAAATTTTAGCTACAAACTTCCTTGTGGTTATTAGGTTACCCTAGCCTCCTACTGACATCTCGCCAGAGCTAGTATTGATTTAGATTTACTCTTTTTCTGCTGGTCGCTGCCACCAGAGTAAGTCTTTAGTCTGCAGGGTTTCAGGCTGTTAGGCTGGCTCAGGGGCCCTTAACAACTTGATGGAACAGATATTGCAGAAGGCAAGTCTAAGTTTGAGCTATAAGGACAGGACAGACTGAATTAGAAATGAAACAGGTCAGTTATATGGTAAAAGGTAATGTTGAAATGCATGGGTGAATGAATGGTAATTAGCAAGTTAATTAGTCCAAATAGGATAAGTAAAGAAATAATGACTATGTTCTCAATTAGTAGCTTTTTTGTGTGACTTACGTGGTAGTGGGTTGTCACACACACACACACACACACACACACACACACACACACACACACACATGCACACACACGCACGCACACACATACACACACACACACATACTAGTACAAGACTTACATTGTATTCTCTTGTGGATTTGCCATTGGACAATAAAATTTCAAATAAGAAAACAATAATTATGAAACTAAGATAACTTACCATGTACCAGCCACTAATTTGACTAGAAATTAACTCTAGTAAGTGTGTAAGACCTAGTTGATCTTTCAATATTCAGATCATGTCAAAACAATCTAATTCAATGGTATACTAAACTTTTGTTGGACAATAAAGGTAAGGATTATACAATAAAGAATTCTGTTTAGTAGAGTATAGGATGGGGTCAACTACCAAGCGAACACAAAACTGTCTAAAGAATATTGATCCCTGGTTTTGCATTGTCTGATAGTGTCTCACCCGCTTTGCTTGCTCGTCAATTAGGTTTGTCAACTGAGTTATCGAGCACATGCCGACACATAACAAAAGAAAGCATGATCAACCCTGACCATTTTAAAGCAGAGCTGCATCCAGCGCTTTTATACAGAAGTGAACACACATGCTCATACTCATATACATGCACACACATACAAATTATCCTGCTGCAACTAGGTGGTAATGCACACATAGTAGAGCCAGGATGCCTGTGCACTAAGCAGGCACTGTGAGCTGTGCAAGCAAAGCTCCTGGAGCCAGGCTAGGAACTCGCAGGATAACAGGCCTCTCCTCACAGCAAGTGGTGTGGGCACCCGAAGTCCCACCTATACCATTGCTATTTCATGAGAAAAGGCTTCAATTTGCACCCCAGCAAATGCCAGGGACCCTACCACACAGCCACTACAAATACACATACATACATCAATTCTGTACACACACATACTAACACGCACTAAAAAAAAAAATTCATACACACTTAGCTACATGCAGAACAACAAAAAATCTTACCCATGATAGCAATAATGACAGGACATTCTCCAAATCACTTTCCTCTGGATTGTTTTGCAGTTTTTTCACAATCATAGTGATGTTAGTTGTTGGTATAGGAGAGTAATAGTTACGTGACTGTTGTGCATTGACAATTGTAGAAGGACCTAATAAGTGAGTGAGTAACTCAAAAAAGGCTTCATCTGCAATCCTTATAGTTTCACTGAGACTTGTAATGATATAACTAATCAGTGAATACTTGGAATGTGACGACACTACAAATACATCAGCTGATCCTTCACAAGGATATCCATAATAAGCACAAATGTAATTTCTTTCATAATCATCAGAATCACTATTATTTATGAATGCTCCATCTGATAAGTATTCAAAATCCAGTACTTGAAAATCTTCTTTGCATATCACAATTCGAAATACACCATTGGTTGTACCCTCTGGAGGAAACAGGAGATATTGGAGATGAAATAAATTGTCTTCAGTCAGCAAAGCTTCCTTTAGAGCGTGGTGAAGAGATGTCAAATTATCGGCACTCGCACGATGTCCCACACCAATCAACGCATGGAGAAGAGCATAAGCAACCCACCATCCCAGCAGAGGAGGCATGATACTCGAGTTTTCGTATTTCCGCGGGGTGGGAGCTCTAATTTGGACAAGTGGATAGGTGTGTCCACTAAAGGGTACACTAATCAATTGAAGTGGATATAGAAATCTGAAGTGGAGGGGCGTGTCAACAAACGGGTATAGAAGAAATCTGAAGTGGAGGGGCGTGGCAACAAACTGATTCAGCTTAGGGTAGATTGTATTTCTTCACAGCTGTTCGCTTGGTCTTGTCTAGTTGTATTCAAGGTTGTTATGGAGGCCACAATTATCACTACTTTACGCAGGATTATTCAGATGGCAGAGGCATGACTAGAGATTCTGTGGATGCATTTATTGTTTCTTTGGAATTTTGTTATAGAGAAATAGTGATTCTGGATTCATTGAATGTGTTGAGTGCTGTGCAAAGAAGATGCCTTGAATATACAAGAGATGGGTTTCCATGAGGTCATTACTTGATGAAGTAAGTACCATCAGTACAGCTTACACCATACCTAGTGAGGGACCTGGACGACCAACTTTATTTAGAGCGATTTCCAATGTGTAACAGGCAAATGCAGGGTCATTTACTTTCAAGAGGTTATCGAGTGCAACAAGTTCGGATTAGAGAATCTCAGAGAAGAATTGACCCAGAAGGAAGTATGATAAGGAGACTTCATGTTCTGAATAGACGTAGATATCCACTATTGAGTTTTGTTTAAACAACATTATTCCAGACTCAATTCCAGAAGATGCAGTCGTGGAATGAGATTATAAATTGCCCTAGTTTCTTGTCGAGGACTTTACTTTGTGACTTAATTATTTATTATTATTATTCATTGTCTTTTTATTTAACACCCTTTGAGTTATAAATGTGCAGGTGTTTATCTGTTCATCATATGTGTTGTACTTTCAACACAGCCTGTAACCAATAGGCATATTAGCAGTAGTTCCAATAGAATCAGGAAGTCAAACAGGAAACACAAACAACTCGGGACATTGCAATCTGCAAGCAATTACTCCCTTTTAAGCCATATCATCACTAAACATACTATAATAGCTATCTCTGAAATTATTATTGTAACTGCAAAACGTACTTACCTTTAGTTATGATCAGTTATAATTTTACTTCCTTCTTTGCTGAAACCAATACCTGTGATAATACCAGTAAAACTTTCTAATTTACTTCCTTCTTTGCTGAAACCAATACCTGTGATAATAGCTACCAGTAAAACTTTCTTCTTTCTGAAGTAGAACAAAAAATTAGCGATATATACTTTTTAAAGTGTCTTGTGCTCTCTTTAGACACAAGAGAGCACAACCTACTAGTGACAGAGCAGAGCTACGCCCCAGTCAAACTCCATTCCCTTGTCTTTACTGTACCGACCAAACCATCCGGAAGCACAGGTCGGCAGACAGACTGACCGCGGACCGTGAGCTGAACCGCCTAAGGATTGACCTGCGGTACTTCTTTGTCACAGCATAGAAACTATAGTCACTGTAGCAGCTCTCTTCTACTTTACCTCTATAATGGTGCCTTGGACAGAACATTCTAATTTTGAGAATAGTTTAGCCAGTGGCATCATAAGCTCAGGACCTGATTAGTTAAATTGAAGAAAACAATGAGAAAGTTCTAAACAGACTCAAACACTCTTTCTCGTGCCCATAATCCTTATTCTCCTCAGTACAAAAGAACAGAACTCAATAGTGGATGGTATAATTGTTGTAGTTTTTAACTTTTGCACTATCTCTAGTGGCCAATCAAATAACCTGGATGTATAATACTGACCTGCTCAGCCACCATTGTAAACATCCCAAAAAATGTGAGTAGAGGAAGAGTCATTCTGGTCATTGTGGGCTAGTGTTAGTTGACCAGGGGGCCAATGCACACTAATGTTCAATGACAGGTCAGTGTACATTAGTGTAAAATGACTGTGAGTTATCTGACTCAGGGGGTCATTCTACTCTTTGACAATGGAACATACAACTTGACTGAACTAAGTAAAATAGTTTATAAAATCTTCCTGAAAATGGGATGGAAAATTGTATGATGCAAAAGTTTAAGATTATGATTTAGTCAAATCAGCTAATTTGTTCCTTACTTTTATTCTTTCTTGAATTCCTTCAATCTCTATCAGTTCAATGTTGTTGCTGTGTCCTAATGAATATGTACCAAAACTTCATCACAAAGTGCTCACTTTTATCACGACTATCAATTCTTTTCTATTTACCTAAAGACAACTTTAACCATAATGATAGTGTAAATACCAACTGTGTTCTGTAGTTAGTACTGATATTGTGATACTCAACTAGTTTTATTGGTTTTGCAAATGTAATTGAATTCATGAGCCAATAAATATTGTAAAATTCAAATACAATGTGTGGTTAATGAGCATGCTGTGTGCCCCTCCCCCTGTGCTCCCCAAGCCATAAATCTGGAGGGCCTGTTCCCCCCTGGCCTCCCCACCTACATCACCCCCTGCACAGGCTTCTGTCATTGTATCCTCATTTACTAAGTTACACATAAAATTTAAAAAAATATTGAGTATATAACTTGCTCATTTCTTGCCAAGGCAGGGTTCTATGTAGGAATTTTCGTTTGGGGGGGAAGATCAAGCAACTTTGCAGAGACCAGATGGAAAACAGGGTCAGGATATTAAGAATTTTTTTATGATTTAAGAGACAAATAGATCAATGAAAATTACTGAATGCAAGTTATGATTTAATAATTTAAATTTTAAGAAAAGGTGATTCTATTGCACAATGTTAAAGTGATATTTTTCTAGGCTTAGAATGTTTGTAATGATCTAAAATGTCTTCAAGAGTTCATTTGATAACTGATCTGGACATTCGATGCAAATTCTCATGGCATATTCCAGTGTATTTTCACCCATTCTGTTATGAAGTCGAGTCTTGATAGCTTAATGCTACTAAAAGTTCTCTCAACTGTAGCAATGGTGACAGGCAACACAATCAGGATGGCTGCTAATTTTTAATAATATTTTTCCTTACACTGGTGAACGACTTGTGCTGGTAGGTCGTGTCCTTATTAAAAATTTGTCCATCTTGAAGCAGAAGTTCGTCAACGATCTTGACCAATTCTCTGTCTCTGGACTTCTCTGAGTGTTTTCCACTGGGTTTACATACTCCAATTTCCTTGTCAAAAGAATTCATGAAGCCAGTTAGAGATCCAACAGCTCTACCTGCCCTGACTATTGCTTTCTTCGATTTATTTGCCCCTAAACCCTCAATTACGGTCTTCACAATACGATTTAAATGTTCCATATGAAGGTCACAGCTAATGTTATGACCAGGCTTCCCGTGAACGTTGATAAATCGGGACCACTTGAGCTGTGCAGCCAAATTCTTTGGCAATAGTAGGTGGTATTGGGTCAGCATAGTGAAGGCTTCAATGGAGTAGTTTTTGTGTCCGGTGGCCTTCCATATAAGCATAAGATATTTCCACACGCATAAAACTCTGTCCCCGTCACCTTCTCTGATGGCATCTTTGAATCCAAGAAACAAAAGCCCAAGACTAATAACTTCGCATGTATAGTCATATGAAGTGCCAGGTTCAGTAGCTTCATCCAATTCCTTGAACACAGTTTCCAGATCTACATAGCTGTCTACAACATATTTGGAGACCTTCTCTATAGTTGCTGCACGAATCGAGTTCTCTTCCATCCAGGTGTTGGGTGGTACAATATCTTCATCAGGGAAGTCATCTAGTGATTTCATGTTCAGGTATTCCATCACTGCAGCAACTATATAACCCTCCACGACAGTTTCTAGAAAGTCTTCAGCAGCATTAATGTCAGACTTGACCTTAGTCGTCACATTTCTGCGGTCAATTAAGTTTCGCAATTGGTACAGAGTACCTCTTTTCATAGACGATCTTGTCTTGAACAGAAGATTCCAAATAGCCTGTGCAAATAAAAAAAACAAAAAAACAAAAAACAAATAAACACACACATAAAACCAACAAAATGTAATACAGTTATATGTGATGAAATGGAAAACATAACACAAATACAAAAATGAAATAAATAATCAAAAAATAATTAAAAGAAGAATATTATGTGAGTTATGTATGTTCGGGGTGCGTAACGTCCCGAGCTCGATTTGGGGTGCGTCTCTTTCTCGAGAAAGAGAGAAAAGACAAAGGTTCGAAGGACCAGGCTGACAAGATCCTAATGGCCGTGGGAATGTCACAGAGCGCAGCCGCTGTCACCAAGGCAATTGCAGCCTTGCTCTATAACCCCTAAAGTGGCAACTCCCTTAATGGTATTCAAGGGTTTAGGCTTTAAACTTATCAACAACTTTAAGAATGATTACAAGACATTAAATGTGGAACACTTAGTCTAACCTGCAGTGGTTCTGCAGGTTATTAGATTGCGTGCATGAATATGATTACAAGTGAGTACAAGTGATTACAAGTGAGTACAAGTGAGTGATTATCAAGTTCATAGTGGATGAGTAAATGTGGTTTCTCTTAAGTGTTCTTGACTTCCTGTTCAGGAACCTGAACATACTCCGGGGGGGGGGAAAGATAGTCGGCACGTTGAGCTTATCCAGGCTGGTCATCTTGATCCACAGAGTCTTCGGGGAGCAGTGGGATGATCAGGTGAGTAGATCTTTTGCAGGTCCTTCCTCCGCAAAGCAGTTCCACGACGCGTACAACTCCATCATCTCCCGGAAAGGTGTCTGTGATTCTGGCCATCGGCCAGTGTCTGTAGCCAAGGGAGTCTTCTTTCAGGAGTACTACATCATTCTTGCGGAATGTATGCTGAGGAGAGTTCCACTTCAGTCTAGTCTGGAGAGTGTGTAGGTAGTGGTTCTTCCAAGCAGCCCAGAGCTCACTAGTAAGTCTTTGGGTGAGTTGCCACCTGCGTAGAGCGGGCAGCTTTGCCGTGGAAGGGACATCAGTGGGGAGAGCTTTGAGAGGTCTACCTACTAGGAAGTGACCAGGCGTAAGAGCCAGATTGTCAGGGTCCGTCGAGTCGAGAGGCACCAGAGGTCTCGAGTTCAGAGTGCCTTCTACTTCAACGAGAATAGAGGAGAGCTCCTCAGTTCTGAGATGGTGTGGTTGGACTAGCTTCCTAAGCAACAGCTTCATCTGCTTAACCGCAGCTTCCCAGAGACCTCCGGCATGGGGAGTCCTAGGAGGAGAGAAGTGCCATTCCACTCCGTTTCGAGCAGTGAAGTGCGAGAGCGCATTCTTCGATCGTCTGAGCAGCTCCTGTATCTGTTTCAACTCCGCTTGAGCTCCGATGAAGTTGGAACCGTTGTCGGAGTACATGGCGACTGGGCATCCTCTGCGGGCACAGAACCTTCTCAAGGCTGACAGGAACTCATCAGTAGATAGATTGAGGCAGAGTTCCAAATGTACCGCTTTGGTGGCCATGCAGATGAATAAGCAGGCGTAGCTTTTGATGTGGACGGGTTTTCTAGTGTACCCTTGTTTGGTGATGAAGGGGCCAGCGAAGTCCACTCCTGTGTGCAAGAATGGAGCTGACGGCATGGTCCGGACTTGAGGGAGAAGACCCATGGGCTGAGTCGTTCCTTGTTGGTATGCTCTTTGACACTTGATGCAGCGTCTGCTGAGTCCTTTGAGGTAGTTCCGGAGACCAGGGATGTGATATTTGTCCTTCACTATGGCGAGCAACGTATTCGTGCCTGGGTGAAGGTGTCTCTCATGCAGGGATGATAAGAGAAGTCTTGTGAGGCCCGACTGGATAGGTAGTGGGATGATAGATGTGCCATGAGAGGGACTGACGGGGTCCCTGATTCTCGTAGACACCAGAAGGATTCCACGATCGCCCAGAGAGATCTTGTACTTTCCAAGGACATGGCCTTTAGGTAACGATTTATTCTTCTTCAGGGCTTGGAATGCTTGAGGGTAAGACTCCCGCTGCTCCATAGAAATGAGGCGCTCGAAGGTCTCCTTGTACTCGGGTGCTTTGATTGTTGAAGACCTTGATCTTTCGGAGGGGGCTAGTCTTGTGTTGTGAAGGAATCTCCTACACCAGGATAGGATTCTTATCATGTGGTCGAACTTGGAAAACTTGTCCCAAGGTTTCTCCTGCGGCTCCGGTATAGCAGACAATGTCACGGTCTTGACCTCTGGTATGACGTCTGGCAAGGAGAACTGAGGAGGGGGCCATTCCGATTGTGGAAGCTTGAGCCATGGGGGTCCTTTCCACCAGAGTTCGGAGTCCAATAAAGATTTCGCTGAAACACCTCTGCTAAGCATGTCTGCAGGGTTGGAGGCAGAAGGCACATGGCTCCACTTGGCATTGGGAATGAGCTCTTGTATTCGCTTGACCCTATTGCCCACGAATGTATTGAGTGAAGCAGGTGATTTGCGCAGCCAACAGAGGACGATGGATGAGTCTGTCCAAGCCGTCATGGAGTTGATGTCCAGTAGCTCAGAACAGTAGTGCAACAGTTTGGCCAGTGTATAGGCAGCTGTGAGTTCGGCTCTCGGGATTGTAAGACCTTTGAGCGGCATTACTCTAGCTTTAGAGATGATGATGGATGTAGTGGACGTGCTGTCCGAGAAGATCTTTTGTAGATAGACTACAGCTCCGTACGCTTCTTGGGAGGCATCCGAGAACCCGTGAAGGTGGTGAGCTATGGCAGCGGCCGAAGTGGTTGAGTATCTGCGAGGCACAGAATGGTTGGAGATGATTTCCAGCTGAGATGTCCACGCTCGCCAGGAGTCTTGGATCGGTGTAGGTATCTCTTCGTCCCATCCGACTTTGAGCTCCCACAGTTTCCTGAGCAGGATCTTCCCCGTGATGGTGTAAGGAGAGTACAGCCCTAAGATATCGTAGACCTTGCCAAGGTTGGATGCAATGCTACGCTTGCTGGGGAAGACGTCAGGTGGAACTTCAGGCGTGGAAACTGACAGACTATCCTGTGACACGTTCCAGTGAAGTCCCAATGCCTTGATCGGTTTTTCAGTTGATGAGATGAGGAGGTCTGCTGTCTCCACGATCTCCGGAGGTATGGTGAGTCTGAAGCTGTCGCTGCTGGAACGCCACTTTCTTAACGTCATGCCAGCGAGCTCTAACAGACTGCAGAGCTGTTCTCGCAGGTGTGTAGCTTCTTCCACTGTCTCTGCCCCGGCTAGATAATCGTCCACGTAGAAGTTCTGCAGGATGGCTTTACTAGCTTGTGGATGAGAAGAGTGGTGCTGTTCCGCGAGATGTCGAATCACTTGAGTGGCTAGGTACGGGGATGACCTGATGCCAAAGGTCAGTCTCTTCATCCGCATGTCCTTGAGTTGGCCAGACTCGTCCCTCAGCAGAAATCGATGAGCGTCGCGTTCACTAGGATGGAGCTTGACTTCCCGGAACATCTTGCTGATATCAGCTGAGATTCCAATGACATGAGTGCGGAACTTCAGCAAGATGTCGGTCAACTGAGGGTAGAGATTTGGGCCAGGCTTCAGAGTATCATTGAGGGATATTCCGTTGGTAGTGGGAGCAGAGGCGTCGAACACCGGCCTCACTTTGGTCGTGGTGGAGGAAGCCTTGAAGACCCCATGGACAGGCATGTAGTAGTGCGCAATGTCCTTTTCTGATGCAGGTACTTCCTCGGCATGGTCCAGGTGGTGATATTCCTCCAGGGCCGTATTAAACTCGCTCAGCCTTCCTTTTCTTGTGAGGGTCTTCTCATTCTGAGTAGAGCGTCTAACAGCCAAAGTTCTTGAGGCACCCAAGGAAGGGGTTGGAGTTATACGAGGGAGGCACACGACATATCTCCCGTCTTGATCGCGTTGATGCATGTCAAGGAAATGTTGAGTTACTTCTTCGTCCTCAATAGAGAGGTGAGCAGATTCCGGCGTCCTATCCAGCTCCCAAAGTCGAGAGAGATCATCCTTCAGGGTGTCTTCAGACGCTTGTATTTGCAACACTGCAGGATTCTCCAGTTGTCCTTCCAGAGGTCCCAGAACAGTCCACCCGAATATGGTCGGTTGGATGTCCACTCCTGATTCCAGCCCTCTGACTAGCGAGCCGAGTAGACACTTGGAATAGTTCTTTCCTCCCAGGAGGATGTCTATCTTTCCCCCGAAGTGAGGGTCCGCCAGGGGCAATCCTTTGAGGTGAGGCATGGCTTTGATGTCGTCGATGTTCCTTGGAGAGGGAACCTCAGGAAGACTCTTGACCACTTGCAGCTTGGTCGTGATGAATTTGTCAGGATGGAGTAAGGACTGGATGGTGACTTTCACGAAGTAGCGACTGACTCTTCCTCCACAGGACATGTTGATGTTCAGACGCCTGGGGTGCCTCTTAAGCCTGAGTTGGGTGGCTACCGTCTCCGTGATGAGGGAAGTAGATGCCCCGGTGTCGAGGACCAGTCTTACGTCTGTCTCTCTGTCCCCTTGGACTGCTTTCGCTACAGCCGTGTGGAGGAAGGAGATCTCAGGAGGCTCTTCAGATGAGTCAGCCGAGTCAGAATCTGCTTCTCCTATAGCCATGAAGTCGTTGGCAGAAGAGGCAGATGAGCTAGCGCTCGAAGTCTTTGATGAAGACTGTTTTGAGGGTCGATGCAGGAGAGTATGGTGTTTAGAATCGCACTCTCTGCAGGTGTAGGAGGAGGAACAATCCTGCGTGGAATGGCTGGTGGACAGACAGTTGGTGCAGCTTCGCTTGTCCTTGATGAACTTGAAGCGCTTGTCTACGTCGTAGCCGAGAAAGATGGGACACTTGAACAATTTGTGTTGCTCCTTGCACAGAACGCACTCCATCGAGTTGGTCTTAGCTTGGCGGAAGGTGCCCTTCTTCGGCTGGAAGCTTGTGGCTGTGCTCCTAGTTTCCTTGGGCCGGTCGTGGATATTGCTTTCCAATGGTTTGATGAAAGCCTCTATGTTCGCCATGGTGGGAACCGAATCGGATGTAGTGTAGAACTTGGTCCATTGATCCATGAGGTTGTCATCCAGCTGATCGATAACCAGGGCTGCTGCAATCTGAGTGGCTTCCGCGCACCCCAGTTGCTCCATGGCTCGTAGTGGACGTGAGTAGTTTTGCCTTAACTTGGCGAAGCTAGCTTGGTCGAGGTGTATCCTTTCCCGAGACATCATCTTCCTCACAAGATGAGGAAAGACGCGTTTGGGCGACCCGTAGCGATCCTTCAGGGCTTCAAGTGCTTCTGTATAACCGTTCTCTGAATTGGCGTAGGACTTGACTATTTCTTTTGCTTCAGTCTCTTCCATGGCCTTGAGAAGGAAACATGACTTTTCCCTTTCGGAGTATTCATCTCCAGCTCTATCGAGCGCGGAGGAGAACATGTCGTAGAAGTGGAGCCAATCCGGGGGTTGACCCGAGAAGGTTGGTAGATCCAACTTCAGCTTGGTTCCTCTGTACATGGTGGGCCTTTCCGTAGTGGTGGCCGCTGGCAGTGTGGAACGTCCTTCCGCAGCCCTGATGTTGTTATGCAGTGCGGTAACGCCTTCACGAAGCTGAGATATGATGGTATGAATGTGTTCATTGGTGAAGTAGGAAGAGGCCTTCCTGGCCAGAGCGGACACCTCCTTCTTGAAGTCTTTGAAGGACTCCTGATCGTGAGTCCTCGAGGGTTCCCTGATGGTGAGCAGAGAGTCGAGTTCTGCGCTCAGGTCGGTGCCCGCCTGCCAAATCTCCAGCTCGCATCTGAGCTTGTTGAGTTCTTGACGAATTGAGTAGTGAGTATCGTCTCTGACTTCTCGCTCGGTTGATTCGGCGCTGAGAGCAGATTCGTCAATCGAGACGAGATCCTCGATTTGTTCTTGTATGACCTCGTGAAGCTTGACCTCGTGGTCGAAGTCAGCCTTGAGTGAATCTATCTCCGTCATAGCGATTTCCCTTAGGTCCTTAGACAGTAGAGCCGACAACCGTCGCTGTATTCTGGTTATCTGTCCACGTCTGTGTCCTCTTTTCCTTTTGAGAGTGTCTAGCTCAGGCTGAACTGAGTCGTCCATTTCTACTCTGAAGAATGGGAGTGCAGTCTGACGACAGTAGATGTAGTTGTAGCAGTTTCTTCTCGATAACCCAGTAGAGCTATGTCGCTGATCTTCTCACACGGAGCTTTGTATCCGGCTCGAAGGACCAATGTTCGGGGTGCGTAACGTCCCGAGCTCGATTTGGGGTGCGTCTCTTTCTCGAGAAAGAGAGAAAAGACAAAGGTTCGAAGGACCAGGCTGACAAGATCCTAATGGCCGTGGGAATGTCACAGAGCGCAGCCGCTGTCACCAAGGCAATTGCAGCCTTGCTCTATAACCCCTAAAGTGGCAACTCCCTTAATGGTATTCAAGGGTTTAGGCTTTAAACTTATCAACAACTTTAAGAATGATTACAAGACATTAAATGTGGAACACTTAGTCTAACCTGCAGTGGTTCTGCAGATTATTAGATTGCGTGCATGAATATGATTACAAGTGAGTACAAGTGATTACAAGTGAGTACAAGTGAGTGATTATCAAGTTCATAGTGGATGAGTAAATGTGGTTTCTCTTAAGTGTTCTTGACTTCCTGTTCAGGAACCTGAACAATGTATTAGTCCTTACAAGATGTTATACACACAGATTATGCAAATGTTGTCACTTCTTAGAACTATGTAACACCTGGTTCATTGAATTCAGCACATCTTTGAATTTACAACACATTCATTCTGTAATGATAGTTACCTCCATGAAGCAAACTTTTCCATGCCAATCCTCGGAAACTGGTAAGATCCCCTTCAACCGATCTTCTTCTAATTCACTTCCACCTCTAATGTACAAAGCACCCCTTGCTCTCACAGTAGATAGAAGATCTCCACCAACAAGAGTTGGAATAAATATCTTCTCCCTCTCAAGATCACTTCCTGGAATCTTATCTTTCGTGTCGACACATTTGGCTGGTATGTACTTATGTATCCAATCCAATATTGCAGTCATTCCCTCATACGAGCACTCATTCTCATCTAGTACTCCAAGTGGAACCTGAGGCAATTAAATACCATGAAATATAGTCACTCATTACAAATTTTAAGAAATTAAATACATGTTTTTAATACAATTAGGAGTAAAAAAGTAATAAACTGCAACCCATGTTTAAAGACACTTTACCTACTGACTCACATAAATATTGCACTTATGTACTCATTTCAGCACTGTATTCGTGACGAATATGTTGTGGAATGAGTTTCTTGAAGTCATCACCAAAAAATGCTAAATACTTATGCATTATTCTGGAAATCAATACAGTAAAATTTTTCTTGACCGCATCATAATCTTCTGAATTCGGAAGAATGGAAAATACTTCTATCTCAGTCTTCTGTTCTGATGTAAATGATGAATAGTCAATTCTGTCTTTCATTCCACATACCTGCACATAATGCAGAGACTGGGTCTGGGCATCACATCTCATGTATCGTGGCTTGACATTCTTGTCTATGTTGTCAAAAACCAGCTTGTACCCAGAATTCAGAGAAGAAGGCTGTTTAGCAAAGGTCTGGACTATTTTTGCAGAATCAAAAGATGCTTCAGGTGTTGCTTCCTCTTAGATGTTAGATGCCATCATCACTTGGTAATGAAAGGCTGCTACAAGACTCAGTTGCCTCACTCACTGAACTGTCATCAGATGAGCCTTCGAGGTCAGTGTTAATGAGAGAGGGATGCCACGGGTTCACAAGTGATGTTGTTGACAGAAAATCACGAGATGAATCTCCACCTGCGCTTAACTAAATAAACACATAATTGCATACATTAAATTAATAGCACAATACTTGGCTATTTCAGAATGAATTCAATGGTTAAACAATGATGAACTTAGCAAATCTATTTTTTCACCCAAGATTCCAAAAAAAATTGCACTTCCATGGTAGAGTAGCTATAAATTCAAACATTAAAAAAATCTTCCCACATGAAGGTTATAAAGTGACCACATTCGGATTTTAGATGAGGTAATTTTTTTTCTCAACTCCCCCACTCCCAAACCTATTTACTACTTGACTATTATTCTTCCTTGAAAAGTTCCACTTACTCAGAAAGTACAAAAATAATTAAACCAAATTTTTAATTGAATTGCTATGTTTATGCAATGGTGTAAATGTGGAACCACTAGTGGCACCAGATTAGTATTGTTGGTCTTACTAACAGATGCACGACAGTTATCCCACTGATGCTCATAGTGTTTCGCAAATGAAAATTTTTTTTTAAATTTAACAGCAAAGCTTTTGATTAAAAAAATTGTATCTAGATATACCATTTTATAGATCTAGAAATTACCAGACTATAATACAAAGGGTATGACCAATACAAAATGAAACAAAATATGATGACCAAAAGGAAACTCCATTGAGAACCGCTTTTGCCAGATAATTGAATGGATTAACTGTACTAAACTCTTTGTAATTACAATTATAACTCAGTTTTTAATCAATATCCACTTTAATTCAGCGAAGCGAGCGGAGCTGACTTATTTATCATTCCGCGGTTATTTTTTTTTGTTAGGTCTAGGAATTGTTTTTGTTCTTGCGTGGGCGTACGTGTGCACATTTTCTCCTACGCGCTTGCGCGGGCCAGGTAACCTTCTTAGCAACATTTTGTTTTGTTTACCCGCCGTACAAAGTAGCGATGCCCAGTGAAACAAATTCTGCGAAAGAGAGACAAAAACGTTAGAAACGCTCGGTCAAGAGCTTTGAGGGCGTTAGAAACTCCAGAAGAAAAATTAGTAAGGAGAGAGAAAAGAAATGAAAAAGACAGGGCAAGGAGGAGGAGAGCTAAAACGAAACGGAAACAGATAGCAAAGTAAAGAATCTTTCTTTTTGAAAAGCCATTAAATGTTCCTAGCCACACCAAGCATGCATGGAATAGCTGCAATTACAGGGAACATGCATCGTTCGCTTCGCTATTTTGTGCTATTAGAGCGCACCACTAGTTTTAGACACTACAAAATCCTAGCAAATCACATACAACACGAACACACATAACACAGGTATGATGAAGATCTACACACACTCAACATACACCCATAATAACAACTCACATGAATACAAACACACACATACACTCACACGCACAAACACACACACACAAGCATGCACACACACAAGCACGCACACACACAAGCACACACACACACAAGCACCACGCACACACACAAACATGCACACACACAAGCACACTCACACACAAATGCACACACTCTCACACCTGCACCCACACAAGCACACACACACAAGAAAACACGCATACACACACCTGCACACCCACGCAAGAACACACACAAGCACGCACATACACACAAACACTCACAGACCTGTACACACACATGCACTCACACAAGCACATGCACACACACATACATACACAAATAAGTACACAATGGTGCTTTCTATAGAAGTAGTAATTAGTAAACAAAAGCATACTTGTTAAATGGTTTAATTTACCAAGTCAGCTAGGAAGTGTGTGAAACATGACTCCAGTTACAGTCCACCCAGTTCTCAGTTGTATAACCTGCCACAAGGACGGTAGATTTCTCTGTGAGGGTACAGATACACCACATTGTCACTTTGTGTGCCTATGGCCTGAAGCAAACTTCAGAAGCCACTATAATAGATCTAGAGGTTTAAATGTTTAACCGCTTCCACCACTAATCATCATGCTATGTTATGTGCATGTCTCTGAGACAACTAGTTGGGCTTTTCAGATACAAAAAAGTATACTTGACTGTATGTACTGATCACAAATTTGTTTTGCTGCAAGAAAGTAGTACATTAATTAAAATTTGTGGTGCCTCTTGTGCACTCTACCATGGAATAATATCAATATTCTAAGAACAAAATATTAGATGTTGAAGCAGATGTGGAAACTACTACTAAACAGTCGCTAAAGTGAATGAGAGAATAAAGGGTTGTTTGATTATAATAGTACGATGTGTAAGTTGCCCATTAAAAGTGTGGGGAAAATCACTGTTCAATTGAAATCGCACGGGAAAGTGAAATAGCACGTAACTAATTGAAATAGCTTGGTAACTAAGTGGAAATGAAGTGAAATACCACGGTAGCTAAGTGAAGTACCACAGTAGCTAAGTGAAATAGTGCAGGTAAGTATGCACGCGTGCAGCGTTAACCTTGGAAACATACAGTTCGAGTAGTTTCTAGTTGGAGACAATGTCATTCTTTATCACAGAAGCTCTTCCCATATTAGACAATGTTTTTCAACAGATTAGGAGGAGTCGTACATTGAAAACAAAGTTCCAGCGGAAACTAATCCTGAAATAAAGAGATAGTGAGTGAACGATACAGTGTAGCTACAATTGCTAATGACTTTTTTAAAAGCTGGCCTACTATTAGTGAGTGATAGCACAGGTAGCCTGTGCTATTAGATATAAACAGCATGGTTACCCGTACTAATACTCATATTTATGTAAAAGCAAAAGAGCATGAAAATAGGGTCCTTGAAATGTTCTTGGTAGCAAAAAAAAAAAAAAAAAATGCACATAAACATAAATTTCTAAACATTCTGTAATATAGTAACTTGCTTGTTTAATAAAGCAAGTTGTATCATTCCTTTTCGTGGTTGTTGTTGTTGTTTTGTTATCTAATATGCTATTCTGCTCTTGGTTACCTATTATGCTATTGCTAGCATATAATTTATCAAGACCTATCAACTGGGCTAAAGTGGTAGGGTCAGGTGACTAGCTACTCCCATTAACCTGCACAGGCAAAACTAAACTTTTTTTGCACTAGAGTTTGCCTTATAAATTAATGAAATTTCACGAGACTTTCAGTGCCTAGATGATGGCCCAGCAAGAACCACTGTTGACAGAAGAGTGACAGAATTAATGAATGACAACAGCACGTGTGCTAACAGTCAACTGACACATAGCGGTGCAATTAATCAGAGTACAGGTGAATTACCTAACCCCTAACCTGACACAAAAATTCTCACAATAAACTGTGACTAACAATTGCCACATAGTTTTCCCACTCTGCTGAGTACTAACGTAAAGCCATCCTAATTCACTTTCCCCATGATAATTCAGTGCAGTAACAATTTTCCACATACACGTAATTATAGTGGTTACATTTTTAATTCAGCTTTTTTCTTTTGATTTTGTGTTTTGGAAAAAAAATTCAGTTAAAAAAATAAACAAATTGTAACACACCATTCATAATAAAATCTTACTTCAGATCGCTGATCACTCTATTCTTGTGGCTCTTGCAAACATGACTCATCAGGCTCGTCAACATTCATAAACTGAGTATCATCTACCTGCCAAGTTTAATTGATGAGAAATATCAAACTGAAGTGGTAATTATCACCACTTATATTATTTGATACTGGAGACAAATCTGTTGACTTAATGAGTGTAAATGCAACAAATCAGATGAGTAATATTCTTCATTGTACTGCTCATGCATTAATGCTGTGCAGTTAAAAATACTTTTGCCAGGAAGGGAATTTTCGCTAGGATACCCCCCCTCCTTGTATGAAAGTATAGTTATATGACAAAATATTGTTGAAAGTAACACTTCTGACTTTGACCACTAGTCATTTAGCTTTAAGGATATAACCTGTTTTGACTGTTGTCATAGATATCTTTATACCACTGGTCATTTATCTTCAGGCACAAAACATGTTTGTTTGGTTATCACAGTTACTTGCTTGTATTGTATTCTAATAAGATAACCTAAAACTGAGAGTGTTTTTCAATAGGTTATGGGCCCAGGTCATCATTAGAAATACAACAGTTTTTAGTGGGATTGTAGGTAGCTATAAGGTCAATTATGGCTGATATAAAGTCTTCAGGAATCATACCATTGAATGATTCGAATTATCCCACTTGGAAAATACAAGTTCGAATGGCTCTAATGAAAGATGGTCTTTGGAACATAGTGAATGGAAAGGAGAATGCTCCTGAAAATGAACATGCAGATCAGGCAAAATTCATGACTAGAAGGGATAAAGCTTTAGCACAAATCGTTTTGTCCATACAGCCTTCATTATTATATTTACTTGGTGATCCAGAAGATCCTGTTGTGGTTTGGAAGAAGCTTGAAAATCAATACCAAAAGAAAACGTGGGCTAACAAACTGGAGCTACGTCGCAAGTTGTTTTCTCTTCGTTTGAAGGAGGGAGAATCAGTACAACAACATGTAAAGGTCATGACGGAGGTATTTGAAACTGTTTCGGTAATTGGAGATCCCATAACTGAAGAGGATCGTGTTGTTCATTTGCTTGCAAGTGTTCCAGAAGCATATGACATGATAGTGACGGCTCTTGAATCAAGTTCTAATGTGCCCATTATGGAAACAGTAATCGAAAGACTATTACATGAGGAGCGAAAAATGAAAGAAAGAGAAGGAGACGGTGGTGATTCCGGTAAAGTTTTTGCAGCTTATCGAGCAAAACGAGTGTTTAAGTGTCACTATTGTGGCAAGCCTGGACATTTAAAATGTGATTGTCGCATACGATTTGCAGACGAGCGAAGGGAAAAGGCATCTGATAGTGGGCCTCGAGAAAAGGCAAACCAGGTATTGAGAAAGAATACCAGTGGTGAAGTAGAGGACGTACTACTGACAAGTCAAGCATTGTCTACTCGAATGACAAGTGGTGAAGAAGAGGACGTTCTACTGAAATGTCAAGCATTGTCTGTTCGAACGACAGGTAGTTGGATCATTGATTCTGGTGCATCGAGTCACATGTGCAATGATGAACAATTATTTATGAAGATGGAAACTCTCAAAAAACTGCTGGAAATAGTTTTGGGAGATGGTCATGTAGTGAAATCTCAACAACAAGGAACTGTGTCATTGATGATGAAATTACCAGGTAGTGAAAGCAGAAAATGCAACTTACATGATGTTCTGTATGTGCCAAATTTATCATACAATTTGGTAAGTGTATCAAAAGCTGTCAAGGCTGGAAAAATAGTAGAATTTGATGGCAAACATGTCCAAATCAAAAGTGTGGAAGGAAAACTCACTGCAATAGGTTCACTAATTGGAAATATATACTACATGGATTGCTATGATTGCAGAAAAGATTGCATTAACATTTCAACACAAAACTATACTCAGGATATTTGGCATCGACGATTTGGCCATTTAGGGATTCAAAACTTACAGAAACTAGCAAATGAAAAAATGGTTGATGGTTTGGACTGCACTGTTACAACTGATACCGACCTCTGTGAGCCATGCATTGGTGGAAATCATCACAAAAGTCCATTTCCAAAGTCTTCTAGCAGTCACTCCAAGAATCCTCTGGATCTTGTACATAGCGATGTGTGTGGGAAAATAGGTGAGAAATCAATGGGTGAGTGGGTGGTGCTGAATATTTCTTAACATTTGTTGATGATAAAACTCGCTATGTGTGGGTTTATCCGCTGAAGAAAAAAAGTGATGTTTTTGAGAAATTCAAATTATGGAAACAATGGCAGAAAAGTCAAGTGGCTGCGTTCTAAAAACTCTTCGTACAGATAATGGTGGGGAGTTTATATCTGCACAGTTTGGGTGATACCTTTGTTCTGAAGGAATACGACATGAGCTTACTATACCAAGAACACCACAGCAAAATGGAGTTGCCGAGAGATTGAACAGAACCTTATTAGAAAAGGTTAGGCCGATGTTGATAGATCAAAAGGTACCACATGCATTTTGGGCTGAAGCTCTTGCTACATCTGTATACTTGAAGAATAGAAGTCCAACAAGTTTTTTGGATGGGCAGACACCATTTGAAGCTTGGAAAGGAAAAAAGCCTGATGTTGGTCACTTGCGAGTTTTTGGTTGTGATGCTTATGTTCATGTGTCCAAAGATGAACGAAGGAAACTTGATCCAAAAGCAAAGAAATTCATGTTTCTTGGTTATGGTGAAGAAACCAAAGGATATCGACTATATGATTCTGAACGAAATAAGGTCATTTTTAGTCGAGATGTATATTTTCACAAAACCAGGAAAAAAAATTCATTGGAACCACTTGAGAAGCAACATTCAAAAGCTGAAAAGATTGTTCTTCAAAATGACGAAGACTCAGAAGACAATGATGAAGAATCTCAAATGCTACCAGAGGTTCAACAAGAGGTTCAAGAACCAGTTGTAAGACGATCACAAAGGATAAGAAGGCAACCGGACAGGTATGCAGCAGGAAATGTGACTATTGCAAACAAAAGTTTTGAGGAACCATCATTTTATGAAGAGGCTATTAGTAGGTCAAATTGTGACAATTGGAAAGAGGCCATGGAGCAAGAAATGAAGTCACTGAGAGACAATCATACATGGGACTTAGTAGAATTACCTAGAGATCAAAAAACTGTGGGAAGCAAATGGATATATAAAATCAAGATCAAAGCTGATGGATCTATTGAAAGGTATAAAGCCCATTTGGTTGCACAAGGATATACTCAAAAATTTGGAGTAGACTATGATGAAACATTTTGTCCTGTAGTAAGAATGGAGTCTTTTCGAACTATCTTAGCCTCAGCAATACAGAAGGATCTAAAATTGCACCAAATTGATGTTACAACAGCATTTTTGAATGGTGAACTTGAGGAGGAGGTGTACATGAAACAGCCTCAAGGATTTATTTTGGAAGGACAAAAAAAGCTAGTCTGCAGGCTGAACAAGAGTATTTATGGATTAAAGCAATCTCCTCGATGTTGGAACACCGCATTACACAGAAAACTTGATGATATGGGTTTTGTTCAATCAACTAGTGATCCATGTGTGTACAAAAAGGATTCAGGAGGAGATATTTTCATCATTGGTGTGTATGTGGACGACATTGTGCTGGCTGGAAAGACCGACAGGGAAATTGGAGAAGTCAAGACTGCACTTTCAGCTTCATTTGACATCAAAGATTTGGGCAAGCTGCATCATTTTCTTGGTATGAACATTCTTCATAATGATGATGAGAAAGGTGAAATATGGATTGGTCAGTCTATTTATACTGAGAATCTATTGAAAAAATATGGCATGGAAATTCTAATCCTGCAAAGATACCAATGGATCCAAGTGAAACATTTATGAAATCCACTGATTTAGATGAACAATTTGATCAGCACTTGTATCAGTCTGCAATTGGAAGTCTGTCATATCTCTCTGTCACTACAAGACCTGATATTACCTATTCTGTGAACAAAATGGCAAAGTTTTGTGTTGATCCATCAAAGCATCACTGGACAGGAGTGAAGCACATTTTGCGGTATCTCAAGGGAACCACTCAGCATGGAATCACCTACACAAAGCAATCATCTGGAGAATGTGTGGCATATTCAGATGCTGACTGGGGAAGAGATCTTGATGACTGCAAGTCTACTTCAGGATATTTGTTTGTGATCAGTGGTGGTCCAGTAAGCTGGAAAAGTAAGAAGCAGTCATCAGTACCTCTTTCTACTGCAGAAGCTGAATATATGGCTCTGGCTTCCTCAGCTCAAGAAGCAGTTTGGATGAGACAGCTTTCAAGTGAAATGGGTATTGAATATACAAAACCAGTCATTATATATGAGGATAATCAATCTGCAATATTAAGCCATGACAAAAAATCCTCAGTTTCATGGACGAACAAAACATATAGCCATTAAGTATCATTATATTAGAGAGCAAGTTAATGATGGATCTATAACTGTACAATACCGCTCCACCGAAAATATGTTGGCAGACATGCTAACCAAACCTCTTGCTAGTCTCCTCCTATGTACAAAGATATCATGTATATTACTTGACTACATTTGATGATTATAATCAACTCACACATAATGAAGAATTGACAAACATAATTTTCAGACTCAACTTTCCATATTTTCACTTTTTGGTCATATTGTTGATTTCCAAGTTTGTCAACAAGTTTTATTGTCCTTGAGTGTGAAAGACATAAACCAAGCTTTTGAAGCCGTTCATATACCTATAATTTTAGTTAAATATAATTCAGCGAAGCGAGCGAAGCGAGCGGAGCTGACTTTCTAATGAGTTCGCGATATATATATATTTAGGTCTAGAAATTGTTTTTGTTCTTGCGTGGGCGTACGTGTGTACCCTTTCTCCTACGCGCTTGCGTGGGCCGGGTAACTTTCTTAGCAACATTTTGTTTTGTTTACCCGCCGTACGAAGTAGCGATGCCCAGTAGACAAAACGTTAGAAACGCTCGGTCAAGAGCTTTGAGGGCGTTAGAAATGCCTGAAGAAAAATTAGTAAGGAGAGCGATAAGAAATGAAAAAGACAGGGCAAGGAGGAGGAGAGCTAAAACGAAACAGAAACAGGTAGCAAAGTAAAGAATCTGACAGTATTTTGTAGCCACACCAAGCATGCATGGAATAGCTGCAATTACAGGGAACATGCATCGCTCGCTTCGCTATTTTGTGCTATTAGAGCATATCACTAGTATATAGTCATCATTAGAGTTGTGGAATTCATGTGTATGACGTACATGTTTCAATGCCTCACTAAAAATATCTCACAACAAATTATTGCTTAGTACCTGCTTTGAAGAATGCCCATTATATAAAACCAAGGAAATTAGTCGCTGAAACTGGCACGCAGATGCTTTGCGATGCTTGCAAATCATGGATGTGATGGTTGAGATGAGAATGTTTGTGTTCGAGTGAGGTTGCCTCGTCTTCATGGCCCATCCTAGCAGCAGAAAAAGAGTAGGCGCCCTATCGTGCACCTCACAGATGATGCGCTTGACTAAACCATCCAAATCCTTATTAGGCTCTTCAGTCAACAGACTTTTGTGAGTATTTGAACAAAGAAATATCACTTCCTTCTGTAACATTTGGCCCACGACATCTAGTATTGCCTTTTTCGCTCCTTTGTTCTGCATGGTGGTCCGTGCGAAGGAATTATAGTTCCTCCTTATCAGTGGTCTGCATATTCTTCTTCTAGTTGGAGTAAAGGCATAAGATTTTTGTGTTTGTGACTTGTATAGAACACGTGCCTACAATATAATTTTTATGTCACATCATAAATATAAAATTGATCTGATAGCAAAGTACCTGATCATGATAATACTATCTTCTGAAAAAAATAAATTTCAACTCTGTTTAATTTATGTTTGCATTAATTCAGTGTTGTTTTGTTTGTTTATTGTTGTTATCACTTTTTACTAGTTCTACACATTTAATGATTATGTAAAAATTAAATTATCTTACTACAATATTTGGAGACTCAGTGCTTCCAGATGCTACCATTGGTGCAGATCCTAGTCCTCCTTGTGATCTAAGTGACCTTCGTGCTGGCCTAGCAATTGGGGATTGATCAGCTGCTACTCTATAGAGGGCAACCTGTGCAATGCAGCTCTGAGTTTGTTGCTGATCTTCTGGTGGAGGTTTGAACATTTATCCAGCATTGTAGCACAGCTTCTGCAAATGTATCCATCATGCATTCTAGACACATCAACGCAAGCTCTCAGCTCAGATGCAAGGTAGACTAATACTGAGAGTGATTCCTTAAAATTAGGATTTGCAAGCCTTCGCCTCCTTTTTTTCTGCTCTCCGCCAGAAAGGTCATCTCCACAGCAAAAGCAACAGCAGCTTTCTACCTCCATACCCAAAAAAATCCCAACTTTACCACAAAATCTCAACGTCTCTGCCAACGTTAAAACTTCGCGATGATTTATTGCTCACTCCAGTTATGTCATAAGCAATACACAATTTATATGTGTCCCCTGAAATCCAGGGGAAAGTCACCAAACGCATACGTTAGGGTCACCAGACCCTACCAAGCGGAGCGGTTGGGTAAAGGGTTTGGCGC
>WLWD01001456.1_pt1 | contig 47681 bp, 22 predicted proteins | sample 6712731 | NCBI WGS metagenome assembly WLWD01 (sample SAMN12718690, study PRJNA576275) | sponge metagenome | isolation source: marine sponge | host: Mycale hentscheli | place: New Zealand: South Island, Marlborough, Capsize Point | collected 2014-11-01 | reverse complement strand
CACAGTGATCTCAGTGCACAGTGAGGTCACTGTGGTTGTGCTCACATTACTGTGGTCACACCTGAGGCAATGTCTAGTTTATGAGATCATAATATAATATGACCAGCTACTGAGAATCTAGTAAGTCTATTTACCTAAAAAAATTTCAACAAAGGTTATCGGAAGGTTAAAATTAAATTGTCTCCAGACAAATGTCTGCAAAACTGTGGGAAAAAATGGGGGAAGGAAGATACACTACAAACTGTATTACTCAGTGGAACTAGTGGTAGTAAAGCTTAAAAGATTCAGTCATTCTCGGCTGAAATAATTATAATAATAGCAAACTTTCTCGTTCTAACAGACGATATTATGTTAATTAAAACTTAACCCACGTTTCGACTTCTTGCCGAAGTCCCCTTCAGGGGTCAACTGAGGTTGAACTCTCTGTGGTGATATACAATAACACAATGTGAACAGCAAGATTTCTGGAGGGTATGTTTACTGTTTATTATATCCTGGCGGGTGATTTGCACGCAGCATGGACAGCCAGCATCCTGGAAGCTCTAAACCTATGTCTCTTAAACTTGTTGTCAGGTGTCATCTGTATGTGTAGAGCTTCCTTGATCTTTTAACTCATGATTCTTACTGGTTCTGTCTACAACTCTTACCTCTTCCCTTTTAATGCAGTCATGTTGACCGGACAGTTTTAGTTCATCAATTATTAATACAGAATTAGTTTCTTACCTTATCTCCAAAGTAGTAGTAGTAGTAATAGTAGTAGTAGTAGTAGTAGTAGTAGTAATAATAATAATAGTAGTAGTAGTAGTAGTAGTAGTAGTAGCTTTTAATGTTAAGCCATTCTGACTATCTGTTCCAGTAACTCTGGTAGTAAGACTCTGCTACAAAAATTGGCCAGAATTTTTAAGCTAATAAAACTAGAATTATGTTCTTTTACTTCAGTTTTCCCAGGCTGTAGTGTTTGAATTACCAGTGGCTCTTGACAACATACACTCAGGTACTAAAAAATAAAAGGCTAAGTGTTCTTAAAATTACATCTGGTAAAGGGTTTTTAATGTATAGCAACCCTCGCCCCAGGTTTTAGTGGTTTGAAAACAAGCTTTTCTTAATTATACAGTATAATTTAACTTACTTGGTCTTATAGTTTCAGAAGAAGCTGAGAACTAAAAAAAGCTGCATTTTAGGAGACAATGGAACTTTCATGTGCATTTTAGGGACATATGTACGTACCATCCATACATATACTGAATACAAATAATATACATATTATGCAATAATACAACATACACTATGTGTAAATAGTATATCGAACATATACTTGATTTTCACTTGCCCACCCCCCAATACTGTCTCGCTTGTTTCACTCGCTTGCCCATTAGATGGGCTCTGAGTAGTGTGTGCGTGTGCACTATTAGAACACTTCAGTTCACATCAATGAACTTATTCACATGATGGGATCAGTATTGAGTTGAGGATGACTTTACTTACATAGTTTTAGTGTGACATGTGTTTGACTTTATGTACGTGGTGTCATTTGTGTAGAGTAAGTTTGCTGAGCTGGATCCAGGTGAGGAGGACGATGACAAGAGACAAGAATTGTGCCATAAGACATTCAGAGTAAGTGACTGACTTTAGTGGGTAGTGTGGTGATCTTTATTTAGAATATATTCAGATGATTATATAAAGTTGTGCTGGGGAAAAGATATTGTTACGTGCGAACACCAAGATTTACAATGTCTCATTACATGTGTGATGACCAATGGAGCATATGATCTGTGATGACCAATGGAGCATATGATGTGTTGGCGAAACAAAGAAACTAGTTATACATATTTCAATCCTTATTTATGCTGACTATGCAGTTCTAATTTTGGAAATACGCTATGTGCTTTAGTGGTGTATATGCAGTAGGTGTGGCATTATTTGGTAGAATTTTTTGTAGAAAATAATGCCTTGACGTACATACACGCACATACATACATGCATATATACATATATACATACATACATGCATACATACATGCATACGTACATACATACATGCATGCATACATACGTACGTACATACATACATACATATATACATATATACATATATACATACATACATACATACATACATATATACATATATACATACAAACATACATACGTACATTGTAGTCACTGTCTTGACTACGTACATAGGTAGCCAATACAAACAATAAGTGAAAATAATGTGGTAAGTGGTCATCAAATGTCCAGGTGGCTTGTGAACTATCTAGCAATGATCCAGCGTTTGTGAAGTTCAGTCATGCCTGGGGGATGGTTGGAGCTGTTAGTTTCCATTGCGCTGGACTTTATCTCGGCTGTGTTTTTTGAGCTCAAATGAGTTGCAACTAGCTTTCATTACAGCATGCTCATAGGTTTGTTTACAACCTGAAGCTGGACAAAACAAAAACTAAACACAGAACATAACCACATCTATATACATGCATTGTTACCATGTAGTGTTTTGGGAGTTTTCAGCTCAGTGTGAGAAGTACTGTTTTGTTCTTGCGTAGAAACGTCGTATTGTATAGATCTAGTATTACCAGCTCTTATATCAGCTAAATGAAGTTAACAGAATGTGCATCCGTACGTGTGCTTATTTATTAGTTAATTTAATTAAACAATTTGTTTGTTTTGTATAGTTTTTGATGAATGAATGGGCAAAAGATATGAACAGCAAGAGTTTGGAGGAGAAAAGAAGTTATCAAGTGAGTGTGTGTGTGTGTGTGTGTGTGTGTGTGTGTGTGTGTGTTACTGAGGGCGGCCCTTAAAATATGGACACTGAAAAATAAATTGCAGTTTCTGGAAAAAGTACAATAGCGAGAATGTTTCAGTGCAACTTCCACTACGTGACAATGTTTCAGACACATCACCTGGTAACATCACCTGGTAACAATTAACACTACTACTTAGGTATTGAAGCTGCTAAGAACGATGAGTTAATATTCTGGAGTGACTAGCACTGCCACCAGAGTCTGTGTGGTCTGAAAATTATCCTCAATGTGATATTTTGTGAAGGATTAATAAAGTACATAGATATACATTTGAACATAACATCTTCAGAAATACAGTGACTGCATCACCATGGATTACTTGCTCCTGTTTGTCGTAAATCACAAATAAATCGGCTGTTCTGACCTTCAGCTAAATAACAAAAGTTCAGTGTGGGTGTGGCTCTTTGGGAGGTTCCACAACTACTATACTGATTTGTTTCCATCAGGGATACTGACAAAATTTCAATTTATTAATAATAATAATGTGTTGTGTTGTTATAATGTATTGTGTTGTTATGATTTGTTGTGTTGTTGTTATGATTTGTTGTGTTGTTGTTATGATTTGTTGTGTTGTTGTTATGATTTGTTGTGTTGTTGTTATGATTTGTTGTGTTGTTGTTATGATTTGTTGTGTTGTTGTTATGATTTGTTGTGTTGTTGTTATGATTTGTTGTAGGTTACAAAAATTATTTCTTGTTATTTACTTGCAGAATAAATTAGATTTGGCTATATATAGACAGACTGAATCCTACCTGGTTCCGTTGCTACGACAACTCAAGACCAAGGTACATCACATGCAATAACTTACGTGCATGAAGTACTTCCAGTATCTCGCCCAGCTCTAGCATGAAGTACTTCCAGTATATCGCCCAGCTCTAGCATGAAGTACTTCCAGGCGGTGTGCTTGAAAGTTATACTTGTATTTATACTATTTGCCTGCCCATCACATGCATATAATACATGTACTGTATACAATGGATGGAGGTACATACACATCATTTAGGTGTGTATGACACCTGTGTGCCTTATACTCTATACTATATACTACAATACTGTAACACTTTATTAGTCTATTACAAATTGGAGACACCAGTGTGATATCCCTTTACCAATTGTATATGTGTATTATTTTTTGATACCTTAACTGACTTCTTTAGATATAAATACTTTGAACTATCACTGTGTTTAGAAAACCACTTTGGACATTCTGGTGTTTATGGCTAGGATCTGTGCTCATCTAGTCAACAGAGAGTATGTTCAGGTAAGGATCATCATGAGAAACAGTATGTTTGTGCTCGATGTATTTCTTGTCTTATGTACTATGGTTACACACAATATTGAAATAATCACTCTGACCTAACTATATTGAATTAACTAAGTGTCACACTCTATAATTGAACTTTATAGTATACTTTTTAATTACACATTTATTGAAGGAATTTGTCAAAGCTACTTGGTTAGCAGCCACATCTAAAGATTTGTTGAGGCAGCCATTAGTTAACACTGCTAGTTAGTTGATAGCCACCTTTGTGTGTGGTCATGATCGCCCGTTAGCTAGGAAACGAGAACTTGCAGTGATTCAGGTAGTGTGAGTAGTGTTCTGAGTGTGAGTAGTGTTCTGAGTGTGAGTAGTGTTCTGAGTGGGCGTGCAGCAAGAACCTAACCAACCTACACTCTATTCCCTCGTATGCGGACGCCTCTTTACTGGCATGGCTATACCGGGCACAAGTTTGTCACTCCATTAATTAATTCTTACCTTGAGAATTTGCTAAATTGATGACCATTACCAATTGCAACAGCGCGAGCCAGTTATTTCTAGTTGCCACTGAAAGAGGACTGTGCTTAAGCTCGAAATAGGTTGAAACTTCTTGAAAAGTGTTGTCTCGAAGTGTAGTTGGAGAAAACTATGGTCTTTCCCTGAGTAACGGGTATTTCTGAGATACGGGCACCCTCAGGTCCCATGGTGCCCGCTGCCTGGATAAGAGGAGATTGAGTGTAATACTATTTTGTCCCCTAAAATGGAATATAAATGTATGAACAATAGATTGAAAACAAACAAACAAACAAACAAACAAAAAACAAACTGGTATAATGATCATTTTCAGCTACCTTACCTGGTTTAGTTCCTAGACATGGCTTCATCACAATGAGACAAAAGACTGTTTATTGTCATCTTTCCTGCACTTCACAGAGAAAACTAAATTAATAGTACAGCAAACAGCACCAACGAACGATCGTTCAGTGCAATAAATGCTCATTATTTTAGGAACATTTACATAACATCCAGCTTCATACCTTGTTGTTCTATCCTCAGCGTAAATAATTTCCACATTATCTCATGGTGCTAGACTACACCACACTCACTTCCAATAAACCACACCCACTTCCAATAAACCACGCCCACTTCCTGGCCTTACCTCACATTCTTTTGGTACATACATTTGTTGTATGGAATGAGATAAGTTGTTTATTTATTATTAATGGTGGTTGTGTCACATCAACAATAGCTAATCTACAATCCTGAGACTGGCACTTGTTGTGATAGTGCCATAAAATATTATAATAGGTCGGTAGATTTTATATACATAATTATGTTTTTATGTCCCAATTTTTTCCAGGAAGGTTTTAGCTAGCTTGACTATTTACAAAACTTAGATAGTAAACAGTTTATATTTTTATAAATATGATTGCAGGCCAATGATGCGTATTTGTCTATGTCCATTGGCAACGCCCCGTGGCCTATCGGAGTGACTATGGTGGGTATCCACGCTCGTACTGGCAGAGAGAAGATCTTCTCACAGCAAATAGCACATGTACTGAATGATGAGACGCAGAGGAAATACATACAGGTGAGGATTTATAGTGGATGGAGATTGTCAGGAGCATGACTTGACTTGTTAGAGAGATTACATGCTAGGCCATATGTTTAGGGAAGGGGAGGGATGATGGGGGAGGGTCTTGAAAATTGATCTGCCACTTCTCAATCTGATTATTGTGTTGAATAGATGGAAAGTATGGACCGTGATAAATATTACACTTGATGCAGTTAAGAGAATGACACTTTGTACAAACTTTTTTCTCAGTACTGCTAAGTATCATTTGTTATTTATTTATTAATTTACATTATGATTATGATTTCCAATAAACACATCACTGTTTTTTTTTTAAACATTTCTTGAGCTTCACTACGTGGTAAACTTAAAATACAAAAGGAGCATGGTAATTAGTGTTTTTTCAGCTGAGAATAGTTTAGTGTACTACAATACGGAGTGCATTTGATAATGTACACTTAATATGAACATGACAATATGTTATACCAGTCTGTAGTGACTGCAGACGACCAGTCTTATGGGCACTTTGTTCTTTGAGTATCGAAGGTAACACACACCACTTCGTTTTTCCTGCAGTGAAGTATCATGAACAACTATCCATACTACACTAATTGAGTTGAATTCTATTTCCTGTGCTAACTCATTTGCTGTGTTTGCTAATAACATAATGTCTTGTCTTGTGTTCTGTAGGGAGTAAAGAGGCTCATGACTTTTTGTCAGAGGAAGTTTGATACAGATCCTTCCAAGTGTGTGGAATACAACGCAATAAGAAGATAAATTCATTAAGTATTATAATTTGTGTTTCTCATTCTGAGCAACTTAACTGTCATGACCGATTCATTTCATTTTGGTTTTTTTTTGTTTCTTTTCTATACATGTGTAATGTTAAGCTCATGGGCCTATTGATGAAAATTCTCTTGCTGCTGCTAATGTGTCACGCCCACCTGGCAGAGCCAGAATGCCTGTGCACTAAGCAGGCACTGTGAGCCGTGCAAGCTGAGCTCTTGGAGCCGGGCTAGGAACTTGCAGGATAACCGACTTTTCCTCACAGCAAGTGGTATGGGCACCCGAAGCCTACCAGGACCAATGCTTTTTCATGAGAAAAAGCCTAAATTTGCATCCCAGGAAATGCCAGGTACCCAATCATAGCTGGGTGGACTGGTAGGAGGCAGAGGAAGAAAAAGCAGATGGAAAGTTGCCAGAGTGGGGCTTGAACTGGCGCCCTGAGCTAATACAATACAACCACACAGGTTGTTTTTTGTTGTTGTTTTTTTTTTTTTCCACAAATTTATTCACACTGACAATGAGATAGTATCAGCATAACAACTGTCCTGTGTGGAACAGGTCCTAACTAAAAATTATCAGTAGTAGCCAAGCAAATGATAAATGATTTGGTCCTCCTTTTCCATATACTTGACTGGGATGAAATAAGATTACCTGCAGTTGTATAGGCCAAAATGCCTTCACGGTTCGTTCCTCATCTTATATAGCTATGCGCAGCCAGTCGAAAAGATCGCTCAATTTTTCAAGAGATTACACTAGCGTCCGCTTTATTTGCAAGTGGCTAGATAGAATGTTCGGGGGAATCTTGATACGTACAGCTCAGTAGATCGGCGAGTTCTAGCGCGCATGCCCGAGCGAACGCTGACGTCATTTGTGCTGGCGTCTCTCGCATTACGGACGCAGTCGGGTTTGTTGGAAATAAGTGTGTGGATGTTATTTGGAGAAGCAAACGTACTTGCGGGTGAGTATTCTGAAGTAAACAACTCTACAGAGCTTAATTTGAGTAAGTTCAATGGTAGCTATTTTGGAGAGCAACATTGAATTATTTATGTATCTACCTGGGAGGAATCTAGAAGATTATTGAAATTAACTAGAATCCAGGAATACCAAGGAGGGTAAGTCACCTTCATCGCTATTACTAATTTGATATGTTTACTAGCCACGCTGACGTACCGTACCGTCAATTATTTTGGTCGCGGTGTCCGGTAGACAGAGGTGTCCGTAACTTAGACGAACGGATAAGAGAGGTTCGAGTGTATTAATATTAAAGGAGGGAAAGATATAGCTAGTGTATCTATATCTACAGGTATGGAAATATTTGTGACACATACAAAGATGACTGGGGCAGTGAAGATGAAGACCTTTTGGCTGAACTATTGTCTGATCTCATCTTCTACTCGGCTGAGAAAAGAACTTCAGCATCCTCCAAGGGAGAGGTTTGTTTTATCATGATGTAGCTAGTTAGCTATACATACATTTCGCTAACTAGTGATGTGCTTGAGCACAAATGGCGAGCGAGCCTAAAACTACACTATTATTATATGATTGATTTTAACTTCTAACACTCTAGCTACTAAAAAAAAGAGTCGAGTTTTTTAAACTATATATACAGTTGAACTTCCGAATAAAGGACATTGAGAAGCTGTCCCTTCTCGGAAACCATCACTTTTTGACTGTTTATCTAATATTTTGATTGTACAAAGTGTATTAGATTATCTGAATTGAGTGAATAATAAATAAATAAAATAGTAGAACATAGTATACTAGCTTTTTTGAACCAAAAAAATAATAATAATAATAAATAAATAAATAAATAAAAAATCACATCAATTAGTCTGTTTTAACAATGAAAATTTTTAAGTTCACAATACTGTTTATAATTGGTCCTTACTGTCTGACTTCTTTTATGTGGCCATGATGCTCCAAATATGAGCTTACATTTTCCAATTGCTTCTTTGAAGCTCTTCAACTTTGGTGAAGGAGAAAACAAACGGGTTGTCACCACATCATCTTCTCCTCCTGTTGATTAAAAAGCTGGATTCCCTATCTCAGCCATTTATGGAGCTATTTGACGGAGGTTAAAAGTACGCGAATAACTGAATTTCATTTGGGAAGTTAGAGCAAGGGGTCGCTAAAATATCACTTATATTATGCACACCGAGTATATACGTTGTGCAAGCACAACTTGCCCTAGGTCCACTCCTTTCCCGCTTTAGCGATTGGTAAAAGTCTGGCTACGCGCGACTGGGCTGCGGGTTATAAATGCGCTTCATCTACCGCCTCTGTGGACCCGAGATAGAACTTGTTGATTCTTTAAAATTGTCTGAACTGTAGTAAATTTGATATGTGTCAATGAATGTCCATTAAGTGAAGCACTTTTTGTATGGTGTAGCAATAGTGGGAATTCTGTTCTGTCCGTTGTCCGGAACTCGGAAGGTCTGCATCTCAGAAGCTCCTAATATACAATTTTCAATAGGAAATCCATCCGTAGTTTTGTATTTGTACACTGTATCATGGTTGTTCGTTTTTCGGAAGGTCCGTTGAATGAGGTCCGACTGTATAGGTAAAGGTGATTCAATGCCATAATAACTACTCCCTGCAACTGTTTGAATTGAAAAAAAAAAAAAAAAAAAAAAAGCAACAAGAACAAGTAACGTTGTTTAAATGTCTTATTTGTGATATTCATTAGCTTATAAAGTAGTAGTTTTAATGCAACATACCTATTCAAGGCTTACCTTAGTGGTTAGTCTAGTGGACAATGAATTTTCAAGTAAATACTGTTGCATAGGACTTATAACTATGATAAGTAGCTATTAGCTTACCACTGCCACTAACTGGAAGAAATGGAGCTCCCATAAGTTTTTTTTAGTTCTAATTGCACCTGCAAAAGAATTCAAAGCGGTAAACTTTCTAGATTAAGATCGATAACCAGAGGATTCTTTTTAGTGAAGTTTGGGAGGCGGTCAAACCCCCAGCTAACACAAACATATGCGAGGGTCAAAGTTCAAAATTACATACGTAATAAATAAACAAACATCCCCAATTTTCAATTGTGTTACCCCTGTAAGTGTCTTGCTTGCTTCACCCGCTAGCCAATTAGCTATCCTTCAGTTTTAACATTATTTTTATTGAGTGCATTGTTTTATTCTCAGTTTTCAGGTGGTTGCAACTTAGAGGACATTGAAAATGTTGAGGTATATTATGCTTACAAGTTAACCATTATGATATAAACATGGTATTTTGTGTATGTAGCCTGGAGGAGCTAAGTAACCCTGATTCAAGAAGATAAAATGGTGAGATATAACAAGCAAATAAATAATATTCAGATGTCGGCAGGAGATGTCGTGTGGACAAAGACCAGTGAGACAGGAGTCACAAGGAAGGCATGGAAAGTGCCAGTTACCAGTACTACAAGGACCAGAGATGCTACTAAGAACATTCAAGCAAGCAATGCATTGCTGATATGCAGTAGAAAGAAGAACAACATGTCTAGAAAGGCTAAAAGTGAAAGTAACATGGCACAAACAAGGAAGGAAAAGAAGACGTCAAAAAGTGAGAAGCTGAATTGACACGAACATTAATACAAAGATTAAAGGCAATGAAAGCATAATAAAGTTAAATAATCGGCAGAAACTGTAAACTCAAGCAAAGGAGAAAAACTTGCTCATGCCAAGGAAACAAATTTAAAAGAACTAAAGACAGAAAACAAACAAGATGGAGAGATTGAAGCCATTGGATCAGAAAATGAGGCAGTACCAGGTATTATCAATTACTGACCTAATATGTATTTCTCAATGACTGCATTAATTCACCAGGTAGACAATTTAAACAAAACTTTGCTTGAAACTTGTGACCTTCAAATAGCTATGTGTTTAAGAATAGGATGTGTAGAAGTAGCTACATGTAGGAGTTTCAGAAACATCATGCACAGATAGCCAACATGGTTTGGTAAAACTTACCAGTTATAGCTAGGTGTGAAGGCATATAGGATGTGTGGAGAAGCCCATTATCTCATGATTTTGAAGATTCATTCTGACGTGGTACAGCTAATAATAATTAAACTAATGGACTGCTCACTGTGGGGGTATTATGCTGGATGGAAGGTCGCTCCCGGCTTCTGTCTTCTTATGGACCGATCGGGGTTGGCCTTCTAAAGTCGCCGCCACCAGAATTCTCGAAACCATGCAGTACAAAGGAGTCTAGGCCTTTGCTTCGTAGTACCCCGACGCACTTAGGATCTTACTTTCTAAGCTACCAAGGATTTTTATCAAGAACTTAACTTTGACTTTGTCAAGATCTAAATATACGAGAACTGACTGGCGCATGTGCAACCTTGCTTTATAAGTTGTCGGCCACACACGCGAAGTGATTTATGTTCACCGGAAGTCCGGGATAAAACTCAACATAACTACATATACTCATACAATGAACTCTGACTACTGATTACAAACAAAACTCTGTTCTAAATGACCATGCATACACCTATTAATTATTCTGTCTCTGTATCTTCTCTTTGCTCTTCTCCTTCTGATCTTCCTTCTTCACCTTGTTTGTATCTTTATCTCTTTCATTCTGTTCTTCCTTCTTCACTCTCTTTGTATCTTTATCTTCCTTCTCTTTCCTGTCTTCCTCCTTCACTCTCTCTCTATCTTCACATCCTGGCCTCACACTCACATCTGGATTAGTTTAATTTGCAAGGACTCGCTAATACTAACTGTATCATGTGGGGGGGGGAGGAGAAAAGAAGGTAATTATTTGTTGCATTGAAAGTCACTTTTCTTACAAGATGTGGTCAAAATCAATATTCATTCAGGACATGAAGAGTTGGTTCCTATGTCTTAGAGTTCTCTCTTTTATTGGAGCCAGACTCAAAGCAATCCTGGTTGAAGAATCAACCACTGGGCAGAAAGCACGCAGTAAAAGTCATGACGACTCATATAGTGGTAATTGTCACTTAAGTGGGAGAAATTAAACAGCTACTGCCTGAAAAGAGTCCACTGACAACATAACAAACCTGTCTTGCTAGTATTAAAGTTGAATAAAAGTATTGACAGGACTGTATAGTTTCCAACGGATTGTGGAGTATACCCTAACATATGACTTAGTTTATGGGTGTGAATGAACACTTTTCAGGCAGTCACCCGCAAGTAAAATATTCCTAATTCAGCTCGAAGGACCAAAACAATGAGATGACTGTGCTTACCAGAAATAACACAGAAAACACTGGTACAATGTAGGTTTATATTTTAAGCTTAAACAAGTACAGTCAAACTTTTGATCAGTTACCACAGTATTGATTGAGCTTGATAAAAACAACAAAATGAATGTGATTAAAACAAAAACAACAAAATGCATGTGATTAAACAAACAAAACTTACCTCCATTTATTAACAGCATGTCCACAACAGTTTTATGGCCTCCTGCACTTGCAAACAATAACGCATGCCATCCTTGCTTCACTCTTTCTATTGTTGCACTTTCCAGTGGCAATCCTTGACTCCAGTTTATTCTGAAACTACAGCATTAAGCAAACCTTACTTTATACTTAAGCTCAAAAGTGTGAGAAAATTCATGTGAAAACGCTTGCTTTTCAAGAAACAAAAAGTTGATTCTACCGGTTACTATGGCATTGAAGACCCTTTTCCAGACTTAATTTCAGAACTTCGCCGTTTTAGGGGGATACGGAGTGCCGATTGTTGGTTGTCAAGAGCCATTGGTAGTCAGAATGCTGTAGTATTGATGCTAAGGAAGCTACTACTACTCCAGGGAAGCTGAGGTAGGTACGTAATTCCATATTTGTTAGTTAAATATGCAAAAATGGCTCTGGTCTTTCTTTTATGTAGCTAAGAGCTTGTTGTCAACAGTGACTCCTGGTATATTCAAATAGTCAGAATGGCTCAAATTTGGTACTAGTAAAGTTACCATTGCTCAAGAAAATGAGGTAAGAAAGTAATTTTGTATTTGTGTGCTAAAATTGATGGTCTTTTGTTTTTGTAGCTGAGAGCTTGTTGTCAAGAATTCACGGTAATTCAGATAGTCAAAGTAACTTAAATTCAATACTACAGAAGTTATCAATACTTAGGAAAGTGAGGTAAGTTTTGTTGGCTAAAATTACAACTGGTTTATTTTTTTATCCTAGCTGAGAGCTTGTTCAAGAGTTACTGGTAATTGAAATTATCAGAATGGCAGATGTTTGATACTACAAAAGTTACCATTATCAGGTAGGAAGGTGATTTGGTATTAATTTGCTGAAATAAAAGGTCATAACTGCTATTATAGGGTTTGCATGAACTAAGATAAAACATAGTAATAATACTGTATTTTTATGTTACCTAAATATCAGGCTCGCTCGCCATTTGTGCTCAAGCGCACCACTAGTTTATTTGTATATATGTTTGGACGTATGTATGTCATTTTGTACTTTGACCCTCGCGTTTTGTGGTCGACCCCGTCCCAAATTGCACTAAACAGAATCCTCGGGTTTATCGATCAGTACCCGTATCACCCTAGAAATTCAATTGTTTACCGTTTTGAATTCTTTTGCGGGTGCAGTTAAAACTTGAAAACTTAAGGGACTTCCATTTCTATTCGAGTTAGTGGCGGTGGTAAGTCAATGCGCTCTTTGTCATGGTTATAAGCCGTGCGCAACAGTATTTTACTTGAAAATACATTGTCCACTAGACTACCGCGAAGGTAAGTCTGTGTAGGTGTGCATGTCCAGTTGTGTCAAAGCATTGTGTGTTACAACCACTACTTAGCTAAAGAATATCACAAAGAAAACTTTTAAATAACGTGTATTGTTTTGTTGTTGTTGTTTTCCTTCAATTCAAGCAGTTGCAGAGAATTGTTACTATGGCACTGAAATCTCTTTACCGTGTATGCTAAATAAACAAACTGGACCTTATTTTCAGTAGCTTCAGTGTTAAATCATTCATATAAAAATAGTATAGTCTTTAGGCTCGCTCGCCATTTGTGCTCAAGCACATCACTAGTTGATAATACTTGCATAGCTAGAATAATAACTTTTAAAAATGAGAATAATAGTATCTACCAGCTGTTAATAATTAATTGATAAATACCTCAATAGTACAATAACCTTTAAAGAAATGGAAGTAACATTCTTACTTCAACATTAGGGGATATGGAGAACAATAAAATGGCAGCCCAACAAATTATGACATAGACTGACAGTGGGAAAATTATAGTCACCAAAGTTATATAAAGTGATGATGCTTTTTGAAAATACAAGACATTATTGGTGATAGTTTTACAATACATATACACTATAGGGATGTGTAAAACACGGTAACTCAAAAGCGTGAACTGTGACAATGTGTGCTACTGGATTAGCTAAATTTAATTATTACAACTTACAATTTGCCTATACTTGCCATAGCTATAGGATAGAACATTTTAACTAATTTGCCATGTTCATAACAAAACAAAATAGCTAGACCCTCATTGCATAAAAAACAATCAATGTATATAGTGCATTGGCCACATATCAATTACACCTACATATTGATACATTAAATTCACACTCGAGTTTATCCATCTAGAGATAATGATTATTTCCACATTGTGGACAAGTGTCACGATTCACTGATGAAGAGTCAACAGTCTTTGCAGTCTTCTGAATTTTTATAGCATTTTTCTTTTGAAGTGAATTGTGTTTTAGTCTGATAGATTGGGATGACCAGTTGCTCCAGCTGCGATATTATTTTCTTACCATTACACACATTTAAAGTGTCTTCAGGCCAGCAAGACCTGTGTGAATGTTCTCCATTCCTTAGCCAGAGGAGCAGCCACCACCTGTGCCCAAGTGTGTGTAAGAAGTTGCTGGACAGATCGTAACCTTAATATTCTTTCATACCCCTCAGGGTGGTGTCGATTTGAATAAGGTCGTCCCAATTATAGCTACTTGTAGCTAGATCGGGCTGAAAGCAGACTCGCAATGATGCCTAAATTAGATTTTTGGATTTTTATACTTTTCAAAAGAAGCATTGCACTGGAGATAAGCTGTTCATCCCTTCTGTGTGCTGACGGGTCAGTTTACTTTTATATGGTATCTTCTTGTTACATTGTTATTTGTACTATGAGGTCATTGTGATTGAGTGAAATGATTTCAATTGATATTGTAGGACCACTTCCCATTACTATAAAGGGAACAGACACGAAGTCACATTGGTGAACTATTTTTCGGAATAGTCGGAGGCTGAACCTTTGAAGAACAACTGGAATGGAACATAGAATTTCATCAGCTACTATCTGAAGACAAATGACCTTGTGGAGTGCTTTAATCAAACGTTACGGAAATCATACCTTACAGTGGAGTAAGAACTAATTTAGGAACGTTATGACTATAAAAACATAGTTATGTTATGCGTATAGCTAGATTCAAAAATTTCCAAAAAATTCACATACCGACACAAATTCCTTTGCTACACCAATCAGGTCCAGCTCATCTGTTTTTTCATGGTGCATGTATTAAAGTACGCAATGATTTAACCTTTCCTGCATCATGTTGCGTAATTAAGTTATAATTCTCTTAGAGCCGAGAAACTACACTCAGCTGAGGCAGTGGTGACTGGAACTGTGAGATATCGTTTTAGAAGATTATGGACCTCTGTGAAAAGACTGCCCTGAGGCTGTACAATCTCATTGCAATGATGAATCCCCACATGGCATTGGTACAGTTTTAGATTGCTCAAGTGTTGCTTCACACTGTGCTGATGTAGCTTTAGACTGCAACATACTAGACATCGACTCCATAATTTCAGATCTTCAATCACTGCATTCAGATTTTTTTTGAGTGGCTTGCTCACAGACAGTTTGTAAAGCTACTCTTTTGTAGGCACTGATAACTTACTCTGAATCTTAGATGGGTCCTTGGAAACAAAAAACGATTTCATAGTCAACTGATTTGTTCGCGATTTCTTTTAGCAGCAGCCATTGCAGCACAGAAAGTAGAAAGGTTTTTCCAAGACTAATCTTATGCAAGTTTAGAGTCAATGTGAATATTTTTTTAATGACACTTGAGAAACACAATTGAATAGAAGTGCTAAAAGGACATTTTATACAGTTTTTATTGAGATAACTTTTATGAATAGAATTGAATAGAGGTGCAGATTAGGTTGAAAGAAATATAATAAATTCATTGCCAGTGATGATGAAATTGAGGATGATGCTAGCAAAAATTCATAATTTGAAAAGGAAATTTTTCAGAAATTCACAGGAACATAGAGAAATCCCGGGCTCACCTTAAAGAATATTATATGATAGAAAATTAAAAAAAGATAGGGGTAAGTAGTTTAATTATTACGTATTGTTTTAAATTTTGCTAGATATCAGAATTTATATTGCCAGCAATTAATGATTTACAATTAACGTAAGATGAAATAGATTAGTTGTTGCTCCTATGTAATTTACTACCCCATTTTGGTCAAATCAAACAAGTATTTAGAATTTAGTAGTAGGAGATTTAGTATTGATGAGGAATGGTCATCGAGAAGAGACAAAAAATGGAAAATTTGAAAAGCGATATTTTGGGACCTTACAAGAAAAGAGTGTACTGCTGACTAGTACCAAAACTGGTGAGCATTAATTAAGGAAACTGAAGTGGTTTATACTGACCATACAATTTAATATTTTGTCTATTTTTTTGCAGGGTGTGAAAGGGGGTTTTGATTACAAATGTATTACGCCATATCAGGGACAGTACTAAATCTTACTGAAGACTCATTATTTATTTTGAATTCAAGTTATAAGCTATCATTATGATAGTGTACAATAATTTTTAACAATATTTTGCCGAGAACAACAATAAAAATGGTGCTTGCATAATGTTCAATGTTTAATGATTATCTTGCTCATTGGCTCAAATAATAACAAGCGTACGTAGCTATCATCTTATGTTGTTTTGAGCCATTGGGTTGATAATAACAACAACAACAACTAAAGCTAAGCCTTCAAGTGGTGATTATACTTAATATGAGTAGCTACATGTCTGGAATCTCTATATTAAAACAACGCTTTATAAAATCAATCATAAAGTGCATGATTGCACTTGTATTATAGTTGCAATTGTTGCTTCATACAATCTTTACCAACCTATTTAAAAATTGTGAAGGAATAAAAATTAATTGAACAGCTAAGCAAAACATTTCAAGTAAAGAATAAAAATTAATATTTGAACATTTATAATAAGTTTCTAGTTTTACAGACATTTATGTTGGAATGGTTCCCATGTGCCATCAAAAATGTATAAAATTAAAAGAGGTATAATAATAATTATAATAGTAGATTGAACAATGAAAGAACCCGAAGTAGTAGTGATTGTCGGAGTTTGCTGTGTTGAACCTGAAAATTTTAAAGACTATAGTTACAGACATTATCAACATCATAATAGCATACAATATTAGATAGCTAATTGGATTTCTGTTAGTACTGGCTAGTCTTATCATCCACACTGATGTTATTACAAATAATAACAACCATTTTTCAGCTTTTGTACCCAATAAGATTCTAATTGCATCTGAAAATAGATGATCATTAAAATCCCAAATTTCTGCATCTTGTTGAATTTTTTTTAATAACTCGCATTAAACAAAATTACATATTATTGTAATAATAAAAATTACTTACGGTCAGTTATTTCCTGAAAATTATACACATGTGAGACATTTCTTCCACATACATCAAACAGTCGTATCTGAATGGTACAAGGCTCCTTAAACAATATCATAGGTAACACTATTTGTCTTCTGAGAAAGTGAGCTGAGAAACTGTTTCTGTTGTTACAAAGCAATGCCACTTCATAGAATTTGATCGAAAATGGAGCTGAGGGGGCTATTGTAATCTCATAATTATCTATACTTGGAGTCACCTGATCAATTCCTGGGAATCTCAGGGAACCTGAAAAAACAAAGAAACAAACATGAGCTAATCAATTTCAGGTGTTTAATAAGTGATTTAATTGAAGCATCAGAATGTAATAATTGTATGCTAATTGCTTACCAGATAAAACATGTAGTTCGTTCACATGTAAGTTTGCACTGTCATTGCCACAGGCAATAGTAGCATTTTCGCTTGCACTTAGAATAGTGAATATAGATTCTCCCAACTGCGGGTAATAAGATGCCAAATATGTACCACTTTTTTTCATTATGAAGTCATTCCTACTTTGTTCAAATTGAAATTGTAGCACATCATTAATTTTCCACATTATTGGGTCTCCAGAACGGCAATGGGCATAAATTTGCTCACCCGGACAAAATATTTGAGATCCCGTATTTGACGTAATATTAACTTCGCAGGAACCTATAAGAGTGGATATTAAAAAACTGAATGTGTAATTTCATGACATTTTATTACTTACAGAACTTGGCCTGAAGCAGTATTACAAATATCAAATAAGTAACACATTTTGATAGCATATTCCTACAAAACTTTACATATATACATACATACACAACATTATGATGATATAGAATTAACCATAAGAACTGCCTATTTTATAAAAAACAATAGTGATATATAGCTAGCTTATGGAAAATTTCTCTGACTAAAAATGTGGCAACTGATGTTCAGGAGTAACCAGCCCCTCCCTTGAAAGAATGAGAAAAATGAGGTCCACCATTCAGGTGCTTGGGATGAAGAGAAACAATAGCTAATTGAATGTACTGTCACATTAACATGAACAATCTAGTCATTCTCACAATGTTGTAAGGGCAGTAGTCTCATTTGGGAGTGACTGCTAACTCACACACACACACACACATACACCCACCCACATGCACCCCCCCCCCCCCCCCATACACACACACAAACACACACATCTTTATGACATCATTAGATCAGCTGCATTAGGTTTGTGTCATTGCCCCAATCCCCTCTGCATGTTTTTTTACATAAAAACTTTTAAGGGGGTGAAGCTGGGTTGGACTTCAGCAATAGCAGCTCCAGACACTTTGGTGGTAGTGATTACCATAGGTGGAGTAACAGGACTGATCTAAGGATTGCCCCTTCCCATCTTCCCTCCACATAGCTAAACATAAAAAAAGCAGCTAATCAAAAGGCTGTCAAAACATTTTTTGGTTATTTTGTATGTCTAGTTTGTTTTTTTGCCTGCCCGTCTGTCAGTCAGTCGGTCAGACAATCAGTCTGTCTGTCAATCAGTCAGTCAGTCAGTCAGTAAGTCAGTCAGTCAGTCTGTTCTATTTGTCTGTCTGTCTGTCTGTCTATCTGTCTGTCTCTCTGTCCATCTGTCTGTCTTTCTGTGTCCATCTGTCTGTCTGTCTGTCTGTCTGTCTGTCTGTCTGTCACTTTGTCTGTCTGTCTATCTACCTGTCTGCTCATCCGTCTGCCTGTCTGCCTGTTTGTCTATCTGTCTGTCCATATGTCTGTATGTCTATCTGCTCCATCTGACCATTTGTTTGTCTGTCTTTCCGTCCAATTTTGTTGTTTATCTATCTCTTTATCCGTCGATCATCCCATTTACCTCTCTATCAATCTGTCCGTCTGCCTGTATTAGTGTATGTGTCTTTTATGTCTGTCAGTCCATTTACTTGTTCATCTATCTCTCCTTGTCCTCCTAGTCTGCTGTGTCTATATGTCTAATTGCTTGTTAGTAGACAGATTACTACAGAATGATGTAACATAGCTCCACGGCAAGGAATGGTTAAAATAGCCCAAACTTTCTCTGAAGTGCAATGACATAACTGTTGCATGAAGAGTTAAATAACCCAACACATCATGTATTGCACCTGCAAGCAAGTACTCACTTACTTTGCATACAAATGGTGTTACTTGTAGTAAGTTATATAGCTAAGAAAAGATCTTACAATTTCGTGATAAAGGATGATTTTTTTGGACATAATAGGCTTGACAAGATTATATTTCTACAGATCAGTTAGCTATGTACTCGAGTTGTTTTGAATTAAATACAGAATCTACAACCTAATAGCTACAAAGTTAGATTTGGAATCAACTTACAATGCCCAAAGGATTCTGATTCAAGTTGAAGAGACTGACTTCTACAGAACTAAGGTTTTAATAGAAAAACAATGTTTAAAGTGCCAAGTCATCAACTAAGTATTCCAATTTAATTCATGATTGAAAACAAAAGGTATGTTTATAAAAATATGTGAAATATTTTTGTTAATGAAATTCATTGACTACTATAAATTAAATAAATTATAAATTTATTTTTTATTTTTTATAAAATCAGAATCAGAATTCTGGTATTGATGTAGTCTTCTACACTCAGATTGATAAGCCATGGACTTATACTTTAGTTAAATACAATCTTCGTATAACCTAATATATTCAAAGTTGGAATACCTTCATGAATAAAATTAACTGAACATAAACACCACACCTAGTAGAAAAAATAGGGCGGAACAGAGCCAGAGCTTGAAAAATTAGCTACTATGAATTTTAATAATTGAAATTTCAGCCTCAGAATGAACCGACTATCCTTAGTGACTCACATAGTCTCTTTTTCTCTAGCAATACAGAGCAGAGATATCAGAGGTCTAATCAAGAGCTGCTTATTTAAGGGCGGCACTGAGCCGTGCGACCCCACCAACTAATGCGTAGTGGGTAACGCCCATTATCGGTTCGTTGAAATCACGTGAGGAAGTAACTTCCTCGGTACCTGCGGTCCTGGCTTTCGGACTCTGGTTAATTTAATTTAATGGATTCTCTCTGTTCATAAGAATAAGATAATGGCAGGCATTAAAAAATGATTCCTTATATAAAATAGTGCCCTTAAAGTAGCCCCCCTTGGTTTGATCTCTGATATCTTTGCTCTGATCCTGCATTGCAGAAGAAAGCGAGAGGGTGACCTCCAGAAAATAAAACCGGCATCAAACTGTTGTACTCAGTCCATTTAATGCTCCAGAATTCGCCATAGTTACCATTTTGAACGAGATAGAAAGAGAGGATAAAAAAGTATGTTCAGTTAGCTAATGCAGGGAGTCATTCCAAAATACTTAGCTATATACAACAAGAAGTTTCACTTTGTTCCTATTCCACAAATAAGTGGTGATAAAGTGATTATAACCAGTGAGGTTCACAAAACAAGACTTTATAGCTACAGTACTCCAATTGATAATTATCTGTGTCAGTCTAATTACTGGGATGGAGTGACTGTTCGCAAAAATAGGTCCGTAGTTACAAGGAAAAAAATTTCCTTCGTAGCTAACAAATACCATGACACATCACTATTGTTTGTGCATCTGACTCCATAGGTCAAAAAATTGAATATTTTCTATCAACAAAGAGTGTTTAAATCCCACGTTGCATTGTGGTACAATTATCCCAAGCTTGAGGTGGAGGACAGCCTGAGTCCGTCAGAATTCTCACTTGAGTCTGGCTACTTTACGTCATTTGATACCTCCTCATGTGTCTAACTAATCGTTGTGCTTTTTGGCGGGACGGGTAAATTGGCGACCATTTGCAGCGCCGCTCCGTGCCTTGGCCTAGTCTCGCGTAGCCAGACCCTTACCACCCTCTACCCACTACACGGGGGGAGGAAAGGTCTGCTGGAACACAGTCATTGACTCAGCGGCGCTAGCTCCACCTGGAAGTTGGTGGAGGTAATTAGGCTAGACGAGGCTGTGCACAAACCTGCGGCCATCTGGGTTACTCGTGTCTAATGAAAGAATGAATATATTCGACTGCAAAGACAGCATTGACCCATTTTGCTGAATAAAAGTTTTAGCTGCAAGTTTCTTCTTTACTGCACGCGGTCACTGGTGCCAAAGGTGCTCATGGTATCTCTATTATAGAGTTCTAGAGTGCTCTCTAAGGTATCTTCGCCCAAATTACTTTGAAGTAATCGTCCTTGTTGGCTCGAACAAGACCGTGAGCCCACTTTGGCACAGCAGAAGAGAGGAAAGGGTCTGGAACACTGCCATTGACTCAGAGTTCCACCCACCCGAAAGTTGGTGGAGGTAATTCGGCTTTAGCACTACAGGTCCCACAGAAGAACAAAAACAAGGTCAATAGTAAAAAAAAAAGAAAGAAAAAGAAGAGACAAAGGTGAATTCAATACTTTAATTAAGGTGATTGAGTGGAAAAGTTAAGAAGGCTAATAATAGGATTAAGTTATAAAAATAGAGGTATATGCTCCTGTTCCAGACCTGCCAACCATATAGCTAGCTAAATATTTGTAAAGCTCTTTTTTTTTTTAATTAAAAAAAAAGTTTATTTTATGCACAAAGAATTTGTTGGTTATTTATTTCTGTTTTGCTCCAAGTTCACTGAGTTGTACTGTTAATCAATGAAACTGGCTCTAAGCAGCTGTCTTACATCATTACCTCAGAATACTGTAGTCCAAGTTGGCTCAAATAGATACAAATAATATAACTTAATCACACTACCGTCCTTAGCACAACCTCCAGCACTCACTGTAGTGTGTCTGCCTTTTCTGTCAGTTTTCTCAAAAACTAAGCCAAAATTAAAAATAGTGGCAAATTAAAGGGACTTAAATTGTCATTCAGTCCAGAGTTTCTCTTCTCTAAAAGCACAAAAGTCCCCATCTTCGTGATCAGTTGTTGACAGAGTGATAGAATGATTTAATGAACTAGAGTATAAATACAATTCTTGACAAAATGTTCGCTTGGAAACTTGTTAAATTCTAAGCAAGAAAATCACCAATTCCTCCAGAATATTTCCACCCCAAGTTCTGAGCAACCACTTTATAAGACGGTGAATTTAGGTACCGGGATTGGGGAGCGGGGATTGAAGAGCGGTGATCGAGCTGCGGGATTGACCCCCATGAGAATTTCAGGGCGGTGATCGAGGTGTGGGGATTGACGCCAGGGATTCGAGAGCGGTGAAGGTGTGCTGGTATTGATCAGGGGGAATGTATTCCATACTAAAGCACTAAGAGTGCAGACCCCCAGCGTTAAATAAAGGCAAGAATTTGCTAACGAAGTCGCTACTTTTGAATAAATTTTTTAAAATTTCAGCTAATAACAATTAAGGCTTGTTTAATTTATGAATATAAGTTTTAACATTAGCTAGCTGTATTATTATGTTAGCTAAGGCTTAGTGTGGGCAACTTCAGTCTTGCAGTGTAATGAAATTTATCGGACAAGCTGATGTGGCTTTTCAGCAACCAAATAAAATCCATGGGTGCGGATACCACATTTTGAATTTTTGTGGTGCACGTTGCGCACTTCGGCTTACTTACAGTTGATGAAAGAATTACACCTCCAGCAAGAGAAGAGACTTCCTGACATGAAACACACCGGAGGAAAAGATCGGCACAGGAACACCATGAACAAGGCGCGGCAAAAATTGTACGCTCATGTTAGCACGCCAATGGGCGTGGCCCGTACGGCAGCACTCGTCTGTAGTTTCCCTCGTTTTCTAAAAAACTAAGCCGAAATTAAAAGAAGTAGCAAATTAAAGGGATTTAAATTGTCATCCTAGTCTGAGTTTCTCTTATGTCAGGCGTAAAAGTCCACCGTCTGGACAGAATGAATGAATGAATGACAAAGGGAGTAGTAACCCTCATCCGCATGCATCCGTCCAAGTTGAGTTTGACAAAAAAAAAAAACTTGAATAACTCTTGAACGGAAGCAGCAAGCATCCGTAGCTCCCGCCCAAGCGGTTATAATATTTCCTCTGTATATATATATACTCCAATAAACGTATACTCCATAACCGGAGATAAAGTGCTATTGGAAAACCCAATAAAACAGTTTGCAGGAACAGAAAAAAACCACAGCTTTCGCGCTCTACAGGAGCCCCGAATTCATTTTTTATAGTCAATTACTCAGTCCTAGTGTGGCATGCTGAACATGATGTTACTGCAGCATTTTACTGTGCTCTTCATGCTCACTACTTCCTTGAAAGTTTCAACTGCTGCTATATTAACACCATCAACAGATATCCAGACCTGCCCTGCTGGTGTAGTTACTAGTGAACAACAGACTCTGTCATTTGTATGCAATGATACGAGATCTATTTACTGGGAAATAACTATAAATGGTATATCAGAAAATGTAATTTTCAATTATGATTCACCTCTCGACGTGAATGGTTACAATGGAGGAAATGGAATAAGAGTAACTTTAATGTATAATTTCAATCAACATTTAACTTCTGTGGCTACTGTAACTGTTCCACCATTCGACATAGCAGCATACAGTGCAACACTTAAATGTGATAGTCAGTCTCGAGCTCTACTACCTGCAGGTAGAAATAAGATTAATGATCAACTTGGCGTACATTACTTAATTAATAGACTTTAAGCATACTGTAACGGAAGACATGAGTGTTATTCTAAAACCTGTATACGCTATCTATCCATTGTTGTTGTTTTTAAGTTAGTTATACCACAGGGGGAAAAAATGGATTTTCCCTGTAGTCACATGTCTTTTACCACTTTTTCGGTACAGGATAGGGCTAAATACCCTGTATGTAGCACATTTAACTCAGTCCTCTATTGCAAAAGTGGAGAAAATATGAGATTTCCTAAACATGTGACTACAGAAAAAGTAATCAACTTGGTTTTACTTCTATTTTTCACACAAGTATCTAAGAATTATTTCATGCATTTACACATTCTTCTTATTATGAATGATTCCCATTAAAGACATTCTTAAAGTATTTTCTTTAATCATTTCTCAATGACTTCTATATGTGACTTATCCATAAAATGTTTGTTCCCTACAATAGCAGTGTTGTAAAAACTCATATAGTATACCGTGAATTAACTTTATTGTTACTAAATGATGTACTGCTCATTTTGCACAAGTTGGTTGATATCAATTGAGTAATTATGTTTTTGTAGCTATATCAGATACTAGCTACTACAATTCTTTTCCTAAAATTGGGAAAATCATATATTAGCTCATATTTTATACACAAGGATTCTTATTTTTAATTATAAGGTTTGTTATACCATTCACCTTGATATCTATTCAATACTGTCACAGTGTAATCATAACTTTGTACTTCATTTGTGTAGCGAATCTCTAATTAGATTATAATCTTACTCATATTGTGATGCAGCTATTCCAGATCCTCCTCTTAATATCAGTGTTCAATATTCTGAGATACAGCAGAATGGTTATTACACTGCTCTGTTGTCCTGGACTCAATCAAATGCCTTAGAATTACAATACATAAACACTCGATATTATATCTCCTCCGATCCACCATTGAATACCACTTTACCACATCCAATATTAACTACGGATCAACGAGCATTGTTTGTCTTATTTCGAAATCACTCCTACAATGTGTCTATTCAAGCTGATAGTTGTGGAGGAAGAAGCGTGAAAACTTATATTGAAGTATCAGTTGAAAAGCATCTTAAAGGTTAGGTCATAGTTAATTAAGTTATTCATTTCTGCTGAATATAAGCAGTGTTTGAATTACAATAAACAGAGAATCTTCTATATGTACAATTAACAATATTAATCATGTGTTGTTAAATTAGCTACAAAATTCATATTTACATTTACAGAGACAGTATTCTGTCCCACACCTTCACCTTCCATTGGACAGCTACTCAACTACTCCAGTACATCATATGATTCTATTATAGAGTATGATTGTATGGAAGGATATCTGCCTCAACTTCTGTTTTCAGCTCGTTGTAATATCATGGGAAGTTGGGAACCTGATCTTGTTAATCATAGCTGTAACATAGCACAAACACATGGTAATATTATTATTAAGTTCTGTAGCAGCATTTGAATAGACTACCTTAGTTATTACCCAGGAATTTATTAGTAGATGCAGTTAAATTTCCAACTAGCTATAAATCACTATATGGAATTAAAAAATGTTAATTTTTCACAAAAGTATTAATTTACATATTAGGCACAGTATATAACTACCATAACTTGGTAGGTTTGGTATGAATGTTAACTAAGATCCAGTATATTGTACTACAAACTTAGTATTAATTATTATTTATCTTAATTAAATTTGTTCTCTTTGTTAGACATCAATCCAGAAAGCACTTCTGGAGAGTATTTTAAAACCACAACTCGAACCAGAAGAATTAATGAAACTATCAATACTGCACCAGATGGCAGTTTAAAGGTTACTTTCTACAAGAGTCATGTATTCATAGCAGTAATTTCAGCTTCATCATTAACCGCTGTAGGAGTTATAGTAATTATAATAGTACCAATAATAATTATAATACAAAAAAGAGTTAAAAGAAAGAAGAGAAGATCACTATTTAATGCCACAAATTTACAGGCAGTTTCAAAGAGCATTGAAGATTACAAATATGGTCTACCAGGTGAAGTTGAAGTAGGACTCCCTCACATAATTATACAGAACGACACATACGAAATTACAAAGAAAGAAAGTGTTGAAAATATTTATGAAACCCTTAATTGAACTTCTACTCATTGTGATATGATTGTGTTCAAGCGATAATGTACGTTATATCTACTTTTAGTATTAATTTTTGTCTCACATTTTACAACAGCTAGAATTTGTGAGTTAAAGTTTGATTTACTCACATTTTTTTTTCACTTAAATTTATACTTGCTTTTGATATTTTGTTGCTACTTGAATTAAAACTTAGATCATTGCATATGGTCGTACTTAAATGCACAATCACACAAAAATGATCTGAAACGTCTGGTATAAAAATCAGAATGCATTAGACGCTCTTAGACTATGTGGTGGGGTCGTAAATCCCAACACACTAGGTTTCGAAATAGTAATCAAAGGACCAGCTCTGTGATAATTCACTGAGCAGTCGAAATAAAGTTTCAATTGGTTACATCACGATAGTAAATATAAGTACAAAATGCTAGAACAATAGTAAGTGAATAAAGTAGCGTAACTAAGGTGAATGAAAAAGTTTGTTCATTATAAACGTTCACTTTGACAACTCGAGACATCGAACATCAGATCAACAGATCAATAGGAGTCAGACTATATATGGAGATAAGGGGATTGATCTATCACTAACTGATATTTCCTTACTAAACACAGACTACTATCATTTCTCCTTCTATTCTTTCATTAACTGTATCATAACTAGTTAAACCATTAAAATGCAACTGAAGGCTACACTGTTAAAAATGAAGCGTTATAATAACACTTTTGAAGTGTAAATCAAGAGTGTAAAACCTTGCAGTGTTATAGTAACACTGAGGCCAGTGTTAATTCTAAGTGTAAACACTGCAGCATTCCAGTAACACTGAAATAAGTGTAATTGTGAAAATTGGTGTATATGACCACATTTTTTGTTTCTTTAGCATTTATTTACCTGATAACATTCAAGCCATTATCAATATACTGATACATTCATAGAAGTTTATAAACAAGCAGTAAGGGAACTTAGCTGCAATAGCTATCTATCTAAATTCTACAATTGACAGTAACTTTGTTGGCTACTTATTTGTATATAGCTAAGCTAGGGCAGGAAATAGAAGAAATCTAGCCATTGCTCCACGCAATGTCTAATTTAATGCATTATTTAAATCCCCGCAGAAGACCGTCTTGCTGTATAAACTTTGGCAAAAAAATTCTGAGAATTTGTTTACTATTCGATCGAGTGCTTACTGAATGCGCGGTATGGTTTTTATTGCGATGCGCACAAGCACCCGCTTTTTACCGGAGAGCGTTTATTAGAATATTCCAGGCCCTCCTTATCCTGCAGAAGAGTTTTATGGATATGGTGTTTTTAAGTGCAGATCGTGCCTTGGATCTTTCGGAGAAATGGTAAGTTTAAATATGTGTTTATTATTAGAAACAATAGAGTGTTTTGGCTAATGTAAGTGACGCATTTGAATAGAGTTAGCCGTTTAAGTTGAGTTTGAGCACGGAAGAGGTAATTTCTTCTTTATGATTAATGAATTTAGCAGGTAGCTAGTTCAGTACTTTTTCCGACTATATCTGAGAGTTATCTCAAAAATTATTTACTGCACTCTTTTTATTTATTTTTTTTCATATGTAATTTTAGGCTACAAAAAAGTGCTGCTGTGAAAATCTAGAGATGCTTTTGGAGACTAACAAAGTAAGAATATAAAGGTTAACACAAAATTATTACAGTTGTTAGTTCAGCAGTTGATTATAAACCATTCATTTACCCTCAGTTTGCTCTTTTTTCTTCTTTCCCCAAATATTTCCCCCAAATTAAACATGCCACAAGATTAGTTCCTGTTATAGTTTGTGTTCTCATGCTGTCCAGACTATTCAAAAGCATTATCATGCTATATAGAGTGATAATAGTAAAAAATGTATTTGTAGACAAACACATTTGTTTTGCTTCTTTTTCTATTTCTATGTATTTTTGTGTGTTTAGAATAGCGTGTTTAGTTGTGTTATGTTTGTGTATATGTGACCGTCTATGGGAAAATCGGGCACTAAGGCGTGGCAGCAATGATTCCGTATTCTACCGCACTCTCCGCATACTATAGGTTTTGACCGCGCGCATTGTGTAGAAACATCAACAAGGAGTTATTCTCTCAACAACACTGCTGGTGGAAAAAAGGTTAGCGAGCTTGTCTTTCTTGTTCTAAGAGGATAGTTAGTTAGTATCTTGCTATGTTGAACACTGGGTGGTGATTTTTTAGCTAGCTAGTTTCCTATTCTCGTTGTAGTTGTAGGTAGCCCTTATAATACTTGTTCTTTTTTTTTTTTTTTCCTCTCTTTCATTTTAGCTTTGATGATGCTAGTGCTGCAATATGCTATGACAACTGGGGATCTGGTGTTCCTGAAATGTGAAGAAAGGTAATTGTTAACTAGTTAAATTGTCTACTTTTTGTTGCTGTAGTTGCTAGTAACCTTTTTTTTTTCTTTTCATTTCCTAGATTTCATGGTGCTTGGGCTGCTGCTATCTGTACTGAGGTTCTGGTGTTCTTGATTGAAGAAAAGAATAATGGTAAGTCTCTAGGCATGCACTACTGTTATCATTGTACATACACGTACTAATACTAACACTGCATTCACGAAGTAGTACTGCACACGAAGTGCTAACACTGTGCACACATACATAGTACTAACACTGTGCACGCACATAGTGCTAGCACTGTGCACATACATAGTACTAACACTGTGCATGCACGTATTACTGTGCACGCATATAGTGCTAACACTGTGTGCACGTAGTACACTGTGCACGCACATAGTGCTATTACTGTGCACGCACATAGTGCTAGTACTGTGCACATACATAGTACTAACACTGTGCATGCACATAGTGCTAACACTGCATGCACGTATTACTGTGCACGCACATAGTACTAACACTGTGCATGCACGTAGTACTATTTCTGTGCACGCACATAGTACTAACACTGTGCACGCACGTAGTACTATTACTGTGCACGCACATAGTGCTAGCACTGTGCATGCACGTAGTACTATTACTGTGCACACACGTAGTGCTAACACTGTGCACGCACATAGTACTAACACTGTGCACGCACATAGTGCTAGCACTATACACGCACATAGTACTAACACTGTGCACGCACATAGTACTAACACTGTGCACGCACATAGTACTAACACTGTGCATGCACGTATTACTGTGCACGCATATAGTGCTAGCACTGTGCACATACATAGTACTAACACTGTGCATGCACGTATTACTGTGCACGCATATAGTACTAACACTGTGCACGCACGTAGTACTATTACTGTGCACACACATAGTGCTAACACTGTGCACGCACATAGTACTAACACTGTGCACGCACATAGTGCTAACACTGCATGCACGTATTACTGTGCACGCACATAGTACTAACACTGTGCATGCACGTAGTACTATTTCTGTGCACGCACATAGTGCTAGCACTGTGCACGCACGTAGTACTAACACTGTGCACATACATAGTACTAACACTGTGCATTCATATAGCACTAACACTGCACACATAGTGCTAACACTGTGCACGCACATAGTACTAACACTGTGCATGCACGTAGTACTATTTCTGTGCACGCACGTAGTACTATTACTGTGCACACACATAGTACTAACACTGTGCATGCATATAGTGCTAATACTGTGCATGCACGTAGTACTATTACTGTGCACACACGTAGTGCTAACACTGTGCATGCACGTATTACTGTGCACGCACATAGTACTAACACTGTGCATGCATATAGTGCTAATACTGTGCATGCACGTAGTACTATTACTGTGCACACACATAGTGCTAACACTGTGCATGCACGTATTACTGTGCACGCACATAGTACTAACACTGTGCATGCACGTAGTACTATTTCTGTGCACGCACGTAGTACTATTACTGTGCACACACATAGTACTAACACTGTGCATGCATATAGTGCTAATACTGTGCATGCACGTAGTACTATTACTGTGCACACACGTAGTGCTAACACTAACACTGTGCACGCACATAGTACTAACACTGTGCACGCACATAGTACTAACACTGTGCACACGCACATGCAGTAGCTAACACTGTGCATGCACGTATTACTGTGCACGCATATAGTGCTAACACTGTGCATGCACATAGTACTAACACTGTGCATGCACGTAGTACTATTTCTGTGCACATACATAGTACTAACACTAGTGTGCATGCACGTAGTACTATTACTGTGCACACACATAGTGCTAACACTGTGCATGCACGTACTATTTCTGTGCACGCTCATAGTGCTAGCACTGTGCACGCACATAGTGCTAATACTGTGCATGCACGTAGTACTATTACTGTGCACACACATAGTGCTAACACTGTGCACGCACATAGTACTAACACTGTGCACACACGTAGTACTACACTGTGCACGCACATAGTGCTAGCACTGTGCATGCACGTAGTACTATTACTGTGCACACACGTAGTGCTAACACTGTGCACGCACATAGTACTAACACTGTGCACGCACATAGTGCTAGCACTATGCACGCACATAGTACTAACACTGTGCATGCACGTATTACTGTGCACGCATATAGTGCTAACACTGTGCATGCACATAGTACTAACACTGTGCATGCACGTAGTACTATTTCTGTGCACGCACGTAGTACTATTACTGTGCACATACATAGTACTAACACTGTGCACGCACATAGTGCTAATACTATGCATGCACGTAGTACTATTACTGTGCACACACATAGTGCTAACACTGTGCATGCACGTACTATTTCTGTGCACGCTCATAGTGCTAGTACTGTGCACGCACATAGTGCTAATACTGTGCATGCACGTAGTACTATTACTGTGCACACACATAGTGCTAACACTGTGCACGCACATAGTACTAACACTGTGCACACACATAGTACTAACACTGTGCACGCACATAGTGCTAATACTGTGCATGCACGTAGTACTATTACTGTGCACACACGTAGTGCTAACACTGTGCACGCACATAGTACTAACACTGTGCACGCACATAGTGCTAGCACTATGCACGCACATAGTACTAACACTGTGCATGCACGTATTACTGTGCACGCATATAGTGCTAACACTGTACATGCACATAGTACTAACACTGTGCATGCACGTAGTACTATTTCTGTGCACGCACGTAGTACTATTACTGTGCACATACATAGTACTAACACTGTGCACACACATAGTACTAACACTGTGCACGCACATAGTGCTAATACTGTGCATGCACGTAGTACTATTACTGTGCACACACGTAGTGCTAACACTGTGCACGCACATAGTACTAACACTGTGCACGCACATAGTGCTAGCACTATGCACGCACATAGTACTAACACTGTGCATGCACGTATTACTGTGCACGCATATAGTGCTAACACTGTACATGCACATAGTACTAACACTGTGCATGCACGTAGTACTATTTCTGTGCACGCACGTAGTACTATTACTGTGCACATACATAGTACTAACACTGTGCACGCACATAGTGCTAATACTATGCATGCACGTAGTACTATTACTGTGCACACACAGTGCTAACACTGTGCATGCACGTACTATTTCTGTGCACGCTCATAGTGCTAGCACTGTGCACGCACATAGTGCTAATACTGTGCATGCACGTAGTACTATTACTGTGCACACACATAGTGCTAACACTGTGCACGCACATAGTACTAACACTGTGCACGCACATAGTACTAACACTGTGCACGCACGTAGTTCTATTACTGTGTACGCACATAGTACTAACACTGTGCACGCACATAGTACTAACACTGTGCACGCACATAGTGCTAATACTGTGCGTGCACGTAGTACTATTACTGTGCACACACATAGTGCTAACACTGTGCACGCACATAGTACTAACACTGTGCACGCACATAGTACTAACACTGTGCATGCACGTAGTACTATTACTGTGCATGCACATAGTGCTAGCACTGCACACACATAGTACTAACACTGCATGCACGTATTACTGTGTACGCATATAGTGCTAACACTGTGCATGCATGTATTACTGTGCACGCACATAGTACAAACACTGTGCATGCACGTAGTACTATTTCTGTGCACGCACATAGTGCTAGCACTGTGAATGCACGTAGTACTATTTCTGTGCACGCACATAGTGCTAGCACTGTGCATGCACGTAGTACTAGCACTGTGCACGCGCATAGTACTATTACTGTGCACACACATAGTACTAACACTGTGCACGCACATAGTGCTAATACTGTGCATGCACGTAGTACTATTACTGTGCACGCACGTAGTACTAACAATGCGCACACACATAGTGCTAGCACTGTGCACGCACGTAGTACTATTACTGTGCACGCACATAGTGCTAGCACTGTGCATATACATAGTACTAACACTGCATGCACGTATTACTGTGCACGCACATAGTACTATTACTGTGCACGCACATAGTGCTAGCACTGTGCATATACATAGTACTAACACTGCATGCACGTATTACTGTGCACGCACATAGTACTAACACTGTGCATGCACGTAGTACTAACACTGTGCACGCACATAGTGCTAACACTGTGCATGCACGTAGTACTATTACTGTGCACGCACATAGTGCTAACACTGCATGTAGTACTATTACTGTGCACACACATAGTGCTAACAATGCACGCACAGTGCTATTACGGTGCACACACATAGTGCTAACACCAAACACTGTGCACACACTAGTACTATTACGGTGCACGCACATAGTGCTAACACCATGCATGCACATAGTAATTACACTATACTAGAGTCATTCTTGTTAGTGTTATCAAGTACTAGAGTCATCCTTATTAGTGTTATCACGTACTAGATTTATTCGTATTAGTGTCAGCACATGCTAGTGTCTGTCAGTTGTAGTATGTTCGATTAAGTTAGTTATTGCTAGTTTGATTGTAGTAGCTGTTGTTGTAAGGATATTACGATACCCGATGAAATAATTTACTGATCAGGTGATCTTTGGAGGTACGGGCGAAGTCCTTGAGGCCAAATTATTTCTTCACTGGTGGGCGTGTCACATGATGTCACTTCCAGTTTCACTTCCTGTCGTTAAATTTTGTCCTTCGAGGCTATCTGAGTGGTTCTGAGGTGGGCTTGTGGTTTTTCATTAGTGTGTACACGTACTAGAGTCATTCTTTTTAGTGCCCGCATGTACTAGAGTTATTCTTTTTAGTGCTCGCATGTACTAGAGTCATTCTTATTAGTGCCCACATGCACTAGAGTCATTTTTATTGGTGTTTGCACTAATAGTTTTATTTATCTTGGTAATGTCTGTTTTTACTATTGTCCACTAGAGTATTTTTTTTGTGGTTTTAGCTGAGTTGGGATAATTATATTGAGTATTCAATGTAAATAGATAGATTTTGATAACACTGGACATAAGAACAAAGTAAAGGTGTGTATTACTTGTATAGATGATACATAATTTAAAAGAGATGACTAAAAATAAAAAAATAATAATTAATAATTGATGTCTGTACTTCTAATTCTTTTAGAAGGGCGGACGAAACTGGTGATGGTGAAGGAGTTGGTGACTGTGACGGGCTAAAAACTGGTCTAACTGCTCAGTTGAGGTAAGTCGTTTCGTCCTTGCTGGTGATGGCTTTCTTGACCTCTTCCTTTCCTTAACACAGATGATGCTGTTCCGTCGGCAGGCAACGGACACAGTATCGGAAGGGGAAAGAAAAGTGGGGTCGGAATGGGGTGGTGACAAGAAAACAGATGAGTGGTCAGGATGCAATGATGAAGGCTCGATGTCTGGTACAGAGCAGTCCAAAGAATCCAGAGGATCATAGAGGTCATCTTCGTCTTCAACTCTGCTGATGAGACATCCCTAGAAGCTTTATAAGAAGTTGTTTTGTTTGTTTTTTTTATCAAAAAAAAATTTAAATTTAAATTTTTACCTTCATAATAGTTGGTAAAATGGCCATCAAATTCTTCATCACCTAAAAAAAAAAGGGAAAAAAAGATGATGAACTGATGAGGGTTATAGTTAACTGTAATAAGTGACTTACAGTCAGAAAGCGGGTCCTCACTTCCTGGAGCCATGGCTTCAGCGTCAGCTCCACCCATCATGTCCAGACCATCACGGTGGCTGAGGTTTAATGCTCTAGCAAGATTCTTGGCTTCACTCATGATAGCCACTGTACTTACTACTAAACTGAGAGCTGTATTTTGACGGCGGCATTTACAGCGGATTGGGCCACTTGCCGCGCTGTGCCCGATTTTCCCGTAGAGGGTCACATATTTTGGATAGTTTGTTTAGTTGCATTTATGAGCGTGTTTAGAATTGAGTGTTTAACTGAGTCTGGGTGTGTGTTTAGAATATGTGTTTACTAGCATTTATGAATGTGTTTGTATATTGCTTATTGATTTATGTTATATTTTTATGTGTCAATGCAGGTACATTTATCTTGAACATGATCGATCATAAATGGAGTGCATATCATGATATTTCATCTACTCATGTTGAAAGGACAGCTTTAAAACTGTTTAGCTACTTTATTCAATCTATTTTTATATATTCATTGTCAATCATTTTTATCTAACAATTTTGAGGTTATGTGAATGAGGTGTGGTCATTATTTATTAGCAGTGCCATTGAAACATGTTACTTAGTGTTGTAATAAGCTTGCAGAAGGTGTTAATACAACTCTGCTAAAGATGTTGTCCAAACACCTCTCAGAGTGTTATATTATAACCCTCGTGCAGTGTTCAGGAAACATGGGTGGGGCATTAATTCCTCCCTCTCCTGGGAACGCTCCTAGCAGTGTTACTGGAACACTTCATTTTTAACAGTGTAGGTAGAGGCTTTAATTGATGAGTCCAGGCTCTTTTCCTTCTATAAGCACTGCAAGAGTTTACTGGATGACTGCACTGGTTCCCTGTTATTCTTTAAAATCATGGAAATGAAAGTGAGCCAAGTTTACTATAACATTTAGCAAAAAACATAATAAAAAGTATTAATGAAAGCAACAAAGTTGTTCTCAGGAGTCAGAAAGCATGGAAAATACATAGTATAAGAAATAATGAATGTTATGGAACTAGTTAGATAAATTGATTAGCTTAATTTTTTTCTGTAATTTTTTTCATTTAAATTTCCAAGTCAATGTTTTTGAAAAATCACTGCCTGAAAAGTGTCCATTGACAGACAACCATAACAAAAGTGTAAATTTGTATATAATGTTTTGATAACTAGTTTGTTAACCTCTAATTGCCTTATAATTTTTTTGTTAACTCTAATTATCAAGACAGTTTGAAGAGTTTGTTATGGTTGTTGTAGGGAATTATAATCCTTTTACTCCTTCTCGACTCGAGTTCCGTCAATCAAGTTAGCTAACAACAGTCTAACTTTTAAGTTGTTATAATATTCGTTGCTAAGACAGAACTAAACTGAGAATAATGATACAATGCTTAAATATGAATTTGTGAGTATGACGTAGTTATTCAAATGTCCAATCAAATAAATACAGGTGATGGAGCGAGGATGAAGTTGTTCGACGAACATCGTACCCTGCAGCAGAAGTGCCCGATTCACGGTGTGCTAACTAAAACACAACTAGTGGTGTGCTTGAGCACAAATGGCGAGCGAGCCTTAAACTACACTATTGTTGATTTTAACAACTAACACTCAAGCTACTAAAATAAAGTCGAGTTTTAAAATTAAGTATGCGGTAAAGGGTTTCAATGACATAGTAACCGCTCCCCGCAACTGTTTGAATTGAAAAAGAAGCAACAAAATCAAGTCACGTTATTTAAAGTTTTCTTTGTGATATTCTTAATAGTAGTTGTAACACACAATACTTTCACACAACTGAACATACCTACGTAAGACTTACCTTCGTGGTTCGTCCAGTGAACAATGAATTTTCAAGTAAATGCTGTTGAGTAGGGCTTATAACTGTGAAAAATAGCGTATTAACTTACCACCGCCACTAACTCGAATAGAAATGGAGCTCCCATAAGTTTTTGAGCTTTAACTGCACCCGCAAAACAATTCAAAGCGGTAAACAATTCAATTTCTAAGGTGATACGGGTAATGGTCGCTAAACCAGAGGATTCTGTTTAGTGAAATTTGGGACGGGGTCGAACGCGGAGCGAACACAAAAATACGGAGGGTCAAAGTACAAAATGACATACGTACGTCCAAACATATATACAAATAAATAAACATCCCCGATTTTCAATTGTGTTACCCCTGTAATTGTCTCGCTCGCTATGCTCGCTCGCCAATAACTAGTGGTGTGCTTGAGCACAAATGGCAAGCGAGTCTTAAACTACACTATTGTTAAACTATTGATTTTAACAACTAACATTCAAACTACTAAAATAAAGTCGAGTTGTTAAATTACGCATATGCGGTAAAGGGGTTTAACGCCATAGTAACCGCTCCCCTCAACTGTTTGAATTGAAAAAGAAGCAACAAAATCAAGTCACGTTATTTAAAATTTTCTTTGTGATAATCTTAATAGTAGTTGTAACGCACAATACTTTCACACAACCGAACATACCTACACAAGACTTACCTTAGTGGTTCGTCTAGTGGACAATGAATTTTCAAGTAAATGCTGTTGAGTAGGGCTTATAACTGTGACAAATACCGTATTAACTTACAACCGCCACTAACTCGAATAGAAATGGAGCTCCCATAAGTTTTTTAGTTTTAACTGCACCCGCAAAAGAATTCAAAGCGGTAAACAATTCAATTGCTAAGGTGATTACGGGTAATGATCGCTAAACCAGAGGATTCTGTTTAATGAAGCCTGGTACGGGGTCGAACACCGAGTGAACACAAAAATACGCGAGGGTTACAGTACACAATGACATACGTACGTCCAAATATATAAATAAACTAGTGGTGTGCTTGAGGACAAATGGCGAGCGAGTCTGATAGTTAGGTAACATAAAACTAAGTATTGTTAATATGTTTTAGCTTAGTTCATGCAAACACTATAATAGCAGTTATGACCTTTTATTTCAGCAAACAAATACAAAATCACTCTCTTGCCTGATAATGGTAACTTTTGTAGTATCAAACATCTGCCATTCTGATAATCTCAATCACCAGTAACTTTTGAACAAGCTCTCAGCTATGATAAATAATAAACCAATGTTATTATTTGTAATTTTAGCCAACAAATATGGAATTACTACTTACCTCATTCTTGAGTATTGATAACTTCTGTAGTTAGTATCAAATTGAAGTTACTTTGACTATCTGAATTACCGTGAATTCTTGACAACAAGCTCTCACCTACAAAAACAAAAGACAATCAATTTTAGCACACAAATACAAAATAACTTTCTTACATCATTTTCTTGAGCAGTGGTAACTTTTGTAGTACCAAATTTGAGTCATTCTGTCTATTTGAATTTACCAGTCACTGTTGACAACAAGCTCTTAGCTACAAAAAAAAAGGCCAGAGTTATTTTTGCATATTTAGCTAACAATTATGGAATTAAGTGCTTACCTCAGCTTCCCTCGAGTAGTAGTAGCTTCCTTAGCATTAATACTACGGCATTCTGACTACCAATGACTCTTGACAACCAACAAGCGGCACTCCGTATCCCCCTAAAACGGTGGAAGTTTTGAAATTAGGTCTGGAATAGGGTCTTCAATCCCATAGTAACCGGTCAAATCAACTTTTTGTGACTTGGAAAACAAGCGTTTTCGCAGGAATTCTATCACAATTTGGAGCTTAAGTTTAAAATAAGACTTGCTTAATGCTGTAGTTTCAGAATAAACTGGGGTCAAGCCTAAAAAGACGTGTTTTTTTGAGAAAATGTTGCCCGTGCGCGCACTTTAGGGGCATACGTACCATCCTTACACACTTATATCCATACTAGTGGTGTGCTTGAGCACAAATGGCGAGCGAGCCTGACAGTTAGGTAACATAAAATGTTACTATTTTTAGCTTACTTCATGCAAACACTATAATAGCAGTTATGACATTTGATTTCAGCAAACAAATACAAAATCACTCTCTTACCTGATTAATGGTAACTTTTGTAATATCAAACATATGCCATTCTGATAATCTCAATCACCAGTAACTCTTGAACAAGCTCTCAGCTACGATAAAAAATAAACCAGTGTTATTATTTGTAATTTTAGCCAACAAATATGGAATTACTACTTACATCATTCTTAATTATTGATAACTTATGTAGTATCAAATTGAAGTTACTTTGACCATCTGAATTACCTTGAATTCTTGACAACAAGCTCTCACCTACAAAAACAAAAGACAATCAATTTTAGCACACAAATACAAAATTACTTTCTTACCTCATTTTCTTGAGCAGTGGTAACTTTTGTAGTACCAAATTTGAGCCAATCTGACTATTTGAATTTACCAGTCACTGTTGACTAGCTCTTAGCTACAAAAAAGAAAGGCCAGAGTTAATTTTGCATATTTAGCTAACAAATATGGAATTGCGTACTTATCTCAGCTTCCCTCGAGAAGTAGTAGCTTCTTTAGCATTAATACTACGGCATTCTGACTACCAACGGCTCTTGACAACCAACAACCGGCACTCCGTATCCCCCCATAAAACGGCGAAGTTTTGAAATTAAGTCTGGAAAAGGGTCTTCAATGCCATAGTAACCTGTCGAATCAACTTTTTGTGTCTTGAAAACAAGCGTTTTAGCAGGAATTTTCTCATACTTTGGAGCTTAAGTATAAAGTAAGGTTTGCTTAATGCTGTAGTTTCAGAATAAACTGGAGTCAAGCCTAAATAGCCGTGTTTTTAGGAGAAAAAAGTTCCCCGCGCGCGCGTTTAAAGAGCATACGTACCATCCATACATACATACATATATATAAACATTTACCCGATTTTGCATTATCCACCCCTAATACTGTCTCGCTCGCTCCGCTTGCTCGCCAACTAGTCGTGTGCTTAAGCACAAATGGCAAGCGAGCCTCAGGGGCGGATTTAGGGGGGGCTCGACTGGTGTCCTACGAGCCCCCCTTTTCAGAATGAGCCCTCATTTTTAGCTACTCTATTTCTTACCTGTAACTGGAAATAATATTATAATAGAAATTACTTTTTGTTCATCGTTGTTTTTCCTTGTAGCTACTCCAACAATAATTGCGATCTTCTTTTGAATGCACCTCTACTTATTGATATGCTGAGTCAGAATTTTTACTACTTGTGTCCTTATACAATATGGTAGACCAAGTTCGTAGTATACCAAAGCAAAACAAGTCTAGCATTTATTAATTCTGGACAGAATTTAGTGGTTGTTGCTTATTCAATTTTTTTCCTTCATAGTTGAATTTGACAATTATATAAATCTACTTTCATCACTAACTAAAATCTCTTTGTACTTTCATTTTATCTCATGAATTAGTTTCTTTTTTTCCCCCCCCATAATTAAGTGTACCTATTCACTAAGGGTTGGCAAATTGTGGCATGATTTTGAGTGTGATAAGTGATTTCATAAATACTAGCATATGCTAGCATGATTAGTGTAATTATGAGCATAATGAAGTAGCTAGTTTTAGGAAAAAATTATAATTAGTTTTTATTGTACTGTAACAATAGCAATTTAATGTAGTCTTTGAGAGACCGGCTTTGGGACTTTTTAAATGAATCTATGAGCTTACTAACTACCCTCTGTGTTGGTAGCTAATACTATTTGAAGATTCCAAAATCACTTTCGGTATAAGAAATAAAATACTTTCAGTTCCAGCACTGTTGCCCATTAGGATGCAGATCAACAACTCACATTACAAACAGTGGCCATACCAGGATTCAGATTACTCATGTGTACAAGGATTTTCTTATAGTTGTGAATGTAGTTGAGGTGACCTTTAAACCTTGTCCACAAGCATGTTTCCAATAAATTAATTACTAAAATGATTATCATTGCTAGCATAGCATACAAAAAAAGGTGCGTAATTCGCCAACCCCTACTATTCTTTCTTTATTCTAGACACAAATACCTTTGTAAATTGGTACTGCTCTTAGTTTTAATTTTTTCCTTCCTGATTTTAGCAGTTCATTCATTTCTGGATGGTCACATTATAATGCTAATTATTGTGTGAATGAATATTAGAATATATAGTTAGTCTTATAGGAAATACAATATGGCCAACATTTTTCCATTTTTAAATTACGTATGTGGTAAAGGGGATTCAATGCCATAGTAACTGCTCCCCGCAACTGTTTGAATTGAAAAAGAAGCAACAAAATCAAGTCACGTTATTTAAAATTTTCTTTGTGACATTCTTAATAGTAGTTGTAACGCACAATACTTTCACACAACTGAACATACCTACGCAAGACTAACCTTAGTGGTTCGTCTAGTGGACAATGAACTTTCAAGTAAATGCTGTTGAGTAGGGCTTATAACTGTGAAAATAGCGACTAACTCGAATAGAAATGGAGCTCCCATAAGTTTTTGAGAACTGCACCCGCAAAAGAATTCAAAGCGGTAAACAATTCAATTTCTAAGGTGATACAGCTAATGGTCGCAAAAAGGGAGGATTCTGTTTAGTGAAGTTTGGGACGGGGTCGAACGCGGAGCGAACACAAAAATACTGAGGGTCAAAGTACAAAATGACATACATACGTCCAAACATATATATAAACTAGTGATGTGCTTGAGCACAAATGGCGAGCGAGCCTCAAGTTAAGTACATAAAACTGCAGTATTGCTACTACATAATCTATATTATGCTTATTTCAATTAAAAACAGTAGCATAATAGCAGTTGAATATTAATTTTAGCCTTAAAAATACAAAATTACTTTCTTACATGAATGATGGTAACCTCTGTATTATCAAACTTAAGCCATTCTGACCACCTCAATTACCAGTAACTATTGAACAAGCTCTCAGGTACAAAAAATAATAGACCAGTGTTATTTTTATAATTCAGACAACAAATATGGAGTTACTGCTTACCTAAATTTCCTGAGTTTTGGTACTTTCTGTAGTATCAAACTGAAGCCATTCTGACTATCTGAATTACTGATAATTCTTGACAAGTTCAAAGCTACAAAACAAAAGACCTTAATTTTAGCAATCAAATACAAAATTACCTTCTTACCTTATATTTTTGAGTTGTGGTAACTTCAATAGTAGCCATTCTGACAATCTGAATTTACCAGTCACTCTTGACAACAAGTTCTCAGATATAAAAAAGAATGGCCTGAGTTATTTTTGTAATTTTAGGTAACAAATATGGAATTATGTATTTGCCTCACCTTCCCCCGAGCAGCAGTAGCTTCCTTAGCATTAATATTAAGGCATTCTGACTACTGATGGGTCTTGACAACCAACAATTGGCACTTCGTAGCCTTCCAAAACGGCGAAGTTTTGAAAATTAAGTATGGTAAAGGGTCTTCAATGCCTTAGTAACCGGTCACAGCAACTGTTTGTGACTTGAAAAACAAGCGTTTCGCAGGAATTCTCTCACAATTTTTAGCCCAAGTTTAAAGTAAGACTTTTACCAAGTCTTACTTTAAACTTGGGCTAAAAATTGTGAGAGAATTCCTGCGAAACGCTTACATATACATATAACATATACCCGATTTTGCATTATCCACCCCTAATACTGTCTCGCTTGCTACGCTCACTCGCCAATAAACTAGTGGTGTGCTTGAGTACAAATGGCGAGCGAGCCTGATAGCTAGGTAACATAAAATGTTATTATGTTTTAGCTTACTTCATGCAAACACTATAATAGCAGTTATGACCTTTTATTTCAGCAAACAAATACAAAATCACTCTCCTACCTGATTTGTTAACTTTTGTAGTATCAAACATCTGCCATTCTGATAATCTCAATTACCAGTAACTCTTGAACAAGCTCTCAGCTATGATAAAAAAAATAAACCAATGTTATTATTTGTAATTTTAGCCAACAAATACGGAATTACTACTTACCTCAATTTCCTGAGTATTGATAACTTCTGTAGTATCAAATTTAAGTTAGTTTGACCATCTGAATTACCTTGAAAACAAGCTCTCCGCTACAAATACAAAAGACAATCAATTTTAGCACACAAATACAAAATTACATTCTTACCTCATTTTCTTGAGCAGTGGTAACTTTTGTAGTACCAAATTTGAGCCAATCTGACTATTTGAATTTACCAGTCACTGTTGACAAGCTCTTAGCTACAAAAAAGAAAGGCCAGAGTTAATTTTGCATATTTAGCTAACAAATATTGGAATTACGTAACGTACTTACCTCAGCTTCCCTCGAGAAGTAGTAGCTTCCTTAGCATTAATACTACGACATTCTGACTACCAATGGCTTTTGACAACCAACAATCAGCATTCCGTATCCCCCATAAAACGGCGACGTTTTTAAATTAAGTCTGAAAAAGGGTTTTCAATGCCATAGTAACTGGTCGAATCAACTTTTTGTTTCTTGAAAAGCAAGCGTTTTCGCCGGAATTTGCTCACACTTTGGAGCTTAAGTAAAAAGAAAGGCTTGCTTAATGCTGTAGTTTCAGAATAAACTGGGGCCAAGCCTAAAAAGCCGTGTTTTTTGAGAGAAAAAAGTTCTCCGCGCGCGCGTTTAAGGGGCATACGTACCATCCATACATACATACATACTAGTGATGTGCTTGAGCACAAATGACGAGCGAGCCTAAAGACTATACTCTTTTAACACTGAAGTTACTGAAAACAAGGTCGAGTTTTTAAATTACGCATATACTCTGTAAAGGGATTTCAGTACTATAGTAACAGCTCGCTGCAACTGTTTGAATTTGAACAATACACGCTATTTAAACGTTTTCTTTGTGATATTATTTAGCTAAATAGTGGCTGTACAGCACAATGCTTTGACACAACTAAACATACACCTACACAAGACTTACTTTTGCAGTTAGTATAGTGGACAATGCATTTTCAAGTAAATACTGTTGCGTACGACTTATAACTATGCCAAAGAGCGCATTGACTTACCATCCCCACTAACTCGAATATAAATGGAAGTCCCGTAAGTTTTCAATTTTAACTGGAGCCGTAAAAGAATTCAAAACGGTAAACAATTCAATTTCTAGGGTGATACGAGTACTGATTGATAAAAAGAGGATTCTGTTTAGTGAAGTTTGAGACGGGGCCGACCACCGAACTAACACAAAAACGCGAGGGTCAAAGTACAAAAATGCCTTACGTATGTCCAAACATAAACTAGTGGTGTGCTTGAGCACAAATGGCGAGCGAGCCTGATAGTTAGGTAACATAAAATGTTACTATTTTTAGATAGCACAAACTCAACCTCGTCCTCTCTTAAATTGATTTCTAAATGAACCCCTGATTAATACACTTGTGTGTCAAGTAACGATGATATGACCTTTTATTTCAGCAAATACAAAATCACTCTCTTACCTGATTAATGGTAACTTTTGTAGTATCAAACATCTGCCATTCTGATAATCTCAATCACCAGTAACTCTTGAACAAGCTCTCAGCTACGATAAAAAATAAACCAGTGTTATTATTTGTAATTATAGCCAACAAATATGGAATTACTACTTACCTCATTCTTGAGTATTGATAACTTCTGTAGTATCAAATTGAAGTTACTTTGACCATCTGAATTACCTTGAATTCTTGACAAGCTCTCACCTACAAAAAAAAAGACAATCAATTTTAGTACACAATTACAAAAATTACTTTCTTACCTTATTTTCTTGAGCAGTGGTAACTTTTGTAGTACCAAATTTGAGCCATTCTGACAACAAGCTCTTAGCTACAAAAAAGAAAGGCCAGAGTTATTTTTGCATATTTAGCTAACAAATATGGAATTACGTACTTCCCTCAGCTTCCCTCGAGTAGTAGTAGGTTCCTTAGCATTAATACTACGGTATTCTGACTACCAATGACTCTTGACAACCAACAAGCGGCACTCCATTTCCCCTAAAACGGCGAAGTTTTGAATTTTAATCTGGTAAAGGGTTTTCAATGCCATAGTAACAGGTCGTAGCAACTTTTTGTTTCTTGAAAAGCAAGCGTTTTCGCAGGAATTTTCTCACACTTCTGCGCTTAAGTATAAAGTAAGGCTTGCTTAATGATGTAGTTTCAGAATAAACTGGGGTCAAGCCTAAAACGACGTGTTTTTTGGAGAAAAAAGTTCCTCGTGCGCGCATTTTAGGGGCATACGTACCATCCTTACACACATAATATATACATACTAGTGGTGTGCTTGAGCACAAATGGCGAGCGAGCCTGATAGTTAGGTAACATAATATTAAGTATTGTTACTATGTTTTAGCTTAGTTAATGCAAACACTATAATAGCAGTTATGACCTTTTATACAAAATCACTCTCTTACCTGATTAATGGTAACTTTTGTAGTATCAAACATCTGCCATTCTGATAATCTCAATCACCAGTAACTCTTGAACAAGCTCTCAGCTATGATAAAAAATAAACCAGTGTTATTATTTGTAATTTTAGCCAACAAATATGGAATTACTACTTACCTCATTCTTGAGTATTGATAACTTCTGTAGTTAGTATCAAATTGAAGTTACTTTGACCATCTGAATTACCTTGAATTCTTGACAACAAGCTCTCACCTACAAAAACAAAAGACAATCAATTTTAGCACACAAATACAACATTACTTTCTTATCTCATTTTCTTGAGCAGTGGTAACTTTTGTAGTACCAAATTTGAGTCATTGAGACTATTTGAATTTACCAGTCACTGTTGACAACAAGCTCTTAGCTATTAAAAAGAAAGGCCAGAGTTATTTTTGCATATTTAGCTAACAAATATGGAATTACATACTTACCTCAGCATCCCTCGAGTAGTGGTAGTTTCCTTAGCATTAATACTTTATGTGCTTACATACGTTTTTCAGAAGTAGTGATAGCTCTCTTAGTACTGACTCCAGGTGGCTCTTGAACAAGCCGCACTTATCCGGAAAAAAGGCGAAGTTTTGAATAAAAATCTGGTAAAGGGTCTTCAATGCCATAGTAACCGGTTGAATCAAATTTTTGTTTCTTGAAAAGCATGCGTTTTCGCAGGAATTTTCTCACACTTTGGAGCTTAAGTATAAAGTAAGGTTTGCTTAATGCTGTAGTTTCAGAATAAACTGGAGTCAAGCCTAAAAAGCCGTGTTTTTTAGGGCTAGGACTAGGGCTAGGGCTAGGGCTAGGGTGTGGGCCTGCATCCAGAGAGCCAGACGGCCCACAAGATGAAGGAGCAAAGATCAAGATGAGAAGATGAAGATAAAGATGAACATTTATGTGCTATATGTTTATGTCAATCAATATTGAGTGTTGTTGAGTTAAGTCATTTATTGGTGTTGTGCGCATGTGCAGGTCATTGAACTATTATCATTGTGTGTGAGCGCCAAAAGTCATGTGTGTTGCACGTGAGTCTCGAAAGCATATAAGCCAGAGAGACCCGCGTGCATTTCAGTCTCAACATAATTTAATTACAAGTAGTCATACTAATTCGGATAAGTCCGTCTGAGATTCTGGTGGCAGCAATCAATAAGCTGACCGACCAGCTACAGTCTAGATTCATCTAGGAAGGTGCGTGCCTTGAAGTCCAACTAGGGGCCCACAACTGGCGGCAGCTTTTAGACATTAGTAGCTAGGCTACAAGAGCATGCCAAGTGTATATCTTTTAACAGAAGATAATATAATTCTTTAACCATAAAATCTCGGCTTGGTGAGCCTTCAAGTGGTACAGAAATGAGTAGATTGACCTGCAACACAAACATATATATGGTGGAGGTGTAGGTGACAATTGGTGGAGGTGTAGGTGACAATTGGTGAATGTGGAGCCTGCTCGAGCAAGCAAGAGCCTGCTCGAGCCGGAACAGACAAAGACAAATTAGACTAGAAATTAAAAAGAATACTGATGCATGGTGATGTGCACAGTAACAGGTCCTTCTGGCGCCTTCCTCAGCTTCGTCAGGCGCCAGAAGGACCTGTTACTGTGCACATCACCATGCATCAGTATTCTTTTTAATTTCTAGTCTAATTTGTCTTTGTCTGTTCCGGCTCGAGCAGGCTCTTGCTTGCTCGAGCAGGCTCCACATTCACCAATTGTCACCTACACCTCCACCAATTGTCACCTACACCTCCACCATATATATGTTTGTGTTGCAGGTCAATCTACTCATTTCTGTACCACTTGAAGGCTCACCAAGCCGAGATTTTATGGTTAAAGAATTATATTATCTTCTGTTAAAAGATATACACTTGGCATGCTCTTGTAGCCTAGCTACTAATGTCTAAAAGCTTTCGTTGCCAGCAGCCAAGCCAGTGTATCTACCTCTAAAATTCCTACTCTACATCTTCAGCTCAGGATGCCTGGGAGAAACGAGACGCCACTACATCGCCGCCGTCCCCCCAGTGAGAGAGACAGACCTACCAGAGGCCGACCGCCGCCCTGGAGAAGAAATAGACCTAACTCCAACCATCACAGACCTAGACCCACTAGACCCTCACTCTCCGAGAAAGACCAACAACTCTTGGAGTCACGAAAAGTATACAAGAAAGAATCCTTGGCCTACTATTCTGCCAAGTACCAATGCCATCTCCTCTACACCTGCCTGGACAAAGGCTGGAGCCCGCGTGGTCTCAAGGTTACAAAACCACTAATGACCCTGAAACCTAACCTCTCCAACATCAAAGACACCTTCAAGGAGACACTCAAGGAGGCCACGGACTGCCTGACGGAGCAACTGGCTGACCACCTAGCCATAGTTGCGGAGTTCGCCCAGACACATGCCCTGGAAGCCAAACAGGAGATGGGCCGCCTAACCCACCGATGCACCACTGGAGAACTCATCTCCCATGAAAGGTTTCTATCAGCCACTGAAAAGAATATTAAGAGACACAAGATCTACAAGCAGCAGGACACAGAAAGGAAACTCAATGAACTGGCAGGTAGACCCAATCCTAGACTCCGAGCTACGGACTTCGACGTCTACAACAGGCACAGGACTACTCGAACAGCCATCAACAAGGACACCACCAAGCCCTGCAAGGACGTCAGAAGAAGACCTACGACGACCGATGACACAAATAGAAACACTGCTCCTCGTCCACCACCTTGTCCAGCTCCTCGACCTGCCTCACCACCGGCCCCTCGTCCACCACCAAGTCCACCACCGAGCCCTCCTCCACCGGCTCCTCGCCCTCCGCCAAATCCATCACCGGATCCTCGAACATTGCAGGCCTCACAAGTGTTGCTCAGCAACTCCATCACCTCTGAGACACCCGCAACGCCTGCCCAACTATCCTCACTACCCTGTTCGTCCAGACAGGAGAGATTCCAGGAAGCCTACAGGAGACTTCAACAGGCTAGAAAGAACACCTATAGAGACACCAACACCAACCCCAATCCGGACACGCCCAACAACCCGGAATGACTGACTAACTGGGAATTGGCCGTCCAGCTACCTCCATCTGCAACACCGGAATCCAAAGACCCGATCCTCAACCTGTCCTCGAGGCCGCTCTCCATCGCGGAAAGAGAAGTGCTCACCTTAGGACTGAAGTTTGCTCCCACCCCAAGAAAAGTCCCTGACCCGCTCGAGTTCTACGAGAAGTACCATGATCAGTGCCAGAGACACTACAACAAGCTCATCGCCAACCCGTCCGACCAGCCTCTTCCCAACATCATAGAGGAACGTCTCAGCATGATCAGAACCAGACTAGAAGAACTGCAAGAGATCGGTGACCCAGCAAGCCAAAGAACATATTATCAGAACCTCTCCACAGAACACCAGAAGGCTCTGACAGGACTCAGGAAAGACAGGAGCATCACGATCAAGCCGGCGGACAAAGGGACATGCATTGTCATCCAGGATACCAAGAACTATCTCCTGGAA
>WLWD01004386.1_pt1 | contig 47683 bp, 33 predicted proteins | sample 6712731 | NCBI WGS metagenome assembly WLWD01 (sample SAMN12718690, study PRJNA576275) | sponge metagenome | isolation source: marine sponge | host: Mycale hentscheli | place: New Zealand: South Island, Marlborough, Capsize Point | collected 2014-11-01 | reverse complement strand
TTTAGGAACCATCTGTTTCAATGAACAATTCTTCTCTTATGTCGCTGCTCACCTTTTATCCTCATAATATTATGAAAGTAGATTAAAGAATCATTGGATTATGTTTCCTGATCCTGGAGAAAGTAGATTAAAGGATCATAAGATATATGTTAGTATATTCTTAAATGTGCAAAGATATACTATTGCAGCAACAATCACCAAGTCCTCCTTACACACTGAGTTTACTGGCTTTTCTGCATGATTGTCCTTTTCTAATTTATAAGAGTATTTGAAAGGTATACCCAGTAGACGTAATAGTGACAGGCTTTCTCGATTGTCAAAGGTTCTGAGTCTGTTTTATTTTGTCCATCTCTCTCGCACTAAGCTATCCAAGAGAGGGTATCTTTGGTAACTGGGAGGATCATACATCACGACAACGTTTGGTTGGGGCAGACCTGATTTTACTGGAAACAAATATTTCGGTACAGATATTCTAGTTGTGGTGGTTAACTATTGCACTCCCAATTAATTAAAATACAATAGCTTGATGCCGCTTTCAATGCTCGTCAGAACCCCTTTCTCTGAGATCCATAGTTAGACCAGACTAACAGTCTACATTAGAAAATAAATAATGACGTCAAAGGAAATAATAAATCCCCATTCCATTCACTGGGAAATCATTATAAATAGAGAATCCGCGGTGCAATATCGCGTCAGTGGCAGGGTTTGAAAAGATACCACAAGTTGGCTGTATTCAAGACCACCATTAATAATAGTAATGTTATTAGTCCAGCTATTTTTACTTTCTTATATTGATTCTGTATATAAATATCGTGGAGGCACACTCAAATATCAGATAATGTTGGTGCCAACTTTTCTCCTACTGCTATCAGTAGGTATATAGTCTAATTTATTTAGTATGAAACGTATATTATCAGTGCTGTCTAAGTAGTAGTTGCAGATGAAAGTGACAGAGTGACACTGACCACTGGTCCTAATTCACCCACTTCTGGATGTCCTGGAGATATTATGTTCACTTGTCAAGCCAACAGATTATCAACAGTGTTCTGGTGGATCAACTCTAACTCAACTCCAATTGCTAGATCTCCAGATTTAAACAATAATTCTTCTCTACCAATGAATATAACTACTGTTGAATCTCTTCGACTTGAACTTGTAATAAAACTAACTGATGTGAAACATCTTGAAAATTCATTGAAGAATTTCACTACCATAGCATGTACTAATTCACAAGATATTGCCAGAAGAAATATTTCTACAATCTGGTGTGGACAGAGTTTACTTAATACTTCTTATATTTAACCTACCTGGATGGTAATAGATAATATACTAGAAGAATCAAAAAATTAATATGTAGCTATAAGAAAAAAACTGATACAAATTTCAAAATTTTTGGACACCATTTTGTGGTTAACATTCTTGTATGATCTTTTAGATTTTCTCAATAGCTCAATTTTTGGGCTTGTTTCACTAAGTAAATATTACAAAAGTGTGTAAAAATATTGATAGTTAGCTAAATTTCTATGTACTCATTAAATTATATAATAATTATGTAATATATTTATATATAATACTGATTACCATTTCAGCTGAAACAGTACTATTCTTTTATTTCCAGCTGTATCCGATGTTAAATGTTTGAAAAAAAGAAGTGGTGAAACAAATGTCACATTTATTATAACATCAGCAATTATACTATTGATATCTATCCAGCAGCAAATTGTTCTATATATAATAAAACTTATCAGTGTCATGGGTTATACACTGAAGTAAATTATAAAGTAGCTATTCAAACATTTAATTACCATATTAATGGAATTATTAATGATGTATTCTATATTCATCCACAAGGTAGAGTATATAAATTAATTAACTACATTGTTGTGAGTTTGAATTTGAATTTTGAATTTTATTATGATTCCTTATGGTACTTTTTTGATAGTTGTGTGTAGATGTTTAATATATTTTGATTAGCAAAACTCACACCTATACAGTGAAAAGTTTTGTAACTGAAAACTGCAGCAATACAACCATAGTGTGGACACATCAGGTATTTATTCATTATTCATTTTAATATTAACTAGTTGTATTGAAAATTGTCTGATAGCTGAAGACTTCAGAAAAAGACAGATGTAGGTACCAAATTGATTACTACAGAATTAATATTATATCATTGGCAAATATCACTAATGAATATAATTACAACGTATCTTCAGAACATTGTGATGCTGATTATTGTACATTACACACATCGCAGCTACATTGTTTTGAAGATTATTTGGTATCTATTGAAGATGCCAATGAAGTGTCATCTTTTATACCTGGTAAAAAAATGATAGTAAATAATCCAATTCTTGAAAATTTATTGCTTTATACTAACAGTGAAAAACCACGAGTACAAAGGATAGCTATGTCAGATGCTATTCCTTTTTTGCTTTATCAATTTTTCTCAAATATTGTCTGTTGCAATGAGGCTGACATAATATTGTATTTTGTTTTAAGTGATCTAATAGGGGGATCATAATCATGTGTTATTTATTGCAACCTGTATTTAAATCATTATGATCATATTTCAATTATTTACAGTTAAAATCAATTTGACTGTTCCTTCAAAACTTATTTCAACTCAAACCTCATCATCATTGATACAGTCTACCAAGTTTTCAAATACATCTATTGTAATTCATCCAACTGCTCCATCAGATGCCTCCGTTGTAAGTACTGTGAAGACTACTGCCGCTTCATTCAGTGATATTATACATGTAGTTATATTGTCCATTGTGAGTGTACTTAATATATTTTTAGTTGGATTACTTATCGAACTCATTATAAGGCTCAAGGTATTAATATGCTTATATAATAATTTCTTTTGATCCTGTCAGAACCAATTTCTTTGGTATTTTGTGATTTCATTTTTTTTATTATGACTTCTTTATTGTATCCCATTTGTACTGCATTAGTGAAGTTCAAATAATACACTCACTTAGAGACAAGTGAAGAAATACACTTTAGCATTGCCTGTCAAATCATATCCTTACTTCTACTTTTTGTATGTTACGATTTACTTTTGATCATTAAAAAAATTAAATATTTCAATAGTACGCGGCCGTGTAAAATGCCCATCAAAAACGAAATGGGGAAAGTCGCCGTTCAAGTGAAGTAGCACTTAACTCAACGGTGTAATGCTTAGTAGAGACAGGGTTACGGTAGCCATGTGAAATAATACAGACAACTGCGCATGTATGCAGCTCTAGCCTTGGAAAGATTACCTCGAGTAGCTTCAAGTTACTGTCTTTGTAGTTCTTTAGCGCAGAAATTCTACCCGTTTAGAGGGAATTTTTTCCCCCAGCAGATTAGGAGTAACCATAGGATGAAAACGAAATTCCAGAGGAAGCCAATCCTGAAACACAGAGGTTATGAGTGAACGATGCATTGTAGCTACTGTGTAAATGAAACTGGCCTACTGTTATTATCGGGTGATAGCACGAGTAACGGGTGCTATTAGGGATCAATAGCACTCGTAAAGCAATCGAAATAGCACTCCGCTTCGCTTGTTTTGGGGCTATTTCGATCGCGTCCCGTACTATTAATTTCGAATAGCACGGTTCCGTGCTATTACTCACACAACGACCAAGTATAAAGTATTTTCCACCTATTAAACAGTGTTCCCAGTCAAGGCTAAAGTGAGGCAATTTGATTGGCATCTGACATATGTTACGAGATTTCACTTCTGGTTAAAATTATCACAGGGCAAAAACTTGAATTTCCTGTAGTCACCTATTTAAGAAATTTCATGTTTCTCCACTCTTCTGGTATAGGATAGGTCTAATGCCCTATAATACAGTGAATTTAGCCTTATCCTCTATGGGGAAGGTGGTGAAAGTTTGTGACCACAGGAAACTCAAGTTTTTGTCCTGTGTATCTTTATGTTATTTGCAGCATTAATTCTTAACAGACTAACACATTTTATGATTAGTGTAAATTATATTATGATTATTTTATTGAAATATCAATGCATTCACTGTATATTGCCACTTTTACTGCAAAAAAACTGCTAAATTTCACTCTTTCAATGGTGAGTCCTTTCTAGTTTAATTAGTTTGTGCAGCCTACACTCCCAATGTACTAGGGAATGATATTATATCATTGTGTCATCTTAAAGACTCAGCATTTCACAATATCTAATTGATTGCAATATTGAATTGAGAAATTTCAATGCAAATTTAGTATCCTGTATCTATTTATTTGTTTTTAATTTCTTGAATTGAATGACAATCATTAGATTTTGGAGAAATTGGGAAATAATTCTATTCAAAGTAAACTGTTTACTGTCACTAGCTAGCATGATGTTTGACCTATTATGTACTACAGCTACATCACTGAATAATAAACTAGTGGTTATATTTATTCCCAATAATTTGTATTAATTGACAACATTGTTTGCAAATAAAGTCAGTGAGGTACATTTTGGGAAATTACTGTTCCTAAATTGAAAATAACTATATCCAATTGCTATATGTTAGCTCAAAACATGTATTACAAAACAAGTGCAAATGCATTTATGTGATGTTTTTACCTGGAAATACCACAGCTTTCACCCACATGAAACTAAATTTTGGGTTACGCTTGGGTTAATCTGTTTCTGGATGTTAAACAGATAAAACTCATGTTTCTAAGTCACATCTTGTAACGTTTTGGAGAGTCAATAAATTTGATGTGTTGAACCTTATTTTACAGAATGTGCCGATAAGATATTAACAAACAAGTCCCTGATTGTAGGTATCTTTACAAAGTCAGTATGCACCTTTTACTAGCTACTGCTGAGTGGCTGAAAATTTCCAAGCTTTTTTTCAAGCACAAAAAATTTAGTACTAGCAAATGTTATGATATGTGCCCATAAAATGAATTAATTACCATAATCTTAATGTGTGAGATTTCGTGATTATGATGATGGATGAAGTCAAGTCTGATTGCACAATTAAGAACACCAGACATGGACAATCTAGGGGTATTATGGAGATTTTGAAGATACTAACGAAGGATTGAACATGTGAAGGAGAACTGAATAAGACAATAGGACATTTTTATGAATCATACCACACTAAAGGGGATGCTAAATGTGTTGTGGATGAGCTTTAAAAAAAAAAAGCTCCTCAACTATTCTAGCATTCCCAAATTCTATCATTCCCATTGGTCTGCCATTAGCAGTATTATAATTACATAAGTAGCTGATGTTCCAATAATTCTAGCATAATTAAAGAGAAAATTCTCAATCCAATGATGAGCATTTAAATAATTCATATTTAATTGGTACTACAGCTAGGCTACTATAACATTTTTAAAAGTATTATTATTTGCATTTATTTCTGATATATTTAAAGTAATTGTGAACATATATAATTACAATCGATTCTGAAAGCAATATATTTTGACAACTGGTATGTATTTTAATGAGCATTATTTTTTATTCAAAAAATTCTATGTGTACGTTATGAAAATAATGTTTCAAACTAGTTGAATGAACATAAGTACAGTATTTTTATCAAACACACAGCTAATAGTAGGAGGTAAATTATATGAACTGCCACTGCTAAATTTGTATTAGCTAGTTAATTATATCGTGCCGTGAAAATATAAATCATTTTATTTTTTCATTGTTTGACCATAAGCCACATTAGGTGTTGTCTCAACTTCACTAGCAGGATTGTCTTGTATCTTTATATCTTCATATATAGGCACCAATGGAGTCTGTTTATATTTAAGTTGTTTTTTCTGTACTAATTTAAACATGATTGAACACACTAATCCACATGTTAATCCTGATATGATGCCAACTATAAACGATCCAATAGAGATTCCTACTTCAATAATACGGTTTTCAGATGAGATAAATTCTGCAAAAAATATATAGACAAAATATTATATATAATATATAAACCTAAACGGTATAAACAATATTGTATATATATATATATATATATTCCATCCTAAATATCTTCACAATGATATCTTTAGATACATGACCTGTGAAATAACTTGTGATATTTCATGTTTGCGCAAGCCCATTATACTTGGGGGTGTGTGGAGCCCCTATAACCAATTTTAAGCTGTGAGTTACCAGTCATGTTACTAACTACAGTAGTGAAGATTTCTATTGTGGAATAAACCACATATTACACTCAGCAGAGTGATATGGCTTGAAATTTCACTTTCATCATGTTTTATTTTCACTCGCCCCTGGGTGAAATATAATAGCCTACTCTTGAAATATTTCACCATATCACAATCTGACTTATTTTATAAGTATTATAATATATTGAAGTATCTGAATTACATTATCAGTCACATCTGATATAGTATTTGGGGGCATCTTTTACTGTATATGTTATATCGTAAAAATGTATATACCTGATTATGGTGTCGTTTGCACATGCCATTTTATAAGTATTTTTTTCTGTATTGCTATATTACTAAACAAAATACAGCTCATTTTTTTGCCTCTATAGCTATTTTATTGGCACTATAATGGAAACTCATCATTACAAAACTTTTTACCACATTACAGTACTGAAATAATAGTAGCCAAATTTTTACTTACCACTTGATTGGTTCATGTCACTGGTAGATACACACATTTGCTTTGCTCCACGTACTTCTACTGATACTGGTGAGGACAGTCCCACTTCATTGCCAGCCTGTATTGTTACATTATATCCTGCTGGACTATTAGCTAGTATTGTGGAATAGGAACATAAATTATTACTACATATTGAATCATTCAAGTTGACTTCTTTTATTTCTGTTGGAGAGTTAATAATAATTCTATAATATACTCTGCTGTAGGAACATCTCATTCTTGCTGCTTCATTCTGTAATAAATTGTCAACATAAAGTAATAATTTGATCTAAATTCTAGCAATTTTGTCCAAAGTTTTTCTTTTACTAACTCATCATATTATATAATTAATGTTCTTTATAGTCATTTTATTTTTTTATGACTAAAAGATCTTAAATTTTATCAATAATTAGTCTATATGTAAAACGTAATGTATAGTTAATTTTTTTAAGAATGATTCTAGTAACAGATTGAATATAATCATTACGTAATTTACCTTGTATAATGTTGTCCACTGCAAAGCCACTAGGGTGAAATTTTTAACCCATTCATCTGTAGAATGTGCAGCAATAAGCCTTGGTACTGCTGGAGCTATTAAAAAAAGTTACAAAAACTCAATAAAGATATTGATTCTTTTTCATGCCACCACATTAAATAGTTGCAAAATCTTACACACATAAATAATAATCAAATAAAATTGAAATCAGTACAATGTGTATTTTTACCTTGTAATTGTACAATAAACATTTCTACTGCAACTGTCTCAGCATGATAGTATAATTTCGTTATCCTCACAGAGTAAATTTGTGAAGAAGATAATTTTTGGCAAGTAAATTGATGTTGTTGTCTTGAACAATTTAGCGAAGGAAGTATGTCCACATTGTAACCATTGAAGGTTTGGTTAATTGAAAGTTTGAAGATAATCATTAAATGCCTCTCTTGATATTGTTCTGTATAGCATATTAGATCAGAAATTTCTGGAAAATAGTACATAATGTGACAATTATTATCTGAATACAAATAGTTCTATGACAATTTGTAATCAAATATTTGAACTGGAAGATGGTACTCAGGGGTGTACAATGATGAAATACATTGGGGGGCTGCTATTAAGAGTATATCGTTAGGGTGCATGGTTCCCAAAAAACTGGTTTTACCACATGGAAAAATGTAAATTTAAATGGTTAAATTAGGTTCAAATTTCAAAAATGTTAATTTGCAAATCCAGTCAAGTTTAGTTAAAAATAATACCCTCTACAAACAATGATTTAGAGAGGCAATACTGAAACCTGTTATAGCACAAACATGTTAACTAATAAGGTGGTGTGTTAACACTCTCTAATCTTTTCCAGAATTTCAGATTGTAATTTTTAATGTGCAAAATATGCTCTATTAAAATGTTGCCATTGAGATCAAAATGTACCTTTGTCATTGCCTTCCAAACAAAAGATAAAAAAATTACTCTGAAAGATGACTGCGCTGAACTAAATTCTGTTTTGGTCTCTAATAATCCAAGATTTGCAGAAGCTGCTAAAAAACACAGGTGACACATCTGATCTAGTATATTAGTAGCTGATTTAGTACCTGCTAGATGTCACATACAATCCACTGTAATTGAACAATAACAATAACTCAACGGGTAAGCAAGTCCCCTCCCCTTGAAAATTTTAGGATTAATCATTGGCTCTCCCCTAGGCCCCCACTTCCTATGCCACTGTAGCTACTACTAATTGAAGCTATCAATTAATTTGAAAAATTCATAAAATTGATGTTTTTTGACGTTTATGAAATGTGTCTTTTATTGTATATGCATTGATTTTTCTATTGACTGAATTGTATTGCGCAATCAAGCTAATTACATACTCGATCAGTATGTTGCCAGTAAATATGCATTGTAATTAAAAGTGAAAGAAACTATTATTGTAATTAATATTTAATATTTTACCTGTATATACTATTGTAGGAGCACCTATAATTGAATTTGCATTGCCATGGTCAGTTTGTATTGACACTGAATATCCATAAGGACTATAGGATAGAGTAGTGGAAACATAGTTTATTCCAGAGGAATGAATATATTTTGTGGCATTATAGATATTCACAGTGAAATCTGTCAGTGATGTGATATTCACTATATAGTCTTCAACTCTGTGACATGAACCAATATCAGAACTGTTAGCCTATAAAAAGTCAATCAATTATATCATAAAAAAAAATAATGTAATGTTTGGTAATTGTAAGGAATCACCATGTCTGTCCATTGAAGTGTTATATTGCTGGAGAGTAGTTTCATGTCAGACACAATATTTCCTTTGATAATAGTTGGGGTGATCACACCTGCTATTAATTAAATACACTGTGAATAAGATAATTTTATATCACTGAATCATCTATAACTTACTATAAATTAAAAAGAGGCATTAAATTACTTAGATGAGTTTTATTGCTAAATTTAACTAATATTCTTTACCACGAGTTACCTGGATACTGTACTGTCAAATTATAATGATAGAGAGTACTGGAATTGTAATCAAACATAATGAGAGATATCTGATATTCTTCATTATTATGTAATTGAATACATTCAGAAATTCCAGTATTATACGTACAGTTAACAGAAGGTAGTAAATATATATTTAAAATAGATCCACATAATGGTGTACACATTCTTGGTATAAACTGTAAATTAAATGTGTCATATTCCACTTTTGGAACTATTGAGCAAATTATTTCTGATGTGTCTACAGAAAAACAACATAAAATTGGTCATTAATATTGTTAATTTATTATTAATTCACTTAATTGTTGTTTTAAATAGTAGACAGAGAAGCATTGATGAGTGCACTTCTTTCACACCAGATTATAGTTATATTTCAATTGTGATCATAATTAATACAATTGGGTATTCACTTCAGCTTTTAATTTTTATTGAAAAGATTGTATATACTAAACACAATTTATTGAGTGCATGAGACCTTTAGCATAATAATAGCAGATTAGTGCTCTTCAGTGGCACAGGTTTTGGATTAGAATATTTGTAAACATACCTTAATTATATGCATGTATTCATATCCTGAACAGCACACCCAAAATATTTCACAGGCAGTCAATCTTTAGACAACATTTTATGAATGATTGGCAATAAAGAAAAAACACTTTTGATTGTAATTTAATATTCATATTCTCTGAATAGTATAGGTTCCAAGGAAAGAAAAGATTTAGCCATCCAAGTATTGAAGTTGTGCAGGCTAGACAAGTCTGCAAGCAATAGTCCCAGGAAATTCACAAAGAGAATCAAAGTTCATTAATAGTCCATGGCTTTCCAATAATCTGAAATACTGCAGGCAATGGTTTATAGACTCGTATAGCATATCGAATAATATTTTGACAATTTTTTAATGCACAAAATGCTGAATTTCCTTCTTCAGGGAAATTGCAGATCAGCTAAAATGACCAACACATTTCCCGAGAAATATCATATTTCCTGAAGTCAAAAGTTTAACCCTAAATCTCTGAGCATTCTAGCTAGTGTTTCACAAGTGATTGGAAGACTACATGAAGTTTCATAATAATTTTATTTTATTGTTTAAATTTAGGCATTTATGATAGTTTTGTAGCAATAAATTATCCTATAATAGTAGTTTGTGATTGTTAGCTTATAGCAAAAGGATGCTCATATTCCACATCACTTCTTAAAAAGCTATAGTAAAAAAGAAATTAAAAAGAAAATATTCAACCGATAAAAAGAATCTCGAAATTAGGATAATTTTCTTCGGTCTGTTGCGAGTGAGACTGTAGCATAGCAGTACTCCTACTGTATAAATACAGAATTAGTGTGTATGTTTACAAGCCGTTTGTCGTAGCACAGTGGCAAACCGTTTGAGCGTTATGCAAACTGCCCTGGGTTCATTCCTGGTGGCGACCAAACATTTTTAATTCTGTGTTTGTTTATAAAGCCTGTGAAAGTGAGAGAAAAATCTAATGAGTATAAGAAGTCTTAGAAACAAATAGCGAAATAAAAAAGTTTATTTTATTTTGGAGTCAACATCAGGTGAACGAAGTATGCTGATGTATCGAACAGTTTACTGATGGAGAAATGTCAATGACATAATCTTTAATATCATAATCTTTGGACTTATTTTGAATCTCTATGATTATATCAAATGTGCCCTGTTTTTTCACACTTTGTCTTTTGAAGCATTGCAATTCTGAAATATCTGAAAGAAATGAAAGCATAAATATGAAGCAAATAGCTTCATTAATAATGAGAAATAATGTGTTAATAAAAATGCATTTTTCTTTAAAAATGCTTATTTTAAAATAATACAGAATTATACAATATGTCTGTCACCAGGGAACCAGGAATCGAACCTAGGACCCATTGCTTAACAAATAGGCATTCTGCCAATTTGTTATGTCAACCAATTAGTATGAAGGAAAGAAATATAAAAGAAGAAAAAACAAAGGATAAGAAAAAAATTTAAAACAACTTTACATTTTCTGCATATTTTTTATTATTGTTGTAAAAATATTCATAACAAAATGACTTCGTCAATAGCTTTGGACTAAATATTTATCACCATTAAATCAATAATTCATGTTTAGTCAGTAGCGGGCAAGTATAAATTATTTAGCTACTCATTAATTGCTACTCTATTATTACTATATGATGTTAAAAGAGTTAGTCACACTTTCAGAGAATAATAATATAAATAATTATCAATATAATTATAATTACCTCCATATGTGGATAGAGTTAAAGAACTATTTAGTAAACTTCTTCCACACCAAATTCGAGATATATTTCTTGTTAAGAGATTTTCTGTACTAATACAAGCTATTGTAGTGTAATTATTCAGTGGTGGATTATGTCGGAACACACTGGTGAGTATTATTACAAGTCCATAATGTAAAGAATCAGAGGTAGTTAAATTGAATGGTAAATGGATATTCCCTACATCTGCATATTCAGCTATTGGAGTTGGGTTAGAGTTGATCCACCACACTACTCCTGATAATCTTGTGGCATGACAAGTGAACACAATATCTCCAGGACATTCAGAGTTCTGTGTATTAGGACCAGACGTCAGTGACACTCTATCACTTCCATTAACTGCCACAAAATTTGTCAATATAATTACAGTTCACTTATAGCATCACTTAGTTCAATACACTAGCTTACCTGCTATAGTAGTTCTGCAAAGAGAATATAGGGCACAAACATTATCAATTATGTTGTATAGCATTTGAATGCAATATCAGTGATAGTTAAAACAAGTTGAAAAAAAGAGTAAACAGGATGGATGCTAAATATAGATGCAGATGGCAGCTACCTCGAATATATTGTTTGTCTGTGCAAAAAGCTGGACATATTGCCTATTTCATTAGGTACTTTGACTCTGTATAATAATATACTGAAAATCCTGTCTAGAGATGTTAATGTTTTTATCACTAACCAAGGTTTCATTCTATCTAAGTGTATCATGATTTCAATTTGGAATTGCTACTTAGAGGTGATTAAAAAATTAAGATTTTGAAATAAGTTAACAGAACAGAAGTAGGCATGACTAATTATAAAGTCATTGATGATTTCCAAAAATATAATGGTCAATTTTTATTGTCATTGTAATAATTGTAGCTGATTTAAGCCGTAACATTGGCAATTGCTTTGGGGAATGTGAATTTCACTTGGGGTGGGGAATAACAGGTTTCCCCTCCTTCTCTTTGAAACCCTGTTAGGTAATAGTGTAAATTTTGCTCACAATGTAGGAAATGACTTACAGTATTTTTCAATTCTTGCTGTGAACACAAAAAAATCACTTTAATTAGGTCACTATTAAAGGATGAAAGTATAAATATCATTATTATTATTATTGCATATGTAGTTGGGATATGAAGTGAATACTGGCTGTTTTTTAAGATTGCATTAACTTTAGTTTTTATTAATTACTAATTCTATACTGAAATTGATCTAGTGAATCAGATTTATTAATTTTTAACTAGAGTTTAGCGAACAAATTTGAAGAAAATAGCAGTGTTATTTGTAGGTGAAATTTATGTAATTATTGACACCACTGCTGAGATTATATATTGGTTAATTTAGTAAATGTGATAACACAAAAACTGAAACACCAAACTATAAATATAATATCTTTTCTAAAATACAATGGAGATTTTGATGTTGTTCATGTTTAGCTACTTAAGTGTAAAACAACATGTTTATGGTGCAATCTGTACCAGGTGGTTGTATTTAAAATGGGAATTCTTTCATTTTTTGGACATGAAATTATACTTATCTAATGTGTATAGAATATACTGACTAAAACAAGTGAAATGAAAGCTCTGCTATATAATCACTATACCTATAATTAGTCATGAACTTAATGATGTATACTACAATTGTAAAGTTCAATAATAAAATTGTACCAACAATGATGTTACGCAATGTTCATCAGCTATATGAAGAATTTATGTACACATTAAATACATAATTATACATACATGAAGGTCACGGAATATTCTTTTCATTTTTGATTCATTCTACCACAAGTAATTGGTTGAATTTTGATAATAAATTTTGATAATACTTAACTGATATCATTCTCTCATGAGCTCCTGCAAGTTTGTGGGAGTGATCTGTCAGATCTGTGCATTGTAATACAACAATCACCATCATTCTTTTTTACATTTTTTCTTTTGAAATTATGCTTGCTCATAATAGACTACCAAAAAAATTGGGGATATTCGTCAGGAAGACAACACTGTTTTTCTTTTCTAAGCCACCACATAGGGAAGCTCAGATTAGTAGCAGGGATTCATATAAGGTTTTATGCTAGGTGGCGCGTGGGGGGGGGGGTGGGTGGAAATTTTGTGGAGTCACAAAAATATTATAGCCACATGAAAATGGTGAATCATGACTATGAAACATTATTACATGAAAGCTTAGACTAACTATTACAAATTTGCTATTAAAGGACCAAAACTATACAGTCATGATTTTGAAGAATTATTTGACATTTTAAAAGAGTATTTATATATTTTCTGCACTGTTTCACTATTGCTGTAAAAAATTGTCATGACAATTAATAGCTTTGGAATGACTACATACATTTATCTCCAATGAATTAAATATTTATTATGTTTAGTCAGCTGGCAAGTATGAATTATTTATTTACTCATTGATTGCTACACTAGTTTACTATTTACTAAAACAGTTAGTTTACACCTTCAGAGAATAGTATAGTACCAATATTATTATCAATACAACTACCTCCATAATTAGTTGATAGAGATAATGAAGCATTCAGTAAACTTCTTCCACACCAAATTCGAGAGATATTTCTTGTTAAGATATTTTCTGTACTAATGCAAGCTATTGTAGTGTAATTATTCAGTGTTGGATCATGTCGTAACACACTGGTGAGTATTATTACAAGTCCATAATGTAAAGAATCAGGGGTAGTTAAATTGAATGGTGAATGGATATTCTCTACATCCGTATGTCCAGCTATAGGAGTAGTGTTAGAGTTAATCCACCACAATACTCCTGGTAATCTGTTAGCATGACAGGTGAACATAATATTTCCAGGACATCCAGAAGTAAGTGGATTTGGACCAGATGTCAGTGTCACTCTATCACTTCCATTTACTGCCACAAAATATGATATAATTGCATTTAATGGCATCACTTGATTCAATTATACTAGCATACTAGCATACATACCTACAACTAGTAGTTCTGCAAAGAGAATATAGGGCACAAACATTATCAACTATGCTGCACAGCATTTGAATGCAATGTCACCGATAGATAAATACAAATTGAAAAAAGAGTAAACAGGATGGATGCTATATATAGATGTGGATGGTAGCTTCCTTAAATATAATATAGTCGGAGTCCGTTTGCAATAGGCTTGACAACTTAGGAGTACTGGGGAAGGCAGATTCTGGTGGCAGCGATCAGTGCAGCTTTATCCTGAGAAGTTTCAGTCCGCACACCTCTCTCCCGCCTTGAGTAGCAGGACTCCACCTATTGGCCTTGTTCACACACAATCCACATCACGCACTGTGGACACACCACACATTGGTAATTCTTTAGGGGTGTGAATTTCGCTTAAGGTGGGGAATCCCAGGCTTCCCTGCCTTCTCTATGATATCCTGTTACCCCATAGTATAAATACACTCGGAATTTGGTAAAAAATTGCTGTATTTTCTTAATTCTTACTATGAACACAACAAATAAACTTTAATTAGATCACTTATGAGGGATAAATGTAATATTAGGGATATGAAGTGAATACTGGCTGTAGTTTTTTCAATGCTTTAACTTAGGTACTTATGAATTACTAATTCTAAACTGAAATGGATCTATTGAACTAGATTTATATATTTACACAAGTGTTTCGAGCAAATCTGAAAAAATAACAGAGTTATTTGTAAGTTGAAATAAATTTTGTATATTGACACCTCTGCTGTAGCTATATTATTAGTTTATATAGTACATGTGTTGACATCATTTTCTTAAAACTGAAACACAATACTAAAAGTACAATAGATTTTCTAAAATACAATGAAGACATGATGTCGTTAATTATTAGTTACTTAAGTGTAAAACAATTATGTTAAAGGTGCAATCTGTACCAGGTGATTGTATTTGAAATGGGAATTCTTTAATTTTTTTGGACATGAAACTATAATTATCTTCAATTATTATAGAATTGACTAGTACAAGCGAAATGAAAGCCCTGAACAATGAATATAATATATAACTTTCACTATCAGAAAATTACTTTATAATGTCATAATACAATTACCAATGTCTTGTGGTAGATTGAGTTCAATAATTGAAAAAACAACAACTTAAATTATCATGATAAATGTATAAAAATATAAATAATGTCAATTACTCTTACTTCATAAATAATTCAAATATGGCACAACAATCTGGACACATTAATAAATGCTATATGCATGTGAGACTTTCAACCAGGACCTTCATGAAATAAATAATGGATTATGTGTGGACGAATATATATATACTTTAAAAATGAATATTGTCTGAATCTCGTGAGTTCTTTTCAAGAAGTTGAAACGTCGGGTTAAGTTTTAATTAACTAAAAGTATTTTTAACTTCAAATGTCAATCATAATGATCCATTTGGTACTTTAGGTTTGTTATTTTGAATGCATAACAACTCAACTACAAAGTGATTGAAAGAAAAAATCAGTTCATAATTTTAATGTACAAGCGACTTTGTGACATTACTATTTATTTATTCTTTCGTATGATAATTCAAACAAAATTCGAGCCAATATAATATATCCTTATAGAATGAATCATATTTTTAAATGTTTTTATAAGCTAAGTAATAAAATATTTTTGTTTGCTCTAGATAAAATACTAAATATGTTGTGGATGAACTTTATAAAAAAACAGCGCCTCACAATTCTGATATTCCCAGTGGGTGCTAAGGTGTGTCATGAGTAGTATCATAGTTACTCCAATAACTCTTCCAATAAATCTAGCAATATTTCAAAAAAAAATTCTCTGTCACCCAAGAGAATTTGCCAAATTTTAATTTAAGATTTTTTTTGAAATTATAGCTAGAATACTATAACATTTTTTGAATTATAATTACTTGCACATATCAAACTTTTGTTTAGATTTATAGTACACTGCAGCTGCATTGGTTCCAGCCAGGCTGAGTACAAGTGGTCCCTATGCCATGTATAAATTGGAGTCGAAATATACCTAATTTTGGAGTAATTATTATTTTTTTCTAGGTCTGTGAGTGTTACTCTGATCCAGTTTTCACTGTTCTATCTTCTCTGATCCTTCCTCTACTCCTTACAAGTTTTATGAAGTTCTAGCCTATGGATTTCACTCCGCAAATTCCACAAACTCATTGTACACTTTCACTCGTTTTCTTGTATTGTAGATCACAAAATTGCTGACTCGTCTTATTAGTTCGTCAATTTCAATTTTTTGGGAGGGAATTTCCTCCAGTTCGGTTGGAATCTGATAGAGTACAAAATTACCTTTAATTGGATACTAAACTTAACGCCATTGAAGCGGTACTAAGGAGCGCTTTTGTGGGATTTGTCTCTCTGTTGAGGGATCGGAATGGATTACTCTATCAACAAGTAAGTTCACAATAGCCCTTTTTGTTTGCTCTTTTTCATTAAAAGCTAGAATTAGTTTAATAGCTATTCAAAACCTATCAGCAGCTGCATTGAGTATTATAAAGTAGGCTATACTAATTTATTTTGATCTCAAGTTTTAATTTGAATATTGCAGCCACTATATATAGCTAGTTGTGGCCAGCTACTGCTAGTATGCTGTACCAATATAATACATTGCATCTGATCTATAATAACTAGCTGATCGTATTTAGCTTGCTGATGTGATAGATATATTTTAATTTTACAATTTCAAGTATGAATGTTAAATAACACTTTTAATGTTACTATAGAGCTACTACTTATATTCAATTTCACATCCTAACAAGCATGGACAACCACTGTTTGACTTGTCTGGTGATCCTGATGCTGAGAGAGATTATCGCAGTAGTATATGCCAAGAATTGGGTCACAGCAGAAGGGCATGTTCTCGTCGTATGGCTTTGATGGAGTTTTCCTCTTAGTAGCGGATTATAGCTAGCATGTAACCTTTAACATATATGTCTGAGTTTCATTCTTAAATTCCTTCCCTGAATATAAAAAATTTCAACTACAATTAATTTATTGTTAGTATAAAATTTATTGCACAAGTTTTTTTTTTAAAGAGAATACTTTGAAAATGTGGTTGTGAAAGTAAAATTATATATAGTTCAGGCTGAGCATGCTCAGACAGTTCATGACCACACCTACAACTTAAATACAATAATAATATTCATGACATACTCATCAATATTATGGAGAAATTGGGAAATAATACCATTCAAAGTAAGCACTTAAGTGCCATGAGCTTGATTGTTTGATATTATTGTGTACAACAGCTGCAGCACACAGTGTGTTTGTCCTTGCAATAATGCTAATTACTTTCATTCCCAATAATTCAAATTCATTAGGTGACAATATTGTTTTCCATAAACTACCAGTGAGGTTACTTTTTGGGAATTTTTGGTTAATGAGTTGAATACAAATGAATATAAATTTTCTAGATTTCCTTACAAACAATTATTACTGTATGTGTGCAGAGGTTTATTTTTAACGTGGAAATACGTCAGCATTTACACACTTAAAACTAATTTCTTTATTCAACAGTAATGTAATAGATAAATTCTAATCATTACTTATACTGCTGATGAAACATTCTTATAGTCAACGAATCTAACAGTGGGCTCTGTAATCAACAGCAACTAAAAAAATGAGTCTATTCTTTGTCATTCAACAGAGCGTCTAGTGGCACTTTTATTAAATAAATGAGTATCAACTAATTGCCTATTCAATCACCTATACCAATTTTACAAATAATATTAATTGCAAATTAATATTTATGATTTGCTTGCATTATTTTCTCAATATTATAATTAATTGTGAAGAATCATGAGATGGTCACATTTGATTCATTGAATTATTTAGCCATTTTGTTGTATTGCTTCATAATCTAATTGATTGCTAAATCAAAACAACATTTAACTAATCAATGCACAATGAATTGTGCAAACACAGAAAAAAATTTCTTCACAAGTTATTTATATACAAGTCTTTGACCCATAATAACTAAAAAATACTTAAGCAAATTCAGAGAGTACAACAACATGTATATCATGGAAGCAGTAAGCATGTTATTAATGGCTGAAAAAGTTTGCATAGTGTCAAGATACTTGCACACTAACAGAGTTGCACATGTGTGATGATAGCATGTTAGAAAATGTGTAGTAACGCTGATTAGCATTCTCTATGGCTATTATGCGTTTCCTCTTAATAATAATTCATAATGAAAATAACTTTATAATTTTTGGTTGAACGTATATGGTCATTCAGTACCTCCATCAATTGTATTATGTGAGTGTATCATGGATAACTCTGTACACTAGTGAAATATAATTAATATATACTTAGCAATTATAATACAACCTTCTATCTCTGAACATCCTAGAGTTTGACAAGTGATTGGCTAACTACCTGAAAGTTCCTATTATTTGTACTGTGTGAGTTTATATGATCATAACTGAATACATTATTGTGCATCATTTCATATTGATAAAAATATTATGTTGTTATTGTGTAGTTAATTCCAGATAAAAGGAGTGTAATCTGTGTGGGGCGTGGTCTTGCTGCCGCCAATAAAGAAGAGAGATGAATGCGTCGGGTAACAGTAAGGGGGTTTATCCTCACGCACTCAGTAGATAGATAGTCGCCGCCACCAGAGTCTACTCGGTAGGCAACCGCGATGCGCCCCAAGGTAACAGAATCTCCGCAATAAAGTCTTAAGTCAATAACGAAGAAACTGAGAGTAACAGGACACACACACAACACTCACGGGGTAACAGACTGATGATACACGTGAGGTAACAAGTATATATAGTTCAGGCTGAGCATGCTCAGACAGTTCATGACCACACCTACAACTTAAATACAATAATAATATTCATGACATGACAACTTGTGCGTTGACGATCTTTACTTTCAGGAGGAGGGCGGTTCCATAATCTGCTTTGCTCAATTTCTTAATAAAATAAATTTTTCAATGTAATAATAATTATAAGTAAATATACTACAATTTGAGCTTATCACACAATTAATAATGTCAATTTCTTGAGTTTGATCACAAAAATTGCTTTCAAAAACATTAGAAGTTATTGTTTTAGCATATTAAAACCTTGAGCCTTACAATGAGTTCAATAAGAAATCCAACTAAAAATATATCATATACTCACAATAGACAATACAACTACATGTGTAATATCTCTGAATGAAGTAGCAGCAGTCTTCAAAGTACTTGCAATAGAGACATCTTGGGAGGCAATCATTTTCAAAGGTCCAGCTATGTTTATCTTTACTGCAAAAGAATAAATTAATATATTCATTATAGTATAATGCACTACAGTACATAAAGACCACATTTTTGTTGTGTATTTGTGGTATGCCATAATTAATATTTACTATGTGAATGAAATATATGTATATTTCAGCCTCATAGTCTTTAATGAATTCATTTCCATTGTACTGGGAAAATTATTGTGTGACATAAAAAAATTTAAAAATATATATATAAGAAAATTACACATCAAGTTTGGTATTTTCTTTGTCATAGTAAAATAATAACTTAAAATAAAATAATTAAACATCTCAATATTTACATACCAGGTAAGAGCGATAATATATCAGGAACAGTCATAACAGATACAAAGTACTCTCCAGAACCATGAGGCAGTGATGTGTACAATATACACATCTCATCACATCTTTCTAAATATACGTAGTGTATTTGATTATATGTTTCATTAGTCATTGATGTAATGTTGACTATGTAGTAGTCAATCCTATACATACATCGAGTAGTTCCTGAAGTATTCATCTAATACACAATAAATAAATTGTTATATCATTTAACTTGCATGCAATAGTTATTACCTGATGTGTCCAAGTTATGGTGATGTTGTTGTTTGATCCTACATTAATCCTTATAGTACGATTGCTCGAATCTGATTAGAATGCAAAAAGCAAATATGTGTAGGTGTAATACATATGGGTATGTGTGAATAAAAAAAAAATGAATTAATTGTAAAATAGTAATGTGAGAATTTAACTTTAAATAGACACTGCATATATCTTGTGGATTAATGAATAACCTGTCAACAATAATACTATTATTACTGTAGTTAAATTTTATAATTTTAATTTCATATTCTGTTTCTTTGTTAAGTTCATTACATTTGATTTTGCTGATAATATATCGAACAGTTTATGGATGGAGAAATGCTAATGACATAATTGTCAATATTATAATAATTCTTTGGACTTGTTTTGAATCTATGATTATATCAAATGTGACTTGTATATTTATACTTTGTCTTTTGAAACATTGCATTTCTGACATATCTGAAAGAAATACAAGTATTTCATAATTTCCATAATAATTATTACTATAAGAAATAAATATGTACATTAATATACATTATAGCAACAGCAAGTATAAATTATTTATTTACTCATTGATTGGTAATCTATAATATTATTTTAAAACAGTTAGTTCACACATTACGAGAATAGATAACATTACCTTCATAGTTTGTTGATAGAGATAATGAATTATTTAGTAAACTTTTTCCACACCAAATTCGGGAGATATTTCTTGTTAAGAGATTTTCTGTACTAATGCAAGCTATTGTAGTGTAATTATTCAGTGTTTGATCATGTTACACTGGTGAGTAGTATTACAAGTCCATAATGTAAAGAATCAGTGGTAGTTAAATTGAATGGTGAATGGATATTCTTTACATCTGTATATCCAGCTATTTGAGTGTGTTAGAGTTGATCCACCAGAATACTCCTGATAATCTTGTGGCATGACAAGTGAACACAATATCTCCAGGACATTCAGAGTTCTGTGAATTAGGAGCAGATATCAGTGTAACTCTCACTTCCATTAACTGCCACAAAATATGTCAATATAATTACAGTTCACTTATAGCGTCACTTAGTTCAATACACTAGCTTACCTACTAACAGTAGTTCTGCAAAGAAAATATAGGGCAAATACATTCAGGGGCGGATGCAGCATTATAGAGGGGGGGGCCGAAAGTTAAGTGGAAACTTGACCACACCCATTTTATCACACCCACTAATTAAATTTTTTTGGTTTCTTTCTGAATATTTCAATTTGTTACATACATGAAAAAAATTACACTCACTGACAACAATAAAGAATTAGTCAAGAATTTATTGAAGCAAGTTATATAGTCATAATACCATCCGTCTTGGATGAGAATTCATCCACCACTTCCTCTGAAGTAATTTCAATGTCACGGTGGTAATATAGCATTGCCAATCCATTAAGACGGTCTTGTCCCATACTACTCCTCAGTGAAGTCTTGATCAATTTGAGCATGCTGATGGAACGTTCACATTCACAGCTTGTAACTGGCAATGTGCCCATTATACATAAAAGAGTGTGAATATTGGGAAAGAAATCACAATCTGCATGTACTAGGCTTTTCTCTGGAGTACAAAGGCTTACAGCTAATTCAGAGTCAGCTTTCCATTTGTGCTGCCATAGGTCGAGCTCTGAAATGGATCTTTAGACTGAACTCTCTTTGACATTTTCGTCACATTACAAACTGGCATATCTTGTTATCATAAGGCAATGTTAGTAGAATGCCAGCACAAGCATGGGTAAGTGGTCATGGTGTAAGCGAAGTACACTAACCACAGAAAGAAGTATTAAATGCTGGCTGTATTACATGTTTGTGCCTTGTGTGTATCACATGTCGGTGTGTGTGGTGTGTGTGTAAGGGAGGGGGGGCCAGGGCCCCCTGGGCCCCCCCCTGGATCCGCCCCTGACATTATCAACTTTGTTGTACAGCATTTGAATGCAATATCAGTGATAGTTAAAAAAAAGTTGAAAAGAAGAGTAAACAGGATGGATGCTATATGTAGATGTGGATGGTAGCTATATCGAATATATAATACTTATAGCACGAGTCAGAGTACAATATGGGAAAATATTTTACGAGCACGCAAAATATTTTCACGAGCCAAAGGCGAGTGAAAATGTGGCGTGAGAGTAAAATATCATTCCCATATTGTACGACGGGTGTGATAAGTGATTTATTGCTTCTTTGAAATTTTTCTCAACCGGTTACAATACAATTTTCATTGATTTTACTCGCTACGCGCGCGCTACAAGTAGCGTACAATATAAACCGTACAATATGGGAGAATACAGAACGCTCGCGTGATGCGGAAATATTCAAGTAAAAATATCAAAGCTGCAATAAATATAATTATTGTTTGAGCAAAACAGCTGGATGATGCCTAATTAGCTACTTTGAATAAAAAAAAACATTTCTACATTTCTAGAGATGTTAATTTGTCATCAAAACCATGGGGGGATTTCAAGAAAAAAAACTTGCTTGTTTGCAAAGAAACTAAGAAAAGTAAACATAAGAAAAGTGATATTGCCACAGAGGGCTATTGTTATATAGAAAAGATTTCTTCAAGAAGTGGTAAAAGCTGATGTAGTCAGTCACTGCTCCAAGAGGTCTTTAAAGATGAACAGTTGTGCTATATTCAGAGGAATTTTGTAGACATACTAGCTAAGTGATATCGTGCTTTCAATTTGGTATTGATGTAGCTGAGAGATTATTTATAAAATTTTATTTTGAAATTAGTTGACAGAACAGAAGTAGGTTGACTAATTATTGCCATTGACTGTTGTTTCCCCACATTCAAATAGAAAGTACAGTCCTTTATAATGTAACATACACTTGCATCCTCTTACTTACTTTTAAGTTTTTCATGTGAGATAAGGCTTTGCAATACATTATTAAAACTTATATCATCAATAAATTGTTAGTCGTACCTACATGAATAGTGGGGCTATGTCGTGACCCATAATATGTGTCATTGGGAGTCATCATAGTTTACAGCATCAGTGAAATCACAATTTTGTTAGTTTCACTTTTTACAATAATTTTCAATGTGTTATTATTCAACACTAACTTATCCAAGACGTGAACAACATATTAAAACCTGAACTAAGAAGGGTAATTTTGGGGAATAAATCAACTAAAAATATTTGTTGTTTGATATGTACAGCTATTTATTCCTGTTCTAGTCAGCACTTGGTAGTCGTAAATGAAGTGTAATACTTCACTCTTTGAATCAAACTAAATGTAAGAGAAAAGCTATTACTAAAGTGGGCTTATCTTAAAAAACAGATTTCTTCAAAAAATGGTAAAAGCTGATGTATAGTCAGTCACTGAACAGAGTTTTACACGGTAAAAATGGAAATGTGCATAGCACACGAAATACTCAGCACACCTTAGGTGTGCACAACATATAGCACACTTTTTTATGATACCGAGTGTGTTAAGCACTCCTTTAATTTGGTGTGTTAAATACCAAGTGTGTTTTGCACACCTCAATTGACTTTGTTTTTTAACTCAGTGAGCATGTTAGGATAGACAATAGTTGGCTCTTCAGAAGAAAGCTCGACTTCACTTGAACAAATCCTATCAGTGACTGCAAGGTTAGAAATATATTTGGCTTCTCATATCCTCATAAATTATATTAATCATTAATAGAACAAGTGCTAAGAACATTTGGAATATATTGTATATTAATAACTGCACATACTAAGGTCTTTCCATATGCTTCTGCACATTTTAATTGTTATTCATAGTTTACCCACATGAAATCTGGTAAAGTAATTTCTACTTAATACTATTTTCCTTCCAAGTATCACTGGTCAGATAAAGAAAGAATAGAAGCCAGAAGGTCAATCAAGAACTTCAGAACATTCTTCTGGATTTTGGGTCTCATCATGTCATAATGTTAATAAGTTACTTATGAATTACTAATTCTAACCTGAAATTGATCTATTGAACCAGATTTATTCATTTACACCAAGTGTTTTGCGAGCAAATTTTAATAAATAACATAGAGTTATTTGTAAGGTGAAATTAATTTTGTATATTGACACCTCTGCTGTAGCTATATTATTAGTTTATATAGTACATGTGTTGACTCTATTTGCTTAAAACTGAAACACAATACTAAAAGTATAATAGATTTTCTAAAATACAATGAGGACTTTGATGTCGTTCACTGTTAGCTACTTAAGTGTGAAACAACATGTTTATGGTGCAATCTGTGCCAGGTGGTTGTATTTAAAATGGGAATTCTTGAATTTTTTTGGACATGAAATTATAATTATCTTCAATTTTATAGAATTGACTAAAACAAGTGAAATGAAGTCCCTGCCAAACATAGCTTGGTTATAAACTTAATGATGTAGGTATTACAGAGTTTAATAATGAAAATGTACCAACAATATTACACTATGTTCATTTTTATAGAAGATTTATACGTCCACACATAATACATTATATATTTCATGAAGGTCACGGTTGAAATTCTCACATGCATTTTAAAGTGTCCAGATTGTTGTGCCATATTTAAATTATTTCAGAAGTAAGAGTAGTTAGCATTATTTATTTTTTAACATGATAATTATATTTTTTTTCAATTTTTCAACTCAATCTACCACAAGACATTGGTAATTGCATTATGACATTATAAAGCAATTTTCTGATAGTGAAAGTTATTATATTATATTATTCATCGTCTGAATCACATAAGTTATTCTCAAAATGTTGAAACATTGGGTTAAGTTTTAATTAACATAATAGAGGTTATTAGAATGAGAAAAATTGCTATTATTATGTGTGGTGGGATGTCAGGGAGACAACTAGGGAGTAGCTGCCACCAGAGTGGCAAGAGTTCACACACAACCCTATTATATAGGCCCTTGGCTAGCCAGTTGCTGCTGTTTAAGGCAGAACAGAAGGTTCACCAGAGAGTTAAGTGTAATTGTAAGACTCATGAACTGACACTGGAAGGTGCACGTGTCCAGCAGGCCAATATGTAGTAAACCCACTGAGTAGGCGCAGGAAGTAATGAGGTAATGGTGATGTGGGTTAATTGGAGTGCATGAAATTCGCTAGATTTATAATGCATGCCGATAAAGGATAGTGACAGATGTTCAGGGTTCAAGTGGGAGTGGCTAAGGGTGTGGTCTGTCATGTGGGAGGTTCTGCCATATTATGTTCATGTAGGTTATACAACTATTAGTATTTTTAACTTTAAATGTCAATCATAATGATCCATTTGGTACTTTAGCTTTGTTATTTTGAATGCATAACAACTCAACTACTAAGTGATTGAAAGAAATAATCAGTTCATTATTTTTATGTACAAGTGGTTTTGTGGCATTACTATCTAAATATCCTTGATTATAATAAAAGAATCATAATTGTTAAAGATTTTGGATTCAGTTTAGTAGTAATTGTTGTTGCTGTTTTTTTGCTATATAGCACAGTGATCTGTCCAATGCAGCTATGAAAATAAATCTATCAAATAGCAACTGTTAGGCTAAAATAACTCAATTGTAATATTTTTGGAGACATAGATAGCTACCTGGTAAACAGCAATAACAAAATGCTGTCCGCCTATTTTAATGATCTTTTCTCAGCAAGAAAGTAAATAATCTTAAATAACTTATTTAGACAACCTAATTCTAATTTTACATACCAGGTAGCTAAAAATGATAATGCATCATTTGCAGTCATAACAATAGATAGGTCCAAGGTACTCACCAGAACCATGTGGCAGTGATGTGTGCAGCGTACATGTCTCACCATCGCATGTCTTTCAAAAGTATTTGTGACTGATGTAATGTTGACTAGCTTTGTAGTAGTCTATTCTGTACATATACATTGACTTGCTTGGAGCTATAAACACATGAACAAAATGGATTGATTAATATTGTGTTTTACTTGAATGTTATAGCTAAGTGATAGATCCTGATTGTTTGTTATTGTTTACTCCTTCATACATGTATACATTATTCAATATACTGTAATTATGATGAGTGTTGATAAACCAATAATAGGAACCAACATACAGTAAAACCTCTGAATATAATCGTGGTCTCTTCTCAGAGGTTGGTCCCTTCTCATATTGGTGTCGAAATTTTTGGTCACTTTTCTGAGGTTGATCTTTACTCAGAGGTTCCTTTGTAAAATGTTATTTATATCAAGTGAAGCCACTGTTTCCTTAAAACTGAAACTTAACACTGAAGCTACAAGTCTTCCTAAAGAAAATAGAGACTTTGATCGGTTTTACTTGTAGCTACTCATATGTAAAAACTAATGTTATTAGTGCATTCTGTACCAGGTGATGGTATGTTATGTGTAATGGGAATTACTTATTTTTTTGACTTAAAATTAAAATTATATACTGCCTGAAAAGAGTCCATTGACAACCATAACAAGTCCATAGACTGTATTGGTAGAGTTATCAAAAAATTGCCAAGTTTAAAGGTTAACAAACTAGTTTCTAACATGTTGAGCACGAATTTACGATTTTGTTATGGTTGTTAATGGACAATTTTAAATCAGTTTGTATAAAATGCATTGTCTAAAGAAAGTATATTAGAATACTGCCATAAGAACTGATGTAGTAATCATTGTGTAATGAAAATATAATTTAATTATAAACGTAATGTGGTAGTAGATTTGGATGAGAAATAGCTGATTCTCAATTAGAGATATTAATGCATCGATTATATTTTTTTTCCTGGATTGTGTGACTGCAGTGTGTATCAGTTTGCTAGCTACTTGTCCTATTGGCACACTTTTCTCAGAAATCTTTATAGGGATTAGTTAGATATTGTTTGCATTAGTTGATGCTACTATAATTGTGCTATATAATTGATATTGTTTACATTATAATTGTGCTGTATAATTGATTATATTGCTAGATTAAGTCCTCAGCTACTTGGAGTTATTGGTTACTATTCTTTTTCAGTTATTGCAATAAGTATGTCACCAGGCTCCAGTATTATGTGAAATATATTATCTTAGCTGGTCTGAAAACATTTATGATGTTCAGGTTTATCATTAACCACAAGCTACAATCTTGGTATTGTAACTAATTATCCACTGTAGTTATTCTTAATACCATATGTAGTTATAGTATGTTCAAAAAAATATTTAACAAAATTAAAAATAAATGGAAGAGAATAAAACACAATTTTCCATACGGAAAATGACAGAATACAAATAATATTAAAATAAATGAAAATAAGGCAATAAATATATTATATTTATATATAATATATATTTTTATATAATTATATATATTTTTAGAACAATCTTTTTCAATGAACAATCCTTCTCTTATGTCGCTGCTCACCTTTTATCCTCATAATTATTATGAAAGTAGATGAAAGCATCATAGGATTATGTTTCCTGATCCTGGAAAAAAAAAATTGCACAAAGATATCCTTGAATGGTGCAAAGATATACTATTGCAACAACAATCACCAGGTCCTCCTTACACACAGAGTTTACTGGCTTTTCTGCATGATTGTCCTTTTCTAATTATTAGAGTATTATTGGATAGCTTAGTGCGAGAGAGATGGACAAAATAAAACTGTTTTATTTTGTCCATCTCTCTCGCACTAAGCTATCCAAGAGAGGGATCTTTGGTACCTGGGGAGACCATACATCACGACAACGTTTGGTTGGGGCGGACCTGATTTTACTGGGAATCAAATATTTCGGTACAGATATTCTAGTTGTGGTGGTTAACTATTGCACTCCCAATAAATTACAATACAATAGCTTGTTCGTAAGAGCCCCTTTCTCGGAGATCCGTAGTTAGACACGACTTACAGTCTACATTATTTTTTATTTCACTGAGAGCTAGAAAATAAGATAATGACGTCAAAGGAAATAATAATTCCCCATTCTATTCACTGGGAAATCATATAATAGAGAATCCGCGGTGCAATATCGCGTCGGTGGCAGGGTTTGACAAGATACCACAAGTTGGCTGTATTCAAGGTCCACCATTAGTAATAGTAATGTCATTAGTCCAGCTATTTTTACTTTCTTATGTTGACTATGTATATAAATATCGTGGAGGCACACTCAAATATCAGATAATGTTGGTGCCAACTTTCCTCCTACTGCTATCAGTAGGTATATAGTCTAATTTATTTAGTATGAAACATATTGTTATCATTGCTGTTTCAGTAGTAGTTGCAGATGAAAGTGACAGAGTAACGCTGATGTCTGGTCCTAATTCACCCACTTCTGGATGTACTGGAGATATTGTGTTCACTTGTCAAGCCAACAGATTATCAACAGTATTCTGGTGGATCAACTCTAACACAACTCCAATAGCTAGTTATACAGAATTAAATGAAAACTCTCCTCTACCAGTGAATATAACTACTGTTGACTCTCTTCGATTTGGACTTGAAATAATACTAATTGATGTTAAACAAGTTCAGAATTCACAGCTGAATAATAATTATACTTCCATAGCATGTACTAATTCACATGACATTGCCAGAAGAAATATTTCTACAATCTGGTGTGGACGAAATTTATTAAATACTTCATTAACTTTAACCTACCCAGATGGTAATGGATAATACTAGAAGAATCAACAAATTGTAGCTATAAGAAAAAAAACCTTAAATTTTTTTTTGTTTTCATCATTAGGACAAAATGTTGTGGTTTACATTCTTGTATGATCTATTGGATTTTCTCAATAGCTCAATTTTTAGGCTTGTTTTCACTTAGTAAAATTATAAATGTGTATGAATGTCTTAAATAAGTGATAACTAGCTAAACTTCTATATACACTATAACTATATTCCACCCTAGATATCTTCACAATGATATTTTTAGGTAAGTGACCTGTGAGATATTCCAGGATATCTCATGGAGTTATCTCATGGCTGTACTGAGCAAGCTCATTACCAGAGTAGTTATAGCAACCTGGCCTGGGGGGAGGGGTGGGGGGGCCTGTGTACAAGTTTCTGGGTTTTTACAGCTACCTTTACTCTAGTGGAGCCTACCCAGCCAGGTTAGAGCAGCTGCTATAATATTAGCTGGGGTTGTGGGGAGCCCCTAGTGAGTTTTGCTAACTTTACACCTGTGAGTTACCAAAAAAAAAAAAAACTACTTCAGTGAAGATATCTAGTGTGGAATAAACCACTTATTGCACAATGTCTGAGTGATATGGCTAGATATTTCACACTCTCAGGCTTTATTTTCACTCACCTTTGGCTCTTGAAAATAAATTAGCCTGCTCCTGAAATATTTCACTATATCACATTTTGACTCATGTAATAAGTATTATTTATATGTTCTTGTACACTGCTAATAATTTAGCTAAAGCAATAATATTCTTTTATTTCCAGTTATATCTGATGTTAAATGTTTGAAAAAACCAAGTGCTGAAAAAAATGTCACATTTAATAATATATTTTTTGAATTTCAAAACAACTCCAGAAGGTATCACATTAGCAATTATACTATTGAAATTTATCCATCAGCAAATTGTTCCGTATATAATCAAACTTACCAGTGCCATGGATTACAAAATGGAGTAAAATATACAGTGACTATTAAAACATTTAATTACAGCATTAATAGAATTATTAAGGATGTATTCTACATTCATCCACAAGGTACAGCAGAAAATAATTAACTACATATCTATATGCTTGAATTTGAATTTTTATTATGATTCCTTATGGTACTCCTTTGATAATAGTGTGTAGTTCTTTTATATTATTTTAATTAGCACAACTCACACCTACATTGATAAGTTATGTAACTGAAAACTGCAGCAATATAACCATAATATGGACACATCAGGTATTTTATTCATTATTCATTTTAATAAATTGCTTAGTTTGTTGAATGTTGTCTGATAGCTGAATACTTCAAAAAATGACCGATGTAGGTATCAAATTGATCACTACAGAGTTAACATTATATCAATGGCAAATATCACAAATGAATATAATTACAATGTATCTTCAAAATCATGTGATGCTGACTATTGTACATTACACACATCGCAGCTACATTGTTTTGAAGATTATTTGGTATCTGTTGAAGATGCCAATGAAGTGTCATCTTTTATACCTGGTAAAAAAATAATAGTAAATAAATCTACCTCTTGAAAATTTATTGCTTTATACTAACAATGAAAAACCACAAGTACAAAGGATAGCTATGTCAGATGCTATTCCTTTTTGGCTTTATCAGTTATTCTCAAATATTGTCTGTTGCAATGAGGCTGACAAAATATTGTATTTTGTTTTAAGTGATCCAATAGGGGATCTTAATCATGTGTTATTTATTGCAACCTGTATTTAAATCATTATGATCATATTTCAATTATTTACAGTTAAAATCAATTTGACTGTTCCTTCAAAACCTATTTCAACTCTAACCTCATCATCATTGATACAGTCTACCAAGTTTTCAAATACATCTATTGTAATTCATTCAACTGCTCCATCAGATACCTCCGTTGCAAGTACTGTGAAGACTACTGCCGCTTCATTCAGTGATATTATACATGTAGTTATATTGTCCATTGTGAGTGTACTTAATATATTTTTAGTTGGATTACTTATCGAACTCATTATAAGGCTCAAGGTATTAATATGCTTATATAATAATTTCTTTTGATCCTGTCAGAACCAATTTCTTTGGTATTTTGTGATTTCATTTTTTTTATTATGACTTCTTTATTGTATCCCATTTGTACTGCATTAGTGAAGTTCAAATAATACACTCACTTAGAGACAAGTGAAGAAATACACTTTAGCATTGCCTGTCAAATCATATCCTTACTTCTACTTTTTGTATGTTACGATTTACTTTTGATCATTAAAAAAATTAAATATTTCAATAGTACGCGGCCGTGTAAAATGCCCATCAAAAACGAAATGGGGAAAGTCGCCGTTCAAGTGAAGTAGCACTTAACTCAACGGTGTAATGCTTAGTAGAGACAGGGTTACGGTAGCCATGTGAAATAATACAGACAACTGCGCATGTATGCAGCTCTAGCCTTGGAAAGATTACCTCGAGTAGCTTCAAGTTACTGTCTTTGTAGTTCTTTAGCGCAGAAATTCTACCCGTTTAGAGGGAATTTTTTCCCCCAGCAGATTAGGAGTAACCATAGGATGAAAACGAAATTCCAGAGGAAGCCAATCCTGAAACACAGAGGTTATGAGTGAACGATGCATTGTAGCTACTGTGTAAATGAAACTGGCCTACTGTTATTATCGGGTGATAGCACGAGTAACGGGTGCTATTAGGGATCAATAGCACTCGTAAAGCAATCGAAATAGCACTCCGCTTCGCTTGTTTTGGGGCTATTTCGATCGCGTCCCGTACTATTAATTTCGAATAGCACGGTTCCGTGCTATTACTCACACAACGACCAAGTATAAAGTATTTTCCACCTATTAAACAGTGTTCCCAGTCAAGGCTAAAGTGAGGCAATTTGATTGGCATCTGACATATGTTACGAGATTTCACTTCTGGTTAAAATTATCACAGGGCAAAAACTTGAATTTCCTGTAGTCACCTATTTAAGAAATTTCATGTTTCTCCACTCTTCTGGTATAGGATAGGTCTAATGCCCTATAATACAGTGAATTTAGCCTTATCCTCTATGGGGAAGGTGGTGAAAGTTTGTGACCACAGGAAACTCAAGTTTTTGTCCTGTGTATCTTTATGTTATTTGCAGCATTAATTCTTAACAGACTAACACATTTTATGATTAGTGTAAATTATATTATGATTATTTTATTGAAATATCAATGCATTCACTGTATATTGCCACTTTTACTGCAAAAAAACTGCTAAATTTCACTCTTTCAATGGTGAGTCCTTTCTAGTTTAATTAGTTTGTGCAGCCTACACTCCCAATGTACTAGGGAATGATATTATATCATTGTGTCATCTTAAAGACTCAGCATTTCACAATATCTAATTGATTGCAATATTGAATTGAGAAATTTCAATGCAAATTTAGTATCCTGTATCTATTTATTTGTTTTTAATTTCTTGAATTGAATGACAATCATTAGATTTTGGAGAAATTGGGAAATAATTCTATTCAAAGTAAACTGTTTACTGTCACTAGCTAGCATGATGTTTGACCTATTATGTACTACAGCTACATCACTGAATAATAAACTAGTGGTTATATTTATTCCCAATAATTTGTATTAATTGACAACATTGTTTGCAAATAAAGTCAGTGAGGTACATTTTGGGAAATTACTGTTCCTAAATTGAAAATAACTATATCCAATTGCTATATGTTAGCTCAAAACATGTATTACAAAACAAGTGCAAATGCATTTATGTGATGTTTTTACCTGGAAATACCACAGCTTTCACCCACATGAAACTATTTGTTAGTATCTAACTAGAATGTAATAGATACATTCCAATCTGTAATTTTGCACCTAACAGATAGTTATTCTTATAGCAGATATCTGTATTGTTTGTCATGTGGGATGACATAACTTCTTCAACTGTTTACCTTATCAAAATAACAGCAACATAATAGAATAAGATGATATATTTATGTGTATTCCTCACCATTTTAACAGCTCAATAATTAATATTAATGAACACTAAGGTTTACTTATACATAGTCACGAGTTAGTCACGTTATATTCAGTGAAGTACACAGCCAAGAGGTTATAGAAAGAATTGTATAGCTATGTGATGATTACATGCATTATTGTTTACTTTTACTTACTTTAAGTTGTCAGTTGAAAGTTCATGACTATAATAAACAGAAATCTTGGAATACATCAACAAAGTAGTTAAAACCCTTTCGTTCCGGATCCCGCTTTGAAGCGGGTGAAGACCGATTCACTTCTCCGAATTTTTAAAAATAGTTACTTTATAGCTAGAACCTTCAGATTGCATACACAGGTGCCCAATGCATTGGAGAAGCATCTAAAATAGCTTTCAGCCAGGACTGCTTCGACAGTACCTCACAGCAGTTGCGTTTATTTCTTCCTCGGCAAAAAAAAAACATCGGTTCTCCGTCGAATTTAAAAAAAAGTTACCTTCTTCACAGCAGCTTCATTGATGGATCAAGTCATCTCCAGAGCTTTGTAGAAGCAGCAAAAAATTGCTTGAGCTCAGTAGCCTTCCATAACACATTGAAACAACCGCTTCTTTGCCCTGTCTTCTCCATTTTTTATAAAATCGCCAGTTCAACTGGGGACCTCCCTATTACGTACAGTCTTAGGTAATGCTTACTACAAAAGTGAGCGTGTCGTGTGACCCCGGTAACTATGCAAAAACAATTTTTTTTCAAAGTCATTTTTTGGAAGATGGCGTCTAGAAGTTACAATGCGGTGCAAGATTTAGACTTGCTTCATGCTGACTCTAGCGACTCAGGATCAAGCGGAGAGAAGGGAAACGACATCTAGGGCTATAGGAGGCCCTGTATCAGGGTTGGTGGACCAGACCCCGTCAACTCTGATACTGAAAATGGGAGTCAAGAAGATGATGAGGTAAGCTTGTCTTTCTCTTGTCTTTCTCTTGAAAAATAGCAAGCTTCTGTTGTGGAAAGGACTTATTTATAGCTATATTGAGATAGAGTAAGCTGTTTAGCTATAATATATATATATTTCATTGAGGTTTGAGATTTGAAAGTGGCTTGTGGTTTTTTGAACAAATTCAAATTTTCAAAAAAATTTAAAAAAGTTTTTACCACATGTACTACTAGGACCAGACGTGAATGCAGTCACCGACCCGATTACGCAGATGAGGCGACAGGAGCAGAGTCTTCCAGTCATGAAGGAGAGGATACCGGACCTGAGTCTTCCAATGATGAAACACGAATAGGCAGCAGGTTCCAGTGATGAAGAAGAGGTAGTGGCTCCTCCTGCTCCGAGTTCTGGACGTCCTCTCGGTCAGAGAAGGCGGGAATCGAAGAACAGGAGTCGGGTGGATGAGGTAGGGGGAGAGTGGAAGAAAAATGACAACACACCCATTGATATTCCATAATCTTTTGTGTGAAGGACCACATACTTTGATATTTGTGGCTGCTCCCCTCCTGAACATCCCAAAAGTTGTAATATGTATTGTTATTGTCGTTGTCGTTGTCTGTGTTTTTGTGGTGTTGTAGTGGAGCTTCACACTCGATGTATATGTGTGTGCGTGGAGTTGAAATGTTATTCTGGCGCTTCCAGATCTAACCGGGGAGGGAACGAACTCGGGGGGGGGGGGAGGTCTTTTCCAATCGGGGCTACTATGCCCATGTAAGTTGAATTTCATGTATGTGTGTGTGTGTACACCAGTCAATTTATATTATACATTTATTTTTATGATCTGTATTCACCTGTATCTTCTTTTTTCTAGTGTGTGTGTGTGTGTATGTGTGTGTGTGCATTTGTGGAATGAGAGAGAGCAACCGTGGACAAACAGTATGTGGCACTTCCGTATACAACCTGGGAGGGAACTCTGGATCTTTTTGATCGTGACTACTATGCCCATGTAAGTTGAATTTCATGTGTGTGTGTGTGTGTACACCAGTCAATTTATGTATAATAAATTATACATTTATTTTTATGATCTGTATTCACCTGTAGCTTCTTTTTTCTTGTGTGTGTGTGTGTGTGTGTATGTGTGTGCGTGCATTTGTGGAAAGAGAGAGAGAGCAACCATGAACAAACAGTATGTGGCGCTTCCGGATCCAACCTGAGAGAGAATGAACTCGGTGGTCTTTTTCGGTCTGTGACATCATCCATGCCGGGTAAGTTGAACTTCATTTCAAATTACTGATATTTGGGTGTCCAGCTATGGTACAAGAATGTCAGTGGTGACGGGGGAGGGGGGGTTATGGTACAAGAATGTCAGTGAAAAGTAATGACGGGGGAGGGGGGGCAATTCAGCGAGGCCAGCTGTTATGTTACAAATATCATTGTTGTCTTGTGTTTTTTTGGTATTGTATGGAGGTTCCGGATCCTATGGGAGGGATCGTTCAGTCTGTGACACCATCCATGCCGGGTAAGTTGAATTCCACGTGTGTGCTTGTACTGCTTTTCATTTTCAAATTACACTTTCTCAATACAACGGTGATTGTTTCTCTCATGGACAGTATGGAGTATACATACCAGAGGTTCATACAGTGGGAGGCTAGTGCTGGGTTCCCCCCTAGAATTTTGGGAGTTGAATAGAAATAAACATTTAGGAAGCATTTATTTTTAGTCTGATATTGTGTCCCATTATGTTCCTATCATAACTGAGCCATTTAGTGCTGCATAGGACCGAACACTGATCATCAGTGTGAAGTATAGACTCGTAAGCAAAGATGTGCATCAAAGTAGTGTAGGCTCCAAAAAATGGGTGTGGCGAAGTACACTCGGAGCCCCACCCCAAACAAAAATCCTGTATGAAACCGCATACAATACAGCATAAAGTTGCAATTATATAGGATCATGAATAATTTGTTGTTTGTATTACAAATATCTTTGTTGTTTGTGTTTTTGTGTATATTAAATTGTTTTGTAGTGGAGCTCGACGTCCGAACGTTCCTTGTGGACACTCATAGATGTCTCCTACATGATCACAATCAGCACCACACACAACAAACAACATATTTTATTGTTGAACTAATATAATATTGGTATATAATGCATCAAACAATATTATTTCTATTTTATTTTATTTTTTTATTGATGGGAAAAGTGGATTTTTGGGGGGAAAAATTTTTATTTTTTTGTAATAGTTAGAGCATACGTGCTTAGGTACTGGTGGATTTAGTGCACTGAAGCCCAAGGGCCGTAGGCCCGAGGGCTTTGTGCACTAAATCCACCAGTACCTGAGCGCATGCTCTAACTATTTTAGAAGCTCTAACTATTTTAGAACCCGTTTACCCAAAGCCCGGCCCAGTTTCCACTAGCAACTTGGTTTATCAACAAATATGGGTGTCAAGTGAATTTCCGGTGTCACAGCAGATTGGGTCCCCTCGCGTATTTGGCCCGGGCGGACCAAATCCGCTTAGCAGATTTGGTCCCACCTCCGCGGAATTGGTCCGGTTTTTCAGTCTTCCTTTACTGCTGTGTAACTGCAGTTTGAAGTGAAGGCGAAGTTACTCTAGAATGACTGATGCTAGTCTAAGCAAATATTAAGCGAATTTGGATTTTAAAATGTTCAAGAATCAATCAAAAAGCAGCATTAAGCTTAACAAGATTGAGACTTCATGTCACAGCTTTGGCTATCTCTTCCTGGTAGTTGTTGCAATCTAATCAGTACTACTCTTTAATCATGTCACATATAGTTATAGCCATCTGTAAATAGAAGGAACTAAATCACTTACTAGGTTCAAAATTTGAGAACATAAGAAAGAAAGGTCAGTGTGTAAATAGCAAATTTGATGCTGTAAGGAACAGCAATAAACAATTCAGCAAACAAATTCTTACATCTTCAATATAGTCTCATATATTTTCTTCTCCAATGTTTTTTCATATTTTCATAATGCTTCTATTGTCTCTTACAATTAATCACAAAGGCATTTATAGTGGCAACATCAAGAAGAAAAAGTTCAAGTGTTTTTGTTTTTTTTTACTTTAATTCTGATTGTATTGGCACATAAATGATGCTTCCAAATAAACTTAGAGAGTATTATTCTGTGTCGTACAATCATCTCACATCATACAGCTATGGCCTTAAGATTTTTAAGTGCTGTTTGTGTATAAGTAAGTTTTCAAAGAAACCCATGATAAAATCAACAGGAACAGCAAGAATGGTGATCAGGACTGGCAAGACAGGAGGAACCTTGAAGTATCCATTCAAAGAGCGCAAGAGATCTCTACAAGCTTTTGATTGATTTTACACTTCTACTGTAACGTAGAGCACTCCATCGGAACCACTCACAACATCAATTGGGATAAAGCTACAGTTACTTGGAATGAACAAGATCTACACAGAAGATCCTTTCAAAGTCGTAGTACATTGGGGAATTTAAGAAACCATTATGAGAGCTTAGAACATATTTGCATGTTGCCATCATAGCCTGGGGTCCTTTTCTGTTTTGTTTGTATCTGAAAATGGTCACTAAATGATGACTGAAGGAGTTGAGGCTTTCAATTACATGACTATTGAACTATATAGTATGTCTAGACATTAATCACACAGGACCAATGAAAAGAAGACTGCTTATAAATTGTGAGATATATCTTCGGTTATCATATGAATGAACAGTACATTACTATGGTCTCATAAAATAATTTCTTATGGCTATAGTTTTGATGTAGCTCTGTTAACTTATACAGTAAATTGCTATAGATATTCTGATGCTTCCAAATTTCCTGTTCCTTGGTGAAATCAACTACACTATGCACTTTTGCCCATTTAATTGAGTCTAAGTAATGTTGCACTGTTCATTTGTACGAAACTGAAAGTGTGTCTCATAATTATGTCATGATTATTGTACCAATATTTACTTTTAATTTCTCACATGTTGCTTCTTTTTTTTTTCATTCATATTACTTAGCTATATTATTTTTATACTGCTATCATAAGCTTTAAAAGTTTAATTGTAAATATTGCAGAAATATTATGTTCTGAAAAAGCACTAGCTATAACAATAAAAGTATAAATAGATGTTTCGGTCAATCCAGTAATCTTTATCGGTATGATATAGATGACTACAAAACTGGAATGCATAAATAAACCTGAATCTAGTAACAGTTGCTATGGGAGATAGTTACTATGTCCTACAGTAGCCAAGCTGTCATAGGCTGTGTTTAGTATCCCTAGGTTTTTGTTCATACAGCTTTTTGGGGCCTTTATATGCCATGACTAAAAAAAAAAAAACATCTTGGATACCAACTCATGTGCTGATCAACGACTCTCACTCCATTTTGATCAATGTCATGATTGAATTACATAGCATGGTCTGCCACAGCTGATGTATCATCACTTAGTGCTAGGGTTCTCCTGTGCTCCTTCAGCCTATGTTGTAATGTAAAGCCTGATTGTGTACTGATATTGTTTATTTAATACTTCACTAGTCCAAATTTTTTATTTTACTTATCCACAGTTACATTCTTGAGGTCACTCATTCATTTTTACATTGTATTGTAATAGTTCACTGATGATGACCACAACTAGCTAGTGGTCGAAACGTCTGTAAAATAAAAAATTTGGAATAGTGAAGTATTACCTAGTCACATAGGTTTATTTGGATTGATCTGATTGTCCAATGTATGTATGTTTGGTTACAAGAACCACAAGGCACCTGGTTAACTATATACTCCAGATCTTTCAGTTGGTGGAACATAGTTTTTTACGTGAACCAACATATTTCTCAGTGTTGAGTGTGGTTTAAAACAGGTCCGCATTTCCAAAGGGGCTAGAATCCTTTTGATACACTCTGAGAAATGCCTCACATAATGAAGAATCGCTGTAGCTTTTGGTGTACGATGGACTTGACTGGATGGTGAGGTGTTGGAAATCTGACTGTGTTGGTATGACAAGTAGCTAGTGTTGTATTTATTAGCATTGGGTAGTCATTGGCTTGCAAGGCAGATTTCACATGATCATTTGGTCTTTTCGTTAGACAAATTATAGATCTAGTTTGTCCTAGAGAAAAGAGTCTTTGCTACTGACAACTTGTGGACCAACAGATGGTGTGAATTGAAAGCCAAGTACCGTACTTGTCGGACTTTGTCTTGTGTGTTAAGCACGTTTATTTATATTTCACACTCCAGCATTCCAGTTTTGTAACCTGAAACCTTAGTGCAAGCAAAGAAATGACCAGAAAGAATCAGATTTGATTGCTCCAAGATTAGTTGATTCATGCCATGTAATTTCTAGCATAAGATTCAATACTTTTCTTCAAAGCAGTTATAACACATTATCTGCTAGCGGAATTGTTTGTAACTCATTTTACTTTAAAATTGGCAACTCAATTTGCTTTATGCTGCATTGCTTCTTTTATCAGTAAAAACAAGACAATCATGTTTGATAAAGTAAGAAATCACCATAAATTATTATGATTTATAAGTTTCAAAGGTCAAGTTACTGGTAGCCCCAAATCTGATATTACATGCTCCATAATCTGAAGTTATATACTTGTAGCTCATATCCAACAATCATATTACATATATTATCTACTATCTATTATAAATGAAGGAATGACAAAGATCAAATTCAAAGTATTTTTATATTTTTGATAGCAAACATCAGAGGGTTAAGCTGAAATGCTTACACGTTCCCAAGCACACTCACATTGTGGATGAAGATGTGTGCAGGTATAAAAAATCTATCCATATCTCATCACAAGTTTGAAGTGACTCAATCAGGATTTTATATTAGCACTACATTAAATGTATACAGTGCCCATACTGGCATAGGGAGGATGAGATTATAGATGCTGTAAAGGATACTACGTTTTGCTTGGAAGAAAGAATAAAGAAGGAAGTAGTGGCAAATTTCAATGAAAGCATAACCTACTATTACCAGGTCAGTTCCAGTAAACCAAAAATGTATAGAATTTTTTAAATCATGTTTATATCATATTTTTGTAAATGAAAATGAATATTGAAAGAATTTATCCTGATGATAACTTTTGAAAGTTAATATTGTTCAAGCTAAAACTCTTTTTGATCAAGCAATTCTGCCAAAATTGATGGGAAATTTTTATTCTCGCACTTTGGACAATTATACTGCAGGAGATGCTTTCACAATAAGATGAGTTTTGTGAGTATTTTGACATTACTCAAACTTAAACTAGCAAACTTATATCATCATGTTGTCATTATTTTGTTGTAAGCTTTATTGTATATTAAAAAGTCAAAAATGAAATTTAATTAAAAGGTACAACACAATTTAGTCCAGAGTTAATACTGTTTCGCTGTGAATGAGAAAGTCTATTGGCTGTGTTGCACTCAAAATTGAATATTTTTTCTTGAAGTTGCCAATGACCATTTGTACATGAATACAAACATTTGCAATACTCCTAGTTTGTTTCCTCAGGTGCCTTTGGTAGCACCCTCACTACACTCAGGATACCACAGCCCTGGTAGAGCCTAAGTATAGTAGTGTCCCTGGTGGAAGTGCCTAACTATTTTTTTTATGAGAATTTACAGGAAAATCTAGCACAAGGCGGCCCCCATCAACATTTTTGTTAAACAAATGAAATAAAAAAAATACTATGGCACACATTTTAAAGTTTAGGAATTAGTTGTTATTTCTACTGACATGGTAAAAATTGCCTTAGTTTCAGGTTGTAAATACAGCCAGCTGCAACTGGCTGAGCTAGCTCAGCTATGTGGTCAGTGGTAAACCACAATTGTACTTGCATTATATGTAGCTGATTTATGCATGATTAGGTTGAAATGGGCAAAGTTAAATTTCAATTGATGAATATTAAAACAATTTTTTATTACAACAACTCTGAATATTAGTGCTTGTCCGCTTTAAATACCAGTTCAAATTACTAATCTCTAATTAATAATACATCATCAATGCTTGTAGCAAATTAGTGTATCACTTGGCAGGAATTATCCGAAATTGTGATGTCCATTGATGCAAGCTCAGAAAACAACACTTCATATGAAAAGGTAATCAGATTGTAATGTACCTGGTTGAAATTATTATGCATAACTGCTATGGTGTTGCAGCACTTTAAATGTGCTAAACCCTTTGGTCTTATTGTCTAGCTATTTTTTTAACGCTAAGATTCAAATAAATTTTCAAATATTATTTAGGCTATCCATGTGATAATGCAGCCTGAAGCTCAGCCTCCAGCTGGTCAGCAGTGTATGTGCCAAACTCGCTGTGCCACAAAGAAATGTTCATGCAAACGGCAGGGTAACATATGTGGACCACAATGTCATCCTGGTCGAGCATATATTAATACAGGATCTCAAAAGCTAGCTGCAATGCAGTCTACTGCAGTGATTGAGGTAGCCGAAATGAATGCAGTACAGGAGAAAAAAATATGGACTGTTGTTGGCCAAATCTCACTCTCAATTACTGATAAGGATATCCTAACCAGCAACATGTGGTTAAATGACTGTCACATAGATGCAGCACAGACCATTTTGAGAAATACCTATGGTATAGCTGGACTGGAAAGCCCTACATTGCAATACACAAGGACATTTACTGTTCATCACTTGAACCCCTTTGTGCAAATATTAAACCACAGCGGCAACCATTGGATGACAGTATCTACAGTAGGATGTCAACCTGCCACTGTCAAAATTTATGACAGCCTGCATTTACTACGTCTCAGTGAAGATCTAGAAGAAATAATCGCAGACTTACTGCACACAAATAGCAAAGACATCAAAGTAAATTATATGAATGTTCAAATTCAGAAGGGAGGTTCTGACTGTGGTCCCTTAGCGATCGCTTTTGCAGCTGCCATTTGTAATGGACAAAAACCTGAACTCATAACTTTTAACCAAGAAATGTTGAGATCAGAATTATTGAAAGTATTTGAGAGCAAAACTCTCACAACATTTCCAAGCAAAAGTGAGCAAAGAAAGGCAACTTTTGACACTCAAAAGATATCAATTTATTGTAGCTGTCGACAGCCTGAAAAAGGTCGTGGTATGGTAAAAGTGTGGAGAGTGGTACCACAGGGAATGTAGCAGAATAAGTAATAAAGATTGGAATAGCAAGAAGAAACCCTGGGTGTGCCCTAAATGCAAGAACTGAATGATTTACTACAGATCACTTTTACAATTTAAAATTGCACTTTGGTATCATTATACTCAATAATTTTTTTTATGTAACTACAAATGAAATGGGTTCACCAAATACAATATTACTAATTAATTTCTGATTAGCTGCCTGGTCACAGTTACTAAGAAGAAAGTACCGTACATCTTACATCTGGTGAACCAGTAATCTCACTAATGTATCTTATACTTAACACCTTAACCTTGTCACCACTGCCAGTAATTGGTCAAGTGGTTTTCCAAGATGGGGGGGGGGAGGTGAGCAAGAATGACATACCCTAAGCATTACTGGCACCAGCATCTCATAATAAGCTTTAAACAGGACGTACTTGAGATTACATGGAGTTCTTGTTAAGTGGCACCATCAGGCAATGCCCTGGATCTATTTACTTTAGTCTACTTGGACCATGCTTAGTCAGCAACTACCCCCAAAACTTAACAATTGTGGGTTCATTGGTGCGCTTAAGCCCCTCCATTGCAACAAGGTCATGATCCAAAGAGGAAACATAGCACCTCACACACACATGCACACACACACACACTTTTTTTGTTAACTCTTCATTATTAACCTATGAGGGACAGTGGCGTAGCTGAGGGGGGTCTGGAGGGCCTTGGCCCTCCCATCAAAAATATTTTATCAATTAGTCATAAATTCAATTTAAACTTGGTTCATACATTTATAGGTCACAAAACTAGAACCCTCCAGCAGTTTCTCTCCAGCTACGCCACTGATGAGAGGTGAGAGTGTTCCAGGATCATATTGTCCAATGGCTTGACAATAGCCATGCACAATCACCTGGACTCACACAAAGTTGATATACACATAATAATAATAATAATAATAATAATAATAATAATAATAATAATAATAATAATAATAATAATAATAATAATAATAATAATAATAATAATAATAACAATAATAATAATATGGGGGAGGAGGTGGGGGGTTGGAGGTGAGTGGGAATAAAGTATCGAGAATAGAAGGAAGGAGAATAGAAGGAAGGAAAAGAGAGAGGGGAAAGAGGGGAATAGGTAATACTTTGAAAGAATAATTGATTCTTTGGCTATATTTACACGCACGCATGCATGCACACACGCACGCACGCAGCATGCATGCACGCATGCGCAAACACACACCCATACACACATGTAGTCCAGTAATGGTAACTGGTGCAAGTACAGAATTTCTTAATTCAATAGGTGGCATTTCTATTCATAGATACCTTTTTTCAGTTTTCATAGCACATATTTGAAATCTAATAACTTGATCAAGATAACATATCGTCCTACATCATTAGCTAAATTAACAAGCTGACAATTCTAGATGGTAAATCAAACTAAAAGATAACTATTTAGGACAACAAGTAGCAAATACTGAGCAAGCATATCATTACTTATAGTGATATGCTTCATATCATTTAAGCATTGCTTTAAGTCTGATGAATTTAAATTAAAAACCTGATTTTTGACTAATATAAATACACCCTAAAAATCATATTTATATGAATGCATACCTTTATTCCAGGTTTATCTTTCTAGTATTCAAACAAAAAGATAAGACAAGTATTAGTTCTCTGCATGTACATAAGTGGTAACTTCTAAAGGAATAGTAATAGCAGAAAATGAAGATGGCAACATCAACAATAAAAACAGTCGTTTAAGATCTAAATTGCTTAGATTAAATCTCTGACACGTCAACATTCTACTAGATAGTTAAAAAATAAATAGTAAAACATCTACAAATTTTATTTCCACTAAATTACTCTTGTAACAGCCCCAATATTTCCTTAAGTGTTTACTAGTGAGTGCATTGGTTCCTGTGGCTATACAGTCCTCATGCTAGTTATGCCTGTGATGCTTGTTCTTTTGTTGTTGGCTTCTGCACAATCCAACTATAGTGAGGTAGCTGAGCCATGTGGTTAACCACGCACCCTTTATGTACATAATTGCTGCACCGAATGAATATAATTGTGAGACAAGTTTCAAATGCAGTATATTCTAAATACAAAACCTGATCTTTTTTAATTCAAAATAAACAAGAGCAAATGAAGCAACTGAGAATTGACAATGATATTACGTGCATTCTAATTGCCTTTTATAATGAATAGTTCTAAAGGAATTCTAACATGTTAATTAACCATGTATTCACACAATGTGGCAAGCAGATCATTTTATTATTGAATGCTCCATGTAGCACGTGTGTAGCGAGTAAAATCTATTGAAATCGTATTAGAAATGATTAATAAAAATATTTTGAAAATTTATTTAAAGTGCTCGTAAAGTAGTTCTCTTATTAATGTACTCTGACTCAAGTATTGTACATAGCATGAGTCAGAGTATAAAATGAGAGCCGAAGGCAAATGAAAATATCATGTGAAAGTGATTTAGACTTTTTCTCAAACAGTCAGAGTACATTTTTCAATTCATTTTACTCGCTATGTACGCACTGCTTGGAGGCAATAAATAGCATAAAATACGGGAGAATATGTAATAGCTAAACCATTGGTTTGAGGGGTTATCCAGCGATAATTCTGAGAGTTGCCATGGTTTAACTATTTTATACCATAGCTACCATTTCTGACAGATAAAAATACTAATCAATGACAGAAGCTATTTAAGCGAGGCTTGCAACTATCGACTAAAAGTGTATTTACCTTGGTGAACAACATTCTATTTCCACAGCCTTTAGACAAGAATAGTAGTGATAGAGCTGATACATCCAGTGAGGTTCGGCGATAGCATTTATAAAACCTTTTAAGCCTAACTAGGTCCCCTTTTAGCCGCCTTTAGATAAAAATAGTGGCAACTGAGCAGATTTGTTCAGTGAGGCTAACTCAGGAATAGTTTCTACAAGATCACTTACATTTTGTTGTATTCAACTTCATTATTATGTCAAATAATGCTTCTGTGTTGTATATATAATTTAAGCACTTGACTTGTGTACATACATTATCCCTTTCAAACTGAAGATTACTTAAATAATTCGGTCATTATTGTTGGCTGAAATTTTTTTTATTATATTGCTAATTTCTAGGAAATATCAGCCAAATTTTATCATCTCCTTTTTTTAGGTTTGAAAAAAAAGAAAGGAACAGAAAGGCAATATTATAGCTACACTACATTATGTAATTGCAGTGGAGAATCTAAATTAGTTTAGTCACTACATTGTCATCATTATTCAGCCCAACCAAAAACGTGAAAAAGGTATTTCAACTTTCAAACTGAAGTCTTCACGGAGTAAGCAAATATGGACATGCTTGATAAAAGTATGCAATCACTACAGTATAATTTAATTACTGCATAGCTATGTATCACAATTTAAAAGTTATCAAAGGTCATATCACAGTTTTTTCAAATTCAAAAATCATCATTTTTTTATAACTTCAAAGTTTCGTACTAGTAGGATAAAAGCAGACAAATATTGCATGTATCCATGCCATACCATAAATGAAGCCATAAACATAAGAGGCATAATTGAAAAGAAAAAAAAGAGCAAAACCTCACATTTTAGGAGATATTTTATAGCTAACAGGTAGAAAAACATTTTAGAAGCACGAGAACAACACACACACACACACACACACACACACATACACACACACACACACACACATACACACACACACACACAATAAGAAGCAAATTTTGAACATATAGGAAAAAATATCATGATATTTTTTATTATAATACTGAACAGGTCCTGATAACTGCTGCTACATAGAAAATGCACTAAAGTAAACAGGATGAGGCCTAGGGTAATATTTTCCCATATCACCTGTGTTCACAGTTATCACGTTGGGTTATTACTGTCCCTCCAGGTTACAAATTTGTTTATGGTGTTTACAATGCCATAGCTATGGCATCAACACATGAGCAGTACATAATAAATTTATTTAATTCGTCTGATTGGTTCTATTTACACTTGTGCCTGTGGCACTCATGTAAATACTAAGCCAACAGACTCATGATATTCTCCAGTATGAAATGAAAATGAAGCTTATTTAGCTAGTAGTAGTTTCTTTGGTTCAAGTTGAATCTGAATCTTTTGTGTAGCTTAATGCTTAGGTAACAACTATTATATTAATTCTTAAATACTCTATGGAATAAGTAATCTGAAAAATAAAAAGCAAAAAAAAATTATTCACTTGAATGTCCAAACCGACCAAATGGTTTGAGCCAAGCTTTGTGAAATAAGAGTTGCATTACAATCCCTGCAAGAGGCTCAAATGATGTCAGTCTAATTGAATTTAGTTACAAAAAAAGTTAGATGATATCCTGTGGAAATCTTCTTACATTTATAGCAGTGAACAGTGGAACTTGAACTACATCAAAATTGCTAGAGCTCAATAGTAAAGTGAACATACCTCTACTTGAAGACTCCTGAACCCCCAAAACGGTGCAATAGTTGTCCTGGAAGACGATAAACTAGGCGGACCAAATCAGCAGATGACGGGCCAAATCCGCTAGCGTTATTGGTCCGGGGGGACTGTATCCGCTAGCAGATTTTATCCGCCCGGACCAATAACGCTAGCGGATTTGGTCTGATCGGACCGCAATTTGCCCGACCAATTTTCCTGTGACACCGGCACAAAATTAAAATTCAATTAAAATTCAATTGAAGCACACCTGGCAGGTTTACTTTAGCGTTGTAGCTGCCAGCTGTTATCTCCAGATCTAACTCTACCCTGGGCTGCTCCGCTCAGTGGTAAACAGTTAAGCAGCTAGCTAAGGTAAATTCCTGCGTATGAGAGGCAGCAGGAGAGTTGTCCTAGCAGGAGAGTTGTCCAACTAGGGCTGGTCCCTATAGGTCGGATATGAGAGGGTAGCAGACCCTCACATATCATATCCAGGCCTCACACAGCTTTATCCGGTGGTTAGTATGCACAGTTTATATACCTAAAGGCAAAAAATACACACTTACCAAGTTAGTACACCTAGTAACAATATAGCAACGGGTTCTAAGAAATATTAGTAGATGGCTTAAAAAATGAGGGGAATCCCAAACTCTTGGTCTATTAAGTGATATGGTTGCTATGGGGTTTTCCCAGCCAGCATCGAGTTAAAAAAATAAAACGGCAATGCTCTATTCCGTGGTAGAAAATTAGATTTTTCCGCGCGCGTCCAAACAATTCAGGAACGAAAGGGTTTTAAACATTTTTTATGTATTTCCTGAAGTTTCACTTGTCTACACAGCCTGTATTTTACTATTGATTGGCTTGAATTCAATACAGTGAAAACTACCATAAAAGATGGTATTAAAGGGTGCATTATTTGTTTCCTGGACTTCACATAGAGATGTCTTAGTGGAATGGAGATTTACTGAAATGTTTAAGGTGGACATCTGCTTTGTAGCTAAAAAGGTATGCATACAATCTGTGAAGACTGATGTTATATTTTTGAATAAAAAATAAACATTGTGTGATACTAATTTGAAGTCCAAGATTCATACGCATTTATGGAAGTCCAAAAAAAAATCTATGTGCTTTGAGCTCATTGAAAGACTTACATGTATTCTTTGTGACAAGTGCTTTCAAGGTAATTATTAATTGAGGCTGGAAAACACTTTCCTTTTGTTCAAAAAGTGCAAGTGTAGAAATATTGGATTTCAGTATGACTCCACATTATCATTAGGGTGGCTCATGTGAAGTTTACATTTCTTTTCTTGTTAAGCTAATCTGTAGCTAGCAATTTCAGATTAGATTTTTTTTTTTCACATCAAATAACTTAGAAACAATTCGCAATTTTGTTTGAGCATTTTAACAAGAAATTTAATTCTTTTAA
>WLWD01004092.1_pt1 | contig 47686 bp, 17 predicted proteins | sample 6712731 | NCBI WGS metagenome assembly WLWD01 (sample SAMN12718690, study PRJNA576275) | sponge metagenome | isolation source: marine sponge | host: Mycale hentscheli | place: New Zealand: South Island, Marlborough, Capsize Point | collected 2014-11-01 | reverse complement strand
TAGCGACCATTACCCGTATCACCTTAGAAATTGAATTGTTTACCGCTTTGAATTGTTTTGCGGGTGCAAAAACTTACTGGAGCTCCATTTCTATTCGAGTTAGTGGTGGTGGTAAGTTAATACGCTATTTGTCACAATTATAAGCCCTACTCAACAGCATTTATTTTAAAATTCATTGTCCACTAGACGAACCACGAAGGTAAGTCTTGCGTAGGTATGTTCAGTTGTGTGAAAGTATTGTGCGTTACAACTACTATTAAGAATATCACAAAGAAATTTTTAAATAATGTGACTTGATTTTGTTGCTTCTTTTTCAATTCAAACAGCTGAGGGGAGTGGTTACTATGGCATTGGACCCCCTTTACCGTATATGCGTAATTTAAATACTCGACTTTATTTTTGTAGTTTGAATAACAATAGTGTAGTTTTTAAGGCTCGCTCGCCATTTGTGCTCAAGCACACCACTAGTATGTATGTATGTATGGATGGATGGATGGTACGTATGCTCTTTCAACGCGCGCGCCGGGAACTTTTTTCTCCAAAAAACACGGCTTTTTAGGCTTGACCCCAGTTTATTCTGAAACGACATCATTAAGCAAGCCATACTTTATACTTAGGCTCCAAATTGTAAGAAAATTCCTGCGAAAATGCTTGCTTTTCAAGAAACAAAAAGTTGATTCGACCGGTTACTATGGCATTGAAGATCCTTTACCAGATTTAAATTCAAAACTTCGCCTTTTTTACGGCTAAGTACGGCTTGTTAGTTGTCAAGAGCCACCTGTAGTCAGTACTAAGAGAGCTATCACTACTTCTGAAAAGCGTATGTAAGCACATAAAGTATTAATGCTAAGGAAGCTACTACTACTCAAGGGATGCTGAGGTAAGTACGTAATTCCATATTGTTAGCTAGCTAAATATGCAAAAATAACTCTGGCCTTTCTATTTTGTAGCTAAGAGCTTGTTGTCAACAGTGACTGGTAAATTCAAATAGTCAGAATGACTCAAATTTGGTACTACAAAAGTTACCACTGCTCAAGAAAATGAGGTAAGAAAGTAATTTTGTATTTGTTTGCTAAAATTGATTGTCTTTTGTTTTTGTAGGTGAGAGCTTGTTGTCAAGAATTCAAGGTAATTCAGATGGTCAAAGTTACTTCAATTTGATACTATAGAAGTTATCAATACTCAAGAATGATGTAAGTAGTAATTCCATATTTGTGGGCTAAAATTACAAATAATAACACTGGTTTACTTTTTATCGTAGTTGAGAGCTTGTTCAAGAGTTACTGGTGATTGAGATTATCAGAATGGCAGATGTTTGATACTACAAAAGTTACCATTAATCAGATAAGAGAGTAATTTTGTATTTGGTTGCTGAAAATACTTAATTTTATGTTACCTAAATATCAGGCTCGCTCGCCATTTGTGCTCAAGCACACCACTAGTATGTATGTATGTATGTATGGATGGATGGTACGTATGCTCTTTCAACGCGCACGCCGGGAACTTTTTTCTCCAAAAAACACGGCTTTTTAGGCTTGACTCCAGTTTATTCTGAAACTACAGCATTAAGCAAACCTTACTTTATACTTAAGCTCCAAAGTGTGAGAAAATTCCTGCGAAAACGCTTGCTTTTCAAGAAACAAAAAGTTTCTGGTTATTTTATTTATTAGCTTTCGTAGTAGATTATAACTATAAATAGTCAAAACGTTTCGACCCGTAGGTCTTCATCAGTTGACAAATAAAAACACAATACTGAAAATGGCAAAAAACAAAACCAGTTCAATAAACTTAATTTTATTGAACTGGTTTTGTTTTTTGTCATTTTCAGTATTGTGTTTTTTGTCAACTGATGAAGACCTACGGGTCGAAACGTTTTGACTATTAATAGTTATAATCTACTACGAAAGCCAATAAATAAAATAACCAGAAATTGTATTACGTAGTAATTAACCTATACAGCATCAAACAAAAAGTTGATTCGACCGGTTACTATGTCATTGAAGACCCTTTTCCAGACTTAATTTCAAAACTTCGCCGTTTTATGGGGATACGGAGTGCCGGTTGTTGGTTGTCAAGAGCCGTTGGTAGTCAGAATGCCGTAGTATTAATGCTAAGGAAGCTACTACTTCTCGAGCGAAGCTGAAGTTAGTACGTAATTCCATATTTGTTAGCTAAATATGCAAAATTAACTCTGGCCTTTCTTTTTTGTAGCTAAGAGCTTGTCAACAGTGACTGGTAAATTCAAATAGTCAGATTGGCTCAAAATTGGTACTACAAAAGTTACCACTGCTCAAGAAAATGAGGTAAGAAAGTAATTTTGTATTTGTTTGCTAAAATTGATTGTCTTTTGTTTTTGTAGGTGAGAGCTTGTTGTCAAGAATTCAAGGTAATTCAGATGGTCAAAGTTACTTCAATTTGATACTATAGAAGTTATCAATACTCAAGAATGATGTAAGTAGTAATTCCATATTTGTGGGGCTAAAATTACAAATATAACACTGGTTTATTTTTTATCGTAGTTGAGAGCTTGTTCAAGAGTTACTGGTGATTGAGATTATCAGAATGGTTGATGTTTGATACTACAAAAGTTACCATTAATCAGGTAAGAGAGTGATTTTGTATTTTTTTGCTGAAATCAAATGTCATAACTGCTATTATAGTGTTTGCATGAAGTAAGCTAAAAATAGTAACATTTTATGTTACCTAAATCAGGCTCGCTCGCCATTTGTGCTCAAGCACACCACTAGTGTTATCTCTCATTTTATTAATTCAGCGAAGCGAGCGGAGCTGACTTATTAATGAGTCCGCGATATATATATAATTGGCGAGTGAGCGTAGCGAGCGAGACACTTACAGCGGTAACACAATTGAAAATCGGGGATGTTTGTTTATATATATGTATGGACGTACGTATGTCATTTTGTACTTTGACCCTCCGTATTTTTGTGTTCGCTCCGCGTTCGATCCCGTCCCAAACTTCACTAAACAGAATCCTCCGGTTTAGCGACCATTACCCATATCACCTTAGAAATTGAATTGTTTACCGCTTTGAAAACTTATGGGAGCTCTATTTCTATTCGAGTTAGTGGCAGTGGTAAGTTAATACGCTATTTGTCACAGTTATAAGCCCTACTCAACAGCTTTTAATTGAAAATTCATTGTCCACTAGACGAACCACGAAGGTAAGTCTTGCGTAGGTATGTTCAGTTGTGTGAAAGTATTGTGCATTACAACTACTATTAAGAATATCACAAAGAAAACTTTAAATAACGTTATTTGATTTTGTTGCTTCTTTTTCAATTCAAACAGTTGCGGGAGTAGCATTGAATCCCCTTTATCGCAAATGTAATTTATAAACTCGAGCAGCTTGAATGTTATTGTTAAAATCAATCATTTAACAATAGTGTAGTTTAAGGCTCGCTCGCCATTTGTGCTCAAGCACACCACTAGTTTGTATATATGTATGGACGTACATATGTCATTTTGTACTTTGACCCGCGCGTTTTTGTGTTCGCTTTGCGTTTGACCCCGTCCCAAACTTCACTAAACAGAATCCTCCGGTTTAGCGACCATTACCCGTATCACCTTAGAAATTAAATTGTTTACCGCTTTGAATTGTTTTGCGGGTGCAGTTAAAACGCAAAAACGTATGGGAGCTCCATTTCTATTTGAGTTAGTGGCGGTGGTAAGTTAGCCCTACTCAGCAGCATTTACTTGACAATTCATTGTCCACTGAACGAACCACGAAGGTAAGTCTTGCGTAGGTATGTTTAGTTGTGTGAAAGTATTGTGCGTTACAACTACTATTAAGAATATCACAAAGAAAACTTTAAATAACGTGACTTGATTTTGTTGCTTCTTGTTCAATTCAAACAGTTGCGGGGAGCGGTTACTATGGCATTGAATCCCCTTTACCGCATATACTTATTTAAAAACTAGACTTTATTTTATTAACTTGAGTTTTAATTGTTAAAATCCATCATTTAACAATAGTGTAGTTTAAGGCTCGCTCGCCATTTGTGCTCAAGCACGCCACTAGTAAATTTTTACAATAAAAATAGCTTTAGAGCATTAATTCAATTATTCCATCACAAGTGAATTGCAGTCTATTTGGCGAGCGAGTGTAGCGAGAGAGACAGTATTAGGGGTTTGATAATGCAAAATCGGATATATGTTATATGTATGTATGGATGGTACGTATGCCCTTTAAACGCGCGCGCGAGAAACTTTTTTCTCCAAAAAACATGGATTTTTAGGCTTGACCCCAGAATATTCTGAAACTACAGCATTAAGTAAGCCTTACTTTATACTTAAGCTCCGAACTGTAAGAAAATTTCTGCGAAAACGCTTGCTTTTCAAGAAACAAAAAGTTGATTCGACCGGTTACTGTGGCATTGAAGACCGTTTTCCAGACTTTATTTTAAAACTTCTCCGTTTTATGGGGATACGGAGTGCCGATTGTTGGTTGTCAAGAGCCATTGGTAGTCAGGATGCCGTAGTATTAATGCTAAGAAAGCTACTACTACTCGATGGAAGCTGAGGTAAGTACGTAATTCCATATTTGTTAGCTAAATATGCACAAATAACTATGGCCTTTCTTTTTTGTAGCTAAGAGCTTGTTGTCAACAGTGACTGGTAAATTCAAATAGTCAGAATGGCTCAAATTTGGTACTACAATAGTTACCACTGCTCAAGAAAATGAGGTAAGAAAGTAATTTTGTATTTGTGTGCTAAAATTTGATTGTCTTTTGTTTTTGTAGGTGAGAGCTTGTTGTCAAGAATTCACGGTAATTCAGATAGTCAAAGTAACTTCAATTTGATTCTACAGAATTTATCAATACTCAGGAAATTTAGGTAAGTAGTAATTCCATATTTTGTTGGCTAAAATTACAAATAATAACACCGGTTTATTTTTTTATTGTAGCTGAGAGCTTCAAGAGTACCTGGTGATTGAGATTATCAGAATGGCAGATGTTTAATACTACAAAAGTTAACAAATCGGGTAAGAGAGTGATTTTGTATTTGTTCGCTGAAATAAAAGGTCATAACTGATATTATAGTATTTGCATGAACTAAGCAAAAACATAGTAACAATACTTATTTTTATGTTACCTAACTATCAGGCTCGCTCGTCATTTGTGCTCAAGCACACCACTAGTATATATATATGTTTGGACGTACTTATGTCATTTTGTACTTTGACCCTCCGTATTTTTGTGTTCGCTCGGCATTTGATCTCGTCCCAAACTTCTCTAAACGGAATCTTCTGGTTTAGCGACCATTACCCGTATCACCTTAGAAATTGATTTGTTTATCGCTCAATCATTCATATAATAGTATTGTCTTTAGGCTCGCTCGCCATTTGTGCTCAAGCACATCACTAGTTTATATATATGTGACCGGATTTGTGAAAACCCGGCTAAACGCAGCATCTAAAGTTTTCTAATTTAATCTACCAGTAGGCTGCACGGGGCCTTGGGATACCTTCCTCCTAATTTGGAAGCTGTAGCACAAGCCGTCTTCGCCCTACGCACTACAACACTTCAGTATTTTTGCTAAACTTATTATTGCTGATTTCGAAAAAACGTCGGGTAAAGGCGTTGCTAAGGTCAGGGGGCGTGCCTTGTGTCCGTATACTATTACTGCGTGTCTCCGGGACACTATGGAATAAACCGGTTACAGGCGGATTGAAAGACGTCTAAAAGGCTTAATGCAGGGCTCCTTAAGAAACTATGATGACGAGAATTGCGTGAGTACGTGAATTATGTAGAATAGTAAGTGAATTAGTTAGCTACAGTTTTTTCCCGGCTGTTAGTGAAAAGCCCGCCAATAATTTCTTAGCAACTCTCCGTACACGAGTCCAACCAGCTAGTGTTTCTAGCCTCCTAGTGTGAGTTCTAGAGCATGCCAGAGCTTACAACTGCGTCATAAGCTAGAGCTAACTGGTGTCTATCCATTTCTGCCATAAAAAATTTTTCGAAAAAAATCGACCCATAAAGCTTTACCCAGTGATACTGAAAAAAATTGTTTGCCGCGTTTAGGCGGATTTTCCCAAATCCGGTCACATATGTTTAGACGTACTTATGTCATTTCGTACTTTGACCCTCCATATTTTTGTGTTCGCTCAGCATTCGATCTCGTCCCAAACTTCACTAAACAGAATCTTCTGGTTTAGCGACCATTACCCGTATCACCTTAGAAATTGAATTGTTTATCGCTTTGAATTTGTTTTGCGGGTGAAGTTAAAATGCAAAAACTTATGGGAGCTCCAATTCTATTCGAGTTAGTGGCAGTGGTAAGTGAATACACAGTTATAAGCCCTACTTAACAGCATTTACTTGAAAATTCATTGTCCACTAGACGAACTACGAAGATAAGTCTTGCGTAGGTATGTTCAGTTGTGTGAAAGTATTGTGCGTTACAAATTAAGGATATCACAAAGAAAATTTTAAATAACGTGACTTAATTTTGTTTCTTCTTTTTCAATTTTCAAACAGTTGCGGGGAGCGGTTACTATGGCATTGGATCCCCTTTACCGCATATACTTAATTTAAAAACTCGACTTTATTTTAGTAGCTTGAGTGTTAGTTGTTAAAATCAATTATTTAACAATAGTGTAGTTTAAGGCTCGCTCGCCATTTGTGCTCAAGCACAGCAATAGTTGGCGAGCGAGCGTAGCGAGCAAGACACTTACAGGGGTAACTTGAAAATCGGGGTGTTCGTTTATTTATATGTTTGAACGTACGTATGTCATTTTGTACTTTGACCCTCCGTATTTTTGTGTTCGCTCTGCGTCCACAACTTTACTAGCGACCATTACCCGTATTACTTTAGAAATTGAATTGTTTACCGCTTTGAATTGTTTTGCGGGTGTAGTTAAAACGCAAAAACTTATGGGAGCTCCATTTCTATTCGAGTTAGTGGCGGTGGTAAGTTAATACGCTATTTGTCACAGTTATAAGCCCTACTCAACAGCATTTACTTGAAAATTTATTGTCCACTAGATGAACTACGAAGGTAAGTCTTGCGTAGGTATGCTCAGTTGTGTGAAAGTATTGTGCATTACAACTACTCACAAAGAAAACTTTAAAAAACGTGACTTGATTTTGTTGCTTCTTTTTCAATTAAAACAGTTGCGTGGAGCGGTTGCTATGGCATTGAATCCCCTTTACCGCATATACTTAATTAAAAACTCATCTTTATTTTGTTAAAATCAATCATTTAACAATAGTGTAGCTTAAGGCTCGCTCGCTATTTGTGCTTAAGCACACCACTAGTATTACATATCAATCTAATCAATCTTCAATGAAACTGAAGATGATTTCTATAAAACATTTTCCAATATTTTCAAGGTGCAAGTGTTCTCTGTGAGAAACACTTTTCAATGACTGAGTTCAATCCCACATGTGAGCTACTTGTGTGACTCACTCTTCACTTATATATTCATGTACAATAATTGTTAATGATTAAAAAAATAATTTATTTGCTGTTACTGGCAGTTAACCATTGTCCGTATTTGCTGAGTTGTTAGAGAGAAACATGTGAATAAAATGAATAAATGAAGACTAAGAAAACAATTATTAATTATTGATAAATAGGCAGAGTAAAAAAATTCCCAAAATTTGAAAATAATATAGAAAATTTAAAGTCTGTTAAAAATGACAATATTCATAGCAGTATCCCTTAACAGTATAAATACACAACTTAGCGTTTTGTTGCAATATTGTGGTGTAATCTAATGGTTGACATACTAGTGTGTTAAGCAAATTGTTTATTGTTAATTTATTATTGACCGCTAAAACAATAAATAATAATATGTGACAGGCTCTGGGAAAACCAGGCATTTCTGGCAAACCAAAAAAAATGAGTTTTTTATGTTAATAAAAAGCTACAATTTATCTCAACTTAGTGCTATAATACAGGAGGGTAAAACCTTTGACTCGCACAGAAACTGGCAGTTGAACCGGGCTGTATTCAGCAAAGCAATTGAACTAGAAATCGTGAAAACATAAATTGAATTTCCACTTCCGGTATAATTAACGTTTCCGTATACTTAACGGCGTACTCCGCATACGCAATTAAATTGTGCAGCCGCTTTTTAACGGCAACTAACGAAGTTTTGCGTAGACTTCTTTTTAGCTTTCAGAGCGTCTCGGAGCCTGTCTTGTCGGAATCCTTGGCTACTCTACTCGATGTAGGAGTAAACTTTCAGCCAGAGGTAAGCTGTAGATTGCATGCAATAGTCTCAAAGCTATGCCGTTTTTTTAGCTGCTTGTTTGAAACTCCACCCATTCCCCGTTTATTGTACCTCGAGAACGAGAGAGAATAAAAAGTAGCTTGTCTTTCCACAGCACGCTTGAGGTCTTTTGAGTTGTTTTGACATTTGAAAATTGGCATAGACTTAGAGTAAGGGTCACTAAGACTAATTCTGCAAAAAACAAAAATAGGAGAAAGAAAGAATTTTTTCGGATGACTTAGTTCTGGAGCCTATATCTCAATTTCAATTTTTGCCTGAAATGCCTGGTTTTCGCAGAGCCTGTCACATATTATTTGTAATATAAACAGCTATAAAATTACTTAACTTTTTCATTTCAGTAACTGCGGCACAGCGATTTGAAGTAGCACTTCATGAAAAACATGTTTAATTTCGTCTGTGTTGACTCCACTTGAATGCGGTTTAACCTCAAAGAGTATGCCATTTATGATTGTCAAACTCCTTGCGGTGGTATCTCTAAGGCTACAACGCTAACATTGAGGTAGCTTTTGCAGTTCAAGTTTTGACTTACTTTGAAATAGTGACTGGGTGGTCAAAATTTGAAAATATGGAAATATTTGTATTAGTGTAGTGTAAGTAGACCTGAATTAACAGCAATTTCGGTATAGTCCAGGCTAGAGCACCAATAACCTTGTTTTAGGATATAAAGTAAGTTTGATTGACTTTTCTAGACCAATTTTTGTACTGAATTCAGATCTGGATAGTACCAGTGATGAAACATTGAGCATTTTGTTTTAAATTAAAAAAAAAAAATTATCTCAAATATTATTAGAATTCCTACTTTAAGTCTACAAACTCCTATATGAAAGTTACTTTTACAGATTTGCATCCCCAAGTGGTTCTAGAATAAATTTAACTTGGTTTTCCGAAGTAAGTTATATGTTTAGCATATTATGGTTATTTGGTGTACAAAATTCATTTCTGATGGTATTTTTTCAATCTGAGGCCTCAGACACTGCGAAAATTGTAAATTAGCTGCCAAAAATATGGTCAACTCTAAGAAATTATATGAATACCTCTAGTATAGAGTTTATGGTTGTTTTAATATTATTGTTTCCAGTTATGGTCTTGGAAACTGCAAAACATCGAGCCTTGAAAATACAATTGTGACAGTTGATTTATCCCATGATAGAGTTACATAGCTATGACATGAATTTACTGTTTCATTAAGACAGTAGCAAATATGTTGAGGATAATGCTACTACATTAGAAATGATTGGACTCACTAAAACAGCTGAAAAAATATTTAAATGGTATGAAACTTTTACATGCTATAGTGTCAAATGGAAAGGATATGCACTGGTGCACATGCTCGACACATGAGTGAGAAGGCAGGCGGATGCATTTTGGTTGAATAATATGAGCAATGAAGCAATCGTTTTTTGCTAGGATTTGAGTGTATTCTAAAATATACCACCTACTTGTTTAGTCCTCTTATTATGGCCACATATCTACAATAATACCATTTTCACAACACGTAACATATATAGCTATCTTGGAACTAGCCAGGCCTGCTCCATGAAATCAATAGGACATGTATGATATGTTCTCCACCTCTCTTTATCTGTTCAAAATGTATACTCTTGATTCAGAGGCTAAGGTTGGTCTTATTAGTTGACCATCTAGGGAACTAAAATGCTGTCTCTGTTGACCAATTTGGAGAAAATAGGCAATGAGAAGCATTACACTTTATTGTTACCTGAACATCTAACTTTCAAGATAAACTTGAGCGTAAAAAAAACATTAAACATTTGATGTCATTATAACTGCTATGTCAGAGAAGAACTAATTCCATTGAGAAACTACTGTGGGTTAACACTTGAGTAAATGGTAGGTGAGATGATTTATTTCATTTTAAATACCGTTGCTATATTGTTGTCAGGTGTAATAACTTGGCAAGTGTGCAATAACACTTGCCTCAAACTGTGTATTTTAACTGCCCCAGGGTTGAACTCAGGCGCTCACAAAACCTACTATGTCTTCACTGAAATAGTCACTAGACACGGCCATAGCTAAACAAAGGACAGTTTGTAAGGTAACTGCGAGTGGCAACGGTATTTAAAATAGTTAAAGCATGCGCATTAGTTTCTAGTAGATTTATCGCACTCAGCCCTCGGGCCTACGGCCCTCGGGCTGTCGTGCAATAAATCGACTAGAAATTAAGAGCTCATGCTTTAACTATTACTTAAAATACTAAAAATTAAAAGGTGCATTTTATAGTTTAATAATCGAGAAATGCTCACGTTTTTACAACTGGCACTCATCAGATTTGGGTATTCAGCAGGTATAAATTGACCTAAATTAGTTAAAAAAATTACTATATATTAAAAAACAAGGTTGGCCAAAAAACGTTATAGCCCGAACTAGTATTTATAGATGGTTCATCTAGAATACCAGAAGATGCAGAAGATGTTTATGCTTACAGAAAACATTCAACAACAAAAAGAAAGATGCTATGTGAAGAAATGTAGGTGTTTGACTACAGCTTTAGGAGACAAAGCAGTATGAAGATCTGCATGAGGAAGATGTAGTTATACTGAACTCAAAACTAGCTGCATACAGTTTAGTATCAGATATGGAAAAAAATCCTAGAACATGTCCAATCGTGCTGAGCATATACTTCATGACAATTAAGCTACTAGTGGTAGCTAACAAAAAATAAAGTTAACTGAAATGGAACAAGTAAATCAATTAGTAATTAAATTATAAATGTAATTACAATCTTAATTCATTTATATACGGAATAAAAATATGTAATTATTCAAACAAATTTATCAATACAAATGTTTTTATTACTAAAACATACTTAATCAAGTTAAAAGTTATACAACACCACAGAAATTGTACAAATCTTGTAATTTAAACAGCTAATTTAAGTAAAAATAATAATTAGATTACCAGTTCCGAAACATGGCAGTAAATGTTCATTTTAACAAACATCAAGTGGCTGCTAACAAATTGTTTGCTAATGACACATAATGTAGGCCACAAGCCAGTAGTCTAATCAACGCAGATACAGGAAGTGCCACATTGAGTACATTCCATTGAACTCTTTTAATCTGCAGCAAGGTGTAGATCTAATTCTGAGCACTTTGAGATTTTGTAATTACACTGTCTATATAGTGTAGTTCTTCTTCTTTCTAACAAGATAAATTTTGTGTCTCTTTCCTGAACCTCGCAGTAGAAGTGATCCAGAGGATTTTAAAATGGCTTTAGAATAATGACTGTAGTAAATTTGAGCAGAATTGCTTTCACCTACACAGACAGCTGTGATTTTTATACAATTCTGTAACTTTATAAATGCTCTACAAAATTACTAAAATATTTACTATCAGACAAGCTTGCCACTACACTCTAGAAACCTAACAATTATAAGCTTGAAGAGACAGACATGTCATAATATGATGGTTGAGGATGAGCAGCATAGGATATGTATTCTTCAAATCAGACATGATTGTTTAACTTTAGATAACTGTAATGAAGACTGTTCTTGACATTTTCTCATTCATTACTTCTAAAGCTCCTTAACATTCACTGATATGTATCCTCACACGTATTCATGCAGTACTCACTTATTTTCATCAAATTTTTTGGCTACATTGGGCAGGTTTTGAATGTAGCAGCAAGACCCTCTGAAAGTAAATTTTTATTTTAGTATAATGTTATAGAGTATTTATAATGCAACAGAATGATATAAATATCACAGCTATCTGTGTGGGAAAAAAATTCTACCCAAATTTAACACAGCCATTATTCTAAAGCCAGTTTAGGAGATCTCAAGGAACACTTTTACCACGAGCTTCCGGAAAGTTTCCCAGACGACATTTTTAGAAAGAAGAAAAGCTACTCTGTCCAGACAGTGTAATTATAAAACCTCAAAGTGCTCAGAATTTAAGCTACACCTCGCAAAAGGTAAAGAAAAGTTGTTGTTAAATATTGTACAATCAAATTTACTCATGCAGTACTTCATGCATGTGCATTAAATGTATTGTTTTTGAACTGCTAGATTGTGGACTGAACGAACTAATTTGATTTCATGCATGAAATTGCGTAATAATTATAAAGAGATTAGACAAACTAATATACTTAATTAGATCTATGAAAAGTATAACTTAACTTAAACTATTAACTAGTTCTAAAAATAGAATTGACTGAAACAGTCAAAGTTCTTTACAGGTGAACTTTTAGCCACCAATTATCCGGGAATCGTACATGATCCAATAATAATAATTATTAGGAACTACTAAAGATAATTTAGTTTAAAAAATAAACATTATTTTTAAAGATTATTCCTTATGTGCATCAGTTAAGTTTATTTACTTCTACATAGCTATTATTATTTGAGCTATACTGTAACATGATCTTACCTGTTGCCAACTCTGTGCTCGTACATCAAGACACCAAACATCACTTAAAGCCTTGCCATAATATCCACCAGCTACTAACAACTGTGGATTGTTGTTTTTATAATCAAGACAAACAGCGGCATGATAACTTCTTGGAGATGGTTGTGGTGCTCCACGCAAAAGCTTAGTAAATCGCTATTAGTACGAGAATATAATGTACAATGAAACAAATACTTTACAATCTATATTATTAGAAGAACTGAAACACTTCTTCATGCCTAATTTAATATAATAACAATATCCAAAAGTATCAGCTGCATTTTAAAAGCCTATCAATTATGTTTGTAACATGTACTGTGTTTTACTGCCACCTGAGTAAGTCCAATCACAGTATATTTAGTGCTTAGAAGATAATTTTATTTCTCTTAGTTTTACTAACTAATCAAGCAGTCTATGCTTGAATTGATCTGCCTGAGTATAGAATAAAAACAATGTGCAGTAATTATGATCAGAATGTGCAATGATTTAAAATACAACAAATTGAATAATAAATACCCATGTAGTTAAAGCAACTGGCTGAACTTGTCAATTTTCTAGGTTTTTTAAGCTTCCTTCCTCTTGTGTAGCGACTCAACCCATGTTAGAGAAGCTGCTAATGGAGGGTGGATACTAACTACAGTAGTGAAGATATCCAGTGTGGAATAAACCACATATTACACTCAGCAGAGAGATATGGCTTGATATTTCATTCCCTCTGGCTCTTGAAAATAAATTAGCCAGGTCATGAAATATTTCACCATATCATACTCTGACTCATGTAATAAGAAATATAATACTAGATAATGTATTACAACATGCACTAATATATTTTTTCATGACTTTTATGCCTCTTTCCTACATAAACATAAATCTACTTACCCCAGCTAAGCAGCTTAAGCTAACAATACTGTTTGAACCTAAGTACAACAAATATCCTCTGCAAGTGCAGCTGCCTAGAGACCTAAATAAAAGACTACTACATGTCCTTGTACTTTATACAGTGTACTCTCTCTCTCCCTGTCTTTTTTAATGTTTTTGCTGCTTAGCAATGGCAAGTTGCAACTTACTAGTCTCTTCAATGAGAACTCATCCAGGTCAATGAGAATTTATTCACTGAATTATAAAAAAATATATTTTTTTTTAATTTGGTTCCATATAGAAAGTTTTAATAAATGGACACTCCACTAAATTACTTTTTATTTTAAATAAGTGTCCGGTTTGCTTTAGTTCCAATGTTCCATGAAATTCCCTCCATCTTAACAAACTCACTATATAGAAACTTGCTATATAGGAATAAAAATACTTTTGACGGACCATGCTGCAACTATCTATAGTCTGAACTAAGATAGTGTGAATACTAAATAGATTATTATTGCTAATCCTTTTTTAATGAATTTATTTTACATACATAAATAGTTTACATTGTACATATGTACTGGCAGATGAATGCTATCATTTGTATTTTATTGCTTAATTTCTGCACATATACATCTTGACTAACCTCATATTATCAATACAATTATAATTATTTGTATTATTACAACAATTTTTACCATCTGTGCCAAGTCTGTGAGGTAAGTGTCATTGAATTTACTAGTACCATCAAGTCCACCAAACAAGACTGCATGTGTAGGACTAATGCAGGTGACTGTAAAACCACATCTAGGAGAAGGTCTACTTCCAGTGACCAAGGGAGAAGACCATGTACCTAAATAAAAATTATCAATGCAATATTTATTTGGTAAGTTATTTTAAAATATCTATTTTATGAAGACTTCAAATGTCATTTACATAACTTAGAGCTTTTTATTAGTAATTTTTGAACTAAGAAATTTGGTTAATGTACGAATTTATTAGTAGTGATAGAATGGAATGACATTTGTTTAAACATGTTTTCTTGTATTTAGTATTGCTTCTAGGATGACTCATTTACTGTTTATTCAAACAATGGGCACCACTATGTAGTACTGGTTTTGTGTAAATAGTAATAATGAAGTAATTTTATGTGACTGTGTCTATCAATAGTAATAGAGCAAATTTGTTAAAATAGTGGACATACATTTAGTAGTTGCGTAAGTGCTGAGGTGTTTGAGAATACATTTTGTCAAAAAGCAAATAATTAAAAATTTTGTATTAGTTTGAAGCAAATTTTTTTATAAAACGCACAGCTAAATACTTAATTTATGTTTGTGATTTATTATAAACATTATCAGATAAAGTCTTTGATTAATAATTTTTGGCTATAAAGTGTTTATATAAAATGAGTCATTCATTGTTTGTACTTGTACTAACATAATGTAAGTCATTCTTATTACTCCAATAACATCAACCAAAAAATTGGATCATTGGTAAATCACTACTAACTATAAATATGATACTTTTGAATGTGATTTGACTGAATGATAGCTCTATATGGGCATGACTTTATTCAGCAATATCACTTCATGAATTAGTTAATTCCACATGATTTATGAATTACCTATAAGCTGACAAATGAGAATATGTGTATATCCATTATCAGTGGCGTAAGATGTTATGATTTGTGAGCGGCAAGCTCCATGGGATAATGTATTTCGTGGATTAATGTTGTTCAAGTGAGAAATCACAATAAAATCATAACCTGAGATAGAAATTATTACAGTTTCTATTTATGTTGGAATAAATGATTGAAAAGTCATTAAAGTTCATTGCTAAAGACAGATGTTAGCACTGTAACTTTGAATTTATCCCGTCTGATTATATCTTCATAATTATTCCTGATAAATATTTACAATGTAAAAGGGTAATTGGCGAGCGAGCATAGCGAGCGAGACACTTACAGGGGTAAAAATGAAAAAATCGGGGATGTTTATTTATTTATTTGTATATATGTTTGGACGTACGTATGTCATTTTGTACTTTGACCCTCGCGTTTTTGTGTTAGTTATGTGGTCGACCCCGTCCCAAATTGCACTAAACAGAATCCTCTGGTTTATCGATCAGTACCCGTATCACCCTAGAAATTGAATTGTTTACCGTTTTGAATTCTTTTGCGGGTGCAGTTCAAATTTGAAAACTTAAGGGACTTCCATTTCTATTCGAGTTAGTGGTGGTGGTAAGTCAATGCGCTCTTTGTCATGGTTATAAGCCGTGCGCAACAGTGTTTACTTGAAAATACATTGTCCACTAGATGCTAAGGTAAGACTGTGTAGGTGCATGTCCAGTTGTGTCAAAACATTGTGTGTTACAACCACTACTTAGCTAAAGAATATCACAAAGAAAACGTTTAAATAATGTGTATTGTTTTGTTGTTGTTTTTTTCCTTCAATTCAAGCAGTTGCAGAGAGTTGTTACTATGGCACTTTACCGTGTATACGAAATTAAAAAACTGGACCTTATTTTCAGTAGCTTCAGTGTTAGAAGTCAAAATCATTCATATAAAAATAGTATAGTCTTTAGGCTCACTCGCCATTTGTGCTCAAGCACATCACTAGTAGTTCCTCAATGTCTGCAACCATCAAATTTTATTCATATCTACACGACGAAATTATGTATAGCAGCACAAATATATAAAACCATTGTTTTATAATTATTGCCTGATTATTTCAATAATAGTTTACATGAACACTACAAATAACTCTAGAGATATTGTATCTATCTGTAATACTTTATTAATATAGACTGTATTTTAATAATAATGTATAAATTAAATTATGACAAAATCAATTGAAATACAATTTGTAACTTGCCTTGTGAAATATGGTACTTATGAATCTCATTTGTCCAGCCACGACAATCTTGATGACGTTTTCTCTTAGTAAATTGTGATCCAGACTGCAGTTCACCTGATGGTATACCAAAGCCTCCAATCACGATTAATGAATCATTAAAATATATAATTCGACACTCAGATTTCCTCATGGGTCCACTATCATGTTGTGGTGAGAGTTGCTTCCATGTCATAGATTTAGTGTCTAGCTGATGCAGTGAAGCATGGTATGATGTATCATCATGACCACCAAACAAGTAGAGAATATGACCTGAATAAGATGTTGCACAGCCATATATTCCAGGAGGTGGAGTACCAGATGTTGGAAGTTCTTTCCAGGATTCTGTAGAGCACTCATAGATTTGAATTACGGTTCTCAGTTGTCTTTTATTCTCATCAAAGTTATCAACATGGCCTCCATAAACATACAATTGTTCAGAACTTGCCGAGGCAGCAGCATATGCTCGAGGTGAAGGTTCATAGTTACTGAGAGGCTGATCTAAGATAAAATCATATTAAAAATTGCTTAAATAAAATTTAATTTTACAGATACACAAATTAATATAACTTCAATGCACAATTAATGTCAAGGTGAATTATAGGTATCAGCGGATATGTTAATTTACAGAAAAATTGTTTTATTATTTGAAATGGTTTCTTATGTAATTATAATTTGTTTAGAATGTTTCGTATTTACTTTTCAAAGTCATCACTTGTCCTATACTTGGATATTGCCAATAAAAGTTTTAGTTAGTATTTAGCTGTTGTTGGTAGTTAGCTGCTTTATAAATTAAATGACAGTATATACCATAATGAAAAATATTGTTTAACTGCCAATCATTCAGTCATCTTAGGCAGCTGCTAACATTAAAGTCCAAAAGCAGCTGACAACACTATATAATACTCTTATGTGGATTACACTTGTACTCCTTAAACTATTAAATACACATCAGGTTAATCATGTTGCAGATAGGCTGCTGGAAAAAAAAATTAAGGGAATATGTTTTGCATATTAATAAGTAAAATAATAGTTAATGATTAATATCTTATTGTTTAACCAAATTTAGTCAGAAATATAACTGATTTAAAGTGGTCAATTTTGCTACTAAAGTTGTGCTCCTACATGTTCCAATGTCTGTAGGTTACTAATCTGCACCAATGCTGTACATGTCGAGTATGAATATTTTCATTATTCTATATAAATCTCTCATGAACATTTACACTTCATAATTTCTTTCTCAGCCGTCTTTTACTCATTAGATGTATTCTTCCTGGGTTTGATATTTTTTTAATTCTGTATTGCTTAGAAAGCCTGTGAAAGTAAGACAATACATATAATAAGTAAAATAAGGCAGAGAAAGAAATTATAAAGTGATAAATTAGTGGAGAAAAAAGTCAACAAATAAAAAGTATCTTTAAAAAAGAGAGTTTTAGCTCGTCTGTTGAGAGTGAGACTGTAGCATAGCAGTATCCCTTAACAGTATAAATACAGAATTAGAATGTTTGTTTGTTATCTGGTTGTCGTAGCTCAGTGGCAGAGCGCTTGTGTCAAGCAAGCGGTCCTTGGTTCCATTCCTAGTGGCGACCAAAATATATTTTTATTCTATATTGTTTAAAAAGCCTGTGAAAGTGAGAGAATACATCTAATTTGCATTTCAATTGAAATATAATAAAGAAAAACAGAAATTTATCTTCACCTAATATATTGATTGCCTTACAAGTGGCTGTAGTTATGGTTGACTACATTTTAACATCACACTGGATAGAGGTTAATTTACCTTTATTATAGGGGCCAGGATTGGCTTCTACATCTCCACATAGTAATAATAGTTTCTGTTTTAGTGAAGTAGTTCTGGAATGAATTTCTTTTAAGATATTTACTGAACCATTCCAAATGGACCAGATCAATGGTAGAGATAACAATTCTACTTTATTATTTGTCTTTTGTGGCTTTATTACATTACAGAGTTTGAAATATTGAGTTTTAGTTTTCCTTCTGAAAATCCAGATCATTGTGATGGCTATTAACAGATATTGAGTATTAGAGAAACATTGAGGTTGATTGATATATGAACAACGAGTCTCCCAGAGCGTTGATCTGTATAGTCTTCTGTTGCTACTTTCCCAGTGTGGAGCTGGATAACGATGGCGACCCATGCTATATCTGTAAATTTGATAACATGTATATTATAAAAAAATTATAACTACATCCTATCATGTATTTTTTGTATTGTTTATATCAGACCATTTTAACATATAGTTGTAAATCGGTAAATGTCTTATTTGTAAATTATTTATCTTAATCAACATGTGTAACATATTGAAGTGTATCTTTAACTATACTAAACAAATCAGTTCAAACATTTACTATTCCTTTTATTTATTCAATGTTAATTCTAGACTGAACTTCACAACCCTGTATTAGTGAAAAAATAATAAAAACAATTGAATGTAATGAACCGGCAACAATAGGCATTGGTTGCTGATGGCTGATTCATAATTGTGAGGCAACTTTACTTCCAATTAAATTTATATGTATTTCATGAAAAAATGTTGTGAGAAACGAACACTGTATTTTGAACCAAGTTTTAGAAAACTGGAAGCATTCGTGAGCTTTACACTATTAAAATTGAAGCGTTATAACATTTTTGAAGTGTAAATCAAGAGTGTAAAATCTTGCAGTGTTATAGTAATACTGAGGTCAGTGATATAGTAACACTGAGGCCAGTGTTAATTCTAAGTGTAAACACTGCAGCGTTCCAGTAACACTGAAATAAGTGTAATTGTGAAAATTGATGTAAATGACTACGTTTTTTGTTTCTTCAGCATTTATTTACCTGATAACATTCAAGCCATTATCATTAACTGGTTGTACTTTATTAAAATCAAGTTAAATTGTACAATGAGCCAAATATTTTATACTTTATTTTTATTTAGTTTTAGCTAATATACTGATACAGGTTCATAGAAGTTTACAAAGAAGCAGTATAAGGGAACTTAGCTGCAATAGCTAGCTATCTAAATTCTACAATTGACAGTAACTTTGTTGGCTACTTATATAGCTATAAGCTGGGGCAGGAAATAGAAGAAATCTAGCAATTGCTCCACGCAATGCCTAATTTAATGCATTGTTTAAATCCCCGCAGAAGACCGTCTTGCTGTACAAACTTTGGCTAAAATGTTCTGAGAGTTTGTTTACTATTAAGTGAGTGCTTACACAAGTACCCACTTTTTACCCGAGAGCGTTTATTAGAATATTCCAGCCCCCCCCCCCCCCCTGCAGAAGAGTTTTATGGTGTTTTCAAGTACTGATCGTGCCTTGGATCTTTCTGAGAAACGGTAAGTTAAAATATGTGTTTATTATTGGAAACAATAGAGTGTTTTGGCTAATGTAAGTGACACATTTGAATAGAGTTAGCCGTTAAGTTGAGTTTGAGCACGGAAGAGGTAATTTCTTCTTTATGATTAATGAATTTAGCAGGTAGTTCAGTACTTTTTCCGACTATATCTGAGAGTTATCTCAAAAATAATTCACTGCATTCTTTTTATTTATTTTTTTCATATGTAATTTTAGGCTACAAAAAAGTGCTGCTGTGAAAATCTAGAGATGCTTTTGGAGACTAACAAAGTAAGAATATACAGGTTAACACAAAATTATTACAGTTGTTAGTTCAGCAGTTGTTTATAAACCATTCCTTTACTCTCAGTTCGCTCTTTTTTTTTTTCCCCAATATTTCCCCCAAATTAAATATGCCACAAGCTTAGTTCCTGTTACATTTTTGCTATAAGGTGTAATGCATATGAGCATAATTCTATTCACATGACTTTTTCATAGTCATTAAGGGTGCCCGCACACCGCCTACGCAATTTTTTGTTGATGGTTGCTATGCACGTATACTTCAGGGGCTTCTCCACTACAACACAAGGACAAAGTACCTGCCGAAGGAGCCGCTCACTAATCTTAGAGCGAATCTGGAGGAAATATTGGGGCCTGGTTATAAAACTTTGGGGCACTTTTTTGGAGCGGTGCGGTAAGTTGGAGCTCCGCAATTTGGTGCACTACTAGCCGAGCCGATACTCTACTGCAAGACAGCGAGTTCTTATCCATTTCAATATTACTTTATGATATATTCGCAATTTTTTCTATTTATAAGATATTGAAAAATTCTCGCTGTAGTGCAGTTCATTTTTTTTTTGGTTTACCCATGTATAAAATTTTTGTGTCGTTCTCATTATTAGATTCCAAGAAAAACTGACCCAAAATTTGGAACTTTAATTCCAATCGCAATTATTCTTAAGAAATAGCCCCACCCCCATATCTCGTACTGCGGGTACGCGAGCAATTTTTTTTTCAATTAGTTTGTATTGTTTCTAAAATGAGCCCGCCTATATCAAGAGTAAACAAACATCAATACAACAATAACAAGAGAGAGTTTGAAGAGAGAGCAGTTTATTGGAGATAGCCAAGTTGAAGGTATTACATTTGCCAGCTTGGGAAGTCTTCGCTCCGCAGAAATCGAGCCTGGTGGATCCATCCACTTGAGTGTTAAGGTGCACATAGTCCGGAGAACGGCTACTGGTGGAGAGGCAGCCTGGTGCAACTTGCTGCGCGAGCTCAGACGACGTATGGAGAGTTGCTGTAAACGAATATGAGACAACAAGAAGTTAAACTAAAACACCACAACTTCGCAAAGTATACTTCTGCTACTACTGCGCGATTATTGTTTCTGCTCGCGTATTATCGAATGGTGGGGTATTGGCGGGGAATAAATTAATGTCCGGATCTACAGGCGGTGCGCGTTGCTATGTGCGGGCACCCTTAATGATAACTTTAAACACTTCAGTGTGTGTTCTCATGCTGTCCAGATTATTCAAAAGCATTATCATGCTATTAATGTATTTGTAGACAAATACATTTGTTTTGCTTCATTTTCTATTTCTATATATTTTTGTATGTTTAGAATAGCGTGTGTTTAGTTGTGTTATGTGTGTGTATATTTTGGATAGTGTTTTTAGCTGTTTTTGTGTGTGTGTTTAGAATAGAGTGTGCTTACTTGCATTTATGAATGTGTTTGTATATCAGGGGCGGATGTAGGATTCTCAAAAGGGGGGCTCTTTATATAATGCATGGTGGTGGTGGAGGGGAGGGGGGAGGGGGGGAGGAAGGATACAAAGCATGTGTAACTCCAATGTTATGTATTCCTATTCTATAATGAAAAATAAAATAACACATAAGTACAGATATGTGAAACACCAACTGAATTGTAGCTTTTGCTGGCTATAGCTATTTCTAGCAATTCCATATTACTATTTATCCCAAAGTCAACAGCCAACCATTCTGCTATGGTTTGATAGCTTAACTACTGTAGCTAGCTATATTTTTAAACATAGGAATTCACTGAAATGAAGCAAGCTTGTTACTATTCATTCTAGCATATATTAACTTTAAACTTATTAGGAGGCTTTGAAAAAGCATCAAAACTTCCCTGAATATTGAGTAGTCAGTAGCTACAAGGCTACTTCTATTCTCTCCTGTGTAGACATTCGAGATTAGTAATTCCTGACTCCGCACAGCAGGCGCATGCGCATCATTACGACGGGAATAAAAATATAAAAAATTGGAGGGCTGGTAATTTTGCTCGTCTTCATTCAATTTAGCTGCCGGAAATTCCTCGGCTGTTTCTGAAAAAGGGGGGCTCTAGCGACACCTGTCGAGCCCCCCCTAAATCCGCCCCTGTATATTGCTTATTGATTTATGTTATATTTTTATGTGTCAATGAAGGTATATTTATCTTGAACATGATGGATCATAAATGGAGTGTTTATCATGATATTTCTTCTACTCCAGTTGAAAGGACAGCTTTAAAACTGTTTAGCTACTTTATTCAAACTATTTTTATATTTTCATTGTCAATCATTTATTTATCTAAAAATTTTGAGGTTATGTGAATGAGGTGTGGTCAAAATTTATTAGCAGTGCCATTGATACTTAGTGTTGTAATAAGCTTGCAGAAGGTGTTAAATGCAACTCTGCTAAAGATGTTTTCCAAACACCTCTCAGGGTTTTATATTACAACCCTTTGTGCAGTGTTGAGGAAACATGGCTGGGGCATAAATTCCTCCCTCTCGTGGGACTTGCAGTGTTACTGAAACACTTCATTTTTAACAGTGTATGCAATCAAGAACTATTGGTGGATTAGTTAAGTAACGTCTTTGCAGATCATGCAAAGTAAACAGATACAAAGTTCAATTTCCAAGACAAATGATGGAAAAAGTACAATTCTGTTGCGGATCGTGGCTAAGTGATAAATGTGGGATGGTCCTGGAGGTTTCATGACAGTTGGCAAGTATGTAATTAATGACTCAAAGTCTCTATGAAACTTTCTAGTGAAAACTAATACTGAGAAAAAGCTCATGGTCTAGCTAGCGTATTATCACCCAAACCTTGTAACCTTAGTCTTGTGGGCCAGGTATTCCTCCCTCTTCCAGTCATGTACGGCAAGAAAATGGGTCTGGGGATACATACAGTACTCACCAGTTTCATTGGAATGCAACAAGTGAAATGAACTAGTAGTGTATTATAATCACGAACTAATGGATGTCTACATGAACTGTCAGCTAGGAAGGTCTTTGCTGAGGGAAATTTGCTTAAAACAATTGTGAAGAGCTTGTTTGAGCACTGTTATCAAGGGACTTTGAGCTGTGAGTGGAGAACTTAAAGCACTCTTCTGAGGGGAGCATGTGAGTTTGCTACTAGTGAATTCTGAGAGTACAAATAAAAGTATAAGATAGCCTTCTGCTGCTCTTTCATGTTTATACTCCATGATGCAGTTTGTAGGGCTTATTTCAGATTTCAGTCACCACCACTTCCAGTGGAGTAAAGTTTTAATGCTCAATCATTTTATATAGTCAGTTTGAGATTAATCATGTGACCGGTACAACCTACAGAAATTCCGGTAGCGCACCTCAAAATTTTATGGCTGTCCCCAGACCATTTCCAGGCAAGCAGTAAGATAAAATCATATGATTATATTAAAGGTATGGTTCACAATATTACATATTAAAAGACTGCATACATACACATCTCTTTTTTTTTCGCATCTAAACAACCCTCCATGCCCCTAATCAAGTGTGTCACTACTTAAGCTCACAAGCTATAAAAAAATTGGACTTACTATCTTCCCAATATGGAAGTTTAAAGCTATGCATACACCACTTCTAATGCAAGTTCTAACCCAACTATACTGGACAAAATCAATTGAGCTGGAGTCAGACAACATGTGAAGAAACTATAAAGAGAATGGAATCGGAGTACCATCCGGAATGTGGCTCAGCAGTAACTCAGCCCCACCCACAGTATCAAAACAAGCGTATAGCACGTGATAAAATTCAAATAAACCCTTTATCCACGCACGAAAGCAGTATAGTGTTTATCAGTCGAAGCAGTCATTCTAATGTTACAACGGTAGCGAATCTTGGAGATTGGGGCCTCTGAAGATTAGGTTGCGTGGGACTAGATTTGTTGTTTCAACTTCTGTTTTTAGTAATTTTTTGTGATCTAGTGGTGGTAGCGCCCCCTTATTGTCACACCATATCACCGGTGGAATTGTACCAGAATAAAAACTATCGGTGAGATGAGACAAATGTACCTTAGCTTTTTATTCAGCTGTTTGTCTTACCTAGAATATAAGCTTCCATTTCTGCTTCAACATCTGCTGGTATCTTCGCTACCTACAGTGCTCTAGTAGCTATCATGTTGAAAAACTAGTAGTATTCTCAACCAGCCATGAAATGACAGCCTTAGCGAGCAAGTCCAACTCTCTATTCTTGACAATATTACCTCACAGTAGCTATATAACTCCCGTACACCTTCCCTCACACTTTCATCGTCGAAAATGTCATCGCAGACGAAATCCACTGCCTCAGTTGCAGAAATATTTCTTGTCATTTTTTGAACTAATGTCAAGTTTATTTTTAGCCTGACTACCTTAGTTATGTAGTAGCTATTTCTATTCTTAATATACATGTAATAGAACAACACATTAGCCGTGCTCTGGATGCTGCAGTTAAGCTTTAGTGCTTATTGTTTAGGGGGAAAATATTTTTCCCCGCATTACGACATCCTTGAGCTCCTATAGGTGCTTGTGCAAGTGAATAGGTTAAATTAATATCTACAGAAGTTACCAATACTAAGAAAATTATGGCAAGTAGCTAGTATTTCCATATTTGTCGGCTAATATTAGAAAAATAACACTGGCCTATTATATTTTGTAGTTGAGAGTTTGTTCAAGATTTACTAGTAATTGAGATATTCAGAAAAGATTAAGTTTGATACTACAGAAGTTACCATAACTCAGGTAAGAGAGTAATTTTGTATTTGTTTCCTCAAATTAATGATCATATGCTACTATAGTGTTTTGTATGAACTAAACAAGAATAATAGTAACATAACTCTAGTTTATGTTACCTAATTTTGGAAGGCTCCTTTGATATTTGTGCTCAAGCACACCACTCGCTTATATACATATGTGTGGACGTATGTATGTCAATTTTTACTTTGACTCTTGCATTATTGTGTTTGCTTCATGGTCTAACCCTTCCAATATCTCCACTAAACAGAATCTTTCAGTTAAGCAATCCCGTATCATTCAAGGAAATGTAATTCTTGCCCCCTTGTATTAAGTTCTATCTAATGCCACAAAACACTTTTAGGTAAACCTTACTGTTGGACTCAAACATGTACAGTAATTCTTCAGAACTTTTTTTTTAAGTTGCGGCAAAAGGTTTCTTTGGTACTGTGACCCTATATCAGACATAATTTCAATAACTCAGCTGTTTACATAGTAGTTTTGCGTGCTTGTTGTCAAGAGCTACCATTAATTAAGATAGTCCTCTAACTATTACAGTTGACTTAGCTACATGCATTCCTCAAGAAGCTAGAAAATTCCTTTTGGCTGAAAATAGGGAAAGTGACAATAATATCTGACCTATACAATTCTTTAAAATAACACTAAACACTCACCCACACTTGATGTGATAAGACAATGAACAATGCCCGCCAAACTGTTTTGCAACTCGGAATAATTCTTGATAGGTATACTTGCTGTTGGATTTTTCTACACACCACAATAATGAATAAAATTTAATTATAGTTATGCTTAGAGTTAGTTGTTTGCATAAATACTTACAGCATTTTTATAATTTAAACATGGCACGGAATGATAAAGTAGCTGGATCTTACTCTAGACTAAACTCCATGCTCACAAGCCTTCAAAAATGTTCTGATTATTTAATACTTGAAGTGCATTACTAGTAAATGTGACTAGATTAAAAGAATTAAGTATTTATAATCAATCTACTTTACTGATGCCATATCACCATCCAACAAACTTTCTGGAGAAAACTATTATCGTGTAAATAATTTGTAGTGTAGCTTGTGAATTATCATAGTTATCTCAGTCTCACTAACACTTTTGGGGAGGAGAAAAGGGTCAGGCAACACCCTCTGTATTTCCCAAACCTATTGAAATGAAATCAATAGAATGTTCCATGACCCATGATTGTATTTAATCCTGAACTACTGTAAGTCTGCATGGATTTTCCGTTTCCTTTTGCTAGAATGTCAATTTACTTTGACTTACTTGTTTAAATCGATTAGGAGAGCTTACTTAAGTTTTTTTTGTGAGAAATTTGAGCTGTGAATATCTTTTAACTCTTGTAAAATTCGCTAAGTAGCCGTGTTTAGAAAGAATTCTTTTTGAAGATGTGCTACAATCTACATAAAGTTGTGGGTATGGTCTCAAATAAAGGCCACATAATGGATGAGTTGGGTGCAGCTACTCCTAAGAGTTTGTACTATTAGCATTACTCCAATACTTTTGTATTATAATGGGATGTTTTAGACCGACCAGTAGGTCTTTTTTGCCTTCCCCTACTCACCCAACTTATCCTCCCATCACCCTGAAGATGATTTCCCTACACATTTAAAATTATAATGTTCAATATATTCCAAGAAATCGACCAACTATTTTCTCATTTGCATAAAGGTTTTAGTTGTAGCGACTCAGCAGTTATTTTTCTTCAATAATATTTTTTTAAATAAAGAATTATGTATAATATAATGATATTCAGTCAGCATGTCTGAGACTAGAAAAAAATTGCCATTTTGAACAATTCTTAAAACACATGCTGATCCTATCACTTTGTTATTCCTCCTTCTCAACTGGCGAGATTAGGCTAATATATTTTATGTTGTAATTACTGGTTTATTCCAATATGAGCCACACACTTGAAGTAATAATGCAATGAGAACAATGTCAGCTCAACTATTGCAACTCAGAATATTTCTTGATAGGTACACTTACTGTTGGCTTTATCAAAGACACAATTTTGATTAGTCATGCCATGTGTATATGAGTACTTATTTTGTGTATTGTCTAGATATTTTACTACTATTGTAAGAACCAGAAAATCACAGTAATTAAAAAAGGAAAAAAACAATATAACTTGACTAGCTACTTGGAAACTGTTACTTAACTGCACCAGCTACTGCAAGGTTAACTACAGCATGTCGTTTAATATTATCACCTTCATTATAAAATATCCCTGACCTGGCCAAAAATTGTATTTCTGGAATGATAGATGTAATATTCACTATTCCTGAGCAAGCTGAAGAGCAATATACCTACATTTAGGGGAATTGTATTCATTATCTACTCTTTTCATGTGTTAAAAATCCTCCTTCACTTGCATATGGCTTCTTGACAATTTTTATAGCACTTCCACAACCAAAACTTCTGAATTTCCACATTCAAAAACTACAATACTGGAATATAACTACACTCTTAACTACTTGTACTTGCTAAGCCACTAATAATCTCCTGATTACATACTTATTAGTTTTTCCTATACAGAACTCCCCAGGTTATACCCAGGCTATAAAGGTTCTAGTATTAATGTGCCAACAATACCAGCAGTTCATATCAGAAATCATGAAAATTAAACAATGACACAAGTCTCCTTTACTAAATTTGCATACAACAACTAGCCATTGGTGATCCTATTCAAGCTGGTCTTCTTTAGCTCCAGAGCGATGGAATAAATACAATTGGGCCAACTATCTTCCGGATTTTATAGTTTAAACTATTATAGATTAGTTGCTTCAAGTAAAATCTTATGTGTACCTTTATAAATTAGTGCCATAACCTCATTCAGTTGACTCACAAACTCACCTCAGACAGAGTCCGACAATTCGGGAAGAAAACCACAAAGCTAGGAAAGAAAGCGCAGCGAACCCAGCCCCACCCCTTTTTGGTAAGACTAAATAAACATGTAGCACGTGATGCTCGTCGTCCATCCGTTCAAACACCTCAATAGCCATATTACGAGCATTAATTTGCTCGCCTAATCTGCCATGAATCGTTACTAGACACTCTCTGTGCTTATTCTTACTGAGGTGAAGTGCGGGTCGCACGATATTTGACCTAGCTATCCCTTTACGGATTTTACAGGCAGAATTTTTAGCAAAATAAGTAGCCAAGCAATGAGTATAGTGTTGAGGTAACTGTTGCTAAGATTTGGTTTAGAGATCATTATAGATAAAGTAGTAGAATTAGTAGACAGCGTTGAATTAATCAACGGCTACTGTAGTGGACTGATGGGTGAAAATTCATATATAATTTTTTTGACTTCCTAGTTAGCTAGCTATCCAAAGAAGGCAATTCTTTCAACACAACAGTTCATTTTCATTCATTCATTCAAAACACAAGGTACAACAAAAATATCTTGATGTATTATAGTCTAAATAATCATTACACAATGCACGAGGATAAGTGAATTGTATGAAATCAGTGCATAAATTATTGTGCTTTACAAAACAAAAGGTGAGATCAAGCCTTTCATTATTATAGAAAGATGGGCTAAGTCCCTCACTTTTAGACCAACAAGTTCTTCCAGATTTAAAAAAAGGTGATTTATGCTACAACTCAAGGTTTCTGAACTGCTATCGCTGCTGGAATTACTTTTTTACTGCTGTGGCTGCCTGGATCACTCTTTGTACTGTCAGAAATCATAGTTCAAGTCTAAAAAGCCTTGTCAGGAAACCACCTTACGCGTCACTATGATGCCCCGCCCACAACAGGAAGTAAATTTTAAGGAAGCAAATTAGCTGCAAAGAATGGTGCCATTGTGAAGCAACCACTCACTTTTGAGTTATATGGTTTTTGGCCATGTTTAAACATGATATGAGAGTACTTTTCATGATAGTTACAGAAATATAATTTTCCACAACAGTTGCTTAACTCAATTACCAAGACAGTTTACGGATTTTGTTGTGGTTGTAAATAGACTCTTTTCACCTTGTGTACTCTTTAATGGCGGTTCATTTATTTTGGTTTACTTCAGGGTGCTCTATACTGTATTGCGTCATAGAGGTAGTGAATCTTCTCATGGTCTGCCAAACTGTAGTTCTGGTATATACTGTCAGAATAGACGAACCTAAATAATAGTTGGGGAGTTTACTAGTGTTTTTAGAGTAGCTTCATTAATACCCTTTGCATTCCTCGACTGTAGCAGAAAGCAGCAGTGTTAGGTAAGGGTTGGTTTCTTGGGTAACATACAGTTACCAATGGTTCCACCACACTGAGGAAAACTATTGAAAGTACTACTTTTGTCCCAGGGCTGCTTTTCAAAGATGAAAATGAAGTATTATGTGTGTCAAAGGAGGACGGCAATGAATAATAAGTGAGGGTACTTTTTTAAGCAATGATGAAACACAAGATCCTCTAAATCTGAGCCTAACACAATATTAAATAACTTCTACATTCATTCAATAACTTCTACATACTATCCCTTTCATCTCCTGAGTACTGAATTAAAAACTCAATACCTAACAAGTATTCTTGAGCAGCATTTTGAGAAATCCATGTATCATCATCTACTGCGCTGCTGTACGACTTGGAACTTCTATTGAGTTTTTATCAGATATGATTTCACTGATACTTTTCATTATGTGCTGAACTTTAGAATTGATCACACTGATGTATATTGATATTAGTTGGCATTTATCTATCTGTTCTCCTACAAAATACATCATTAATTTATAACAATATACACTATGTTTTTCTAATCTCACAAGCTTTCAGAATAGGAATAAATGTTTTTTGCAACTCAGCAGCAGAGTTGTTATCTAATTGTACTCATACTATCCACACATTTCAATGTATTACATATTCACGTCCCCCTTTGTTTCACACCAGGATTGTAAAAGAATATGGCCCCAGGAGATCTCTAGTTGAGTATCTAAATCTGGAATCTAGGCTAAGAAGTAGATACAGATTATTTTATAGTTTCGCAAACTACTATGGCAGCAAATTTTTAAGATTATATTTTGTAGTAATAGCTACTACTTTACACATGAACGATATCCAAAGAATACATTGATTCAGTCATTAAATACATTATATACTCTGTTTTACTATAATATATTGAGTGTATTTGGGCATTATAGTCTATTAATTATATACCTCTCAAATGTAGTCTGTAAAGATCAATGATATTTTCCTGCAGCATTTATTAATATCTTAGCTTCACAGAGTGTTTCAATTGCCTAAATGATGTTCCTTGCACATACTCAACATTAGTTGAGTAAAGCATTGTTTTTAATTTATTTTTTCTTAAAGACAATAAGGCCAAGCATAAAGGTTTGGTAGAGTGGCTAGAGCGCATGTCTGAAACGCTATCTATTGCGATAAAACGGGACGCTACGCTATTGCAATTTAGTTTGTGAATTATCGGTAGTGTTGATAACTATTAAAAAGTGTTTGAGGAACTTTGATTGGTTACATTTCAGTAATTAATTTAGCTTTAAAAATTACTGTGTAACATATTCAGGGATCTCTGCTCATGAATGAACAGACGAGTGGAAGTGGATATGACAGAAGACATTGTAGTGCTACAGCAAAAGGAGGTAATCTATAACAAATAATACTAAATACCTCTCATACCCTACATAGTCTTCATTAGCCAACATTTAGAACAATGATAGGCTATAACCTTGCTATGGCTCATTGGTGATAGGTATTGGCCTAAACATAAATTAATGTTTGTATTGATTCTTTGAGGCCAAAGTGCAACATGCTGTAGAACTAGTCATGGAATGGAATAAGAAAATGTACGATGAATTATGGACTTCAGGTATGTAGAACTTGGATTTCAAAAGGAGCCCAGGTCAGAGCAGGTATTTCAAATATGAGTGTGTTATACATAATGTTGTTTTGGTTGAACATTTACATTTTAGTTATAGTTTTATGTCAAAATATTTCAATCTTAATTTTTAGTTTTTGTTTTTCACTAACAAAGACTACAATTTTAGTTTTAGTTTTGGTTTTTCCAATGTACTAATTTCAATTCTAGTTTTAGTGTTAGTTTTTCAAATTAATAACTTCCATTTTAGTTTTAGCTAGTTTGTTTTGTTTTTTTTTGCGAAGGGAGGGGTCTGGGCAACCGCAGACTGCTGTCCAACAGTTTGCCTTAGCCAAACAATTTACTCAGGTGCTATTAAGAAAGGATTCGGTAAAGGGTTTTGCTTCCTGGTACTACCACTGGTCATTGATCTTATTTCAGCGATGTCACTGAAAAGTATTAGCTATATTTATAGTTTTGATTAATAAATAATTTTAGTTTTAGTTATTACTCATCAGCTCTATGACTTTTAGTTTTAGTTTTAGTTATTGTCATCCTATGTGAAATTTAGTTCTGGTTAGTTAAAAAATGTTTTAGGTGTAACTAAAATTAATTTAAGTTATAGTTTTAGTTAATCAAAACAACACTAGTTATACAGCTATGAGAGTAGCAGACCTGCTTTGAGTGTATTAATAAGTATTATTTATTCTGATGGAAGCTTCTAGCTGATCATGGATGATGGCAAAAGAACAATTGTGAGAAATCCAAGTGACTTTGCAGGATGAACATAATATTGTAACAATGGATATAAGCAATAAAAACCTCAAAATAGGCATAGAAACATTTGGTAATGAACTTGATAATAATAACAACAATGCTCTGGAAAAAGTAGCATGTGGCCATCATGACATGTAAAATAGCTATTAGCTACAGTATGGTAGCAATAAATCAGAGGTTCATATGACAACATTTTATGTTGTAGTGGATGATGGGCAAAGACTGTTTGTCTACACTGGACAAGACATGTATACACAGCAAAAATATCCCATTAGCAAAAATTAAAGTCCAAAATAAATTTCAGACAGAGAATAGACATTAGCTTATAATATTTATGTTACAGAAACTTACATTCTTTTTGACGAGTAATGACTGGAACTGTAGTGTACTTAAAAATAATGTGAAACATTAATACTTACACATAGTGCTCTGTAGTTGCAATGTGCCTGGACGAATATGTATTCCTTCTTGTTGTCCATTGGTTAATGCATAAGATAAATCTCTCATACAATAAATAAGAGATGAAAAGAACCAATTTTCAAGAATTAGACACAGTGATCCCGTAGATGTCATAATATATAGTTCATAATAATATGAAATGTGTTGAATAGAGTATTGCAGAATTCATTGAAGGAACATGTTCTTTTTTATTGAACTGTAATGAAAACACAGTGTTCCTGAATTTCTTCAAACTTTTTATTTTTACTTGGTGGTGATTGATTATAATCGTGTGCTTTGTCTCTGTTACTTCAATAATTATTTGTTTTGATATATTACGACTCGAATATGGATGAACTCTTTCTGTAGTAGTTAATAACAGATTATTGAAACTTCAAAATAAATAATTATGTAGTCATGAAAAGTATAGCTACAGATAAGATTACTGTATCTCTCTCATGTCAATTTCTTCCATCAGTATCTTCAATAGTTCATACGTAAGAAACTTAAGGTACAAATAAACAAATTGGTTTGTCTTACTTCTGATTATATACTACTATATGTAGCTAAGTTAGACTGCTCCCTTATAACCTTATAAGTTATAACTCAAATTCATAAGCTAATCCTTTCAACACTAGTTTTTTATTTGTTCATTCAAAATTCATAATACAACAAATATTATCATGATAATGATGAAGTGATATTATCAATAAAATATAGAATAATCATTACACAATGCATGAGGATAAGTGAGTTGTATGAAATCAGTGCATGAATTAATATATATTCTAATGCTTTACTAATCCCACAGGTGAGATAAAGCCCCTCACTATTACACAAAGGGGTGCTAAGCTCCCACTTTTAGACCGGCTCAGTATTAGTTGACTTTAAATAGATAAAGTGAAAATTGACCTATTATAAAAATAATATTGGTTTAAACACGTTATCACCATCATGTTCTGGTGTGAATTCTCAATTAATGTACATATAGCACAATTGTATTTGATAGTTGAAAAGTGGATGAATCGTTAGCTAGACAAACACCACATGCTACTTGCTGCAGTGTGCAAGTTGTTTGTTCAACTTCACTGGAAAAATCTTATATAATTGCCCACAAATAAGTCTGGCTCAATAGAGTTTAAAATAACTGCTTGGTATTTAAATAACTTCTATCAGATATTATTTCAGAGTCTATTTTACTAGCTACTACTTTTCATTTTGTGCTGAACTTTAGCTTTGATCTCACTGACAGGTTGATTAGGTTTAGCTCTTATAGCATGTGGTTATATGCATGAATATTAGCTGTACTTGTCAATTAATAATGTATCAAATAAAATTAAGAATGATAAATACTTTACTATTTGGATTATTTTTTTCTATGAGTATTATGTACACCCATACTCATCATTAATATTGTAACAATGAACAAAAAAAGAGTATTAAATGTGTTGATGTTTATGCATCTATTCTCCTACAAATTACATCATGTATTTTAAAATTTACATACACAACAATGTTTTTTAATAACACATGCTTTCAGAATCAGAATACATGGTTTTTGACGTGCAATGACAGATTCATCTGATTTACTCTATGCTTCAGAATACACTTAATGTTGTGCAAAAGAAGCTGTCTGCATTTGCTGCTTCTGTTCATGGTAATATTAATTCCTGTCCAGTATCTTCTTAATGAAACCCACAATAATCACATGTGCCATCTCAGACCCATATATAATCCAGTGACTCAAGGTTGCTGGAATTTCTATTAATACCTATTGCATCACCAGCAACTTTTATATGAGTATTGTTCTGATCGTGATCCTGATAGCATAGAAAACACATGCCAAGATTTTTTTCACTGTAAAGTTTCTCTTCATCAACTCAGCATAATAAGCAGGGTGACACTTCTGTAGTGAAGTCATGTCACATCAGTGGACTTGTATCCGTCGTTAGTAATGAGAGAGTGTAGTCCTAAACAAAGAGAGTTAACATTAGTGAGCTACCAGGATTTAGAAGTGGTGAGCGATGTCGTAGAACGCTCCTCCTCCCGTATTCGCATTCTCCTACATTTATTATTACGCGCATACTCATCCAATTCCATTTATAATTCACTTCCGTGCCACGTACCCAGTTTTATACGTCACCCCTTTTCTTTGCGCATGGGCAGTGAGTTTGCTATATATTGGCTTGCTGTCCACGTGCACAAACAGTTGTAGTCGTGTCTTGCTGTGCTAATAAAACTTATTCCAATCGCCGAATTAACCTTGGGTATTGGAGGGCCTTAAACTGCCTTAAGTAGCTAGCCTGATCGACTGCTCCTCTGGTGGCAGCGTGCTCCCGAGAACGTTTCCCCACAGTTGGTAGCAGCGGTACGCCAGTTCTTCTTAGAGCTGGTTTGGAGACGTCCTCACTCCGTCGAGATTAGCGTTCTTTCCAGGTTCCAGCCAGCGTTTGGCGGTGTCCTGCATTCTTTCCTCTTCGTTGACAGAAGCCAGAGATTGGTGCTGTCTTGTTTCATCCCGTTCTATTCCAATTGAGTCAAGCCCATTTCAAGTTTCACTTGTATATATTTTCTTCATCAGGCAATCCCTGAGTTCTTCCGGTGTTGAGGGTTTCCGCCGATTTCCAATTGTCCGTTCCTCTGAGCTGTTCCTCAGCTTCTACTTCAGTTTCCGTGTGTGGCGAGCCCTACCGAACTTCGTCCTTTCTTCACTCGCCCAGCTTCTACTTCAGTTCCCGTGTGGCGAGCCCTACCGAACTTCGCCCTTTCTTCACTCGCCCAGCTTCTACTTCAGTTTCCGTGTGGCGAGCCCTACCGAACTTCGTCCTTTTCTTCATTCGCCTTTCGATTCATTTTACGAACGCAAGTTATTTGTTTGACTTATTGCACTGTTATTGTTGCATTCTGTTGTGCTCGAACACTTAAATCTCTTGTTTTAATTTACTCAGTGTGTCATTTATTAGTCATGCATACCAGACGTCATAGGGCCAAGGTTTTTGCCAAGGCCAATCTATCACCTGCTCACTCTGACTCTTCTTCAGTTCCTACCTCTGATTATATTTCACTGCCCTCTATTAATTCTTATTCTGTGTCCGGTGATTCACCTCCCTTAAATGATTCTCTCACTTCTGCCGAGACGGTCACTAACAATGATACCGTTATCCCCAAAGAACCTGCTTCAGCTTCAGCCCAACCTAGTCCTTCATTGACTAATGATCCTATTTCTTTTCTTAAGTCCATTTCTGATCAAGCAAAAGTCGCTGATGTTGATCCTACTATGCTGATGTTTGCCCAATTAATTACTCAGAACAGGCAGATAACTCCTCCCATTCAAGTTCAGACTCCCAATTTGGTTGATCCCAAAAGTTTGTCCTCTGCCATTGGCAAGATGGTTGAAGGAGAAGACATTTTCGTCTTTCTCCATCGTTTTGAATTCGAGCTGACTACTCGAGCTATTGCACCCCATCGATGGCTGACTTGCTTACCCTCCGTTTTGATAGGCCAATTTAAGGAAGCTTATTATAATAATGCTTCAGTCTGTACTTCTTACGAGGATATGAAGATTGTTTTGTTGAATGTGGGTGGGTATTCCATCTCGGAGTGTCTGAATTCCTTCCCACTCAAATTTAGGATGAGCGGAAATAGATCTCTCCTCCAATGGTATAATGGGTGGAAATACAAGTTTCAAGTTATTCTAGATAGTCTCCCCTTTCTGGTTAACTGCTCAGATAAGCTAATCGATGAGATGTCAAGTGTTTTCGCTACTATTGGTGTTCTAGCTGGTTTCACTTCTGACCAGCGTAATTCTATTCTTTCTAAGCAGTGTGAAACTAACCATTCTTTCATCCAAGAGTGTAATACATGGTACACCACCGTCTCTTCCTCCATTCCTAAATCTCACTCTGGGCCTCATCCTCATTCCAATTTGCATTCTGATCACAATTTCCGTCCTCATCGTAACCCCTTTCATTCTAAATCCCAATCCCATTCTTCTCCAAGTTCCAATTATCGACCTTCACATTTTCATAGTGACCAATCTGTTAATTCTTCTAACCCTCCTCAATCTCCTAGGCGTGACCTGCAATCTGTGACATGTTATAAGTGTGGTAACCTAGGACATTATGCCAACTGTTGTCCCACTAGGCGTCATCATTCTGGTAACCATTCTCATCCTCCTCCCACCAACCCTCCTACTCAGTCAATCCCCTCTAACCAAGTCACCCCTCCTCCTCAACCAGTTGCTCAAGCCCCTCCTATTGCTCCTCCTCGTACTCGTCCTGAACCTGTTCCCAGGAACAGCAGACCCGTTAGAATGGTAGACTTTGATAATTCTTCCGATGGTTTGAGTCAGTCACTTGTTAATGATTTTCCGTCTAACCCAATTAATTCGTTTGATGAAGAGGATTTAGTCACCTGTGGCTGTATTAATGGTATTGAGACACCAATTGTCATTGACTCCGGGGCCAGGATTTCCCTGATTTCTGATGACTTTATTGATATTGATTACGAGCCGGTCAAATTTGTTAATATCACCGGAATATCTCAAGTCCCCAAGTCAGTGCCTGTTTTTGAAATTCCCGTTGAACTCCCTACACTTACAGGAGTTTGTTTACTCGCTGTGGATTCTAGGCTACCACCTAGGACCGCCTTATTTGGAACAGACTTTGGCAAGTCTAACTTGTTAGATTTAATTGCCCATGTTAGGTCGGATCCTGTACCTGTACTCACGGTGACCCGTGCCATGCAGGCTGAGAATGAGCTTGCAGAGCAGATCGCTGGTGCTTTACATGCTTCTGAGGGTGCTAGCCCTCTGCCTCTGGATTAGATAGCCGAGTTTGATGATGAGACAGACTTGATTGAAACCGAGCCTGTATCCGAAGTGGTCACTGTTGATGCTGAGAATAACTCTGTTGATTTTGTTACTAATGTTATAGTCGAGTCAGTCAATAATTCCGTTGAAAGTCCTGCTGAACCTCAGGCTGTTCCTAGTAACTCTTTGGTTCCCATTCCTATTCCCACACTCAAGTTTGATGGGATTACAAGAGACAAGTTTAGTCAGTTGCAACGTGAAGATGAGTCACTTGCTCCACTTTGGAAATTCGCTAGAAAGCACGAAAAGTCTTTTTTTATTGTTAATGGCCTCTTAATGTGCTTAACAACCACCCAAAACCAGTTTTCACATGCCTTACTTGTGCCCACGTCTTTGAGGAAGGATGTTCTCATGGCAGCCCATGATGGCCTAGGACATGGTGGTATTGGTGCTACCCGTTCACTGATTAATAGGCACTTCACCTGGCCGAATATGGCTAGTGATATTAAATCTTACGTCCAGGCATGTTCAAAGTGCTTAAAGTTCAATAAATCTGGTCCTGGTAGAATTCCAATGGTTGAAGCAGAAATTGTGTCCCAGCGAGGTGAGAAGCTAGCTGTGGACATTGTAGGTCCCTTGCCTAAGGCAAAAGGCAACCTCCGCTTCGTATTTACCTGTATGGACCTTGCTTCAGGTTTTCCCTTTGCAGTGGCTATGAAAACCTACACAGCAGAAGAAACTGCCAAAGCTCTCCTTTCAGTAATTTCGGTGTTGGGGGTGCCATTACAGGTCCTGTCAGACCAGGGTTCTAACTTTCTGTCGGCTACCCTTTCCCATTTGCGCAGAAAGTTTGGTGTCGAAGGTGTTAAGACGTCACCTTACCACCCCCAGAGCAATGGCAAGCTCGAACGCTTTCATGCATCTTTGAAAGCTATGCTGTCTAAATGTATAGATGCTAGACAAGACTGGCCCTTAGCTCTAGATTTGGTACTTTATTTCTTTAGGAGCATTCCTCACTCTCGTCATGGTTTAACTCCCCATGAACTTCTCTTTCTGAAACCTACCCCCTTTATCCTTTCCACACTCAAATCTCTGTGGCTGTCTCCTACCTCCAACTCTGTGAATGTTCCTTCCTTTATTGCTGACTTAGACAACATTTTATCGTGTCAGACACACTATGTTAAGCAGGCCATGTCAGCCAAACATTGCAAAGACAGAATTTCAAAGGAAGATGCCCTTGTCCGTGATTTTAATGTTGGGGATGTTATATATAAGAGGTCTCCTGGGATCAACAAATGTTTAGATGCTTCCTGGGAGGGACCCTTTATCATTGTAAAATTACTTCCGCCAGTTAACTGTGCCATTGTCCCACAAGGTAGTAAGAAGGCCAAGTCTAAGGTTATTCACCTGTCTCAGGTCAAGAAATCCTTGCCCATTAACCGAGCTCTCATCATTCCCGATGAAGACGTCACAGATGACTTTTGGTTACAAGACAATTTACCCAAACCCATTGACCTGTCACCTGACCAATGTCAGCAACTCCAATCTGTTCTCGACTCATTCCCTTCAGTGTTCACCGACACACCAGGTATCACTTCCATGATTAGTCACTCCATCTCAGTCACTTCGACATTGCCTATCTGGTCACCATCTTATTCAATCCCAATTGCGCACCAGGAAGCCTTTAGACTTGAGATCGAAAATCTCTTGTCCCTTAATATCATTGAGCCTTCCTCTTCAAAGTGGTCCAGCCCTCCTATGCCTGTCCGTAAAAAGGATGGAGGCATACGTATTGTCATTGACTACAGGAAGCTGAACAGCATTACCATTAGGGACCCGTTTACTATGCCCTCTATTGAAGACATCATTGCTCAACTTGGGTCTGCAAAGTTTTTGTCCAAGATGGACCTCCTAAAAGGGTTCCATCAGGTTCCGTTGACAGAGGATTCTAAGGAATTAACTGCGTTTTCCTGCCTTCAGGGAAAGTTTCAATATCGCGTGATGCCATTTGGGCTCACGAACGCACCCAGTACTTTTCAGCAATTAATGCAGAGTGGCTTACGTGGTCTGGAGTCCTTTTCTCTCCCTTATATAGATGACATTATCATTTATTCCACTTCCTTCAGTGATCATTTGTCCCACATCACTGCCGTACTCTCCCGACTAAGTACTGCTGGTCTTACAGTCAAACAGAGCAAATGTTCTTGGTGCTTCGAGTCTTTTGACTTCCTTGGCTTCCATGTAGGTAGAGGAAAGCTCCACATTCCGTCCATTCGTGTTTCCCACTTTGCGAACTATGTTCTTCCCACGACCAAGTCTTCGCTCCGTTCATTTCTGGGTTTTGTTATGTTTTATTCTCGCTTCATTCCTCGTTTATCATCTTTCACAACCATCTTAAATTCTCATCTGACCAAGAACAGTCCCGACCATATACAACATGATGACGACTTTATTACAGCGTTTAAGTCTATTATCAGTTCTGTTTCACATCATGTTTCACTTGTAATTCCCAATGTTACCGATTCATTGTGTGTTTTTACTGATGCCTCTTATAAGGGCATTGGTGGAGTGTTATGTGTCTTTAGGAACGAGTCGTGGATTCCATGTAGTTTCTACTCCCGCCAATTGTTATCCCGGGAAAAGAATTATCCTATCCTGGATTTGGAAGCAGCAGCCTTGCTTGCTGTCGTCAGACACTTCCATTTTTATCTTTCAGGACGATATTTCAAAGCTTTCGTCGACCATTCTCCACTCATCAACATCTTAGATGGCCAACCTCCGTCCGCCAGATTATCACGATGGAAAAGAGTTCTAGCAGACTATGATTTCGATATCTATTACGTGAAAGGTCGAGACAACGTCATGGCCGATGCTATGTCCAGACAAGATTGGATGCAAACACCTGCTCTTCAGCCTACCCCCGTCATTTCGTAACTTACTGCAGTTCTTTTACATTAACACTTAATCTAATTGCCCACTTTGCTTACCTGTACTTTGTACATTCTGCCTACTCACTTTACACTTGTTCACTCTTTATCCTTGTTTCATCCCTATCATTTCACCCTTTTCATTACGTATTTTCATCCTTAAAAGGGGGGGAGATGTCGTAGAACGCTCCTCCTCCCGTATTCGCATTCTCCTACATTTATTATTACGCGCATACTCATCCAATTCCATTTATAATTCACTTCCGTGCCACGTACCCAGTTTTATACGTCACCCCTTTTCTTTGCGCATGGGCAGTGAGTTTGCTATATATTGGCTTGCTGTCCACGTGCACAAACAGTTGTAGTCGTGTCTTGCTGTGCTAATAAAACTTATTCCAATCGCCGAATTAACCTTGGGTATTGGAGGGCCTTAAACTGCCTTAAGTAGCTAGCCTGATCGACTGCTCCTCTGGTGGCAGCGTGCTCCCGAGAACGTTTCCCCACAAGCTAGCAGGTTTTAGCAGTGGTGAGCTAGCAGGATCTAGAAGTGGTGAGCCAGCAGGATCTAGCAGTGGTGAGCTAGCAGGATCTAACATTAGTGAGATAGCAGGATCTAACAGTGGTGACCTAGCAGGATCTAGCAGTGGTGAGCTAGCAGGATCTAGCAGAGGTGAGCTTGCAGGATCTAGCAGTGGTGAGCTAGCAAAAATTTCAACAATGATAATTATTCAATGAGCTCAATTCTAGATTATTTATAATTCTAAGTAATAAATTGATAAAATATTCTACAAAAATAATTAAAAATGATCTAGACAATATATCATATGTTATTGTATTTGGTGGCATCGTAGACTGAAAATATTAAAAACAATATTATTATGGCTATAAAAAGTATTATGTTGACTATAAAATGTGTTTATAAAAAAGTCAAGTGCAGTACTTAGTTTGTAATGCAGATGCAATGTTAGGATAACCCACAATTCGACTCTCTAAAGCCTCAGCTAGAGTACTCCAGCTTCTATTTTTTCCATATGTTAACCACTCATTCAACATGTCCTGGCAACTTGGCTCAGCTTTATAGTGACGATGAGTTTCAATAGAGTTGAGTGTAGTTAATGTCAGACCCAGTTTGAGGCCGATGTTCTTCCATTGCACTCTGGCTTCGTACAGCTCTTCATAGACTTTGCCAAGGTCTTCTGCAACCAATGCTGAAAATACAACAAGAACAGGCATACCCTCCAACTTTTCCAAAGGAGCTTCAGGGACCATAGCCACACCCGCCACTAATTAACTAAATAAGTAAGATTAAGGCTAATAAATAGGTGTAGCATTTAAATTATATTGGATTTTTGAAAGTTTTAAAAAAAATTGTGGAAAAGAATAATGAATTTTTTAATTATCAAGTGCTTACTCAATGAGGACAGAGATATTGCATGGAACTTTATTCTAGTTCATCTATGTTTTACGATAGTTGTATACAACTACCTCAAACCTTGGAAGAGATTTACATTTGATGTATCAAAATATATATCCAACATTATTCCCTACACTAAATGACTGTTCATTGTAATAGTAAATTGCTGTTGCTTTTGTTTATGTATTTATTTTAGTCATTATTATACAAAGTTTGTTGTGCTAGCTAGAAAGTAGTAAATAACCACTACTTTATTACTGCTTTTACCTTTAGAGCTTCTACCTATACCAGGGAATTGTTGAAGCCAGCTAAAATCAAAATGGCATTGCCTTCTGGCTCTTTTAAGCTTAGGAGGACCGCAATCGCTCATGTCAACCTCTACAATAACCGTGAATCTACTCCTGCATTTGTGACACTGACGATCTTTCCCCATTTCGCGTAGAGACACCCTTTACCTTTTGCCGGTTAAAGTAATTTTCCGGGACAAATAGTAGTCTCTTCCGGGACCGGGGACAAAGTTAATAAATCCGGGACGGTCCCGGACATTTCGGGACGGTTGGAGCCTATGAACAGGTCAAAACAGAGTATTGGGTGTTTTGTGTAGGAATGCAATAATTAAGTATGTACTTCAATTTACTTTCCACTGAGCACTTGCTAGTTAAGTTAAAGGAAAGAAACATTCTAAATGAGTGGTGCTTTACTAAAATTACCAACCTTAAAGTATGCCTGTTATCATACTTAAAAAATGCTCTCATTATTAAAACATTCAGAAAATGACTCTAATGTAGTAGATCAGTTAAAAATACACATTTCTTTCTTAAAATTATATTACTTCACAAATAATTATAAACAATTGAGTGGAAGTAATTGTAAAATAGCTTACATTCTGACCCCTTGGTTTGACTCTTACAGGAAACTGTATTGTCTATCTAAAAATAGATAATCATAAAAGCGTATTTGAAAAAAAAATATATATATATATACATATATATGATCATATTCTTACCATTTGGAACCAAATTATTTGTTTGGCATTTTTTAGCGACACAATTTTTGTATTTCTTCGATTCTCCAAGCACATCATTTTTGTAGATTTCTCATTTTCTAGTGTGCATAGATGAAATGAACTCTCATTGGGCAAGTCATGTACACACTCAAAACCATACTGAACTCTGGCATTGGTATATTTGAGGTTTTTATTAACTTCCATAAGCATATCATATATAGTACTTCTAATGTGAGTACATTGATCAGAAGTGGGCGTGGTTGGATCACACGCCCTAAATAGAACAACCTTAATAAAGTAAACACAGTTTATGATAGTTACTGTGTCATAATCATCCTTCACAAGAAATTCAATCTTGTTTCGACAAGGATCATCTTCTTTCAGTGTCCATTTAGGATTCTGCTTGCAAATAATTGCTATTATGAGAGATGAAAATACTCCGAGGGGTAAATAGCCACTCTTATATCTGTACATAATCGGTGCTACCTCCACTGAAGATGAAATGGTTGACAGTTCGTCTTTTGTAGTACTTCTCAGTATGCTAGGCATGAAGTAAGTGACCTCAGTTCTATCTTCTGTCACAGGAAGTGGAGCTATAATATTGTGATGTTTAAATAGTATAATAAGCTTTTTTATGGGTATTAAATCTCCTGTATTGTGATGAGAAGCTTTTTCCAAATCTAGTTGTGTAAACTGAGCTTTTGACTTAAACTTTTCAGCAGCTGCTTTCCCTACATTGCTAAATATAAATGTTTGCTTTACTAGCTGAGTTGCAGCCTCAAACAATAGCTATAGCACATACACATTACAAACTTAATAAGACATTTAAGCACAATAACTGACTAACCTTAGTATCACAAATAATGATGTCTTCGAATCCTTGTACTTCAGAATAATATAACAGTGAACCTACTCGATAGTGGAGAAACCACAAAACTTTAGGCAAATCTTCATGGCTAATTCCAAGATCTTTAGCAATGTCTCTACACTCATCTAGGGTCATAATTTGTTTGTCTTTGGATCGCATTATGATGTTAAACATTAACCAAGTACAAGGAATATGTACTTTACCAAGGTTCTTCTTTATACAATTTTCGAAAGTTTGTCTGGCTTTATCAATCTCTTCTTTAGTACCGCTCATATTGTTCATTGGTAATGTAATTTGCTCTTCAGTTGCATACTCAATGATTCCTTTGTCATAAAAGTCAGTACATTCCATTGTTATTTTTAACACTTCATCTCTTTCTTTAAATTTTTCTGTAGATATCAAATCTCTAAATGTACCCACAAACATAGCCTTGGAAGAACAAGGTATACAGTTTTCTGCCTCATTTAGTTCTGTTATTGTTGAAGAATGATCTTGTTCAGCAGGAACATCTAAACAAGCTATGCTAGCTAGTGTTTGGAATGTTATTTCCTCTAAAGTTACAATAGAGTCTTCCTTGTCTGTACAGACTCCTTCTTCATCAGTAGCATATATTTTGTAAACTTGATCAAATGAATCAGTAAGTCGACTAAATATGAGATTTAGTGAAGGTCCCATGAGAAATCGAGACATAAGATCTAAAAACTCCGTCTGTCCTCCATGGTCTGTAGTAATCAAATATATGACATCTTCAAGTAAACATTGTACTCTCTCATAATCTTTATTAGCCATTGCTTCTTCATATGTGGGATATATTTGCGCAATTTTAATAGGTAGGAAATTGCTTTTACTAGCTTCATGTGTTTGAATGAGTGCAGGTAGACTGTCTGACTCATTTGTGGATGATTTTTCTTTCACAGTGATTTTAGGTGAAGAATTTGATTTCCCGTCTTCTGAAAATTGTGTGCTTGTATCTAATTCTTTAGCAGTAAATTGGGAATTTTGCACTCGTGGAGTGACTGACACATCTGTGAACATAATATATAGTTATAATTATAATTGAATGCTTCGCACAAGCTACTACATAGTAAATGAAAAACAATGGTAATATTATTTCTATAGTTGCATATAAGAGGCAACATTAATGTGTTGATATTGAAATTACATTTCTGACCTTACCATTAATAGATTGGTAAATGATGCCATTGAGAAAAGTAGTTTCCCCCACTAAATTCTTCTCACTCCATTGTCCTTGGTTCACAAATCCAACAGATTTTTTAATGCTCTGAACGAAGAGTTGTTTTCTGTCTGCTACTCCAGTACTTGGTAATTCATGGTCCATATTAGCTTCAAGAAAGTTAATAAACTCTCCAAGTAGTCGACGTAGAGTGGAACTTTTTCCTGAACGAGGTAAGCCAACAAAATTTAAGCGTCCTACAAACATATCTACACAAACTTGATTCTTTATGGCTTCCTCACAGGCATTTTTTATTTCTTTTTCTGTAACTACAAACATCACAAATTATAGTATTAATAACATCCTACACATTATGTATTCATTAGTTCCCATTGTTGTAATATTGCAACTATGTGTACTAACTTAGTAAGTGCTACTTTTATTTTTTGCATTTGCAAATATAATGTGCATACTATCTGCCCAAGAGTATAGCTACTTTTTAGTTTTAGTTTAAATGAACAGCAAATTTTGTTGTTGATAATAGAATAATGAAGTTAGTTACAGCAATAATAAGGCTGTTAGCTACAGCTTCAATGAATCATAATTGTTCTTGAGTTTTTCCCTGTTCTTGTTTTGATATATTTAGGGATCATATTGTTCTCCATTAACTTTTTCTCACTTTCACAGTGAATATTTTAAAAGCCAATGATTTAATGTCTCTGGATCTAATTGATCTACACTTTTGCTAGTGTGTAGGTTGTGGCTTTCATCCAAGCATAATGACCTATTTAGTATTCTTAGGAATGTTCTTTAGAGACAGCACCCCTTACTTCTTCTTCAGAGCTAACATAATCAGTTTTGGGGGACCAGCGGCATGGAATTATTTTACCACCTTCAAAATGACTTAAACTAGAGTCATGTGCTTCATTTACTTGGGAAGGATGATCAGAGTCTGAGCGAAATCCACAAAATTCTCACTGACAAGAGTTGCTTGACTCTGCAATCTCTGTGAAAATGCTGGTAATCAAAGTTGCGTAAACGCGATCTAAAATAGTTAGAGCATGTGTGTAGCTACTGGTAAATTTTGTGCATGCAATCCCAAGGACCACAGGCTCATGGGTTGAGTACTCTAGATATACCAGTAGCTATACAATTATGCTCTAACTTTTACATAGTATGTTAAAATAAATCTAATATCCTCAATACAGTGCAAAGATTAAGGCTCATAATTTCTTTTTATTGTCACATGTTTATTATTCTGTTGTTTGTGCATATTAATTGCACTGTATAACACATTATAATAAAAGTTTGCATGCAATAATTACTTAAGACTTTGAAGTTTTGGTGTGTTTTTTTTGGAAAAAACAACAACTATAGAGTTAGAAAAGATGAATAATCAACTAGATATGCATCTGATTCAATTATAACAAAGAAAATTTTGGTGATAAATCTCAAATAACCTCAACTTTTTACTACAATACTATAATTAAATGCTACATTCATAAGAAATTCAAGTTAAAAATGTTACAGTATTTTGGCAAAGGCAAATATCATAGTAATTAAAGTCAATGAAAGATGATTATTATGAAGCACTTTTTAGCTTATTCTAGCAGAATTACTTTAATATGGTGCAGTAACATTTTTACTGTAGTTTAAGTGCAGAAGAAGCAAACATCAAATAAGCCATTGATTAATAAATGGCATCACTGCATCACCCTAGACCCAATTAATTTGTATTTTTAGACACTATACGAATAAATTTGACAGTTTCTTAAAAGTTTAATTCATATATTCACATAATATCGTTAGCTATCAATGGTGACTCGCTTGCTTCACCAGTTTACCAATGACATTACTCAGAATCAAAAACATTTCACTATGTTTCAAAGATCAAGCTTAGGTATATTATATAGTTATAAATGTATTATTCTAGTTTCACCTTTATAATGCCTAATACATTAAATCATGTAAACATCTTGTAATTATAATATTACCTTTTAGTAGTTTCTTTGCTATTAGTCTATCTTTATTTTTCAACTCTGAAGAATGTATAATTTCAGATACTTTCCATTTAGTGGAGGAGGCTACTTTTTCTATATATAAAATGTAATTATGCCTTAGTTGAATTTCATTCTATAAATTTAATAAAGAATGTTAGGCATAAACATGAACTAATTATTTATTAGTTATAGCTATCACTTCTCTATAGTACTATATATTCTAATTCCACATTCCAAAGTAATACAAGACTCAAATTAACTATGTAGAACATTCAAATGATTCATCTAATTACATGTTAGAATGAAAAGTAATAAAATTAGTCACAGTTTAAGCTTCCAGCTGCAGTAAAAATAATGTATTCGGCTAGAAATTATTCAACTGTGTGGAATAATTAATAAAGAACACAAGTAAATTATGTGAATTATTTTCTCATGAATTGAATTGATTTAGTGAATATACGCACATGCCATCAGACTATAGTATGGAAATACTAATTAAATAATCATGTATTTGTAGCTGACATTTTGTTTGATGATTGACAGTACCTTGCTTGATTTCCATAAAATGTATAAATAACATGTTGTTTTTTTACAAAGTTTTGTGAGTGGGAGACATAAACAGTTGTGGTCTTAAATTGTAAAGATATTAATAGAATTGTCTTTTCTTGAGAAACTGTTACAGTCAAGTATGCTTGAACAAATATTACTACCCAATTATTTAACATCAGCTATTTTTTATAATTTGGTAACATGAACTCATCAAAAATATGTAAAATGTAATGAAATATGAGAATGAAATTGTATATTCTTTATGTAATGACCAAAATAGTTTTATTAGTGTAAACAATGGTCTGCTAAAAAAAATACAGGATAAATTAAAATGAGACAATATTCATAAAACAGAACTTCAGATATATCAACATACCTCAGCTATACAGTAAATTATTTTATAAAAATCAGTAAACTCACCAATTCTTAATAATATTGTAGTGTCTGAGAGGAAACGATTGCGCTGATCAACTCCTCCAAATAGCACTACTTCAGTGAGTTCAGAAGAAATAATGAAAGCAGCTGCACAGTGACCATATCTAGGCCGTGGCAATTCGGCTATCTGAAGTGGCAAATATTGAACAAATAAAATGAATAGTAAATGTATGAACTTATTTGCTAAGTATAGTCAAAATTGCACTTCAATATTTTACACATGCTGATTAAGATTAATCATTTACTAATGAGACATTACAGATTTACAACCATGTTAAATTAGATAATGGTCTGAAATAAACAACACATCAAATTTTCCTAACATGGTAGGAGTAGATGTAGTTATAATTTCTTACAATTAAAATAGCTTTAGAGCATTAATTCAATTATTGTATCACAAGTGAATTGCAGTCTAATATTACATATCAATCTAATCAATCTTCAATGAAGCTGAAGATGATTTCTATAAAATATTATCTTATATTTTCAAGGTGCCAGTGTTCACTGTGAGAACACTATTCAATGACTGAGTTCAATCCCACATGTGAGCTACTTGTGTGACTCACTCTTCACTTATATATTCATGCATAATAATTGTTTACGATTAAAATAATAATTTATTTGCTGTCACCGGCAGTTAATTATTGTCCGTTTTTGCTGAGTTGTTAGAGAGAAACATGTGAATAAAAGAAGACTAAG
>WLWD01000045.1_pt1 | contig 47717 bp, 54 predicted proteins | sample 6712731 | NCBI WGS metagenome assembly WLWD01 (sample SAMN12718690, study PRJNA576275) | sponge metagenome | isolation source: marine sponge | host: Mycale hentscheli | place: New Zealand: South Island, Marlborough, Capsize Point | collected 2014-11-01 | reverse complement strand
AACTCCCTGAATCATAAGCGTTGGGGTGGGTTTGATTTGGGTCATTGAATGGGGTAGCAAAGAGAAAAGGATAGGATGGCATTGGATACATTGTAAGCTTGAAGCAATATATCTCAATGCCATGGGCGAACGCTTTTGGATTTTTTAGGCTTTTTAATTTTCCATTGAAAATAGACCATTGAAGATAGAGATGTCGAATATTGAATCTTTGCCCTGCAATAGCTACATGACAGATTGTACCCAGGCATAAGTAAGATAGGAGCGAGCAGTGTTGCAATGGGGGGTATATCAGGCATGGCAACGCCAAAGAAGTACGCCGAATAAATGCAGCAAAAGCATTAAGGAATTGAAATTTTTAGGGTGTCGTTTCTTTGGGTCAATTCCAGATGTTTCAGAAAACCCATACCAAGCAGAATGTTGTCCCCCTTCATGAAAGGATTGATGCCCCCCTTAACATTATGCATAACGATATTACCGATGGAGATGCTGTCCAGCAGTGTGGTATAGGTGGTAATAATTCCATTAGCGGTTTGCGCATTGATGGGTCGTCCTTCTTTTAGCCCCAGCCTTTGCGCCACTGCTTGAGGAACGCTAACATGGGTAGCTCCGGTATCCAATAGGAAAGTCACTGACTGATCATTTATTTTTCCATTCGCCACATAATGCCCGGAGCGGTTTCTGATTAAGATCACTTCTTTTTGCCCGGTCTCTGTCACGTAACTAATCACTTTCTGATTGGGGTTGTAGATATTACCGAGCAGATAATTAAAGAACACTGCGAGAGCACTTAACAAAACCAGCCATACCACAACGGCTCCGATGCTATTCGAAGTTGAAGAGTTCTTTTTCTGGCCCATATAATTGCCTATTGATGATTTTCTTCGTTATTCTCAACGATGTATGCTTCATAAGTGAATGAGGTACAAGTCGTCTGAATATGGCTCTCCGAATTTTTCAGATCCATGAAACGATAGTACCCATAACTATTCTTTTTTACCAAAGAACCAGCTCTATAAAGTAAATGAAAAAGATTGGAATGATCGGTGGTCTGGCTTGGCCTTCTACCATTGAATATTACAAGATGATTTGCACGAAGGTGAGTGACTTTCATCAAAAAAGAGGCGACACTCCGCCCTATGCAGTACCGGAGATGGTCATCGAGTCGGCGAATATTGCAGAAACCAGAGCCCTTCGTGGGAAAACCAGCGATGAAACGTCTTGGGCGAAATTCGATGAAAAGTTTCGCTCTACCCTATTAAAGTTAAAAGCAGCCGGTGCTGACTTCGGATTTATCGCCAGCAACACCCCCCACATGAGAATCCAGTCCATTACCAAAGATCTCGATTTTAAAGTCATCAGTATTCTCGATGCCATGGCCCAGACCGCTCGAAATGAACAAGCCCAAAAAGTTCTTGTACTGGGCACCGCCGTTACCATGCGAGCCCCGGTATATCAAAAGATACTAAATCAGTTCCATATAGAAACCGTCCCCCAGCTACCCAGCGAGATCATTGACGAAATCCAACACCTGATCGACACCGACTTCTACACCGGGAATCCCATAGATGCCAGAGCCAGACTGCTAGCCATCTGTCACGAATACGCAGAAAAAGAAACCACTGCCATTAGCCTGGCCCGCACAGAACTCCCCCTGGCCTTCCCGGATCAGGCTGAATCTGAAACCTTCGAATTTGATGGATTCCAATTTATCAATACCACTGTGGCCCATGTAAATGCGGTGGTGGAAGAAGTGTTGGGATAGATGAAGAGGGACTTTCAGAAATTTGGGTTGGCTAAACGGAACATTCACGAAGATCTGGATTCAACGCTTATCATGAGAGTAAGAAAAGTGAAAAGCATCTAATACCATCCGAAAGTATGATGATATCTAGCACGGTGTTTGTGACTAGGCTCTTTGTTGGTACCAAGGTAGAGTCGAGATTATAGATACCTTCCAGTGTTTACAAAAAACCATACTCTCAAATCACAATAGTTACGACTCTGACTCCTGATCTCGCTACTTATACGGTTGGACAGATCAACCTTTAGTTTTGTACCAGGATCCTTTTTTGCAAACCCAGTCCCCTATGACTGTACCTTCTCTATATACTTGGCTATTAAGAACGCAAGCAGCATACGATTCTGATATGAATACAAAAAGAATAACAGTCAGAAAAAACTTTAATGGTAACTTTGATTTCATGTGTGTTCTCTCATTATTTATTCGAATCAGGATCGTTCGTCACTTCTCTGTCTTCGGAGTTAGAAGCTGGTAGGTGGAAACCGCTTAGAGAGGAGGATTCACTCAAGGAAGGGAAATCACTTACGGAAGGGAAATCACTTACGGAAGGGAAATCACCCAAGGAAAAAAAACCATCCAACTTCTTACCGGTTTTTCCTTTCTTGCCAACGTTAACCCAAGTTCCGTTCGTACACATTTTATTTCCAATAGTCTGATTCTCATTATAACAATCGCCTCGAAGTGCGCACTTTGGGGAGTTGCAGGCATTAGCTACGCTGGAAGCAATACCGCAAAACACAATAACTAGCAAAAGGACGAATCTATTCATATCGTCCTTCCTCCAGGCTTACAGTTCAAGTTGGCTTCTCTTAGAGTATCCCAGCTGTGCTTCCAATTGCTCTGTGCTTTGCTTTTCAAATCCTTGTACTCGTTTATCCTTTCCATTTGTGTTTTATTCGGGGAATCACTGGATGATATTTTTAGGGCCCAAAACTCGTTGTTTCTGATTCGATCATACTCGTGTTTTAGTAAGTCTGAAAGTCTCATATCTACATCTTCATCAAGTATCGAGCCATATAGCGTCCTGGCATTACGAAGCACCCCTGCTATTATATTAACCCTATCAATATCTGATACATCGTCATGAACGGAAAGGTTTCTCAGGTCAGAAAACAAAATATCTGTGCCCGCAATGGCGGTAAAGCTGGAAATCATCGAGCCTGACAGGTCTGACCAATATATCGATCCTGGCCAATCTTCCTTTGATTCCAGATTTGCGGAAATTAAATCTGAGTTACTCATATCTGAAAAACGAATGGTTGGAGCTAATAGCTTGCTAGCTCTTAACCTTGCACCGCTAATATTTGCGCACAAAATCATAGGGTGGCTAAATTCAACCTCACTAATGTCTACTTTTTCGGGTAAGAGTTTCAGCTCTATGAACTTTTTTGATTCAAAGCCACGCTGGACTGAAAATATGCCTCCTAATTTATTGGACCCGAGAAATTTCAGGATTTGGCTCACCAGAGCGGGGAACTCAGGGCTCAGGCTGTCGATCAGCAATTGGGTTCTTGTTACTAGAAACCGATGGAAGCTTTCCTCATAACTGACGTATTTGGGGCATTGTTTGTTGCAAGCCGAATCATTTATGTTTATCGACTGTAATTTTGTCAACCCATCGCCTACGTTGATCATAAATTGACTGGCTATTAGTAGCGAGGTCGTGCGACGCTGTTCTTTTAGCTGTTTTTCCAGGTTTTGAGCAGATCGATCTAGCGAGTGAACGGTAACTATCAGAACACCGACTGTTGCTATAGCAGAAACCGCTGCTGTGTAGTTCGCCAGTCTTTGGTGATGATCTTTCAGGTATTCTTTGAAGCGCGTTAAAAGTCCTTTAGTGGGGTTGCTCATGTTCATTTTCTGATTTACGAATTTCGTCTGGAAATATCGCACCACTGTCCGCTAAAACTTCATATGATACCACTGAAGTATTCCTGATCCGCAATGATATGGGTGTTTATTGCTCCGTTCTTTTGGTTTAAAGCCCGTCGTATGCCGATTCAGCCTGAAAATGGAGACATTTGGTCAAAAACCCGGGAATAGGACACCTGTTCGAATATAGTCGTCTTTATGGGAATGGGTACTCTGGGAGGTTTCTTCTTTAGCTAACGGGTCCATTTCTCAGGATATCAGAAAATCTGGATGTTCAGATCAGAGGGTGGAGGGCTACTTAAACGAGTCGTAAGTTATCACTACTCAGCGTTATGAGTGTTCCAAAATCGCATTGATTATTATGATTAGAATACTGCGTTCTAGAAATCTAACTTTTTGGTTGTTGCCACAATAAACCATTAAAGAATAAATAGTATCCACAAGGCACGAAAAACAGGGTCAGTGTTGATGCAATTAGCAGGCCACCAATCATCAATGCCGCCATGGGTTCGAATAAAACACCTCCTGCAATCGCCATGGGCAGTAAGCCGAATACGGTGGTTAATGAGGTCAGCATGATGGGGATCAGGCGCTTCCTGGAGGCGGTGATAATTGCTTCATTCAAAGGCAGTGTTTTACGTTCAATGTCGATTTGATCAATGAGTACGATGGCGCTATTAATGATGATCCCTGCCAGCGAAATTAATCCGAGTATGGCGAAAAATGATAGTGGTTGGCCTGTGGTTAACAAGGCGACAGGCGCACCGATCATCACTAAAGGAATCGTCATAAAGATCAGTCCTACTCTTCTTGCTGAATTAAATTGGAACATCAATGCAAGTAACATAACCATCAGTGCCGCTGGCATACCTGCTCCTAGTTTTGCATTGACGTCGGCACTATCCTGGGTTTCTCCGGCGATATTTATTTCATAGCCTGGGGCTAATTCCAGTGTATCCAGCTCATCTTGAATGGCGTCCAGTAATTCAGCTGCGCTCAGGACACTGCTTTTAGCGGATACGGTAATTTGTCGCTGGTGGTTTTCTCGCCTGAGTTGGGAATATTCCAGTCGGGGTGAGAATGTGGCGACCCGGTTCAATGCGATGAGTTGGTTGTTCGCTGAAATCGACATATTGGCGAGATCTTCGATGCTGTCACGAAACTCTTCCCTGGCCCGAACGATGATGGGAATGGAGTCTTCTCCTTCCCGGTAGTGGGAAATTTGCGAACCAGAAAAAAACGATTCCATGATTTCAGATACTGCTTTAGACGTCACTCCCAGTTCGCGGGCTTTATCCTGGGCGATATTGACCTGGATTTTTAAAGATTTGTTGCCCCAATCATTTTCGTTTTGAACAATTCCTGGTGCTGATGCGAATTGGGTTTCAATCTTATTCGCGAGTTCCATAAGCACATCGGCGTCAGGACCAATGACCTCAATCTTTACGATGCCGGATTCGGACCCACCCATGGCCAACCGTTTTACCTTGAATCGAGCGGCGGGGTGGTTTTCAATCAAATATCGCTGGGCTCGATTTGATGCGTCTAATGCACCTTCAAATGAATTCGTATTGATAATCATGAACGCACTGGCAGAGTTGGCCTGAGCAGGAGCCAATGATAGGTAAAACCGAGGCCCACCATCGCCAACATAGGTAGTGACGTCTGATATCTCAGGATTGATATCCTGGTTAGACAACCATTGTTGTACTGCGAGCGCCTCTTTCTCTGTGGCGGAGATAGCGGTTCCCTTGGGCATATCCTGATAAATCGAAAACTGATTACGTGCTCCCAAAGGGAACATTTCGCTTTTGACCTGGGAAAACAGCATTGAAGAAAGCACAACCAGGACATAGGCCAAGACCATAACCACGATTGAAAACCGTAGTAGCCGGCTAATAAGCCACTCATACGCTGCCTGTATCATAGATGACTTTTGGTGTTCAGGAGCGCTGGTTTGGGGTTTTGAAAGCCAAACCGTCAATGCCGGAAGAATGTATAGCGCGGTAAACCAGGACCCCAATAACATTACCCCAACCACAGCGCCAAGAGAAAACCCGTATTCACCCTCGGTGCCTTCCAGGATCAATAATGGCAGAAATGCGGAAACGGTAGTGATAGAAGTGACCCCAAGAGGAATGGAGAATTGACGTCCTGCTGCGCTTGCCGCCAGCTTAGGGTCTTCACCTTTTGCAATTCTTCTACGAATATCTTCGACGATAACCAGGCCGTTATCTACCAGCAGCCCTAAAGAAATGATCACTGCAGCGATGGAGACCTGTTGCAACTCTATTTCCAGGTATTGCATTCCAATCAACGCAAACATCACAGTGAATGGAACAATGCAGGCAATGATCAGAGCCGATCGGAATCCCAAAAATACCAGCATAACCAGTAGCACAACAATAATGGTTTGGGCTACATTGATCAGCGCATCGTTAATGGCTTTGGTCACCTTCTCTTCCTGATAGGTAGAAAAATGGTAAGCGATGCCTAGTGGTTGTGTCTGTTCATGCTTTTTTACGGCTTGTTTTAGTTTTATTCCTACTTTTTGAATGTCCTCGCCTTCAGTCATTTCGACTCCAACGATGATCGCGGGTTGACCGTCAAAGTAAACGGGTTTCACTTTTGGGTCAGCATATCCCCGACGTACTGACATGAGGTCTTTGAGACGGACAAATCCCTTTAATTCCCCTACCTTGGTCAACACGTTGCCGATGTCTTCGACACTTTGTAAATCACCATTGGCTTCCAGAATAATCGTTGTACCGTCAGCGTCGATTTCCCCTGCAGGTAAAATGACATTTTGGGCCTGTAGATCGTCGAGTACCTGATTGATTTGTACCCCTACTGCGGCCAGTTTTCTTGAATCGATTTCAAGCCATATCCTTTCTTCCTGTTCGCCATAGAGCACAACCTTTCCTATTCCCGGTAACGCATATAGGTGTTCCCGTAGAAGGTCCGCCGCATCGGCAACTTCGGCATAGGAAAAGCCCTCTCCGGTCACGGCGATGGAGGCGATAACAACATCACCGTAATCAGTATTTACCAAAGGACCTTCGGTTCCTTTTGGTAAATCATCCGCAATATCTGCCATCTTATTACGGATTTCCTGAAACACATCGGCTACTCTGGACTTGGCCACGCCGTTATCAACGTCAAGCTCAATAATCGTAGTGCCTGTGCTAATCAGTGTGCGGATATCATCGATTTCAGCAATTTCCCTGGCTTTACGCTCGATGGGAGTTGCGATCAAATCTTCCATTCGCTCTGGTGCCATGCCAGGAAATTGAGCGGTAACCACTGCGGTTCGTATGGTGATTGCGGGGTCTTCACGCTTGGATAGCCCTGAATAAGTTAGCAATCCTAACGTCAATAATCCAGCCATGACCAACAGAGTGAGACGGGAACGTTCGATGCCAAATCGGGTAAGGAAGTCCATTATGATCTCCTATTGAGCATCATCAAGTAACGTTACTTTTTGCCCATCCTGCAAGAAAGACACCCCGGCTGAAGCCACTCGCTCCCCCTCCTTAATCCCGGCAATGATAATCATCTGATTTTCCCGTATGCCAGCCACTGTGACTTCCCTTTCAACCACAGTGCCAGTATTCTCGTTGTATACGAAAACCGTGGTTTCCGTGGGATGATCCGGTCCAGCATTGGGATCAATTGTGCCTTTAAAGGGCAATACTGATAAGGGAAGTAAGAAGCCCACTCCGGTCTGAACGGGAAGCTCGATCGATACCTCAACTGCCATTCCCGCTTTTAAAAATGAGCGTGAATCAATCAGGCGAATAACGATGGGAAAAGATGAGACGGTATCCGCTCGGGAACCAATTTCGTTGACGATACCGCCCAGCAGCACATCAGGGTTATCTGCAAGCCGCACGGTAACCGTTTTTCCGATCGTGAGCTTCTGTAGGACATCGTACCCCACGGAAAAAGACACTTCGAATCCATCAGACTGATAAATTGTTGCAATGCCATCGCCGCTCCGTACATTGGAATAGGATTTCGCCTCGACAGAATTCACAATTCCATCAATGGGGGAAACGAGCTCAAGGTTATTCAGCTTTTCCAAATCGGCCTCAAGTTGCTTTTTCGCTTGAGTGAGTTGGGCATTGCTGGTTTCCAAAGCCGTTTTAGCGTCATCCACATTCGCCTTGGTTGTCGCCCCTTTCTTCAGTAAGTTTGACTGTCGGGTATATGACGTCCTGGCATTTTCGGATTTTGATTTTGCTTGAGTAACTTTGGCTTCTGCTGTTTCTACCTGAATTTGGGCAGACTGTGCATCCAGTTGTGCCAGTCGCTCTCCCTTGTGCACCACTTGCCCAACCTTTAGGTCAAGCACTCCTAATTTTCCCCCAATTTCGAAAGACAATGTTGTCAGTTCGGCGGGTTGAAGTACGCTAGGATAGCGTCGAATGGTGGCACGCTCCTGTTTCTCTATCACCATGGTCTTAAGCCCGCGAATGATTTGGGGTGTGTTCTCACCGTCTTCCTGTTGATCGCATCCTGATGTGATTAAATAACTGCATAGAACAAAGACATATACTGGCTTCACTGTTTGTCCCTCTGGGAAATCCAAGAAAAATAACTCCGTAAAGAATAGCGTGGGAATACATTAGGCACAACAAGCAATGAAAATGACTGCTGGGTTTTTGGTTAGGCCTTGATATGGCCTTGTATGATCTCGTATGACCTGTATGGAGACTCCCGGACATCCGTTAAATTTTTCGGCAGAGGTTGCAGGGCATCTATCAACCCGTAAATACACCGCTACATAACCCCAATACATCGACATATAGGCATTTTCATCATGGGGCTTTGAGGATGAACCTGAGCGCGTCGGGTTTTCTAATTCTGTCTGGAATTGAGGCGAATCTGGTGGCCATTGTTGCTTTGTAAGGTATAGGCTCTGGACGGGAAGCCAGGGGTGTCGGGTAGCTGAATAGTCCCGTGTCAGACAGTTACAGTTTTCTGGCACTTATCCGAAATTATCTGTATCTACGAATTCCATGCGTGAGAATAATCCAAACCCCTCCGATAATAATGAAGCGTGCAATCCGGTTCTAGACGAGGTACGGCTAGCACCCTATTTGGATATCGAACAGGACGGCTATCGTGGTTATGTTATGCCTGTAAATGGTGAAACCAATCAACTGGCTGTCCACATTCGGGAGTTGCACAAGAATCGCCTATCAAATGCGGGTTATCAGGGCTACGACAACCGAATAGATGACGAATATCATAAGGTGGGTCACTACTACTTCGTCATAAAAGGCGGTACTGTGGTTCTGACTTCACGCATGAATGACCGAAGCCAGTCCCGTCGATTTCCCTTTGAAATGGGTGTTATGGATGATGGATGCCAATATGTGTTTAACGAAGGTGTCCCAGCGGTAGACATTAATACATATAGTCTGGTGCCGAAACATCGAAAGAAAGGAATGCCTCTTTTGCTTGCATCCCTTGGTAAATACGCGCATCAAATGGGCGCAAAAAAAGCATTTTGTCTGGTAGATGAGGCGAATGCCGTTGTCCAAAGAATTTATCACGATGCCGGATTTGTATATTCCAGGTCCTATCCAAAACCAATTGCATTTTCCACGTTTACGATGAAGGAAAACAATAAACCCGTTCGATGGAAAATTATGGAATGGGGCTTTTCAACCATCCAATACTATCAGGCACTCCACGAAAAAATATCCCGTAAGGCATAAACCCACAAGTAGAGGAAGAGCATTATTAAGATAATATTGTTATTTCAAAAGATATTCATGGTGTTGGAGAACGTCTTTATTTTTATCCCCATTGTTTCTCATTGGGCTCATTGCGTCTCTTGGGGAATGCAGGTTCAATCCGGTACCAGTCATAACAATCTATTTTCTCAGGAATATTGGTGTGTCGTATTCTCTTCATTCACAACTCGGTCCAAAGTTTCTTTTTCTCTCTGTGAGTGAGAAGTGTGCCCGGTTTTCGTGTATTGTATTTTTGAATGATAGTTCACCGCTGATTGAATCCGTACACCCGATTGCAATTGTGTTTCGTATAATGGGGTTTTCTTTTGTTGAGCAGACCCATGAAATACCCACTTAAATTAAGTCCTTTATCAGAGCAAGGCTTTGGTGGCGTTATTGATGTTGATGAATCAGCGATTTTTTATCAGTCAACCCAGGAGAACCCCGAGTGGCTATCGGAGGCGATGGATATCTCGGATGGGTTGCTGCTCATTAAAGGATTGAGCGACATTGTTGAGTATCCTGAGCGGTTGGTTGAGTTAAGTTATTTGTTTGGAAATGAGGTTGAGAATTATCTTGACACACCAACACCGCGGAACATGATTCATAACGACGTGGGTGAGATTCTTGTGATTTCGAATAGGCCCCTTATGATCGTCAGCCCCCGGTGCGACCGGATCCGCCCACTACTGAATCAGGTGGTGTGCCCGTGCAATTCCCCCATTTAAAAGGTTGGCACACTGATCAGAGTTTCCGCCGCCCACCACCGGATGTTTCGTTGTTTTATGGAGTGGAAGTGACTCCCCATGGTCAGGGACAGACGTTGTTTGCGAATGGGTATGCGGCCTATAAGGGTTTGTCCGATGAATTGAAGAAGAAAATCGAGGGCGTAAGTGGACTTCATGCATTACTTGGCACAGGCCGAAGTCGACAAGCCGTTCAACATGGTTTAACTGCCATGGAACTATTGCCTCATCAACAGTCCCAGCCCCAACCCATTGTGAGAATTCATCCGGTTACAAAACACCCTGCGTTGTACTTAGTCGTTCCTGAAGAACCCGAAAAGGCTACATATACAGTATAAACTGGATATAGTCCTGGTTTGAATCGACCGGAATTGTTAAACTGGCGTTCAGTTTCTGGTCGAACACGAGGTATATATGCTACCTGACAGCCCGGTGAATGACGATCAACTCAGTTTCTTCAACATCGTTGATCAGCTGGATACGTCCCATCCCCTGATTGCCCTTGGCAATACCCTTGACTGGTCATCGCTTGAAGCCTCCCTGAGCCAGTACTACAGCGCGAAGGGGCGGGCCGCGAAACCGATCCGGTTGATGAGCGGATTGCTGATGATCAAACAGCTGTACAGCTTAAGTGATGAATCGGTGGTGGATCAATGGAAGATGAACCCGTACTTTCAGGTGTTCTGTGGTGAGGTGAGTTTCCAGACGCAGGTACCGTGCCATGCGACGGAACTGGTGAAGTTCCGCAACCGGATTGGGTCGGAGGGAGTCAGGGAGATCTTTTCGCTGTCGGTAAAACTGCATGGGAAGCTGGCAGAGGAGCGGACAGTACTGGTAGATACCACGGTACAGGAGAAGGCGATCACGTGCCCGACAGACAGCAAGTTGGCGATAAGGATCATCAATCGCCTGAACAAGCTGTCGAAGTTACACGGGATACAACAACGACGAACGTACGTAAAGGAAGTGCGGTCACTTCGTTTGGCATGTCGTCATTGCCGTCACGTGAAACGACGTCGTAAGGCGAACAAGGCGTTGAAACGATTACGAACCATTGCGGGTGTGTTGCTCAGGGGAATGCCAACGGAAGTTACCGATCGATGTTCTGACGGCGCAGGAAGCGAACTTTGCGTTATACGAACGTGTTTTGTCCCAACAGCCCAAAGACAGGAACAAGGTTTACTCCCTGCATGATCCTGCTGTGTACTGCGTGGGCAAGGGGAAGGATCACAAGGCGTATGAGTATGGTCGCAAGGCGTCAGTGGTGGCGACGAAGGAGTCACAGGTGATGGTGGGGGTGGTGAGTCATGACGAACATGATCATGATTCGAAGACCCTGAAAGCAGCACTGACAGAAGCCCATACCCACCGTGAGACATCGATCAGGCTGGCGGTGGTTGACCGGGGATATCGGGGAGCGAAGAATAAAGTGGATTGTGAGGTGCTGTTACCGGGTCCTCCGCTGAAACGGGACAATGCTTATCAACGCCAGAAGAAACGGATACTGTGTCGCAAACGAAGTGCGATAGAACCGATCATCGGTCATTTGAAGCATGATCATCGTTTATTGAGGAGCTGGCTGAAGGGAGCCGAAGGAGACCGTATCAATCTGCTGATGGCGGGTTGCGCGTGGAATTTGAGAAAGTGGATGATCGCTTTCTTTTTGTTTGAAAAACCCAACGGCGGAGAGCAAACATTACTCGCCATTGCCTGTTGTCAGCCCCTTGGGACGCCGCTAATCGTCGTCTGGGTGTTGTCCTGATCCGAAGGTCGAAAATGACGCATGATCGCTAACGACATCGCGCCTTTTTTCAGGACGGACTACTTATGCGAGTATGGTCAGATGGATTGGCTTGACGGCCCCATCGTTGGCATGGAGCCGGGTCCTGACGGTGAGGGTGCAGCCTTACTGCATGAGCTAATGGTGCATTTTACCGGACCCGAATATACCTATGTCCACGAATGGGATGTGTTCGATTTGGTGGTATACGATAACCGCTGCCTGGCTCATTCAGCAACGTGGTTTGATGGAGAAAAATATGATCGGGTGATGTGGCGAACCACGGTAAATGGAAACCCCGGACCAGAATATGATGGAGAATCAAGAAGCTGGATACCACAGGAAGGCCAGAGTTTGCTTGATGGCCTCGGGGAGGCTCGTTGGGATAATCTTACAGTGAATCAGGTGATGAGCAAGAAACCATAAACAATAAGCCACTATCCATGGTGATTTTTATCCTTCCATGGTGGAATGCGGAAATTTCCCATCCAAACTCTCCCGCATCCGCTGGCGCGTTCTATCTGGAGAATACTTTTTGAAACGCTGTTCGCTGCTGTAATCTGGTGTAGTAATCAACCAATACAGGGTGGTCCGGGAGTATCTTCGTATACGCTGCCCAGTTACAACAATAACCGATCGCAATGTCTGCGCCGGAAAATTTTGAACCGAGTAGGTAGTCCCGGTTTACCAGAACCTCTGAAAGCATGTCAGCTCGTGCCCTGAAACCTCTCTGGGCACGCTCTGCGATTTGTCGGATACGCTTTTCTTCCGGTAAATGCATGGTGTGTTTCATGATATCAAATAAAATTGGATCGAGCTCTGAAGAGGCGAAGACACACCATTGGTAATACTCTGCTCGTTCAGGTGTGCCCGGTTCAGGTGCGAGTTCAGCATCCGGGTGTTCATCGATGAGCTGCATCACAATGGCAACGGATTCATGCATCGTATAGTGGTCGGTTTGGTAGACGGGGACATGCCCCAGTGGATGGACTGTTTTGTAGTCCTCGGACTGTTGCTGTCCTTTCATGAAATCAATGATTTCACTTGAGTAATCACAATGCAATTCCTCAAGGGCCCACTTGGCTCGATTGGATCGGGTCGGCGGGAATTCAAATAGTTTTGGCATGGATCACTCCTGACCTGGTGGTGATTGTGCGGGATAAATTACTACAATTTGTCTCTACTGCGCCATCTTTTTTATTTAGCGTTGATGTTGTGATTGGTCATTTTGATAAATGACGACTCTACCTTGACTAAATGTGCATGATCAGAAACAGTAAATATCAGGGTGGGTGTATCGACGACCAAAAGTATGCTCTAAAGAACTCATTGCACTTGGATGCCGATTAAAGATAATATGTGTACGCCGGAAATCAGGCGAAAAATGTTTTACTTCTTGCCAACAAGGATCAGTTTTTGTTTCAGGTACATAATACTTAAATCACATTCCAGTCGGTGCCACTTTTGTTCGTGGTAGGAGTGATTGAGAATAAATCGGGAGGTCGCCGTATCAACCTGAATGAGTCAAATGGATCCATTGGCGTTTTATTAAAGAGTTGAGGCATGGATTAGGAAAATTGCCCCATAGCTAAATCACCATAGCTAAATAATGAGCTAAATCATGGATAGTTGAATTGTTTTAGTTCAACAGGCCATCAATTGGATCCAGCTTCGACGGTTAGAGGAACTACAATGAAAATCATCAAATTATATTCATCTTCAAAGATAATGTTGATTAGTCTATTGCTGACTACGTTAGCAGGTTGCGGCGGAGGTGGCAGTAGTACAGGCGGTGGCAGTAATAGCAGCAGTGACACGAGCGCTGTTCACTGTGTCAGTATCTCAGAATCTCCGTCTTATAATAATAGGTTCGTAATGACGAACAACTGTGACTCGACGATTATTCTTCACCGGCCCCCGAAGGGGGTCTAGGCCGCGCCGCCCGCAAGGGTAAGGCGGGTAAAGGTTCTGTTACCTACCTACCTGAAAGATTGGATGAAGGAGATTGATCTAATTAAGAATAGGTATAAATTGATAGTTGGTTGTGTGAGTCCCGGTGCCAATGGCTGTAGTTAGTTGTGGTCAATACCGTAGAGTAGCGAAGGTTTGTCCATCGACTAACGCTATTGGTGCCTTGCGGGGTAATGATGATCTATTTAATGGCACATTGGTTAAGGTGGGGGCGGCATAGAGCCCCCGACAACACAAAGTTAATAGCTACCCCCGGCTAAAGCCGGGGTTCTATGGCTGCGCCACGCTTCGCTTTATTACAGCTCCTCCCGGAGCTGACCTGAATCCTGCTGCCCTTGCTTCTCCACATAGTTCTTGATCGTATCTTCATCAATGACCACACTGCTCACAAAGTAGCCCGGAGACCCCATAATATTCTCATTCCAATACACCCTGGACAGCCATTTAAACTTCTTCCTCATCCTTGACGACGATTGACCCTTCAAGCGTCCCATTACATCAGCAATACTGTACTTCGGCGGAATCACCATCACCATATGCAGATGATCTCCATCAAAGCCAATCGTCTCTATCTCCACACCCGGCATACTACACAGTAAACCCACAAGTAATTTGTGCAGGTAATCCCGGACACCAGGCTTCAGGATCCTCCGGCGGTATTTACACACCCAAACAATGTGATATTGCAAGCGGTAGGCGCAATGCGCAGATCATCGTACTTCCATCTGACTAACATACCGCCTCCGGGCTCATTCATCCACGGGTAACCCCGTGGTGTTCTGTCTACGACCGCATAAAATATTAAAACTTCATTGTTAGTCTCATTTACGCTAGTGTGACGCAGTATTTTTATGCGGAATTTTGGAAATGGAAAAAATTAAAAATACTAATGAAGCGGTTTCCGCTGGTGCTCAATTAGCAGCACAGAGAAAAAAATATATTAAGGAATGCGTTGTTTGTGGCCAAGAATTTGAAGGTACGGTTACTGCTGTGACTTGTAGTGATCGTTGTCGAAAGCGGAAAAGCAGAAATGGTAAAAAAAGTTAGCCTTGGGTGTTGTCACACCTGCGTTGGCGTGACATTATCGCCCTTAGAAATTTCTATATAGAAATTATTGCCAGCAAGATAACTCAATAGGAGCAAAGAAATGGCGCATATTATGGTGGTTGCAAACCAAAAAGGTGGTGTTGGCAAAAGCACTACCGCTGTACATTCGGTATTTCATTTTGCAGGGAAAGGCAAAGTTTGCATGGTTGATACAGACGGCCAAGGCAACGCTTCATCAACAATGAAAGAAGCCGGTTGCGAGGTGTTCGAGGTTGGTGCAGGCGCCCTCTTCGATGAGAAACCGCTAAATATTCCTGAACCCGAGGGAAGTATTGGGGTTATCGCTGCTGATGAGCTTTTAAACGATGTTGAAAGCTTTGATATGGAAGCAATCTTGAATCCTGCAAAGCACTTAAAGGCTATTGAATGGGCTGATTTTATTATCATTGATACCCCGCCTTCCCTTGGTCGGCGTTTGCTTGGTGCTTTGATTGCTGCCGATCATGTACTCTCCCCTATTGAGCCCACTGGCTACGCCACTGATGGTTTAAACGATCTTTTAGGCACCATTGAAATGGTAAAAGAGCGCTTTAACCCTGAATTGAATTTTTTGGGTGTTCTGGCCAATAAAGTGCATTCCACCAGTAAGAGCCAGAAGGAATTTATGGGGATGCTGATTGAAGGGCTTGGCGAGGCTGTCATTCCCCAGATAATCGGTAACAGGGTTTCTGTATCTGATGCGGTGGACACTGGCCGCCCTTCTTGGGACATGAAGAGCTGTGGTGGTAAGACTGCGGGAAAAGAATTTAAAGAAGCATTCGCGCATATTGAAAAACGCATGGGATTAGTTGATAGAGAGACTGAAAATGTCTGAGACAGTGGCAGATAAGCGTAAAGCAAAACTTGGAAGTATTAGCAGCATGTTATCTAAAGTGGATAACGTAGGTAAAACTGCGCCTGCTAGTGGTGATGGAATAGCCGAAATTGGCGTTGATAAGCTGTCTCCTGGGAAATATCAGCCTAGACGTGAATTTGATGAAGTGGCGTTGAATGAGCTGGCAGACTCAATTAAAGCTCATGGAGTGATGCAGCCAATTGTTATTAGACCCATCGGAGAAGATGCGTTTGAGATTGTTGCTGGCGAGCGCCGTTGGAGAGCTGCCAAGATTGCAGGTTTAGAGGCAATACCAGCGATTACCAAAGACATTGATGATCAGACGGCTATTGCAATGGCGCTGATTGAGAATATACAGCGCGAAGACTTGAGCTACCTGGAAGAAGCACAAGCTTTGCAGCGCTTGAAAGATGAATTTAGCCTGAAAAGCAAAGAAGTGGCCGAGGCTGTCGGTAAGCGTGAAAAGGAAGTCAGCGAGCTATTGGGATTGCTCAAGCTGCCAGAGCCTTTAAAAGCGCTTTTGGAGCGTGGCACTGTATCACCTCAAATTCTGGCCGTTCTTAATCGGTGCTATAAGTTGGATGCAGAAGCCACGGAAAACTTTGTGGCGAATAAAAGCGTAGTGACCTATGACGAGGCTACTGCTTTCCAGAAATACCTCAAAGAGCCTAAGACGGACGAAGAGGGCGCGGAAACAGAACAGAGCCAAGCCGGTGATCCAGAGGCAGAAACCGAAGATAGCGACCAAGACACAGCAACAACGACAGAGCGAAACGAAGAACCCGGCGAGCTTGATTTAGGATCGAGTGAAGGTGATGAACAAGGTTTTATCGTAGACAATAAAAACTTTATTGTTGCCGTTGAGTTGGATGGCGAAGAGTGGACGCTTGACCTAACACGGAAGGATAACGAGGCCGAGTATTGTTGGATCAAGCGTGGAAGTGATATTCAGAGAGTTCTTGCTAGAAACTTAATTGTGTTGGCTGTGCAGTAAAAAACGGCCAGTTTTTCACTGACAGAGAAAGCCCCTAGCTGGGGCTTTTTTTGTGCCTAAAATTCCTATATAGAAATTTTTCTTTTAATGAAGCCCCCCATTCGGGAAGCATTTTTAATGCTTACCTAATGGGGGGGCACCAACCGAGCAACGCGAGGGCGTTAGCATCGGTCTAAGGCCAAAGAGAAAGGTCAAAAGATTAAAGGAGGTGGGGAGGGATAGGCGGGATAGGGAAAACGTGCTACTTTTCCCCGATGCTTTGCATCGCCTGCTAAAATTTCTATATAGAAATTTTGATCCCCCCCTCCTAGCCAATTGAACTGGAGAAACAGATGAAAACAAAGGTTAAATGGATAAGCTTTAAAGCTACTCAAACTGAATTTGATTCTCTTGTTTCGGCAGTGGCCGAAATGAAAGAAAACAGCACTGGTAAGGTAAATAGAAATTTGGTGATGCAGGCGCTTGTTAGAAATTTCATTGATCTTGGGCCTGCATTCCTTGCAGATGAACTTCTGGAATTGAAAGAAACAAATCGTCGTTTGCTGGGGATTGGCCGGAATTTGAATCAGGTGGTTAAGCGAATACATGCCGGGGAGGTGAGTGCTGATACTTTGACTCAGCGACACCTTGAAGAGGTGGCGGCTTATGTTCGTACAACTAAGGACAGTGTTGATAAGTTGGTTGAACACAATCAAAAGCGTGGGCAAATCGAGTTAGGGGATTAGCCATGTTGGATGATCTGAATTTAGATAGGGCTGGCTCATCGGTCTCTAATAAGACTAGAGACCTAAAGCCAATGTCCCGTAAACAGATGTTGCGAGTAGCAGACCGATTGCCTCAAGCAATGGTAAAGGTGACTAGCTACGCCAGTGGTATGACTAGGGCAATGGCAACGGCGAGTTATGTTAACCGTGATGGTGAGTTACCAATGGAGACCGACGAGGGCCATGTATTAACCTCAATGGATGAGGTTAAAGAAAATATGGAGGAATGGGGTCACGATTTCGGCGAAAGGAAAAATAGCCGAGACACCATGCACATGGTTTTATCTACCCCCAAAGACAGTGACCGCATTGCGACACACCGAGCAATAAGAGCTTTTGCTGGTGAAATGTTTGCTAGTAACCATAGCTATATGTTTGCAATCCATAATGACACTGAACACCCACACGGCCATTTGATTGTCAAAATGCGCGGGCATGACGGCTCAAAGCTAGACCCTCGAAAGCAAGACTTGAACCGCTGGCGAGAAGTGTTTGCCGAGAAGGGTCAGGAACAAGGTATTGAAGTTGACGCGAGCCCAAGGCTTGCCAGAGGCGTAGGAACTAAGGGCGGTAAAACTGGAAATAAGCTTGCTGCAATCAAGGCTACTGAAAGGGGAGAGTCTGCATCTTTTCATTCTGGCCTTAAAGAAGCCGTAGCGGACACCTGGGGAGAGCTTCAAAAGACTGGGGGCGTTACCCTCAAGGCTTGGGAGAAGCGCTCCAAAGAGGTCACAGACAGCTTTAGGGGGGCGTATCAGGCAGAGGCAAAGCAGATTGAGAAAGAAGCACAAAATGCGTCCGGTGAAGAGCGTGAACGGCTAGAAATGGAAGCAGAGAAATTGCAGCGGTTTTCTGAATCTCTGCCTGAACCTAAGTCATTGCGTGAGCAATCAGTTGAACACTTACAGTCAGTGCAGAAAAGCAAGCCTAAAGATATTGAAAGGTAGAACGATATAGCTCCTGCTGGTATTCTAGCGCGTTAAGAGAGTATAGCTGTGCAACTTTTGTACAGATTGAAACATAACGCGGATTTTGATCGCTAGTGCGACACTGCTCAATTATGAAGCTAACTTCATCTCTTCGTAAACTTCGTTCGGAGTTTTATATCCCAGTGTTTTTCTTGGGCGGTTGTTGAGCTTGTCTTGTATGATTCGAATCTCCTTGCGGGTGATTTCATTCAGAGCCATGCCTTTGGGTAGGTATTGCCGAATCAAGCCATTGTGGTTTTCATTCAAGCCTCGTTGCCATGAATGATACGGGTGAGCAAAGTACCCATCAACATCCAGCGCCTCTGAGATCTGTCTGTGATAAGCGAATTCCTTGCCCATATCGTAGCAACTGCTCTCCATGGCATAGGCTCCATCGAAATGATCATCGGCTACGGGAAGATTGCAGTAATCCATCAACTCAAAACTCAGCTGATCTCGGTGCGCATGATTCTCAGTAAGCCGCTGCGCCTGCTCAATCTGCCAAGGCACAATAGTCGCACCCAAAACCTTTAGATGGGGATAATGCTCCACCGCATAGCGCGCACTGGCACCCACACCGCAACCCAAATCCACAAGCTGATTTTCTGCGTCGTGATCCAACTGCAAGCGCGTCACAACCTGACGGCTCATTTCATCTAAGAGAGATTCACGATTAAAAGGGTTTAGGCCAAAACGGAAATAACCAAAATGCATATTCAGCCGACGACTCCAAGGCTGATAGTCCATACCCGCTTCGGAGTAATACTGAATAATTCCCTGAACGTATTCAGGTTTAGAAGAGGTTTTTACTTCTTGGTCCATTGAGGTGAGTTTAAGTGTTTATAGGTATATTCGGTAAACTTACTCAATCCGCAATATACTGTATATAAAACCAGATGGTGCTTGTAATAGGGAATAAAAGCGGACATTATGTCTGCAAATATACCCAGATTGGATTTAGCCGGATGCAGCCCACCGATTCCATTGATTTACTGCAAGAAGCTCGTGCTCGTTATACCCAAGCCCAGATCGCAAACCATCTAGAAGTAGATGTACGAACCATCCGTCGCTGGGAATTACGAGAGACGGATCCACCGCCTTATTTGAGCGATGCAATTCGACAAAGACTGCTACCTCTTGGCGAAGCGGATAAAGATACATCCGCTTTTACTTTTATTGATCTGTTCGCGGGCATTGGCGGAATCCGCAAAGGCTTTGAAGACCAGGGAGGGCAATGCGTTTTTACATCCGAGTGGAATAAATTTTCTCAAAAAACCTACCTAGAAAACTATCCAGAAGACAGCTCGCATACATTCGTTGGAGATATCACAACCGTTGATGCGGAAGACGTGCCTAACCACGATGTCCTTCTGGCCGGATTTCCTTGTCAGCCTTTCAGCATCGCTGGTGTATCTAAGAAAAACTCGCTTGGCCGTCCGCATGGGTTCGAAGACGAAACCCAGGGGACGCTGTTCTTCGATGTTGCTCGCATAATCTCAGCTAAACGGCCGGCGGCCTTTCTGTTGGAGAATGTAAAAAATCTGGTTTCTCACGATAAGGGCAACACTCTAAAAGTAATTCTTAAAACCCTAAAGGAGGAGCTCGGGTATCAGGTGTCATACAAAGTCATCGATGGGCAGCACTTTGTCCCTCAGCATCGCGAGCGTCTGCTCCTTGTTGGTTTTCGGGAGCCCACCGCGTTCAGCTGGGATGACTATATTCTTCCAGAAAAATATTCCACAAAAATGGCTGACATCCTTCATCCACAAGACGGAAGCGAAGAAGCGGAAGACCCCTTCACTCTCGGCAAGCTCGGCAAGGTGAATGAAAAATATACTCTCACACCCAAACTGTGGGCCTATTTACAGGCCTACGCAGAGAAGCATCGAAAGGCTGGGAACGGATTTGGTTTTGGGATGGTCGATGGGGATTCAGTTTCTAGAACTCTGTCTGCTCGCTATTACAAAGACGGATCAGAAATTCTGGTCAGCCAGGGGAAAAGAAAACGCCCACGACGCCTAACACCGAGAGAATGCGCTAGGCTCATGGGTTTTGAAGACGATTTCATTATTCCCGTCAGCGACACTCAGGCTTATCAACAATTTGGGAATTGTGTGGTCGTGCCTGCAATAGCGGAGGCAGCAAGAATTATGAAACCCCATTTGATGAGCTTAATGGAATCAGCGGAATCCGGCGTTCAGCAGAAATATCTCGTTTAGCAAAACCATTCGCATTAAACCAAATTTTGGAAAACTGGAAATTTGTGTTCTGATACCTGACACCTGAAACCTAATTAGGGCGGGGAAATGGATTTACAGACGTGGGTCGCAGAAGTCAGAACCGACCAATGGAAAGTTTTTATAAAGTGGCTCTCAGCAAACGATACAGGCGCGACCGAGGGACACCAATCTGGAATTTATATTCCAAAGTCCGTAATGGCCAGCGTATTCCCTTCGCTAGATGCGCAAACAACGTCAAATCCAGATAGCTACTTCAAAGCAGTCGTCGATTCTGACGATGTTCCTGAGCAAACACTGCGCGCGATTTATTACAATCAAAAAACAAGAAACGAGAAACGGATAACTCGCTGGAAAGAAGGCGTTTCTTACACGCCGTTCCAAGATCCGGAAAGAACTGGATCAATTGCAATTCTTGCATTTAACGCAGATACAAACGGTGACGTGGAATTTTTGCGCGCCTGGGTTTGCGGTAATTTGGCTGAAGAAAATTTTTTGGAACAACAAATGGGGCCAATCGAGCCCCAATTCACCTATTTTGACCTTGGTAGCACTATTTTTGACGGCGCTAACCCAGAAACAAAACGATTAGAGCAGCAATATCCGGATTCTTGGAACGAGAAATTTCCGAAGGGCGAAGAAATTATTAACTATCTCTTCGAACAAGGCTTCTACAGAAAATTGGATGTAGATAGCCGCCTTCTAAAACGACGTCTTCATGAATTTGGTCTTTTTAAACTGGTGGAACGGCAACATGTTTTGCCGTTGGTAAAGAATGGATTTGAAGACGTTGAGAGCTTCATATCAATCGCTAACTCAATTTCCAACAGAAGAAAATCAAGATCAGGAAGATCGTTAGAGCTGCATCTTGAGCACATATTTAATGAAGAAAACCTAGTCAAATATGGCACCCAGTGCAGGACTGAAGGAAAAAAGAAACCCGATTTTCTATTTCCAAGCTGTTCGGCTTACCACGACCTAGCTTTTCCAAGCGAGAAGGTTAGGTCGCTTGCTGTGAAATCAACAGTCAAAGATCGGTGGAGACAAATACTAAATGAGGCAAACAGAATAGATATCTCCTACCTATTTACGACCCAAGAAGGCGTGTCAGAAAATCAGTTTGAGGAGATGAAATCTGAACAAGTACAACTTGTAGTGCCAGCCAAGCTCCACGAGAAATACCCTAAGAAAATAAGATCCCAAATTCTTTCTCTTTCTCAATTCATAGAAGAGACAAAAACCTTGGTTAACTAAATATAGTACCTCTTGAAATTTTCAAATATGGAATGGAAGGCATGGACAAACCCGCACTGGAATTAAAATTCGACCCCAACACAATTGAGCATCTCGGCGTTTCACTATACTCCCAGCTGCCAAGTGTTTTATCCGAGCTAATTTCGAACGCTTGGGATGCTGATGCGAAAAGCGTTTTAATCGATTCGCGAGTTATTAATCGTTATACAAGTGCTCTATTGGAAAAGTGGCAACTCACTCCTCAAAGCGCACAGTCGGAAACCGAGTTCTGACCTCAATTATTCATGAGAGGCATTCTTACTTGAGTGGATAAATAGATCTTTTGGGTGTTGAACTAGGGTAGGCATCATCAACACGTTCGAGCCGTTGCTCGAGTTAAAGAAAGAGGCAGGGAGTTGGCCCCGAAAATGAGAAAGAACTAAAGGACTTCCAGTCTTTCCGGCATGCCGTCAGAACTAGATTGTCGGAGCTTTGAACTACTGGTAGAGAAACGGACCGATTTGATGAAGGATTAATCGACGCTATTGTTGGGCATGAGTCAGTGGAGCGCAGCATCGGGGAAACTATTTACAATCATTCGCAGGCCATCAAGGCTAAAAATAAAGCCCTAACGACTTGCATACGAATCAATAAAATTTGAAAAATTAGTCCCTTGGGAAAAATACGAATTTGCGAGGAAGCTGTTTCGAGAGCCTTCCCTTTAGGGGCACCACTAACTTTCTCAATAAAGCCTTTGCGCAAGCAAAGTTGAGGATTACCAATCATAATACCCATCAATGGAACTTAATTTATCTGTTTTCAATCTGTGAGGAAATTCGAACTTCCCTCCTGAGGGTCTAAATTCAAAGGGCTTCAGAGGAGGTTGAAAACCCATTTTTTTCAAATAGAATTAAGTTTGCACCATAGATTTATCGGATTTTCTGAGTATTTCCGTTTAATATTGTCTTTTTAGACTAAACCAAAACCAATCGCTCATGGCTGATTTGTCTCGCGTCGACAAGATCATTCAGTATGTCCTTCAAGTTGCGGGTGATCAGGACGATTTCCGAGATCAGCAGCTAGGCCCTACCCATTTTATTAAATACGTCTATTTGGCAGATCTCGCGTATGCAAGATCGCATGACGGTACAACTTATTCAGATGTCAATTGGATTTTCCACAGCTTCGGTCCGTGGTCAGCTGAAGTGTTTGAGAGAATAGAGCCTGCACTTAATGAAGTTCAGGCGGAAAAAATTACATTCCAGAGTGATTATGGAAAAGACGATTGGCATCGATGGAAATTTTCTAAGGATAACTATCTCCAAAAAGATTTAGGTGTGGAGCTACCTATAGCGGTCTGTGGGGATGTTCGAAAACATGTAAGGCAATTCGGCGCACAAACTCCTGAACTACTTCATTTCGTCTACGCGACGAAGCCAATGAGAAACACTGCACCAGGTGAAGTAATTAATTTTCAGATTGCTGCACGAATTAGACATGAAGGAAAACAAAATATTGTTGAATCCAAGGGACAGACTAAGAAAGTGATCAAAAAGCTAGAGGCATTAAAAGCTAGATTGGACTCGGGTGAGTTTGATCAAAACGGATTTAGTGAGCCTAATTTCAAACCCGTTTATGGAGATGTATTTGCGAACGGAATGAATTGGCTGGATAAGCTCGCCGGACCATCTATAGAAGCTTCAGAGCACAACGTCGAGTTTGATCCGGGAATATGGAAATCAGGGATGAGAACCGATGACGGGCTATCCTGAACATTGCATTCAAACCCTATTTTATCCTGATTGGTGGATCGCCGAAAAAGATACGGACTCTCCGGTACGTGGCTCATTAATACTCACATTTGTACCATTTATCGAGCACGTCCCCTTTTGTGTTGTTCCAGTAGGTAGAAAGGAAGCCACTCAGCATGGCGAAGCGATAATTAAAGTAGATAAACTAAATATTGGCTCGCCTCCAAAAATAGCAAATCTGCCTGTAGCTGCCTTGCCAGTAAACCGGGGTGAAAACTACATGCTTTCTAGAGCGAAAATCCGACCGTGTTTAGTTTTGGGTTATCCAACTCCAGAAGTTCCTGATGATCAAAAAAGAGGGATGGCCGCATACACCAATGCCAACACTTTGTTGGTCGCACCCTATTACGGAGCGACGCCAACTAAGGACCGAAAAGGGTACCCTCAAGAATTCGTTAATAATGTGCAGAGATGTGGGTACCCCCAATTCTTTTGGGATGATCTACCAGGGGGCGAGCCCTCGATATTGAGATTGGATCAGATTCACCCGATTGGTGCGCACTCTATGACTTACAAAAAAACGGGTTACCGGCTATCAGATGACGCACTTTCATACGTAATGGATGAGTATTTAAGTTGGCTAATGTTTGGAAGAATTAGCTCAGGCGGATTGCTCGAATCGTACCTAGATGACATGCATGGAAAAACTTAAGATCCTTCTAAAAGGTCATATCTCTATCTGAATTTTGATGGGTGTTGGAGTAACAGTGGCTAACTCAGAGCTAAGTATCGCTAGGTTATTTTTAGTACTCGCGGATTTTGATCGCTAGTGCGACACTGCTCAATTATGAAGCTAACTTCATCTCTTCGTAAACTTCGTTCGCAGTTTTATATCCCAGTGTTTTTCTTGGGCGGTTGTTGAGCTTGTCTTGTATGATTCGAATCTCCTTGCGGGTGATTTCATTCAGAGCCATGCCTTTGGGTAGGTATTGCCGAATCAAGCCATTGTGGTTTTCATTCAAGCCTCGTTGCCATGAATGATACGGGTGAGCAAAGTACCCATCAACATCCAGCGCCTCTGAGATCTGTCTGTGATAAGCGAATTCCTTGCCGTTATCAAACGTGATCGTATGCAAATTGGGTTTCTCTGCTTTTAACAATCGCACAATGGCAGCTGTTACACCGGCTGCATGTTTGCTCTGAACATGGGCAATGAGTGTTTTCTTACTGACTCGCTCAGCAAGGGTAACAAGAACGCCCTTGTGGCCTTTTCCGATCACTGTATCGGCTTCCCAATCGCCAAGACGAACTTTCTGATTAACGATACCTGGTCGCCCATCAATGGATATACGGCCTATGATCTGACCTCTTGCTTCAGCTTTTCCCATTCTCTTTTTGTAAGACTTGGAGTGCCGGAGGTGCTTGTAGAGCTGACCACCGACGGCTTTATCGTCTTGGATAAAACGATAGATTGTGCTGTAACAAACCATCGGATAGCCCTCCTGCCTCAATCGCCCTTGGATTTGCTCAGGGCTCCAATCTTTCTTGATATGCTTGGAAACTAGCCGCTGGACGTCTGCGGTCATTTTGATGTTGTTCGGCTTCAACTGGTGTCGTTGCTGGGCAACATGATAAGCTTGTCTAGGACGATAACCGCGAAGCCCTCTATTGCGAGATACCTCGCGGGATATGGTGCTGTGGTGGCGAGTCAGTTTTTTAGCGATTTCTCGATGAGACAACCCCATAAACTTGTCTTCGTATATCTGGTATCGTTCGTCTTCGGTCAGTCGGGTATATGTCTCTGGCATAGTGATCTCACATTGGTTTTGGTCGACCGTGAGCATCGCCCACTGACCACCTATTTTCAATGTGTCGCACTAGCGATCAAAATCCGCGCAATAATAAGATTTGCCAATTTTTTAAGGTTATCAACTTCGTGAAAAACGCCGACGAACTGAGGGATGAAAATAAAGGGGTGCAGGAAGCGAGCGGAAAGAATTATCACGCTGGATTCAGTGTGAGACTTCACCGTCTTATTGATCAAGTGGAAGGGCTGGAAATTCCAGGGAGTGAGGAGAGGGGTCGTTTATCTGCAATTGCTAAGCTAACAGGGTATAGCAAACCTTCAGTAAGCGAGTGGTTCAAAAAAGACAAGTTACCCAGTGAAAATATATTTACCGCACTGGTACGCTTTTTCCTGCAATACATCGAGTGTAACGAAATCCCGGTTAGGGTTGAATCCTGGTTAAGGTATGGTGAAGAGGCCACGCCGGATCCTTTCGAGAAAACCGCAAAGAACGACAACCGGGAAGAACTGAAAGATTTAGCTTTAGAGTTATTGTCTGTTGTCGTAAAAGACGACCATGTGAGTATCAATGATACTGACTTGGATTGTGTGCTTGCCGACACAATAGGCATGCTTAAAAACTTTGGGGTGAATTCCAGTGACGGGGTTCCAGAGCTAATTTTCAGCTTGATAAGGAGTTACATTAAGAATCACGCTAATAATTAAAAAAGGCCGCTAATGCGGCCTTTATTTTTTCTGCTTTGTGGGTTGGTCACAGATCCGCTAAACCAGGTTAACGAAGTTGTGACCAAACTTAGAACCGGCCATTTCTCAGGAAACGCTCCAATGCTTCGCGCTGTTCAGGTGTGAGGTTACTCCAATCAAAACCATTATATTGTTGACGCTTACCACCATACTGGTTGTTCACCTGATTGATGATAGGTGCCTCTACATAATCACACTGCTGTAAAAAAGCCTTTCTCGCAATCTTTGTGCAAGGGCTGCAAAAGCTCCCATGTTTCTTTTTCTTGATGGAAAAATATTTATCGAGGTAAGGCGAACAAGCTGAGCCGCCGTCATCGGATAAACACATGATTGCACCACAAGCTAAATCTTTGGTGCTGATGGCAAAAACGGGGGCCGCCGAGAAGGTCAGGGCGGTGATGAATATGAGGGTTAGTTTTTTCATAGTTAAAGCTCCTATCGAATGTTAATCGAAATCAATTTCAGGTTCGGATTTGGGTGCGGGTGTTGCTTCTTGCTGCGGTGGTGCTTTGTAAGACGAAACATCAAAATCAGGAATATTACGACCTGCGGCTACTTCTTCGATGGCTCGATCAGTTGCCTTGGACTTGAAATCGCCTTCCTGCTCTTTTAAGCCGCCTTTGGATCGGTAAAAAGCTACAGCGGCAGGCTCAACTTTGTAGACGTTCTCAAGTTCGGGGTATTTTTCGATAGCTTCTTCTTTATCGAGTGTCTGGAAAGCCGTTCTAAGCTCATTCTCGCGCTGCTCGCGGCCTTCCTCTGAGATGGGTGGCATAGACTGTGCCTTTTCGCCTGTATCGCCTCCTAGGGCTTCTACGGCGCTATCGTTGTCCGATAGATTAAGCTCCACGCCATCGCCCGGGTCACTTTTGTTTGACCCAAGCATTTCTCTACCTTCTCTGCCTTTCCCAAACTGCCTGTGGAGCATGGCTTGATCTTTTTCTGAGAAGGGGTTTTCATCGTTTTCTAGTGTCTCAGCGATAAGGGCGGCGTCAGACTCTAAGCCGTCTGCTTTTTCGTCTTTGCCAGAGCGTCTTAATTTGTCGGCCCCAGCCATTAGCGCTACAGCTTTTTGTGATGGTGTAAGCTTTTCTTCCTCGATTGAATTCTGCTTTTCCAGGATGCGCTCAAGTTTGCGTTCGTCCTGCTGGTTTGGCTCGTAACCTTTTACATCTAATCCTCTGGCTTTAGCTTCCAACCAAGCTTCACGCTTAAATTCTTTTTCGCCTGTTACCGTTACACTTTCCCAGCCTTTGCTCTCAGCTACTTCCAACATGCTTTTGATTAAAGCAGGGTTGTTGTCGTTGGCTATGAGCTTGTCGTCTTTTTCGGTGAAAGCTACTTTGTCTGGATCGTTGGAATAGGCGTAAAGTGTTTTAGCGCCTTTCTCTGTGATGCTGAAACGGTTATCCAATTCTTTGCTAATTGGTTTGGCTTTAGCTTCATTGGCTTCACCGTCCAATTCCACGGCAAGCTCTTCACCAATTTTCCTAGCAGCTTCATTTTCCGCGACTTCGGCAGCGGGTGGCGTTTCTGGTTGATCTTGGGCTTGCTCGTTTTGCTTAGCAGGCTCGTTATTCATAAATTGTTCAAATTCTTTTTCAAAATCCATAGTGTTGCCCCGCGTTATGTTGCTGTTCCTGTGTTCCAGAACTCAGTTAAAAGATTGTTCATTTCATTGTCAGAAAGTGCCGGTTTCTTCACCAGGGAAGAGCCTTTCCGCTTACCGATACCCTCAAGCTTATCGAGACCTGCAAACAGGTCGCTCTCTGCTTTTTTCGGTTGTGCGGGCTCTTGGCTTGCAGCTTGTTCTTGATTTTGCTCAATGCCGTTTTCGGTGTTTGGTTGTTCCAGGGTTTGTTCAATACCGCTTTCAGGCTCAGTGTCTAACGCTAGAGAAGCTCTTCTTGCTTCCATCGCTGAGGCAAGATCGAGTGTTGGCGTTTCACTCGGAAGAGGGCCGGTATTTTTAGATGGGTCGAACACATTGAAAAAGCGATTAGTAAAAGCCTTGTCATCGTAGTAAACAATTTTGCTGGCCATGATCGGAGGCATTGCCTCAATGATGATGATTTCTTTTTTCTGGCTTAATTGCTTCACTTCTTGAGGCAAAAGCAATGCTCTACCAGTTTTACTGGTGGTGTTGGTTGCGTTTTGGGCATTCCATACGCCTTGGCTTCTGCTCTTCTGATTTACTGTTTTAGTGCCTAGTTCGCGGGATATTTCTTCTGCGTCCTTTGGATCGTTAGGCGCGAAAATCACACGATACTTAAAATTTGAAATCATCGACCGCTTACCATCGTCACCATACTTGTCTGCCAACTGTGATGGGCCTTGGATAATCGGCATAAGGCGAATATGGTAGCCAGCAAAAAAAGCAATGCCGTCTTTGATGATGTCCATTCTTCCCAGTGATGTGAATTCGTCCATAAGCATCAATATTTTATGAGGCTCAGTGGCAGGGTCTGGGAGTGATTGGGTGTTTTGGTCGATACACTGCTGGAAAAACAAATTTAACAACGGCTTGAGCCTTGCCAAATTGTTTGGAGTCACACCGACATAAATACTGGTTCTCTTTTTCCGTAGATCAGAAAAAGAGAAGTCACTTTTTGAAGTGGCGGCGTCAATCAGTGGGTTATCAAAAAGGTCTAAGGCGCTAGTCAGTGTTGATTTAACACCTGAACGCTGCTTTTCACCCATGTTGATATAGTTGATAAAATTACTGATACAAGCCGGGTCTAAGTCGTTTACATGCTCTGCTAATAACTCGTCGATTTCTTCTACACTTGTGCCGTTAATAAATCGGTATGTTTCGCCTAGTGTCAGTTGCGCCCCGGTGTCCTGTAAAATCAGAACAGTGGCCAGAAATAATTTTCTCGCCTCTGATGCCCACATGGGATCACCTTGCAGCGGGTTAGGGGCCAAGAAATTTGAGATTTTCTGAATTTCGTTAATTCGTAGTGCGGGGTCTTCCGGTATAACCATTAGAGGGTTGAAACAATGCGTTTTCCCCTCTGGATCGGCAGGGTTAAACAGAAATGTTTTGTGGCCGTGCTTTTCTCGAAAGCCGCTAGTAGCTTTGTAGTTTTCCAACTTAATATCGAGAACTAATACCGAGCCGTCCCAGTTCAGAAGGTTTGGTATTACGATACCAACACCTTTACCGGATCGACTGGGTGCTGCTACCAGGACATGCTCTGCCCCATCGTCACTAAGAAACTTATTGCCGCGTTTGCCTAGCAAAATTCCCTTGCCGCCATACAGTTTGGCTTTAGTTACTTCATGGGCTTTGGCAAACCGAGCGTCACCAAAGAGGGATTGAGTTTTAAGCAGCGTCAATGTAAACATAACCACAGCCAGAGCGGGCGGTATTACTGCCGAGATAATTATTTTTTTCAGTACAGCTGGTTCGTTACTGTAGGCTTGATAGTATTCAAATATGCGCCAAGGCTTTAGCTCAGATACTGGCAAATCTACCAAGCTGAAAAAAAGAGCCGATGAGATATAAGACCAAAAAAATAAACCGCCTATAACCAAAAGGCTATAGACGGCCAAGCGCTGATACGTGGATAGATTTTCTAGCATTGATCCATTGCTCGTTGATAGTGTTCAAAATAGATTTCTGATATTTGACGTTTACCGTCAATCCGCTTTAACTGAATCACTACCTCAACAACTGAGTGGATATACTCCAGTATTTCCTCTCGTTTAAGCCCTAGTCCTGCTTGAGTCACCATAAGCACTAATTGTTCATAAGCGCCTTTGGGAGTGTCTGCGTGTAGGGTGGTGATTGATCCAGAGTGGCCCGTATTAACGGCACGAAGAAAGCTAAACGCCTCCTTGCCCCTTAATTCGCTTAACAGTAATCGGTCAGGCCGAAGACGTAGGCAGGCTTCTAGTAAGTCCTGTACATCAACTTTTGCGGTGCCTTGGCCACCTTTGGAGCAAAGCAGGTGAACACGGTTATCTTGTTTTAAAACTGCTTCCCTTGTGTCTTCAATGGTGATCAGTCGTTCGTGAAGTGGGATCGTGTCAATCAGAGCATTACCGAATGTGGTTTTGCCTGTACTGGTGCCGCCAGAAACCACAATGTTTTTTTGTACAGCACTGCTTTCTCAACGAACTCGGCAAGCTCACCGTGTTTAAGAAGTTGTGCCAGCTCTAAATCGTTTGCTGTCAGCTCTAGGCCGTCAGAAACTTTAACACCATCAAAAGCACCAGCTTTTTTATAGTCTTCCAGGCTAAAACTTATGCCGGAGGGTTTACGAATAGATATGCAAACATGGCCGGGTTCAACGCAAGGGGGGATAACAACCTGTATCCGTTCGCCGTCTGGCAAAGAGCCCGACAGGATTGGCTTTGTTTCGCTGATGGATTGACCATTGCTACTGGCAACTAGAGTCGCCAGGGAATGCAATTTTTCAAATGTTAGTTCTGGAACATCGAAGCGCTTAATTTCGCCTGAGTCTTCCACAAATAACTCGCCGGGCTGATTAATAGAAACCTCAGTGACATTATCGCCACTGAGGAATTCTTTAATAACTCTCAGCTCTGCGTTCAGGGCAGTGTTATTAATAGTCATGGTTAAAACTTATTGGCTCTTTGGGCGTATTCAACGGCTCGTCTGAAATTCAAGTCTTTAGCAACAAAGACATTGATTCTCTCGCCCTGGTTAATGTGAATAGTCGGGGTAATATTGATTGAATCTTCCAATGCAATCTCAGAGCTTTTATTGAAGCTATCTGCCACCGCTTCCCGCTGGTTATCGTTTTGTGATTCTTGCTGGGCATAGCTACCAATCAAACTAAGTAAGGCGCTAGAACCGAAACGCTCAAGAAAGTGCGTATCAACAAAACCCGTAAGACCGGCACGGCCCAAAGTATTCGTTCCTGGTGAATCAATTTTGATGTCTATAGCATCGGGTCTAACCATTCTCGACCAGATTACGAATACACTGCTCTGGCCGCGCTTTATGCCGCTTTTATATTCACCAATAAGACGGGAACCCTTGGGAACTAACAAAACATTGCCATCTTCGGAATAAACCGACTCACTAACACTTGCCCGGAGCATTCCGGGTAAATCGGAGTTAATAGCTGTTTCCAATACTGCGGGAATGATTTTTCCCTGGAGCAGCTTATAGCTTCGGTCAGTAACGAAACCAGCATCGACGTTTTCAACGTCAGAAGTCTCCAGGCTGGCGGGGTTTATTTCACCTTGCTGGCTTCCTGCTGATAAATTCCTTAGTGCATCCTGGGTATTACGTTGTAACTCGGCCATGCGCTGGCTGGCTTCGTTACGAATACTAGGGTGGCCACTATCGTCAGCTTTAGTTCGTCGTTTGTTCACAAGTACCAACGGCGCTCTCTGTCGTTTTGCCGCCAGTTCTTTAGCTTTCCGGGCTTCCTGTTTCTGTTCTGGCGTCAATTCACTCGACAGATCAATAGCAGGGTTAGCGCTTTGTGATGGAATCACTGGCTTAGGTGGCAATGTCTTCTTAGGCATTGTTGGCGATGGTGTTTTTTTCACTTCATATTCTTCATTAGTGAAATCCACACCAGATTTATCGTCTTTCTTCTCGCCTTCGCTGCCCATCGAGAGAACGATAAGAACCAGTATTACAACAACAATGCCGATCAGCCAAACGGGAATGCCTTTTTTCCCTGGTTCGTCCCCAACTTGTGTTATGGACTCTTCAACAGGGGCGGCTCCTGGTTCCGGTGATGCCTGCTCTTCATTTTGATCATCTGTGCTCATGCTTTACACCTCGTCGTCACCGTCGTGGTTGCTGCTGCTGGAGCCGTCTTCATCAACCATGCTTTCTGCCAGATTTGGCAAAAAGCTCTTATTGAAAACACAGGTAACATCATTGCCGTGACGCAAAGTGAACTGTGCTGCGAGTCGTTGAACAACAATGTATTTACCTTTTTTATGGAAGTTCACGAGGGTTTCATTTTTTTCGCTATCGACTGCAAAAATAGCTGGCGTTGGCACAGTCTCGTTAAACGCAAAATAGGTAAATTCGCCATCATCAAAAACACGACGAGGGGCAATCAGTTCAGAGCCCTTGCGGGTATATTCCATATTCACATCGCCCGCTTGGAATGAATGCTCAGGAACCACAATGCTAGGGTGGTTTCTCTCGGCGGCTTTCTGCGCTAAGCGTTGTTGTTGAGCTGCAATTTCATCTTGGGGATAGCGAAAGTTCAGCGTGAACGTCAAATCACTTGAATGGTGGCTTTGTGCTTTCTTGGCCACTAGAGCAAAGTTATAAACTCTCCTTGAGGTGATTACTTGCATATTGGTGTTGGCTTTTTCTTCAACTGGTTTGAGGAAAAGGCGGTTTTCTGTTTCAAGGTATGTCCATGCAACAGTGTCACCAATCGAAATAGTTAAAATTTCTTCCCCTGGGCCGAACTCAATCATGGATGAAAAACCATAATGAGCAGTGACGGTTACAACGTCATGAGCGTTATACGCTACTGTTTTGATGCGGCTATCTGCCGATCCATTCATAGGGATTTTTTCAGCCAATGCTACAGGGCTGCTAAAAGCAGCACTGATAACAACAGCGGTAATTAGGTTGTTAATGTTTAGCATTGTTCTTCTCCAGGGAAATTATTTAATGATTTCAATATCACTGCGGTATTCAGTGACCTTGAAACCTAATGGGTTTTTAAGGCGGGCGGATTCTTCTGTTGGAACATTCACAAACTTGTAGTTGAGGATGTCGATGTAATGAATCTCCGTATCTGCTTCTTGAGCTTTTTGCTCAATCAGCGTGTAACGGACGGTCGCCGTATCGCCGCGCAGGAATGAAATAGAACTGATTTTGACCTTTACCTTATTGCTGCCATATCGAGTAAAAGGATTGTCAGTGTGTCCGTCAGTAAAGCGTTTGGTGTAAATGTTAAATGCCACGCCTTCGGACAGTTCTTGAACCAGGACATAATTTTCTTCCAGGTCAAGGTTAGGGTTGTGAGATTCGCGGGCAATCAAATACTTGTTGATGAAGTATTTAGCTAATTGCTCTTGAACACTCATCTTGCTTACGTCCCCATTATAAGTGGTGGTGACTTCTGCTTTTCCTGTAGCCTTGTCTACTTCAACCACAATAGGCTCAACTCTTTTTAATGGAGTTAAACCAGCAACAGCGATTACTGATGCTAGGGCGATTGCCAGCGCTACTAGCGCGACAATCATCCACATATTGCGTTGACTTCTGAGCCCATGAATTAGCTCGTCGTCCCATTCTTCGCCTTCTTTAAAATTGGCTTCTGGTGCTGCGGCAGTCATATTCATTCCTTAATTTTTAATGCTGTTTTTGCGGAAGCTGGGCAGCTTGAGGTTTTTGCCTCCCAAGCTATGGATACTAAAAGCGCCGTGTTTGCTGAAACGATTGGCAACTACGCCCAAGGTGCTAAGTGAAACGCCTCCAGCAATTCCGCTGGCAATACCCATTACTTGCAGTAGAAGCAAGAACGAAATAAAGCAGGTGACGATATAGGGCATAACCTCGACAGTGGTTAAGTTCCCTCCAGCTTGAGCATCTGTCATATCCTTTACGGGTGTGGCGATAATCGCTAAGCAGAAAAGCATAATTGCGTAGGTCAGCAGTGGGATAAGAGCAAAGTTGAGAACTTGTCTTAACCACCCCTCAAATAGCCCTCTTGTTCCTTTAAACATCATAAATGCGATGAAAATTGGAGAGAGCCCAAGTAGCACAGCCACCGCTATTTTCGACATGACTACTAAAAAGCCAGCGTAACCACACATTGCTATAGTCGCTGCTGCGACCAAAAAGCCCATAAGCTTTAGACCTAAAGCATTCCAACTGCTACCGAACATGAGGTCTCCAGCAGTTCTCATTCCCTGATCGTAAGCATTACCAATAAATGTGTTGATGCCAGCTTCACCAAACGCGCCATGACTCAGAATTCTACCCATGAGCTGATTAGGCGCATTGGTAAAAATCTCGTATGTGAGACCAGTAAACAGCCCAACATTCGTAGCGAAGATGTACACGATCAACGCCATAAAAACGTGTTTAATGGCTTCTTTAAGGTTGGTGTTTACCCAACCTTTCATCATGGCCAGACCATAAAGAGTGATTGAAAGAATCATCATTAAGCGAAGCGTACTGGTGATGTCGTTGGATATACCTGTAAACAGGTCTATCACAAAGGAGCCTATTGCGGCGTCAATCGTGTTTAAGAGATCTTCATACATGCTGGGCGCACTTTATTTTTTGGCTGATGCGAAGAACTTTTCACACGCCTTGGTGCGTTTGATGAAACGACCGTCAACGCTTTTTTCCCACTCATCACAAGTTGCACGTAGACTTTTTTCCCTAAACTGACTAATAGCCTGGGGGTCGATTATTTCAGCGAAAGAGTAGGGGGTTTTCGCTGAGTACCCTTTGCATGATTGCTGCAAAAGCTCCAGATCGGGCGTGTTGTAACCAGAGTCTGGTCTCTTTCCTTGAAGGTTCTCGCTAAGCGTTATGCAGCTTTGGCCTTTGGGGTTTGCGTAGACTTTCCGTAGTTCTCCAAGGCCCTGAGAATACAAACTATTGCCGCTTACGGCGGTTGGCATAAGCAGCTTTTCCCCGCTGCTTGTGTTGGAATTCTGCTGCAAAATTTTATCTATTTTTGCTTTTTGGCTCGCAACATAGTCAGATGATTCTTTAGGTGAGCTTTCTTGTTCGTTACAGCCAACAAGAAAAGCTAGAGCTAATACCATTATGTATCGCATGATAATTCCTTAAAATTTCCAGCTTGCGTTAATTTCAACTTCTGGGCCGCAAGGGCTTGAAGAACCAGAGAAAGCAGAAAAACTACTGCTGTCGCATGGCTTTGGTTTTGGTGCTGCACAAGCGGTTGTAAGTAGGGCTAGGGCGGCGATCACTAAAAACTTTTTCATGGCAGATTTCCTCTGTTATGGAATTTGGCCTCGGCAGCATCCGCGTTGGCCTGATTAAGGTTTGATGTTGCTTGGTTTTGTAAAAGGGCAGACTGCAAGCGGATAGACTCGTTTTGCAGTACCAACGTTTGAGCGACCAGCGTATTCATAAGATCGAGGGCCGCTTTTTGATCTGGTGCTGCATCAATCTGGCCCATAAGGGATTCGATGTGATCAGTACGCTTATTTGTATCTGAGTAGGAATTCTCAGATAGGCCAAGAGCGGCTAAATTAGAAGCTCTTGTTTCATCGTAAGAGCCGCCACTGTTACCTAAATATCCGTTGTCTCCCATGTCCAGTTCATCGCTACTCAAAGAGCCCGTTGTGTTCTTGATTCTCTCAATAGCAACTTTATAGCTCTGGTTTGTCCCAGGGATGCCACCGGCCCGAATGGTAGCCAATGCCTGGTTAATATCTTCTGGAGCCCAACGGCGATCCTTGGCTTTGTTTACAGCCGTTAAAAGACCTCCCATGCCACGAGTACCGGTCATGGTCTCCAGGTGCTTTATCTGCTGCTGGTATTGCTGAACCATGTTGTCTAACTGCTCAATCATCGAGGCTGTTTGCTCGATGTTTTCAAAAGCAGTTGTTGTGGTCTGTAGAATGTTTGCAACATCTACAGTGGGGATACCGGAGGCTAAAGCGCTACCGGGAGCCACTGCAAAACATGCAAGCAAAGAAACCACTTTTAGGGTGCGCTTGTTCATAGCTGTTTTCTCCGTTCATGAAAAATAGGTATCCAGGTGTTAGGGTCGTCGCCAAACTCTGCTCGTATTTCATCAAGTAGAGTGACGGTTTCCTTTCTGCCTGACAGGATTGCAAGGGCGTCATCCATCCCTTTAAGGTTCAATCTGGCTACAATTGAGTTTCGGCCCTGCTTGATCAGGAAACACCGATCAGACGGGTCGAGCTGGTTTTTAATCAGATCAAATTCTTTATCGCTCAGATTGAATGCCTCGCAGTGAGAGGCATAATCAGCGTCAGGGTTGGGGTAAAAAATCTGGGTTGGTGACTGTTCTATAATCGTTGTACCAATCCGGGTGTCTGCCAAATCACGCGCAGACTGTGAGCCAAAGATAACCAAGCCATTGAGCTTTCTGATTACTTTTTCCCAGTCAAAAACACGCTTGGACACATACTCGTCTTCAAGTCCTTTCCAGCCTTCATCTATCACGATAGGAATAGGGCTACCGTCAATCATGCCGTCAACGCGATAGAACATATAACGCAGGCAAGCAGCGCGGGCGATTGGCTGTTCCAGGATATGGGTAAGATCAAAGCCGACTGTTCTAACGTCAGTAGGGAATTCGTCGGTTTCACAATCGAATACCCACGCCAAATCACCATCGCCATACCAACGGCGAAGGCGCAAAGCCAAATGATTGTCTGTGCCTTGTGGCAGGTAAGCCGCTAGATTGGAAACTCGTCTATCGGCAAAATCCAGCTTCCAGTTACCTTTGACCAACCGAGTGGCATGGCTCATATCAACGGCGCTCAATGGCTCGCCGTGTTCCGATAACATGAAAGAAACCAGTTCCAACAAAAAAGCTTCGTTTGCTGGGGTGTTGTCTAGCTGGAAGGGATTAAAGCCAGTCTTTACACCAGGAGTAATAGCGGCATAGCTGCCACCAATTGCTCTGATGAAAATCTCTGCGCCCCGGTCTTTATCGAGATACACACGGCGTAAGCCTGGGTATTTCTCAAGCTGGGCTTGTAAAAAAGTCATCAAGACAGTTTTACCAGAACCAGAGGGGCCGATTACTGTAGCGTTGCCTAAATCTTCAACATGAAAGTTGAAGTAAAACGGACTACCAGAAACCGTTTCCAATAAGGTTATAGCTGGCCCCCAGTGATTATCTTGAATGTGGCCGCTTGGGTAGTTATGGAAACTAGAAAAGGATGCAAAGTTTTGGCTGCTTATACCGGACTTACGGCCAATATAAGAGTTGTTCGCTGGCAACTGAGCCCAGAATGATGCTTCCAAAGCAATGTCTTCACGAACTGCTGTAATACCCTCATCTGCCAATATGCTATCAGCCGCCGCCAAATTCTTTTGCAGGCCACGCGCATCATTCGCAGAGCAAAGGAGGGTAAAGTGGTGATCACCAAAACTTATTTTACCGGATGCCAGATCGTCAATACCTTCCATGAGTTCTTCGGTCAATGAAACCGCATCATCATTGGCTTGATCTAACTGGCGTTTTTGCTTCTTCATTTTGTCCAGGGCTTCTTTTCGAGCCTTGAACTGAAAGGATTGTGTCAGCACAAACTCAAACGGTAATGTCAGTAGACCGTCAAGCATGCTGGGGCGAGTCGAACCGCTGTATTCTTTAATGGTTAAGCCACCGATCAGCTTGCGGTGTGATACACCTTTCAGCTCCAGGGCGTCTTTACCAAAGAACGGACGGGCACTACTGATATAGGTATTTATCGGCTGTCTTGGTAGCAACACAGGGCGATTAGAGCCATTAATCAGGTAGTTAAAAAACGTCAATGGCTCAGAAACCCAGCCATTAGTTGTTTGCTTCAAACCCATTACATTAGGGCTGTAAGGCGCAAGATTAGAAACCACTTTATCTGTGATTTCTTCCAGCTCGCGCAAGGCTTCCTTCTCGTCGCGCTTCTGCGCGTCAACATCACCCGTCTGGCTCAGAGTTTTTAGCAGGTCAGCAAATTTATTGATTTTCCCGCTAGGAGCTTGGCGAATAATGGTTAGATACAGGCCATTGACGAACATTGATTGTCCAGTGACCTTTTCCTGGTAACTTTCGTTAAGCTCCTTTGTGAAGCCTTCCGGGAATTCACCAGCCGGGAAACGAGTCTCCCGGCGGCGAACTAAGGTAGTCCAGAGTGCATAGCGATTATCGCTCATGCCATAAAGCATGGCGTTTCGCTTTTCCTGGGCTCTGTTAACGTCCTTTTGGTCTGCGGTCTCAAAGCTGAAACCCTCCAAACGGACAACTTTAATCAAAACTCCATTTGTAGTTTTGATCGTGGTTTCGTCGATATGCCGAGAATAGGGAATGTGGATTGAGCAAGGAACTTCCTTGCCCATAGCGCCGCCATGCTTCAATTTTTTATTGCGGCGAGCGGTTTTTGCCCTATCTTTTGGCGTCACTTTATCCATGTTGAATATTCCCCTTTAAGGCAAGTAACTATTGGTATTGCCCCAATATTTCTTATTGAGGCACTTCATACATTTCATTAACTTCACGGCCCATACATCAAACAGGTTTGGGTCTTTCTCGCAGATCAAGTAACCGATCATGTGAAAGGGGAGCCCTATAAAAATCCAGGGAAGCTCACCCGATCCAAGGAAAGCGATAATTGAAAAACCCGCATTGAGGATGAAAAAAGTGAAGGTGACACCGCCCACCATTGGTGGGCGTGTCATCCCCAAGAACAAAGGCCGTTGAATTTCTTTGTTCTCTTCCATGAAGCGTCCCTATACCGCACCGATAAAGTTGTCTGCGATCCACGCCGCACCAAATACCAACACAATGCCGCCGATGATCGAACCAGCAAGGCCCCAAGACATACGGCCACTCATGGCCATAAAGCCCAATACGATCAATGCAAGAATTGCGAACAGGCGGGCGGTAGTTCCCGTTAGTAGATCAATGAAGTTTTGCAGCGGGCCATCCCAAGGGGCGGCCAACGCCACTTCTGGGACTGATGCGACAAAAAATACAGCCATAACCATTAAAGCTTTTTCCCAAAAGCTTTTGCCGGTGCGGGGCTGTTGTGTCAGGGGCAAATCATTAGTTGGTGTGGTCATTTACGTTTTCCTTTTTAGGATCGAGGTTGATGGTGATGGTGCTAATTTCGGGATTAAAACTTTTGACTAGCTCGACACCCGTATCCAGAGAGCGAAACAACCGGGGCTTTTTGCTGGCATGAGCCACCAATACAAACCCAGTTGTTTCATTAACGCCGGTAGTGCAAAGGGCATAACCAGCACCCTCCAGAGATAAAAGCTCGAAGACGAGACTTTTATTCATGGACGCAGCCACCCGGAGTTCTTTTTTCTGGATGGGCGTGAATCCTTCGAGTGCTTGAATTTCCTCCATTAGGGGGTTCCTATCTCAAGTGTTAAAAGTTAGATTCAATCTAACTATCGTTGATGCTAAACATCATTTGTAGTATTGTCAATGAATAAACGAGCTAACAAAACGGCAAAAACGCCTTTATTAGTTTGAAATTTATAAAGTGTCACAATATTGTAAAGATTGAATCTAACTTTCTATAGGAGGTAGGGCAGTGAGGCTGTTTATTGCGGAAAAGCCAAGCTTGGGTAGGGCGATTGCGGCATGTTTGCCACAGCCCCAGAAAAAGGATGGTGATTGCATTCGATGCGGCGACAGTGATGTGGTCGCATGGTGTGCAGGTCATATTCTGGAGTTATCACCTCCAGAAGCTTATAGCGACAGTTATAAACAGTGGGAGATAAGTCACCTTCCTATCATTCCAAAAGATTGGAAGTTGGACGTTACGACCCCCGGCTTGTTTAAGACCATTAAAAAGCTGGCCAAAGAAGCAACCAGCATCGTTAATGCTGGCGACCCGGATCGTGAGGGCCAATTACTTGTTGATGAAGTGCTAGAGCATATCGGCAACACTAAGCCGGTGAAGCGTATTTTGGTCAACGACTTGAACGCTCCAGCAGTGAAAAAAGCACTGGCAGACTTGAGAGACAACAACGACTTTCAGCCCTTGTCTCACTCAGCCTTAGCCCGAAGCCGTGCCGATTGGCTCTATGGCCTTAATATGACCCGCCTTTACACCCTGCTAGGCCGTAACGGTGCCTATAGCGGCGTTTTGTCCGTTGGCCGGGTGCAAACCCCACTACTTGGCCTGATAGTTCGCCGGGATGGTGAGATAACCAACTTTGTATCAAAGCCGTTCTATACCGTTGTCGCTGAATTGGCAGCCCCAGGGGGAAGCTTCCAAGCGACCTGGAAAGCGGGCGAGTCCGCCGACTCTTATCTGGACGAAGAAGGGCGTTTGATAAACCTCGATTATGCAAAAGCCCTGGTCGAGCGCTTCCAGGGCTCAACAGGCACAATCGAGAACGCTGATAAAAAAGACAAGAAAGAACGCCAGCCGTTGCCATTCTCACTAAATGGCATACAGGTTGCCGCCGCTAAGAAATATGACTACTCAGCCCAGGAGGTGCTAGACGCTTGCCAGGGGCTTTATGAGACCCACAAGCTAACGACTTACCCCCGGTCTGATTGCTCACACTTACCAGAGGAGCATTTGGACGATGCCCCGGCAGTTATTGGCGCTATCGCAGCCAATTTGCCTGGAGCGGAGAACTTAGCTGCTGGAACTGATACAGCTATTCGTTCACCGGCCTGGAATGATAAAAAGGTGACAGCTCACCATGCGATCATTCCGACACCTACCAAGGCAGACACGGCCAAACTGACTGAAAAGGAAAGGGCCGTTTATGCCCTTATCTGTGAGCGGTATTTGCTCCAGTTCTACCCAGACCACAAATACCAGGAAACCAAAGTTACGGTTTCTCTGTCTGGTGAAACTCTCACAGCTAAGGGGCGTGTCGTTGTCCAGGCTGGCTGGAAAGGTGTCACTAAATCCACTGATGATACCGACAAGAAAGAGGCAGCCATTCAGCTACCACAACTTGCCAGTGGTGATTCAGTGAATTGCAGCCAGTCTGCAATCAAGGAAAAGAAAACCACGCCACCAAAGCCTTTTAACAATGAAACCATTGTTACCGCCATGAGTGGCATTGCCAAGTTCGTGACTAACGAAAATATCAAGGCACTACTTAAAGAGTCTGACGGAATTGGAACGCCTGCCACTCAATCCCAGATCATTGAAACGCTCTTTTCCAGGGGCTATATCGAGAAAAAGGGTAAATCCATTCTCTCGACAGAGCTTGGACGATTTTTGATTAGTGTTTTACCAGATGTGGCCACCACTCCAGATATGACCGCTTTTTGGGAATCAGCTATGGGCCGCATAGTTGAACGTGAAATGTCCCTAGACAAGTTTATCAGTGGTGTAGAAAACCAGCTTTCTACACTGATAAGCCGTGGTGCAGAGCAAGGCAAGCTATCTATTCCCGGTGTCTACGTTTTTGATTGCCCAGCCGAGAGCTGCGATGGCCAATTTACGAAAAGACCCGGTAAAAGCGGCGATTTTTGGGGATGCAGCAATTTTAAAAATGGCTGTAAAGAGTCACGACCAGACAAGGGCGGCCAGCCTGATTGGAACCCTAAAAAAGGTTTAAGCGGTGCCAAAAAATCGTCTGGTAAGTCAAAGTCAAAATCGACGGCTAAGAAAGGGCTCACCAGTCGATTGACCAGGAGGAAATAGTGAAACGCTTGAAACTGCCAAACATGCAGCCCCCGGCTTTTTGGCGAAAACCAAAAACTGATCGAACAACGAGACCGGAACTACCGCAATAAGATACATAACACTTTTGGCAAAGCCTTTGAACTGGATAGCAAGGCCGACCACTACCGCCAGAAAGCGGCAACCGTTGGAAATACTGGCATAGCATCCAATGACCCGGAAGCTATCGAAAAGCTAAAAAATAAGCTGGCAGGGCTTGAGCGATCACAAGAAACCATGAAAACGGTTAATAAAATTATTCGAGCTGCCAAACTGACAGACGAAGAAAAAGCGGGGGAGATTGTCGCGGCTGGCCTGCTTTCAGAGGCTCAGGCCGTTGAGATTTTAAAGCCTGATCATTGCGGGCGTGTTGGTTTTGCTTCTTATTCTTTATCGAATAATAACGCCGAAATAAACAGGACAAAAAAACGTATAACCGGGCTGGAGAGTTTGAGAAACAGTGACCCGCTAGAGTTCGCAAATAATGATTTTTCTATGGCCGTCGATAATGGCCGGGTTTGTATCGAGTTTTCAGGCGGCAAACCTTCCGACGATGTGCGGGCCATGTTGCGGGGCTCTGCCTTCAAGTGGTCACGTTATCAAGTTGCTTGGGTTCGTAAAGCTACCGGCAACGGTGTAGCCGAAGCGGGGCGACTGCTGGAGTGCTTAAAAGCGGTTGAAGAGATTTATTAAGGGATTTTTGGCCCCCTATGCCGGGGGCTTTTTCGCCGCTCCTGGGGAGCGGACACTAAGGAGGCGACAAGTCGCGCGGGCTTGGTCACAAATCTTATCCCTGGATCTCAGGTATTTGTGACCAAGCTTGTTTACCTCACCGGCTCCTATCGTCACCGGCTCCACTATCCCTCTGGGGGAACCTAAGCCTAACAGTGATTTTTGCTTAGTCCAGGGTATCCCCAACTTTCGCTTGCTCTCGATGTTCGCTCACTGCAAGCCGGGTGATTCCCCTCCCTGGACACACAAAAAAAGTAACTGTTCGGCGCTCCTAGTAGTCGCTTTCTTTCTGGTCTTTTCAATCCCAGAGGGATGATGTGTTTAAAGATTAAAAAACGAGGAACAAAAACATGAAAGCAACCCCTTCAATGATAGATGCAATTTTTCAGGCAGAGTGTGTTTTGGCTGATTATCGAGTGACCGCGTTGAAGCATCTTCGGTCAGTAGTCTTTTGATAGACAAGGCATTGCAGGGATTGTCTGAGCCTTGGCCTGGAGAGCTGAATGGCGAATCAGTATAGGTGAAAGTGATTCACCGGCACGGCCTGAACAACCCTAAACAGCCCGATTTCCTCTGGTATCGGGTTTTTATATCCCCTAAAATGAATCAAATCTCTAAAGTTTTGATTCAAGGGTTTTGTACGTGGATATTTCACCAGAAATGCGCCTGTTTTCCCCGGAGGGAGAGCGTTTATACCTCAATACTCAAGAGCGGGCCGACTTTCTGGCCGCCCTCGATGATGAAGCCCCCCAGGATCGGCTATTTTGCCAAGTGTTGCATTATACCGGCTGCCGCCCAACAGAAGGGCTCCAGCTAATCGCTAAGCGCGTATTGGTTGGTGAGCAATCCTTAGTTTTCCGTAGCCTGAAAAAGCGGAAGGTGGACAACAAAGGCAGAAAGAAGCAGCCCCAGTTTCGCACCGTCCCGGTGCCGGAGCTGTTGATAGACCGCCTTGATCTGGTGTTTGACCTTAGAGCCCGTCAAAAGCGTGGCCAGAGACTCGATGATCCTTTATGGCCAATGAGCCGCCCCACAGCTTATAGGCTGGTCAAGCGGGTCATGGATCGGGCAGGTATAAAAGGCAAGCAAGCAACTGGAAAGGGGCTAAGGCATGGTTTCGGTATTGCAATGGTAACAGCTACTAAGCCGGTTCCCATTCACATACTGGCCCAGCTGATGGGCCATAGTGATACCAAAACCACAGAAATATATTTGCAGGTTGTTGGTGATGAAAAACGCCAAATTGTCACAGAGGCATGGGACAGCTAAAAGCTTAACTGGGCTTACTGGGCTTTGTGGTTTTCTTCTTCTTTGCTGTTTCTGCCCGTAGGTCTGCCGCTTCCTTTTGAAACTGGTCACGCTGTTGGCGTATATCGGACATGACATCTTCTAGCTGTCCTTGGGATTTGTTGTGCTGCTCAATTAGCTGATTAACAGCCTTATCGTGAGCTGTCTTCAAATCGGTTATTGTAGCTGTGTGTTGAGTCTCTACTTTTTCAAGTGATTTTTCAGACTGTTTGATTATGCGGTTTTTCTCAGATTCTGCTTGTTCAAGTAGGCGAGAAACCTCTATCTGGTGTGCATCTTTCGTTTCAGATAACCTTGAATTTAAACCGATTGTCTCTTGTTTTAGAGACGCGCTATCACGAATAGACGAAGCTAATTTTTCCTTCACTTCAACAGCATCAATAGAAGCTCTCTCCAGGTCGGCGGTTAAGCTTCCAATTTTCTGCTCTGCCATTTCTAGGGCGTGTTTTAGCTCTGTAATTTCAGATTTAGATTGTTCTATCTCAAGAGCTTGTACCTCGCTCTTTTCCTGGTATTCGTCACGCTCATGGGCCACTGAGTCGGAGAAATCGACCGCTTCCGTAACTTCCTGTTGCATGGCTTCATGCTTGGCAGAAAGCGCTTCTCGTTCTGCTTCCAGCTGTGCATCGCTAACAGACTTGGCCATTTGCCAAATTTTCTTGACGAAGTGAGACCCTTCCTCTTCAAACTCTTTGGGTAGCTCTGCGACCGGGGGAAGGTTTGCAACCTGCAAATCTTTCATTTCATCGCTCTCAAGAAATTGAGTGCGATACTTTGCAATAGTGGTGTTTGATCCACGGCCTAGACGTTTATGGATAGCGAGAATACTAGGCTTCTCTCCAGCAGCTACCAGCTCTCTTGCTGCGTTAAAAACATCTTCCTGATTTACGGTCTTTGCTGCCATAACTTTCTACCTTTGATTTTTGACTTTCGATAATTGTAACTCAGTAAATTACATAATTCAAATGATAATTATGATAATTATGATAATTATGATAATTATTGTTTTTGGGTGTAATTGTTTGTGATATTGTTGGTGTTAATGCTGCTGTTGGGGTGTCTGGTCGGTTCGTAGGCTACGCGCCAAGGCTTGTTTTCGACATTTTGGGGTTGGAGTGTTCAGACTTCGCTTAGCCTCATTCCAACCCAAAAATCCCGACTCTTCCGGCGAATAACTGCTATGGCCAAAGATAAATTCGATACGCAAACGATTGATATGTTTCAAGATAGAAAGCAAGTATTGGAAGGGGCAGACCAGCGGGAAGCAAGGGCGCGTGAGCGCGGGGCGGTGGTCAACAGCGAACCCGTAGGGGCGTCTTTGCCCACGGGCTAATGTTGGGTGGCTTGGTATAAATGACCTTTTAATAGGTCTTTCCGGTTGACTTCTTTATTGTTATGACTTAATATTAGGTCTCTTAAATAGTCTTATTGAAAGGTTTTAGTTATGGCTTCTACTCACCCAATTTTAGCCGATGTTAGTGCCGGTATCTCTGAACTCAAGAAAAACCCTATGTCTGTAATGGAGCAGGGCGAAGGTTTGCCGGTTGCAATTCTTAATCGTAATGAGCCTGTATTTTATGCTGTTCCAGCCGGTGCGTATGAAGCGTTAATGGATAAGCTCGAAGACGTTGAGCTTGCGGCGATTGTTCGCGCCCGTTTAGATCAACCAGAGATCGAGGTTTCATTAGATGAGCTATAAGCTGGTATTTAAAGCTCAGGCTAAAAAAGAATGGGACAAGCTGGACGCTACCATTCGTGAACAATTTAAAAAGAAGCTGGTAGAGCGCATCGAGGAGCCGAGAATAGAAAGTTCTCGACTTAGTGGAATGCAAGACTGCTATAAAATTAAATTGCGTAGTGCCGGTTATAGGTTGGTTTATCAGGTGCGTGATAATGAGCTGGTAGTTTCTATTGTCGCAGTTGGGAAGCGTGAGCGGAATGCTGTTTATAAGGCCGCAGTGAAAAGGGTTTGAATATGACAACGTTAAGTGTAGTTATTCAAAAAGATATAGACGGCGAATACCGTGTACCGGCCCCATGCGGTACTGAGGCCGGTTCTTATTATACCGATGATCGAGAGGACGCTTTAGGAGAGGTAGTGCTTAAGAAACGATTGACCCGCTACCAGATAGGCTTTCTACACGGTGTATTTGTTTCGATCCTGGCTATTCTACTGGCCGCAGCGGTTAGCTATTGATTTAGTGAGGGAAAGCATGAAAGTACGGATACTGTTATTATTAGTTGTGAAGACCTAACTTTTATAGGTGCGTTTATGATCGACTTTACCCAGATTGGTAAAAATTGTGATGATGTGGGAAACAAGGCTGCCGCCGAATCTCACCGGCTGGGGCTTCCTACTGTTGGCTGGGACAAGGTAAAGCGCCAGGTAGTTAAGCGCTGGCCGGATGGCAAAACAGAGCTTTTAGAGCCTGTTAAAGCCTCCCATGTGAAAGCAAAAAGTGTCTAGTCTATGAGTGTGGATGATAAGGGGCCGGTGATGGTTATTGTCGCTGGCCCAAATGGAAGCGGAAAAAGCACAACAACAGCGCAATTTTCAAAAGACGGCTACGAGGTCATAGACCCGGATCGGATAGCCCGCAACCTCTCCCCTAACTCCCCAGAAGATTACTCGGTGGCTGCCGGTAGGCAGGCCATTAACCGGGCCAGAGAAAACATATTGCAAGGCAATAGTTTTCTGGTGGAAACCACGCTTTCATCGAAAGGCGTTTATCAACGCTTAGTCGATTCAGCAAAGCAGAAAGGGTTTTCTGTGAAGCTGGCTTATATCTCTACCGAAGACCCACAAATCAATATTGCCAGGGTTGCCGACAGGGTTAGCAAAGGCGGTCATAATGTACCTGATGAAGATGTGGTGCGCCGTTATTATCGTAGCCTGGATAACCTGGGCGAATTCTTTGATAAGGCAGACGATAAGGCCATTATTGATAAATCGTCTGATTTTTTAGAGTCCGGCAGTAAAGGACGTTTACAGCTCGAAATTGATTCTAATGGTGACACTGCTTTTATGGCCGACAAAGATGATGACTACTCCGGGCGCAATGTCGCCCTGTTTAATCGCTTGCGGTATTGGGCCTATGGAGCCCTGGGCAATTACAAAGGCATTACCAGTGAATCAATGTGGCATGACGCGGTTTTAAGTCAGGCGCTAAGCCTGGGAACGATTGAAGTAGATTTCAACTACAACGAGATCAAGAACACCGCTAAGAGCGTTGCTAAGTGGGTTTGGAAGCATTACACGGCAAACCACAAGAATAAGGGCGCTATGAATTTAAAGGCCCTGGATATTCCCCTGGAAGCCAAACAGCGGTTAGCGGCTAGGCGAACCCATGAACTACGCAGCAACGCCACTGAGGGCCGTATAAAGGCCGCTATCAAAGACCTCACCCAAGACAACGCCCTACCCTCGAAAAGCGCTGTGGCTAAGCGTGTGGGCCTCTCTCGCCAGCAAATTAGTCGCCGCTATGGACACTTGTTCAGCCTTCCAACACAGGAGGCTCAAATCAATGATAAAAAGTGTCACCTACGGTATACGTCAGATAACAGCCCAGATAGAGAGGTTTCGAGCGTTAAGCGAGACCCTTATAAGCGCGATAATAAAAAGAGCGCCTTTGGCGCTACATTTTACAACACTGGACGAGAGATTCGTCATCTCCCCGGGGGGGATATCAGCTCGTTACGACAGATGCGAGCTATTACGCTGCCTGTTTTTCACCCCAGGAGCCGAGTTTCTCAGGATTCTATTTTTTCTGTGGCACAACAGCGACAGATCTTCCCCCTTTAACGGAGCGTTAAACCACTTGGGGGTGTAGCCTGAAATTTCCCCGGGAAATAGCGATATAACAGTGCGCACATCGGATACTTTCTCCTGAATTCAGGACTTCTCAAAACTTTTCAGGAAATCTGATGTGCGTCTTTCGGCTGTTTCAGTCCACCATTGGGGGGTTCCACTGAGAGGATTTATTACCTAGTCGTTCCTGA
>WLWD01001027.1_pt1 | contig 47796 bp, 27 predicted proteins | sample 6712731 | NCBI WGS metagenome assembly WLWD01 (sample SAMN12718690, study PRJNA576275) | sponge metagenome | isolation source: marine sponge | host: Mycale hentscheli | place: New Zealand: South Island, Marlborough, Capsize Point | collected 2014-11-01 | reverse complement strand
TGAAGATATGAATGTATTTGCTACCTATTCTTGTAACAAAGGGTCAGTATTGAGAGGTGTGGCAGAAAGATATTGCATACCGAGCAGTGGATGGAACAACACAAGCCCCATTTGTGATAGTGCAATATCAGTAAATATCTTCCAGCAAGAGACAAGATTATTATTGTACACCATTCTTTGGGCAATTAGCTATAATTGAAACTAGCTCTACATTTTTTTTTTGATATTTATACAAGGAACATATATATTTGGGCACACCAACATTTAGACATTACTGAATGTTAGGCTCAACTGTGAATGATTAGGCGTTTATGAGTTGAGTTCCTACAATAATCCTTTGCAATTGTTCTGGGTAAGCACCCACTAAGTTAACGCCAAGGCAACCCTAAAGAACTGAAGCATGAGCTAGACACGGATTCTTACATGGTGACTTCCTGTGGGGCCCGCCCCACTTCCCTTGGTTGTGGAGGAGCCACACCCCCAGCTGGTGTGGCACCAGAACTGAACTGTGTGATAGCGTAGTTTATTAGAAGGCTGTTCATGTGCAGTACTCATTTATTTGTGTGTGTAGGCGCGGTAGTTTGGTGGACAGAGGAGAGAACTGGTGGCAGCCCTTTTGACTCCTCCTCCGAAGACTGGCCTTCCCGGGAGCACCACACTTCCCATATTAAAATTTGTTATTTTACTCTCCTCTACACTCTGTACATCCAATCATTTGAGTCTCCCTCTATATCAATTTAGATACATTTCTTTCATTAACTAATAATCACCTCTTATTCAACGACTATATATCCCATTATTTTTCTTTATTTATATCTTCCTCTACCTTTCAGTTAGTTATGTTTTACTTAACATGAAGTGTACAGCTACTTCCACTCAAAAAATATTTTGATTTCCTGTATTTTTAGTACAGGGCGCAGTGGCGTATCTAAGGGCGGGCCTAGCAGGGCCAGGCCCTACCAAACATTCAAAATGCCCGCCCTCTGACTTCGCCCTCCCCTGCCCTTTGAACCTTCAATTTTCTATTTGATGCCCAGCCACTCTTGAAAGCTATGGCTAGTGCTGGTGGAAAGAAGAGGATCCGGACTCAACCGACTCTTTTTGATTGCCAGGCTCCTAAGAAGCTTCATTTGGAGAGTGATGATATGAGCTTTTCTGATGATGATCACTTAGATATAGAAGATACTAGATCTGATGCCAGATCAGAGATCAATGATGCTGTTCATGAGTCTTCTGCTGAAGCAGAAGATTTGCAAGTAAGTATCAAGAGAACATAATTAATATTGACAAGCCATCTGAGTCACCAACCACAATTATTATCAATAACAATATCAAGTACTTCAGAATTAGACTTACCTTTGGTATTTGTGTTGTGAATACACCAAAAATACCAAAAATGGTACTACAATAGCAGATAGAATTGATTCCTCAAGGAAAGTTCAAAATGAGAGGATTATGCACTATATGAAAACTATAGCAGAAGTTTTTTGTATTGTGGCAGACAAGATCATGCCCTTTGAGGGCATTGTGAATCCCAGTCTTCAACCAATAAGGGTAACTTTATTGACTGATATCCAAGCATGACAAGATTATTGAAGAGAGACTGGAGCATGGGCCAAAAAATGCTGTGTACACGTCTGCTAGTATTCAGAATTCAATTCTAACTATTCTTGGTGACATGATTCGAAACAAAATATGTGATGAGAATAAAGAAGTAAAATTGTTTTCACTCTTGGTTGATGAAACAAAGGACTTGAGTAAACAGGAACAAATGTCCATTGTGCTGAGGTATGTAAACTCTGAGGGAGTGCTTCATGAACATATCCTGACGTATGTACAAGCAAGTAGTCTCATAGCCCAGAGTCTAACAAGCTATATTCTTGATACTCTCGAGAAGTTTGGCTTAGATCTGATGTGGACTATTTCACAAGGCTATGATGGGGCTGCAGTGATGAGTGGGAAATGTTCGGGTGTGCAACAACGTATCAGAGAAGTGGCCCCTAAAGTAATATATGTGCATTGTTATGCCCACACTTTAAACTTAGTGTTAGTTGATGGTGTCAAAATGGTGCCATATGCAGCTGAATTTTTTTGCCTATTGGAGACTTTGTATGTTTTTGTTTCTACAACCAAAGTTCATGCCGTTTTCATGCAAAAACAGAAGGAACTGTATCCAGACAAACAGCATTTGCAATTACAAAAGCTTTCTGATACTCGGTGGGCATGCAGGTATGGAGCAGTGAATGCAATGTGTCGGACATATAACTCACTCCTAGCCACGCTAGAGGGAATTGGTGACAGCTCTGATCGCATGCAAAAGCTATTGAAGCTAAAGGTTTGTACTGTCAAGTTGCTACTTTTGCTTTCATCATTTTGCTGGTAATGTTTGACAGAATTCTTTCATGTACAAAATGCCTTTCAGATCACTTGCAAAGTATTCAAGTTGATTTAGCTACAACTGCAGATCTTGTCTTTGCTACCAAGTCTACTTTAGAAGAGTATCGTACTGACAGCTTTTGGGAGAAGATATATTTATACTCACAGAGTATAGCTGAGCTACATTGCATTGAACTATTACCACCAGTTCAGACAAGACAAAGGAGGCTTCCGAGGCATTTGGATGGTCTAGTCCTAGAGACCACAGGAGCAAGGCATCACCTGTCAACTAGTGATGATTTACAAGAGGGCCATCTATTACCCCGTCCTTGACGCCTTTCTTTCTGAAATGTCTAGACGATTTGATGAGAAGAATGTCAATATCATGCAAGCTATTCAAGCATGTAACCCTCATTCCACGAACTTTTTCTCTTCATCTGCTTTGTTACCACTGATTGAAGCTTATGATTTGGATGAAGATGCCATTGAAATGGAAGCTAAACTGGCCAGGAAGACACTGGGAAAGAAAGATAATGTCAACACAATAATTGATGTGATTTCTTCACTCATTCCACTCAAGGATGCATTCCCTGAACTGCTTCAGCTTACTAGGATATCTATGACCGTTGCTGTGAATACTGCACACTGTGAAAGGTCATTTTCAGCCCTAAAGAGAATCAAAACTTATCTATGCTCTACAATGAGTGAACAAAGACTCAGTGATCTTGCCATTCTTTCCATTGAAAGAGAATTTTTAAGTTTATTGTCACTTGAAAAAGTGGTGGAAATTTTTAACAGTCATAGCAATAACAGAAGGATTATGCTATTATGATTTTGTTTTGTTTTTGTCATCATACTTTTTTGGTCATTATTATTACACTTTTTTGTCATCATGCTCTAGTCAATCAAGTTCTGCTGTGTGTACGATGAACATACAATATAGATGGTGCCCATTCAAGGCCCTGCCAATTTCAACACTCTAGATATGCCACTGGTACAGGGCAATTATCTTGTACACATTCCTACACTACACTTACCATACACCTGCAGGAAATTGTACAGGAAAAATGGCCCTGTAGTGACTTCAGGTAATACGAGATTTCTCAGGGAAAATAGGTCATTTCAGCTGATCCTGCAGTTTTCCTATAGCAGGAAATTCAGATTGTTGTCCAGTTTATAGACTCATAAAATCAAAGCTACTTCTATAATTGTGGGGTGAAGTGTGAGGGCCTGACAACTCCTCTCCATAGCATTTGCCCCCCAATAATAACATAATCTGTGGGTGATGATACCTCAATTTTCCCCACCCCCCATTGTAAACATTTTAATAGAGCGTTTTCATGGCATGTCATAATTCACGGTGATAACCACACCCATTTCTTGGTACTGGTGTATAAGGAAAGAGATGGTGCTGTGCATTGTATTGGCTGTACGAAGAGGTCTGGGAGAGATAAGGATGTTAGCTTTTACAGGCTGCCGAAAATTATGTCTAGCAGAGGTACTAGAATTTTCAGGAACTTGTAAAAAGCGTAGGGCAGGATATTTAGCGGCAATATCAAGGAAAGATTTGACAGAAAAAATTATGGCTAACGACAGGATTTGTTCCAGGCATTTTGTCAATGGAAAACCAGCTCCTCTCGAAGATGAGACTAACCCTGACTGGTTGCCCACTCAGAATCATGTCAATGGAAAACCAGCTCCTCTCGAAGATGAGACTAACCCTGACTGGTTGCCCACTCAGAATCTTGGTCGCTGTAAAGTTTTAGTTAATCCTTGTCAAAATGCTGAGAGGTGGATCAGGAGAAAAGCAAGAGAGGATGTTAGAAGAGAGACAGATGAAGAAATGTCTATTACTACAGCAGAGTCGAGTAGAGACAATGCTGTGGAGGGTTTGCTTGCTCTAGCCAGTTCTAATTTATCTGCTACTGTAGGTAGTAAAGGGAGCAGTATTGTGGAAGATGGGGATGAAATCACATACGATAGTGGTGCTCAATTCAGTGAAGCTGAAATCACTTGTGAGGCTGTTTGTCAGCCAAGTAACTCGGCTTCTAGCAGCAGTGATGTTAGTGTTCAAACTGATATGTCCTGTACTTTGGTAAGTTTAGAAATTATTAAGAAATGCTGAAACTTTTATTATACATAATTTCTATAGATTGGGATGATGCAAAGTGAGCTCAACTCTTGTTATGTAACTATTCGTGAACTCCGTTATAAGATTTTTCATACAGTACCATTTAGTGAGCAGTCTCTACAGAATGATCAGTCTGTAAAATTTTACACTGGTCTCCCTTCTTTTAGAGTCCTAAGAGCTGTTTTTGAGTTTGTGGCACCACCTACTGAAATTTTTAACAGAAATCCTGTGCTACCATCTAATTCATTTTAGACGGTCACGCTAAATTTTTAAGCTTCAGAACCTCTGTACAAAAATAATTTCAATGTAGCAACATGTTTTTGTTAATTCTAAAAAAACAAATAAATAAAATACCAATCTCTATAGTTTAATTACAGAAAGTACTAAGTCATAGCAACATAGCAGCACCATATGGCACAGTGTATTTTTTTTCAGGAGGGAAGTGGGGGTGGGCATGTATCATTTTGTCTTTATTGTCCATATGGCTTAGGGCTATTCTATACCATCATCATCAGGACAGTTTTTGGGTGATTCAATGTTCCATCAAGTGAACAAGTTCCTTTTCTCCTAAACAATTTCTGAGTCCAGCATTTTAATCATCATTTGTGAGAAACTTCATTTGAGACTGGAATTGACACACAGATGTTGGCCAAAACAATAAAGTTAGGAAACAGCTTTCAACATGTCATTTTCAAGAAGGTCACTCATACTTGCAACTGCTAAATGACTCCACTGCTAATTTGTAACCAGATGACTGGACTGAATGTACTGTTCCTCCCTATTCTCAAACCACTGCCAGCCTGGCTGTAAACACCCAGCCAATTGGAATTGGTAGAGATTACAACTAAGTGACCATTAATTAAAGTTTATTTTAACCAGTAAATTATCCTCCCCCCAAGTTCTTTAGTGGGATTATTTGTACTTAACATTTAATGAATTATACCAATTTGATTTTTTATACCAAACAATTCATTTTTAATGCCAGCATGTTTCAGCAGACTGCTTCTGCCATCATCAGGGCTGATTTATAAAAATCAAAAAACAAAAATGCTATAATTAGCCTAAGTAAAAGAAGCCATCTACATAAATATGTCACCCAACAACTTAACCATGAATAGGGACTCTGGAATGGAGCTTTCCCCTTTAGTATTGAGAGCAGCTAGAGGCCACTCACATAAATAAACAAGAATCAATCTTAGGCAATATACTGCATTTTGTCAAGCATCACCCTTAGGCTAATTATAGCATTTTTGTTTTTTGATGTTTATAAATCAGCCCTGATGATGGCAGAAGCAGTCTGCTGAAACATGTTGGCATTAAAAATGAATTGTTTGGTATAAAAAATCAAATTGGTATAACATGAACTATAACCAGCAAGAAAAAACTTTAAAACATTTAATGAATTGTTAACAATTAACTAACCTTAGGAAAAATAATAGATAAAAGCATGGGTGAAATTTTTACTCAAAAGTGTTACAGAATTATAATTACTTGGAATGTTCGCAATTGTGATTATACCTTGCTCTGACGCAGTTCTTCCTGTAATAAATTAATTGAAACAAGTGTACTCGGTATAAAGTATGGCTACTGAAATGCTTAACCGTTGAGCGTCTGTCCGCCCGAAATTTTGTATAGTATGGGACTGTGAATCACAAAACTCAGCAACTAGACAATAAATAAGCTGTGCATTCTGTCTTAACCCCATAGCAACTCTGAGATTGTTGAAAATTGAGTTTCAACTAGTATCATTAGAAATCTAAGTCCAATTTTTAGGCTCTTTTGCGGACTAATATACTTTTTTTTTTTTTTTTATGATAGTGAATAGTTTGACATGCTTTAAAAAATTCAATTCTTGGAAACGAAAAAACAATAATGTAGTATTCATACTTTCCATGTCATCAAACTGGTCCATCATAAAATTGACAGGAAAAGGGTAATACATGCGTACAATTAAACATAACGATCACTCAACCCTGCCGAACTTGTCTATGCAAGTATAAACATGTGAGGTAAATGAGTTTCTTACTTTTTTTAAATTGCTGAATAGTTCAGGATTGCAGTTGGCTCGGCACCACTTGTCAACGTGACCGGAAAAATGAAACCGATCAATGACGATGTTAAGTTTGGCAATTTTGACGGCTGTGGGAGTTAGTTTTGTCTTAATCCCAAAAGAACTGAAAAAAAGAAAGAAGTTATTTTGAAAGGTTATTTACATGAATCAGATTTCACTAGGTGGAATGAAGTTTGTAGCTATTGGTATTCAACATCAAAGAATAGCTTGTCTGCTGCAACTCCTTGGCAATCCGCCCATCTTCATAGTCTTTCACCATGGCTTTTGCTCGTGCTATTCTCCTAGGATTGTTTTTCTCTTCGTGTGAACATATCAAATGAAAGTAGTCGTAAGAGTAGCAAATTACGTGAGGTCATTCATTAAAGTTCTCCCTAGCTACTTTGAGCTATTGGTCTTGATCAATTTTTACATTTTTGTATCAATTCATTTCAATAAGAGATCAACCTAAACCAGAGAGGGAAAAAATAATTTACAGGGAAAGGGAAAATTGGCTTCTTCACAATCTGTTTGCAGGGAAAAGAGGAAACTGGCTTTAAAAAAAAAAAAGCTATTGAGATTTTTTTTTGTCAAATTAGAATCTAATGGTAAATATTGGTACTCTATTAGAAAAAATAAAAGGTAAATTTTTGGGACAATGCATAAAGAAATTTGGGTAAAATAAATAATTAATGAGCATAATATTATTGGTAAAAATAAAAGGAACTGCCATAGCTAAGCACAATATATAACATAAGTAGCATATTATTTATCTAGCTAGCTAAGCTAGTTTTAGTATAAAATTAAAGATAATGTCCCTCATTTTAAGTGCTGTTAGAAGGCTAACTAACTGGTTTAAGCTTTGCACATTCCTCCTCTGTATAGGTTTGCTTGTAGAAAGTAGCTTTAAAAAAACGCGAGAACCAACATACTACACAGTTTTAGTAAATTAAAGATAATTTCCCTCATTTTAAGCGCTGTTAGAAGGCTAAATCACTGGTTTAAGCTCTGCCCATTCCTCCTCTGCTCTGCCACTTCAACCCGCTCGCTCCACTCCTCAGTAGCCAGTTTAATAAAATAATGGGGATACCCATATTTCCGCAGACCCATATTTCCGCAGACTCATATTTCCCGTAAATATAGGTACGGGGGTACCTATATTTCTGCAAGTATGGGTATGGGGGCACCCATTTTTTCGTAAATATAGGTACCCCGGACACCCATATTTGGGGATACCCAAATTTACTTGACACCGGTGTTGCCTAACTCCAAAGTGTGCGGAAGAATTATTGGATACTTAAGTGGAGTGCCCACTGGTTTCTCTGTTAAGTATACGGAAACAGTTGATGGAATAATACTTTCTTACGATGATCCTGAAGTGATCATTTGGAGTTTCGCTGCAGAGTCATCAAACTTTGTAAAGAAGTCCACCTGCCCATGCAAACAATCATATGATGGTACTATAATGGTACCAGATGTCATTAGTCAGCATTATTTTTTTGACACTGCTTCCACTAAAGTGTCTCTAACTGCAACAGTCAAAAACCGCTATGGGATGGGGCTGGTTGTGATGGAGATGATAATTGCTGCTCCTTGACTGTCAACTCTGATGATACACACACTTACCATTAAACCTAACTTAAGGAATCAGGTGTACCTTAACCTATTGTATCCTTTTCTTACTTTCTTTTATTTTCCCCTTTTGTTCTAGGTCTTGCCCTGTTCATCTCCTGCTCTATAAAAATTGAACACTGGGTCACTGAACTGAGCTGGGAAATAGGATTCATCTACTGTAGTTAACCATAATCCACCATACAAAACAAACAAATCATAAATAAAAACTTGAAGTAATACTGCAAAGAATAAAGAATAGGGTAAAAGACAGAAGAAAAGGGAAGAAAGAAAAGAAAAGTACCCAGTAAAAAAGAATGGAGAAAGCAAGGGAAATTAAAAAAAAAAAGAAAAGAAGAAAAAAAAAGAAAGAAAGAAAAGTGCCCATACTGGGATTGATCCATAGCTGTTACGTTTTGAACTACAAAGGAGTTGAACACACGTTTTGAACTACAAAGGAGTTGAACACAAGTTATAACTGCGAACTGATATGACAGAAAAGCATAACTACAAAATATACAATTATAACCAGATCTGATAGCTTTGGCCGGCTAAATAGCCTACCAGTTAATGTTTTGGTTGGATATCAAGCACTCTAGGGCGGCTAATATCTGATGGCCGACTGTAATAATCCACACTGGGAATATCTCAGGAAAAGAGAGCAGGAGAAGGAAACCACCATGGATGAAAATACCTTATGCTAACTTCACACCTAATTTGCACAAGTTAGCACTTTAGACACCATTGTATATGCCAGGGTACTTGCTAGTATAAAACGAGTACACGTAAATTGAAATCAGGGCCAAATAGGAGCGTAACGCCAAAAGAAAAGCATAAAGCACTAACTACGAACTATTATTTTGCTTATCAAACCTGTGGCAGTTAATTGCTCAATCAGTATTTGAAAATGGAGCATGCAACACAAAACACTCTTAGAATACTAGCAAATACTGCTGTATTATTAGCATGCCTCTAGACAGCGGTGTAGGAGGATGTTTTGGTAAGGGGGGGCTTCAAAGGCATGTTTTTTGTGGTTAAAAATGGTTATGTCCAGTGAGAAATCACCTTGGGAGATAGTGGTGAGTGGCTGTTTTCATTTTATGAGAAGCTTTTATGGAAAGGACAACCTGACATAGCTGTGGGAACAGTAGGTCAGCTGAGATCTTACAAGTGATAGATAGAGGGACTTCTTAATGTTAATGGATGATGTGCAAGGAATTGTTCGCCTAATTAAATACAGAGACCGATAAGCTTTGCTGCATATTTCTTTGATGTGGACAGACCAAGATAAACTATCACAGATTAAAATACCTAAATCTTTCTGTTGAGTCACTGTTTTAATTGTATCATTACCGATGGTGTAATTGTTGTTAGTAGATGATGATAGGGAGACGTTCATGTATGCGCATATCCTTTTGAAGAGCTAAATTCTCACTTGCAGAGTTAAGAGAGTTTAGAGAGGCAATAAGTTTGGCATCATCAGCAAATAAAAACACAGACGAAAAAGAGCAGAGAGACGGTATGTCGTTAACATTAATAAGAAACAGCAGAGGTCCAAGTACACTACCTTGAGGTACACCTGATTTGACAGGAAGTAAGTCAGATTTGCACCCTTCAACCTCAACCAAATGCTTTCTATTTTGTAAGTAATCTTTGAAAAATAACCAAAGAGGACCAGTAATGTCAGTTAGCCAAAGTTTATACAGAAGTTCATTGTGGGGGACTGAATCAAAGGCTTTGGCAAAATCAAGAAACACAATTTCTGTGTGTCGCTTTGACTCCACAGAATTGAAAACTGAAGTATATGATAGAAAAATTGTTGAAGAGTGGATCTATTTCTGATAAAACCAAATTGTGTTTTTGAAATTTTTGGATATATAAAATCTATTATCTTAGAGTAGACTATTAATTCTAGTACTTTATGAAGAATACTTAGGAGAGAAATAGGCCTGTAGTTGCTAACTTCAGATACACTTCCTTTCTTGTGGAGAGGAAATAATTTGTGTACCTTCCAGTCAGCTGGAATGGAATGAGATTCCATAATGACAGTAAAGAGAAGAGAAACTGTATGTGCAAGTGAAGATGCGCAGAATTTGTAAATATATGGGCTAATGTTGTCATGTCCAGGAGATTTTTTGGGGTCTAGAGAGTTCAATACATAAAAAATTCACTAGAAGAAAACTGTATGGTGCTAATTTGTGATGAAGGTGTTGGAAGACAATGCATAGGTGGAAGAATAAAATCACTGCGAGTAAAAACTGAATTAAAATAGTTGTTACTTTTTTTTTACACATTCCAACAAGTTTGCGGTACACTGTGTGACGTCAACATCGCATCCGGGAGGGGGAAAACATTGCGAGTTCATTAAAACTAGCTGGTGAAATTGTTGTTTTTTTTGTCGGCGATTTATTGGTGGAAATGGACTTAGTTATAGAAGATGCAGCTTCTTCAGCTGTGAGGAGGCTGGGTTACAAGTTTTTGAAGGACGAGCAGATGAAAATTGTGAAGGAATTTGTCAAAAGATGCACCAGATCATTCTGGATTTCGTCTTGTAGACATGTTTACAAGCTGTACAGACTCTGAAGTCAAATCAGACATAATCTCCTCTTTTACACAGCCAAATTCCCCATTACGAATAGTATGTACTACTATTGCTTTTGGCTTAGGGATTGACTGAGAAATATTAGACAAGTGATACACATTGGAATTCCAGATGATATTGAGTCCTATGTGCAAGAAAGCGGCCGTGCTGGAAGAGATGGACAACCCGCACTTGCTCTACTACTAAAAACAAAACGGAATCAGCATGCCAACAAGTGTATGCTTCAGTACAATAATAATACTGATATTTGTCGAAGGGACTTGCTATTTCATGATGTGGACAATTACACACATTTTTTAGATACTAGTTCACACTGTTTGTGCTGTGATATATGTTCAATTAGTTGTACTTGTGGTTTTTGTAGCACTTATCACTCTTCATTTACATTCTTGTAAGTCATGCAAGCAATTTTTTATTGAAATTTAGATTGTGAATTTGATTTCAATGACCTCATTAGTTAAATATGTACACCAAGAGGGAATTTGCTACAGTTTCGATATTAAGTTTGCTTGTGTCTGGTACAGTCTCTGAAAACTGAGAAGTGTCAATGCGGTTTAGAACGGCATAGGAATGAAAGTAGTTGTGGTGGGAGCAGCAGGAGACTGAGGAGTAGGGCTGCCACCAGAATGTCAGACAGAGCCACACAACCCTTATTATCAGGCCCTTAGCTATCAGCTTGCTGCTTGTCAAGGCAGATCAGAGGATTGCTTCAGGTTAAGTGTGTATGTTTCCGAAAAATGACACTGCCAGGTGCACATGTCCAGCAGGCCAATATATAGTGAACCCACTGAGCATGTGCAAAGTGATCATGTGATACAGGAAGTGATGTAATGAATGGTGAGGGTTAAATGGAATGTATGTAATTAGCTAAGCAGAAATAATAATAATAATGCATGCTGATGATATAATAGTTCTAATGATAGTGTTAGTGTAGGAGTGTCTAAGGGGAGTGGTTTATAATAATGTGGGGAGTGGCTACTCTACCACATCTCCCCCTCCTTGGAAGGTGGAGTCACTGGTGCAAGAAGGCTGCTGTTGAAATTGCAGAGAAGGAGTGGCTAGAGGCAGGGCTTGCTGCTCTGGAGTAGGAGTGGCTGTTGTGACTGGCTGCTGTGGTGGAGGCCAATCTTGCCTAGAGAGGGCATCTGCTGCTAAGTTGCTTTCACCTTTCACGTGGAAAACGTCGAAGTGGTAGTCTGCAAGCTTTTCTTTCCATCTGCATAACCTTGCTGAGGGCGGACAGCCATTAATTATTCCAAGTAAGGCCTTATGGTCCGTGAAAACTTTGAAATATCTTCCAGCCAGGTAGAATCTGAAGTGCTGGACAGAGGCTAACAGTGCGAGTGCTTCCAAATCCGTGACGGCATAGTTAGCTTCCCTTGGGAGGAGCTGCCTGGAGTAAAATGAAACAGGGGTCCAGGAATTGTTTCTATAGACACACAATACACCACTTATGCCTCTTGTGGAGGCATCGGTGTACAAACACCATGCATCGTTAGATACAGGAAGAATTAGTGATGAGTGATGGACAATAGAGTCAATAATAAAATTAAAATTGTCGATAAAGTCTTGGTTACATTGTATTTTGTCTGGGCATTTGTCGGTCAGATGATAAGATAAAACAGACATAAATTTTGCTAGTGATGGTACAAATCTCGCATAAAAAGTGACTAAGCCCAAAAATGATCTCAAAGCAGACTTGGTAGTTGGAAGAATGAAGTTACTAATGTGAGCAACTTTGGCTTCAGGGATAGAGAGACGTCCATTTCCCACATGAAATCCTAGAAAGTCAAAGCTCTCAAAACACCAAGAACATTTAGATTGTTTCACAGTCAATCCAGCCGTTGAAAGTCTAGACAAGACAGAAGTGATGTGGCTGAGGTGGTCGTCGAATGAAGTAGAAAAAATGATAACATCATCAATATAAGGGAGAGAAAAATTTTCTAAGCCAAGAAGAACAGATTGCATCAGCAACTGGAAAGTTGCAGGGGCATTGGTAAGACCGAAAGGCATAACACAATTGAAATTTGCCTTGTAGACAGGTAAATGCAGTGAGGTGTTTGGATGATTCACTCAAGGGCACCTGATGAAAGCCTTTCAAAAGGTCCAACTTGGAAAGGAATGTAGCACTGCCGAGGTGTGCCAAGATATCATCAATGGATGGCATGGAAAAAGGATTGTGAACAGTGATGGAATTCAGCTTTCTGTAATCCACGACTAACCGGATTCCACCGTCTTTCTTTTTGACTGGCATAGGTGAACTTGTCCATGCAGAGGACGAAGGCTCAATGATTCCTAAGGCTAACAGATTCTCAATTTCTTCTCTAAAGGCTTCTTGGTAAGCAAGTGGGACTGAGTAAGAGGGTGACCAAACTGGAGTAGTGGAAGTTACAGTGATGGAATGGGAAACCAATGAAGTAAGTCCTGGAGTGTCACTGAAAACAGAAGGAAATGATGACAAAATAAAATCAAGCTGCTGTTGCTGCTGCATAGTAAGAGCAATTTTCACAGTTGAGTTGTTGGGTAAAGGGACAAATTCGTTGTCAACCTCTTCAGGGACAATCAAAGTTCTCATAACTGGAGTTGCTTTCTTGAGCATAGAAAGATGTACAACTTTGGGTTTTGTCTTCTTGCCTTGTGGCACAATAGAGCAGTTGACAGGGGGCACAACTTTTGCAATGGTAAAGGGGCCATCCCAGGATGCTTCTAAACACTTGTTGATACCAGGACAACGTTTGTACACAACATCTCCGACTTTAAAGTCGACAACTAACTTAGATTCTTTTGAAACTCTGGACGAAGCATGTTTGGAACTCAGGGATTTCTTAACAAAATGATTCTGACAAGCGAACATAGAGTCAATGTCATGAATAAACTGTGGCAGGTTGATACTGGACTGTGAATCAGATGACCATAACGATTTCAAAGTGGATAAAATGTAAGGAGAAGGTTTTAGAAACAGGAGTTCATGGGGAGTGAAACCATGTCTAGAATGTGGAAAATTCCTTGCGAAATACAACACCAATTCAAGGGCAACAGGCCAATCTTGTTTGTTGTCAATGCATTTGGATAACATGTTCTTCAGAGTAGAATGGAAACGTTCAAGCCTTCCATTACTCTGGGGATGGTAAGGGGACGTTTTAATTCCACCAATACCAAACTTTTCCTCAAGCTTTGTCAGTGTAACAGATAGGAAGTTTGAGCCTTGGTCAGACAGAACATGAAGAGGGGCACCAAGAATGGAAATAACAGAAAGTAAAGCTTTTGCTGTCTCGTCAGCTGTATAGGTCTTCAATGCAATGGCAAATGGAAAACCTGAGGCTAATTCCATGCAAGTAAAAATAAATCTGAGGTTATTCTTGGACTTTGGAAGTGGACCTACAATGTCCATGGCTAATTTCTCACATCTTTCAGAGACAATTTCTGGTTCCAACATTGGGACTTTGGGAGCGCCTGACTTGTTAAATTTCACACACTTGGGACAAGAGAGAACATGAGCCTTAATGTCTGCTGCCATGTTAGGCCAAGAGAAATGCCTATTGATAAGTGACCTTGTGGTGTTTAAGCCACCATGGCCTAAGCCTTCGTGGGCTGCAACTAAAACTTTCTTACGTAGAGACTGTGGTACTATGATGGCATGAGAAAAATGATTCTGAGTGGACGTTAAACACATAAGCAAACCATTAACAATAAAGAAGGATTTTTCATGTTTCTTTGCTAACTCCCACAGAGGAGCAAGGGAAGGGTCAGTGCTTTGTAACTTCTTAAACTTATCTTTGGTGATGCCGTCAAAAGACAAAGTGGGCATAGTAATGGGAACAAGAGAACAAGAGTCTCTGCTGCTGGAACTGAGTTCAGCTGCTGCAGGGGTAGGATCAGTTGTTTCTTCAAGCTCAGGTTCAATAGTGTCAGGAATGTCACTGAGTGACAAGGGAGTGGCACCTTTAGATGAATGCAATGCTTCTGCAATTTGTGTGGCTAATGCATTGTCAGCACTCATAGCTCTGGTAGTGGTCATCACAGGCAAGGGATCAGACTTGACGTGATGGAGTAGGCTCAAAACATTTTCTTTGCCAAAGTCAATGCCAATGAGTACGGTTTTGGCTGGGAGTCTTGAGTCAACAGCTAGTCTACACAAGCCATTGAGAGTGGGTAAGACAACTGGAACTTCATAAACAGGGGCCGAAATGGAAACTTGAGAAATGCCAAAAATATTTTGGTGACATACAGGTGTCATAGTATCATTTACAAAATCAGTGGACATAATAGAAATCTTAGCTCCGGAATCAACAACTAGTGAGGTGGGAATACCATTGACTGAACCATGTGTAATGAATTCATCATCAAAGCAGTTCAAGTGGGTGGCTTCTGCAGTTGAGTCAGAATCAGAAACAGAATCACAGTGATTAAGCACACAATCTGGATTACTATAATCAATCTTTCTCACAGATCTTGGTATGTTTCTGGGAACTGGAACAGGGGCTGTAGGCTGTGAATTGGAACTTGATTGCTGAACAGTAGCTGGAGTGGACTGATTGGGCTGATTAGACTGATTGGGTTGAATGGACTGAGAATGAGAATGGGTTGGTCTAACAGATTGAGAAATTGGAACAGCAGGACAGTTGTTAGCGTAATGGCCTATAGCATTGCACTTGTAGCAAGTTACAGTACTGAGATCTCTTCTAGGTAGAGATTGATGATGATGATTAGGCTGCTGAGAATGGGAATTAGAATGGTGGGTGGAATGAGAATGGGAATAAGAGTGTTGCCTGTTGGAATGAAAAGAGTTGGGATTGGAATGAGTTCTTTGATTTCTGTAGCTGTCATGGTTACCATGGTGATTGTTAGCAGGGAATGACCTGTGCTGAGGTTGGAAAGAATGAGAATTGGGCTTATGGGAAGGCTCTGCAAACTGGCGAACTGAGTTACAATCTTGCAAAAAGGCTTGAACTGAAGCATGCTTTCTGGATAGGACAGATTCTCTGGCATCACTGGACAATCCAGCTAAAATACTAATGGAAGCAACAATCTGGGAAATAGACTCAATTGACTTATCAGATTGACCAGAGAGAAAGGAAAAACTGTTGAGTATGACACCAAACTTGTATGACCAGTGGTTAAACCATTGTAACATAGATTTACTGCCAATATTTCTGTACTTAAGTGGAAAAGAGTTAAGGCACTCTGCCAAAGAATATCCTCCAGTATTCAACAAAACAATTCTCATGTCAGAGTAACTAGCACAAACAGTAATATTGTTATAATAAGCCTCACTATAAATACCAGAAAGGACGGAAGATAAGAAAGAAAGCCAAGAGGTTTGGGGGACAGAGTTAGACTTCATCTGGAACTCAAAACGGTGTAAAAACACAAAAATGTCCTCACCTTCCTTGATGCTGCCAATTTGCTTAGTCAGGGTTTCAAACCTGGTAAAGGTCTGTGGCTGCTGAACAGGAGTGGTAACTGGAGCTTTCTGGGAGAAAAGCTTAGCCATAAACAGAAGGCTGGGGTCAATGCCACTGGAACGGGCTTGTTCGGCAAGTTGCTTGACACAATCAATGCTAGTCATATCTTGAGTGGGTGTGGCTTCCAGTTGTGGTGAGTTGGGCTGTTGCTGCTGCAGTGTTTCAGGCTGCTGCGCTTGCTCAGAAAGACCGAAGTGTGAGAATTCCACAAGAGTGGAGGCATAAGAAGCAGAACCAGAATCCGAAGAGGAAGAGGTAGATTCGGAAGTTGATGCGAGGCCAGAAGGTGAAGAAGAGTCGTTATTGAGCAGTGGCTGTTCAGAGGGCTGAGCTCTTGACCTTGTATTAGGTCTGTTATTCATTGCTGAAGAAAAAGTGACACACTGATTAAATAATAAGGATACAATTTACAACGTTCGGGACAACAGAATGAAATAACAACAATGCAATAATTGATAATAAATAGTAACTTCAGTAGGATACAATGCAGGGAAGACTGCCAGAGTGAAAGACAAGCTGGAGTAGAAACAGAATGCCAACTGGAACTGGAATCTGACTGAAATCAGGAAGACTGGAATACACTGGAACCGGATAACTACAATAAGGAATGAGGGAGACAATGCTCATGAAAATCAAGAAGTGAACAAATCAGATAAACTGTAGGTAGATTCGATGAGGTAGGGAACGTCTCCAAATCCCAGAAGAAGTCAACTGGGACCACCGCTGAACACCAGGTGTGGTGGGAGCAGCAGGAGACTGAGGAGTAGGGCTGCCACCAGAATGTCAGACAGAGCCACACAACCCTTATTATCAGGCCCTTAGCTATCAGCTTGCTGCTTGTCAAGGCAGATCAGAGGATTGCTTCAGGTTAAGTGTGTATGTTTCCGAAAAATGACACTGCCAGGTGCACATGTCCAGCAGGCCAATATATAGTGAACCCACTGAGCATGTGCAAAGTGATCATGTGATACAGGAAGTGATGTAATGAATGGTGAGGGTTAAATGGAATGTATGTAATTAGCTAAGCAGAAATAATAATAATGCATGCTGATGATATAATAGTTCTAATGATAGTGTTAGTGTAGGAGTGTCTAAGGGGAGTGGTTTATAATAATGTGGGGAGTGGCTACTCTACCACAGTAGTGTAGTGAAACATTTTGTTTGTCAGATCTCATATAACGAGTTTTGATAATTTTGTCAATATTGTCACCACAAAATCTGTATCCAAAGCATTCTCTCATAGGTCCGGCCTCCTTGACCATATAGTGACTTGGCTCAAGCACTTGTGGTGGTTCTACAACTAATGGGTGAGAAGGTAAAGCTTGTGACTCAAATGCACTGTCATCGATATGGCTACACTTGGAAAGTTTGCAATCTTACCCTATGATCATACCAGTAGTTTTGTCAATATTGATGAAGCACACAAACACCTTAAAAAATACATATATTAGATGCTGTTTTTCCTACCAAAGCAGCTCTGATATAAGCTGATATAAAGGGTTGTAGAAGGCATCGCTGGGGTAAAGCATTTAAAACATTCCCACTCTAGAGAACTAACCAATCCCTGTGTTAAGATACCTCTGTGGACATTTACCACTTCAGCGATGGAGTTGTACTGTGCTTACAAGAAAGGGTGCAGGGGACAATGCAAAAATGCAGCTTTATAACATGCACTGCATTATGTCGTCATGGCAATGGAGAATACATCACTGCTTGCAGGCATATGATTTATTGAAGTGTACTGCTGGAAAATCTGTAGTGTGCTTGAGAGGAAATTATGAGTAAACTCTTATTCTGGAACAAAAATTACACTGGACTGGTAAAACATGAGTAAAGCAGCAAGTTGTACATGTGGTTTGTAGTTTGTTCCAGAATTAGAGTTTACTGCATGGTAAACTAGGCAGTAAATTTACAGTAAACTTCGGTAAAACAAGTCCTGGCAAGCAATATGTAATATTAACCAAACTAATTTTATAATTCTAGCATCATGTGTTAAGTATCATGTGTAGAACGTAAACCATATGTTTTTGTTTAAATTGTAGCCATTGCTTATACATACTTAAACCCAAATTAATTACAAAAATTTGGTAATAACTTTTGAATAATCTAAAGAATAAAGTTTGATACCAAACATGACAACTTTTAATGAAGCTAAAGTATATTTAATTAATTTCGATTAAATATTATGATTAAGAGGTGCAAAGGTCAGGCCAGAGGTGACTCCTTATCTGAAAACAATAATCACATTATGTAACTCAACGTCAAAAGCCCAACAATCTCTGGTTATACATATATCTACCTGGACTATTAGGAAATACCATTGCTTGAAAAAGTCAGTGACAAGTTTTTCTCTGGAAATTCTGTCACTGCTAGGAAATTCTGTCGTTCATATAAAATAGATAATACATAAAACAATAATTACAGCAACTACAAAACCTCATATAATGTAGCTATTATCTTGGGTCTGATAAGACCTAAGATCACATGAATTCTTGACAAGTTTTATTATAAAATTCTGTTGCTCACACAACATTTTTTGGCTTGGAGGGTACATGGAGGCACACAGCATGCTATTACACTACTTTGTAATTGACTGTGAATTCAATTCTATTTGCGAAGGCTATAAAACAAGCTTCTTATCACAATAGAAACACAGTTAATATTTACTGTCATCGTTATGGAAACATGTTTTCTTTGGCTTCTTGATGAAGAGAGATGGACTATTATGGTTCTGATCAATTTTATGATGCCATTTTGATGCATATGCCTAGAGACAAAGCAGAAAACACTAAAATTACGGACATTGCTAAAGAATTTATAAGAAGAAATGAAACATTTTTTTTTTTTAAGGAACAGAATTAATTGAAAGTTTCCCATTAAATTTTCACTATGACATTTATAGCTAATTGTACGAGTCGATAAGTATACAAAAAATTCATGAGAGTAAATTGTTGTGTGGTACATAGTGCTCCACCCCCGTCCTCTGAAACAAATTACATCACCCTAATTACAAAAATGTAGTCTGAGAAGTTAATTTGGCCAGTCGACCCGTATTTAATGAGCTGCTCGCGCCAAACTGAGTCGCTCTGTCAGATACTTCGGAGCTTATTGAGCTAAGTTTGCTCTAATGCCTATTAATTCTGATATTTATTGACAGAGATAAACGATAAAAGCTATGAATATTTAAACGGTTGCACTTTGTCCCTACCATTCGATGTGGGCGGACCCTGGCCGCTGTTTTGCTGCTGGATATCGTTTCGGAGAGTGTGGGCTGTGTGTAACAAGCGAGATGGCGGCGAGAAGACCCGTTAACAACCGACTGCACCAACCTTACCTGAAAGACCTTACTTTGACAAATGTTATGCTAGGTGTAGGCTCATTTGGTCGAGTATTTGAGGTAAAACACTTTATACTTAGCTAAGTTTATGCTTGATTTTGTACAGCACCTGCGGTTAGAGGGGAGATATACCAAGCGTGATGGGTCAGAGTAGTACTAGAGATCAATTTATGGTAATATCACTAAAGTAAAATCCTAAATTTGACTTGGCAAATTGCTGTTGCAAAAGAAATTGGTACATACAAGTTTAGCCTCCAAGATGTGTACATAAAAGAATCAAAACTAGCTATATGGCAATAACACTCAGCTCATTGTGACACTACTGATGGCTTAGTAATGCACTGGATTGCATATTATAGTACAACAAACTTTGTATTATGGTTCTAAATTTACAGATATGTAAACAAACAAAAAAAATTGACCACAATTGTGTTGCTACCGGTATTTTTATTCAGTATGTTTTTTAGCTATTGTTTGTTTCCTTTTATATTTTAGGTGAAATATAAACAAGTTACTTGTGCAGCTAAGCAGATGCACGAGGAATTAGTGGTCCCCAACGTAGATGGAGGACGAGAGATTATCGAGAAATATCTTAGAGAATGTGCAATGATGGCACAGATTCTTCATCCTAACATCACACAATTCCTTGGTTTGTACTTGTGTGAAGGTAGTAACCTGCCTCTCCTAGTAATGGAAAAACTCTTGATGAGCGTTGATGACATCCTGGAATTTTCTGGTTATCTCCCACTTCCGGTGAAGCTCTCTATTCTGACGGACACATCCAATGGCCTGGCCTATATGCATGGCTTGGAGCTACCCATAGTCCATAGAGACCTTACGGCTAGAAACATACTACTAACAAAATCCCTGACTGCCAAGATTACTGACTTTGGCAACTCTCGTTTTATTTACCTAAAACCGGGTCAGTTGGATACCACTCTCACTCAGCATCCCGGTACAGCTGTGTATATGTTCTTAGCTAAATGAAATAAAATAGATACTTTAAGCGATTCTTCATTCATGGTATCAGGGTTTTTTTTTCTATTCTCATTTTGTTGGAAGCATGGTGTTGCATCCATTTTGTTTGTGTTTATGTATACAGATATTTCCTAGCAACTTGCTAGCTAGCACATATACAGACCACAATCAGGTCCTCAAAGGTCGCTCAGAAGTGGAAAGGCGTAAATCTTACATGGACTCACTAGAGAAGTGTATAAACCAGTCCCACCCAGATTTATTTGACGGGGTGAATCAATGTCTTCAATCGGATCCTAAGAAAAGGCCGAGTGCCCGTGACTTGCTAAAGAGATTACGGCTGAAGAAGAATGAAGTGGTGCAGAAGTGTGGAGGAGATTTGAAGAATGAAGTCAATATAGCCAAGATATTGAGTGCTAAAGAAATGAGCGAATCATGTCACAAATTGAAGGATGCAAAGGTACATGTTCATGATGATTACTGAGAATGATAATTGAACTACTAGTTTCAGTGGCTTAACAAATGTACGTTTCAGGTTTTTATTTCAAAATAACAATAAAGTCGTTGTAGTCAAAGTCATTGTCTTAGAATAATTTTGTGACACTTATCTCAAAGGCTGGTTTCAATTAGATGGTATCCCTACAATACTTGGCCACTTAGACTTGCATGGTGATTGATGTCACTTGTACTATCTTGTAATGCTATATATGACTTTGAAAGCTGAACGAATATTATGTTTAAGTGTAGCTTTGGCTTAGCCTAACGTGTTTTGTTTTGTTATGAATGAACAATTAATAATTTCTTATTCTAAAATATAAGATAGTGGGTATATACTACTAAACTCAAAGACAGTAATAATTATTTGCCACTTTTTAATATTACATGTGTAAGAATCAGAGCAATTGACTACTGTTTATTAAATGTAATATAACCACCTCACCCGTATTTTCACCATTTCTCACTTTGATTGTAACCCTACCCTTCCACGGTACTTTCTAGAATTTTTCCTTCATGCATGTGCTCTATGTGTTGTTTGTGTCTTATTGGTCAGTTTTATTGTCATGTGTTTCTCTAGTGATCTCAGAGGCCTGGCCTATATAAGGCTGGTCCCCTGAGTTCTTTGGGTCTCTTCTTCCTCTTTTATTTTTTGTACTTCCTCCTGTTGCTATCACAATTATCCAATATACTAAATGCAACAGGAGTATAGCATAGGGAGTACCATAACTGAGAGGGAAGAGAACTGGTGGCAGTCACTTAAATTAACTGAGACCTAACATGTACTGTACTCTTACTAAGTATGTGATTTATTTAAGTAATATAAGATAGAAGAAAATAATATTATATCTTGTATTATTCTGCTATCTTTTCATATAAGATTTGGACCTATCCATAGCTTAATACCAATATAGAATTGATTGGCAAAAAGTACTTTAATGAGTGTATATTATTGTAGAGAGTATTGGAGGATAACTATGCACTATTGCTTGATGATCACCAAAGAGTAGAAGACCAAAAAGTTCAACTAGCAGTAGCACTTGAAAGAATGGAAAAAAAAGGAAGAGACCGAAATGCAGTCATGGAGGTAGCAGTTAGTGCAGCCAAGGAACTACAGTCATCATTAGTGCAAAGCCTTCAAAATCAAATTAGTACACAGCAACATTCACAGCAGGCACTTCAAGCTGAAAAGGATGCTCTGCAATACTCCCTCAACACTTTGGAACGGGAAAACAGAGTTTTACGGAATTCCGTTGAAAGGCTGGAAGATGAAGTGAGGACTCAAAGACAATTGCAAAAGCAGTCAGAAAGTTGGAATATGGCAAAATTACGCTCTTTGGAAAAATTAGAGGATGAAAACAGAGCACAGCAATATTCTTTAGAAATATTACAGAAGGAAAGTAATGAACAGCACAGGAGACTAGCTTTACTCCAAACTGAGAATCGAGACTTGCAGTCGATCCAAAAAGATCTGAAAACACAAATGTTTCAGCTAACTCTGGAGAAGGAGGAACTTGAAACTATTAACATGAAAAAACATCCAGTTGACTCTGCTGGACAGCAAACAGCTCTGGAAAATCGGTACCAAGAGTTACTACGTTCACATGACAATCTAGAAAGTGACAACAGAGTGCTCCAACATTCAGTGCAAAGACTGGAGAATGAAAATGCAGAACAGCACACAAGATTGACACAGTTACGATTCGAGAACAAGCGACTAAAGGCTGATAAATCACCCACACACGAAAATCCTAAGGCACATGCATATCCATTTGCATTTGTGGGCGATGAACTTCAATCTTGCAAAGATACAATAAAGCATCAGAACGCTCAAATCAATCAATTAGAAGACGAAGTAAGACAATTAACAAAAGAGGTGTCTGAGAGTCGAACTGCTCCTGCAGACACTTTTGATGCTGTCGAAAAACCAATGAAACGACGTCCTGCTACAAGTCAAGGGATTCGAAATCATACGAGGTCAGAAATGAGAGGAAATTCTGGTGGTCGTGCCAAAAATAGACACTCTTATCATCCAGATATGGATTATAAGGTATGTATATACACTATATAAATAATTTATTTAATTGGCGAGCGAGCGTAGCGAGCGAACTTACAGGGGTAACAAAAAAAACTTTTAAATAACTTTACCTTTTTGAATTCTTTTACTGGTGCAGTTAAAACGTGAAAACGTACAGGACTTCCATTTCTATTCGAGTTAGTGGCGGTGGTAAGTCAATGCGCTCTTTGTCATGGTTATAAGCCGTGCGCAACAGTATTTACTTGAAAATACATTGTCCACTAGACTACTGCGAAGGTAAGTCTGTGTAGGTTCATGTCCAGTTGTGTCAAAGCATTGTGTGTTACAACCACTACTTAGCTAAAGAATATCACAAAAAAAACTTTTAAATAACGTGTATTGTTTTGTTGTTGTTTTTTTCAAGCAGTTGCAGAGAGTTGTTACTATGGCACTAAAATCCCTTTACCGTGTATGCGAAATTTAAAAACTGGACCTTATTTTCAGTAGCTTCAGTGTTAGAAGTCAAAATCATTCATATAAAAATAGTATAGTCTTTAGGCTCGCTCGCCATTTGTGCTCAAGCACATCACTAGTACTAGGATAAATAGCGGTTTTAAATATTCATATTCTTTGCTTTTAAAGTGTGATTTGATGCTAAAAATTTGTGTATAGTATATAGTAGATTTATATGTATTGAAATGTTTTCCTAAACTTGCATTTTTAATTTGAACACTTAGCACAAAATCACTCTCTAAGCCTTTTGAGTATAGCAATGTCCATTTGCTTGATTTTTTTTTCTTTTTAGAAGGAAGATTATCTGGTTCAACACGACTGGAATCACGTGACAGACATGCCACTCCCTAAAACTGGATTTGTACAATCTGTGGCTATGAAAGGAATATTATATATAGGAGGAGGAAGAGCTCAGACGGGAAATCCTTACATAGTGTTAGCTTACAACATCAAATCTGCTGAGTGGCAAGAACTCCTGCCTTATAAAACTTACTGCTTCTCGATGACAGCAATGAACGACAAAATCATTGTTGCTAATGGATACGATCAATCTGGAACGATAAGCCGAGAGCTTGGGGTATGGGACAACAAGAGTAAAGAATGGACTCATCCTTACCCTCCCATGTCAAACTGCCACTCTTTCCCATCTGTTGTGTTTTACATGCAATGGATAGTGGTGGCTGGACGAGAAGATGTGATTGATGTGCTGAGTATTGATGATAACCAGTGGTCTACTCGACCTCCACTGCCCTCACCTTCAACTCACTTATTATCTACCATGGTTGGTGACACTTGGTACGCTTTTATCAACACGCCATACCGCTTTGAAATTTATAGCGTATCAATGTGGGATATTGTTCTAGTGAGCGGTCGATCAAATATTTGGAGTAAAGTTCCTTCTCATGGCTCTTCACATTCATGTCCTCTCAATATGGGAGAATCTTTGTATGCAGTTGGTGGTCTGGACTCCAACGGAAGACCAGTGGATATTATCCAGCGTTATTTACCTCACTCTAACACATGGGTCCGGGCAGGATTGTTACAGGACTCCATTCACAGTTGTTCTGCTGTACTATCTCAAGGAAAAGTATATGTAATTGGTGGACAGACTGCTACGCAAACTATACCTAGTGTGTATGATGCTAAAGTTATATAAAATATTTGGGAACTATATTTAGCGATATCATTTACATAATTTTATTATGTCACCACAATTGCCGATAAAGTACAGCACTCTCAGTTTTATACATGTAGTTAAGAACATTATTATGAAAATATTTCATTGTAAACTTTTTAATATTTGGCACATTCATGACTGGATAATACAAGTGTAATACTGGCATTACTTACGCATGTAAATAATGACTGGTAAAGGAGACCTACAGTCGGCGTTGTAATGCTTGATTTAATCTGCAGCACATATGCTCGCTTTCTTGAGATTAGTATAGTTTGGACAAGAGCTGGAGTAATAACTGTCTTGGGCAACAAAGAGACATAAGTCCTAATAAAAGACCATCTGCAGTGTGGGGGGACGACTAAATGAGGAATAGATGAATGGATGGTGGATAATGGTGATGAAGCATCCTCCATCATGCTTTTTTTTTTTCAAGTTGTGGACTGGTGAACTGCTACCTAAGTAAAAAGTTGATGTAACATCTTGGCACCGCTCGTCAGAACTTTCAACATCTTCTCTTGGCTCTCTATTGCGCAGCTCCAAAGTCTTGCGCCAACATTGAATAAACACACGGTTTGGTAAAGGGTCTTGCCGCCCCGAGAGCACCCATTCCGGGACCAGTATTGGGGGCGTGTCTGGCTTACAGCTCAAGTGTGGCTCAGTTTGTTTTCGTGAAACACCCTATTCTTAAGAAGGATACTTTGCGCATCAAAAATTGTGGGTGAGTATTGAACTAAGCTATGCCTATAGTATTAGGAGTCATTGAAAGTAGGAAAATCTGTTACTTTGTATCAACCATTATAGGTAGGCTCTCATAGCCGACCCTTTAGTGATTTGTAAAGGGTCTGGCTACACGAGACTACATGTAGCACTTTAAGGCAATAGATTAACAGCAGCTACTATAAGCAGTCAGGTTTCTATCTTGGATAAAGGTCCAAGGGAATTCAACTTTTCCACTGAAATTGGAAATTCACACATCACATAATTATTAGATCATTTACAACTAAAGCTTAGTCCTACATGCTCTACTGTGATTGCATGAGTGTTATGTAAATGTTTGGAAAAGTAAGAATAATAATAAATTCTAGAAAGTATATAAACAAATAAGCTTGCAGTGATGAGAAATTAATTTCCAAGTTTTCTTGGCCTTTATATGCCCTACAGCACAAATATAAGCATCAAACATGAGCCTTAGAATTTTCTATATTATTATTATTCAGCCTACCAGTTTGGAATTTCATATTTCAATTCTATTGAAGTGAAATATATTTAATGAGATTTTTATAAAACTTTTAAGCTTACTAGTAACTTCAATAACACAACTTCATTACAATGTGAGCAACATTCTACATTTGGATTTTGAAATTTGGATTTTGAAATTATGGGCTCAAAACATGAAAAGCACGTATTAATTTTTGTGGGTTTTCATAGCATATGTGATGGAATTGAAATTGACTACGACTGGGTAGTGATATCCAGGCCAGAGACTTATTTTAGTTTTTGCTTATAAATGACTATTACACTACTTCTGAAGTAAAGACTATTTAATTTTGACTTCAGAGTATGATAAGGATTGTACTGCAATGAACTTGAATGAGAAATATGAAATTCAAAAGGCAAGGCAACAATTGTCTGTACATTTAATATATTATGTTCATTTGTAGACAGTTTAGACTGACAAAAAGCAATCCTGTGTCTGGTAAAATGTGATGAATATTCTGTAACTAAATAGAATCATGTTGGTAATAGATTTAATTATTCTTTTTTTCTTTGTAGCTAATAATATATCTGGCCATATTTCAGTGAATAGAGACGAAGCGAACACACCTCACTGCCAATCATGTCTGATCCAAGTAAGTCCCATAATTGTCTCCATCTACTGTTTACATACAAATATTAATGTACTATGCACCATCACAAACGTCCATTTTTTATCAACACTTTGTAAAACATTGTTATCATATTTGATGCTAATTCAATATCATATTTGTTAAATTGAAGTTTACTTTAAGATATTTGGTTCTATTCTTTAGCAATAGCTGTAACACGCAACACTTTCACACACACTTGCTCACTGAATATACTAGCACAAACGTACCTTATATTGTTTTCTTGAATTGGCAATAGAGATGTAACAATAATGTATCGGCTATCGGCTTATCAGCTGAGTGTTCATTATCGGTATAGGTTGTGGATCTCCTGACTGTGCCGATATACTTAACCGATAAAAAGACATTTTGTACCGTCACATTAATGCTGATAATATTTGAGTTCTTCCAGTGCTTAGACAATGAATTATGAAATATCTAAGGTTTCAGAAGAGTTGCCACATTTTCCATATGTTGTTGCTTCCGCTAAAGCACGAGAACAAGTTTTCTGTTTATAGTGCCAGTGTTAAGCACTCTACTGCAGTGCATATCTCTAAGTAGTTCTTGACATACAAGTCACCTAGCCCTTGAAAGAGCGGAGGTTACAGTAGGAGACAAAATAAAGTTCCGGATTTCATTCCATAGTATGGCCTTAAAATGGTAGTCTTTTTACCATAGTTTTTACCATTGCACTCCGTACCATTTTGACTAAACGGCTGACACTGTATACTGAAATAGTAAAAATAATAATCGGTTAAATTTTTCCGTCAATTCACTAATATTATCTAGCTAGAATCTATTCCATTGCTATATCAGCAAGCTAAAGATTTGTATCGCTCGTTAAACGCTACGGAGATAGTGCAAAAAAGCTTTTACAAAAATTTAACTTGCTTCAATAAAGCTGAAGACCAAAGTTTCGACAGGCACACAGCTATAACGAGGTCCATACTTCGTAAGTATTCTATTAGCTACTGATGGACTTTCAAGTAAAAAATCTTAGCCTGAGAAGGTCTTAACATCGAGAAAACATCGATACTGTGCGGTAGTCGAGCTAACTATTCTCTGCGAGACAGCTTCGAATATGATGGATTAAAAATTTTTTACCGGAAAAGTTCCGCCTCTGGAGCCTGTAAAAATAAATCGGAACATTTATTGGATAAATGATTTTTTATATTTCTTTGGAGTGAGGCATGCGGTGAACAAGAAAGATTAAAACAGTAACGCTGGTCTAATGGAACGGCCATTTTTTACCAAACCGTTTACCGGTTTTTTCCTCGTTGTTTTAATCGTGCGACGGTCGTTCTACGAACGGAATTCGGAACTTCATTTTTTCACCTACTATATAAACACCTAGAAGAAACGACCTAAACGAAACGACATTACTAAAATCTTATCATCAATAACTAATTCAGCGAAGTGAGCGAAGCGAGCGGAGCTGACTCTCTAATGAGTTCGCGATATATATATTTAGGTCTAGAAATTGTTTTTGTTCTTGCGTGGGTGTACATGTGTACCTTTTCGCCTACGCGCTTGCGCGGGCCGGGTAACCTTCTTAGCAACATTTTGTTTTGTTTACCTGCCGTACGAAGTAGCGATGCCCAGTGAAACAAATTCTGCGAAAGAGAGACAAAACGTTAGAAACGCTCGGTCAAGAGCTTTGAGGGCGTTAGAAACTCCAGAAGAAAAATTAGTAAGGAGAGAGAAAAGAAATGAAAAAGACAGGGCAAGGAGGAGGAGAGCTTAAGAAACAGGTAGAAAAGTAAAGAATCTTTCTTTTTGAAAAGCCATTAAATGTTCCTAGCCACACCAAGCATGCATGGAATAGCTGCAATTAGCTACAGGGAACATGCATCGCTCGCTTCGCTATTTTGTGCTATTAGAGCGCATCACTAGTATTAATAATTACTAAAATTTATTCATCAATAATTCCTGTAACATAATATTTCCCATTATGCACAAATTGAATGTTAAAAATGTAGTCAAAATATCTATCGATTATCAATCGGCCATGATTCTGGATAGAAAATCTGTTATCGGTATTCAGTTGAATCCTCTATTGATACACTTCTAGTTGGCAATATAATAAGACAATACTGTGTATAACTAAAGACCATAATATTATTTACCTCCTCAGCTAATTCATCACTTGTAGGTTTGTAATATACAAATTAAAAGCTCTTGCAGAGTTTAAATAGGCCACACGGAAATGCACAATAGGTTGTAATACTCACTTTATATGTTGTACATAATGCTAACATGTATTTTCAGGAACTCTGTCTGTAAAAAATTTATTAAATGCTACAAGTCATGTGGATAAGTGGTATGAACTTGGGATTCAGCTAGACCGCAGTACATCAGACTTGAATATTATTCGAAGTAATAATGCAAATGATGTGATAAGAGCAAAAATTGAGCTCTTTGAAGAATGGACAAAAAATGATCCTGAAGCATCTTGGAAAAAGTTATCAGATGGATTGAAAAAAATTGGACACGGCAAATTGTCGACAGACATATATACGGAGTATGGTATGTTATTAACCCTCGCGCATGCGCTAGAGGGTTATAGTAGTCTTCCTGTCTGTTTGTCTGTCTGTCATGCTCTAAGTTTGGAGATTACTTACAATTAACAGTTAATTTAACTTACTCGAGCGATAATTTAAGACCTTTATTATGCTACTTTTTTTTATTTCGGGCTAATTTTTTAGAAAACGCCAAGCTGTCAGCTCTGTGTAGGTACCACAGCTTTTATGGGCAACGTCCCCTATCGTCACTTAGTGATCACATGGGCAAATAATTTATTGCTGTAATGGTAGTTATTCTTAATGCGGGGAAATTAACAAAGTGCTGGAAGAGGTTCACGTAGAAAATATAATACGGTCGAGAGTCCCTTGCCTGTTTAGCTTCTTTTATGAAACAATGTTTACATATACCATTTCAATGCTCAAGCTATATTGATACGGACTAGAATGGAATAGCCAGTAAGGCATTCTTTTGGTCTGAGATGATTTTGTAATAGCTAACCAGTGTATAGTAGCACTGAGGTTTCACACCTTTGGTGACTCATGATGATAGCAGTGTCACTGTATCTAAAGGATTAAAATATATATATATATATATATATATATATATTTATTGCAGCTTTGATATTTTTACTTGAATATTTCCGCATCACGCGAGCGTTCTGTATTCTCCCATATTGTACGGTTTATATTGTACGCTACTTGTAGCGCGCGCGTAGCGAGTAAAATCAATGAAAATTGTATTGTAACCGGTTGAGAAAAATTTCAAAGAAGCAATAAATCACTTATCACACTCGTCGTACAATATGGGAATGATATTTTACTCTCACGCCACATTTTCACTCGCCTTTGGCTCGTGAAAATATTTTGCGTGCTTGTAAAATATTTTCCCATATTGTACTCTGACTCGTGCTATAAGTATTATATATATATTTATTGCAGCTTTGATATTTTTACTTGAATATTTCCGCATCACGCGAGCGTTCTGTATTCTCCCATATTGTACGGTTTATATTGTACGCTACTTGTAGCGCGCGCGTAGCGAGTAAAATCAATGAAAATTGTATTGTAACCGGTTGAGAAAAAATATCAAGGCAGCAATAAATCACTTATCACACTCGTCGTACAATATGGGAATGATATTTTACTCTCACGCCACATTTTCACTCGCCTTTGGCTCGTGAAAATATTTTGCGTGCTCGTAAAATATTTTCCCATATTGTACTCTGACTCGTGCTATAAGTATTATATATAATTATAATATAATATATATATAATTATATATATGTGACCGTCTACAGGAAAATCGGGCACAACGCGGCCCCGACGAAAAATATTTTTTTTGCACTTACAGACTCCTTGGCAAGCAGATATTAAGCTCTCCAAGTTTTATCGCCGTAGCCTTAGCCATTCCCGCTATATATCGCCTAACCGTTCCCTTCATTAGGCTTATTTAATACAATTTTAAGAACTAAATCGATCTTTTTGCGACGTTTACGCATGCCGCGTTGTGCCCAATTTTCCCGTAGACGGTCACATATATATATTATGTAATTCAGGCTAGGTATCTTTATAATAGTATTGTTTAGGCCTGTGACTCGTGAGATATTTCACAATATCACAATATCACGTGGTTATTATCATAGGCTGTACTTGCAAGTCCATTACCCTCATATGCAACTAGTAATCAATCATTGGCAGGGTGATATTGCAAAATATTTCACTCTCAGACTTTTTTCACTCGCTCTAGCTCGTAAAAATACATTTGCCTTCTCATCAAATATTTCTCCATACCCATACTCAATTGTACCCAGTACTAATTCCCTTCTTACTTACACATAGCAACAAAGAGCTACCCTAAAACAGAGTTAATACGCTATTTGTCACAGATATAAGCCCTACTCAACAGTATTTACTTGAAAATTCATTGTACACTAGACTAACCACGAAGGTAAGTCTTGCGTAGGTATGTTCAGTTGTGTGAAAGTATTGTGCGTTTTAGCTACTACTTAGCTCAAGCATATCACAAAGATAATGTTTAAATAATGTGTATTATTATATATTTTTTTTCAATTCAAACAGTTGCGGGGAGGGGTTACTATGACATTGAAATGCCTTTACGTATAAACGTAATTTAAAAACTTGACTATATTTTTGGTAGCTTTGAGTGTTAGAAGTTAAAATCAATCATATAACAATTGTGTAGTTTTAGGCTCGCTCGCCATTTTTGCTCAAGCACATCACTAGTTGTGTACAGTATCCTATCTCAGCATAATTTAGTCGTTGAAGTACTAGCATCTCTAGATCAAGTCAATTGTTATCATGTTTTGCTGAAGCAAATAGCTTCACTACAACTATTCCACAGTCAAAATGCATGTACACTTAGACTTCAGTGTGCCATTCAAAGATGTATGCAATTCTACCTCACTGTATTGTACTTCAATGGTGTTCTTTAGAATGCATGAGTTAAAATTTAATACTTATAGTCTGGCGGCCAAACACTCAAATTTGGGGTAACCTGGAAATGGTATGCGGAAAGTTTTTTTTCATAAACATATTCTACAAGGTCTACAAAATCATATTCAGGTTCATGCACTTTGGTACAGTTGGGCATTGCGAAATATTCACCAATTTTTGTTAAATTTCGCTGAAATCTAGTTGAAATCAAATAGCATCATGTTACATATCATTGAAATCCTTATTTCATGCAGATTATTTTTTACAATAGCACTTATGATCAAAAAATTAATATTTTAAGGTAATAAGCAAAAAATCACAAGGTTACAAAAAATTACTGAGAATTTTACGTGCAATCAATAAGCTTATACCAGCTCCTCTTCTTCAGAGTCGATCGGATTGCGAATCATAAAAGGAGGCTTGTTCTACTGTCCATTCATTGTAGCATTTGGTTGAGTAACATGCACAGAACTGTGTGCATGATATTTTGAAAGACTTGCAGGAGCAGTATCCTCTTTTACAAGCTTCTGCTGCCTTGCAATTGCAAGCTAAAACACGTGAAACTTCATTGGGAAGAACTTGGACCTCTTCTGCCACCATAACTGGCACTAATATTTCCTCTTCTTCATTTCGTAACCATCCAAACTGTACACATTTAAAAAACAATTAAAGAATCACATTGAGCAAAGTATATTACTTCATACCTTAGTTGGATCAACTGCTGGTGGGTCAGGTAGAAGACAAGACTTCCACACAGCACACTGATAATGTGCCCTAAGAACATTTTGTAGAAATGATTCGGATATGGGAGGCAAATTTGCCAACTTTGGTGCACTTGAAAGTTTTCCTCTGGCTCTCTTAATCCACATTCTGTATCTAAACAGAAAAAAATGTAATAACATATTATGTATGCATAGAGTGTAGTACAAAAAACAAACGCTTGCCTCTTATCTGACATAGTTTCTCCATCAGATATTCCATAGCAATCACCAATAAATGCAGTGGCTTCTGAAACTACATCTTGAATGTCACTACTTAGTTCTCCTAGAAAAAAGAGTTTTCTCTGCTTCGTCACTTTAATTGCAGTTTTCTTACCAATGCCATGGTAACAGCAAGCACTGTCACAACCGGTGAATGCATTAGCAGCAAGAAGGGATGATAATAGAGATTTATGTTGTTGCTGTTTTTCCAATATCTACAATTGCTCGACATGATTTGGTTGATTCCATAATCACAGTGACATCAGATCTTTCTATTGGATAATAGTGGCAAGCTAAAACGAAGACATCTGTATCATCAGATATAATGGTAACAGAATTACATCCAGAATCGAAAATTAGTCCGTAGCGCTGCTGAATAATAATCAGGTCAGCTTCTTCATGGGTTGTTTTAGGGTCATGCCTTGGAATATTAAGACCTTGAGTGACTTGCATCAGAGTATCAGTTGATCCAGTAATCACTAATGAGTTACAAAAGTTTTTGCTGGCAACATTTACTTTAAGAAAGTCAAACATAATGCTGCTGAAGTTCGAAACCGCACAAGTTCATCATAAGAACATACCACACCATAGTCATGTAACTGTTTTACTAACTGTTTTGCTTGTACCTAAATTGCCAAAGAAACTTGAAGGCTAGTATATCTATTGGAAACAAGGCCAGTGATCATATTTCCAATGAGTACAGATGAAAGAGTGTTTTCTGACAATTTAGTAGAAATATATGACAAAAGCTTAGCCAGAGTGTAGGACTAACATCTTGCTTACAAGAAGTTAAATCAATATTGCTTTGATATTCATCTTTATTATACTTAATGTTCTGAATTTCTGAAACAATTTTTTTGCAGTACTATGAAGATTTCCTTCATCTTCATCGTCAAGGCTTTGTATACGCAATACTGTATTTGCTTTTGATTTAAAAACAATTATATTGGCTATTCCAGGTGAAGGTAAAGTAAAATATCTTTCTTATACTCAGCAACTAATTTTTGTACCAATTCTTTTCTGGACAATGATGTTCCTCCTAAACTTGCATACTCCTTATATAAATCAAGTGAAGACCACACTCGAGATGGGCTACCTGCAAACAGATTTGATAAAAGAGTATAAGGTTCACTTTCCAGAGATATACTCACTTTGTGGGAGTGGGAAGCTTTGATGTTTCTCACATTTGTAAACTTCTTGCGGCAATCTTCATGATACCTCCCATCAGCTGAAAGTAGATTATGTGAACATCGTGTGTCACTTAATCTTAGTCTCACTTGTTCTGCCCATGCATCACCTCGGTCATTGCATACCTATTAAGTAGGATTATTATTTATATGCCTAAAAATGCTATTCACTTACCTTTACTAGATGATCCTTATAAGTAAACATATTTGGACCACGCTCTGAAGTGGTGCATGCATAGGATTCTCTCCAACGATCAGGATGTTTTTTATCCTTAGTTAACTCACATTTCTCACCACAAAATAAACAGTGCTCTTTCCAGACAAAAGGAGCTGCGGAACGTGTTAATTTGATTTGTTTTTCTATACCATCTTTTCCCTTCTTCCTTAAATATCTCTTTATATGAGTTTCTGAAGTGTATGTTGATATACAATTTTCATGTGTTTTCAACTTCTTCAGTGCAGGTGGTGAAAACTCCAGTAACTTCAAATGCAAGTCATCTTTTCTTTTCCTGCTTTTTGCTTTAACTGTCTCTATCCTTGCTTCGCTAATATTCTTCAGTCCCTCCTCATTACCAGAGCAGTTGCAGTGTGGACTACTTTGAAAGATACACGAGTAAGATTCCCAATCCATAACTCTTGTGAAGCAGCTGAAGTTATGGTCACAATTATTTTGCCAGCTTTAAACCATTTACATTTTTTTTAAATGTGATGGTTATGATAGCTATGAATACACATTTTTATTTTAACTGATTGGTGCAAATCCAAAAAAATTATTATTGATTAAGATTGTGAAACAATACCAGATTTATTGTATAGATCGTACATACTTTTGTCAGAAAATACTAATTTTTGTTTATAACTTTAATCTAGTTGACTTATATACAATATAATTTATCAAGTAATTATCAGTACCTTCTAAGGATTCAAATGATATACAACATGACCCAATTTGGTGCAACTTTATATGTGACCATTTCCTAAAATTTAACAATAAATATTTTCGCATATATTTCGAATTGCCCAACCATGCCAAAGTGGCATGAATCTGATTATGACTTCATAGGTCCTATAGAACATATTTATGGGGAAAAAAAGTTCCGCATACCAAAATTCCAGGTTAACCCCTCTGGCTTCCAGACTATTAAAGCTCTCTCTTCCTTAAACCGTGGATAAAACTGTGAATATTTATTGTTACTACAACAAACTAACTAGATTAATGCATAAATTAATCTGTTTTATAGTCAGTGCTGATGGGACAAATTGTACTAAGACTGTTGTACAATATACTACTATCCAAGTTGAGCATATGAACAATACAATGATGATGATCTCATTTTTACTATATCTTATTCAAAGGAAGTAATGTAAATATAAAGGCATTTTTTGGAAAAGCTCAAGCACAGTTGACAATAGGGTGTTAGGTTAATTACTAATAATTAATAAAGCACCAAAGGTGCGAACCCTCAGCGCTATTAATAATAGTAAGGGTTTGCCCAAAACTGCTAATAGTAACATTAAATAATAGTAACAATTAACATCAGAGTACAGGTTAGCTGTTTGATTTAATGAATTTTATATCTGTCTTGTAGTCAATACTGATGACACAAATTTAACTCAAAGTTCTGAGCTATGTACCACACAAGGCCAACATGAACAGAAAAATAATGGTTGGTCTTAGTACTCCATGATTTGTAAGATAAACTGTTTATATTTTAATTATGTGCTGTTGTAAATTATGTCTGTCACTCTTTTATTGAGGCCAAAATTTTCACTTGCAAACTGCTAGTAATGTTAAGAAGCTCTTCAACTTATAGAAAATAAATACTTTGTTTTATAACAAGCAAGTACCCCACCATATTTTGACATAAGAAAAATGTGGTAGTGTGTGTTTTTTTTACACTGTTATCATCCTCTACTATTCGGTTGAGGTTACATCAGTTTCCCTCTGCTGCTCTCTTTTTTCTTGAACTATCTCGGCTTTTCTTATCCCCTTCCTCTCCATTTTCAGCTCTTTCTTCTTGAGTCATGGAGTCCCTTTTCCTCCTTGCTCTATCTCTCCAGCTTCTGATTCTCTTCATTCTTCTATCATGATTTTTCTGTCGTAATTGTATTTTTGCCTTCTGTTTTTTAAACTTATGCCATCTTTTCTTACCGATTTCACCCACTTTTTAGTTACAAGAAATCACCTACTATTGAATGTGATGACACCTTACCTATTCAAGTAATAATGATACTAAGCTATGGTTTCACAATTCGATGCGGACGGGTAGACAGGTGAATGATTTTGGAGTTTCTGAGGCTCATAAAGGTGAGGAAGTTGGCGAAAAGTTCGAAAGTGATTTGCAAGAGATTAATGGAGCTGTAGCACTTACTTGTAACATGTCGCAGGCCATGAAAATGCTTTACAAGCTCCTGACAACATTTCCAGATATTATTAGAGCTCAGGTTCAGTAAGTAAGCAAGAACCTAAAGTTACCTTTATAGTTAACTATGCGCAATGATGTAGCAAAAGAACATTGCAATTTTTTATAACTTAATTATCATTCTGCCTAAAAAAACATTACCAGAGAAAGGAATAATAGAGCAAGTTTGCTATTATAGTCGCTATGTTTTTAAGTTTTAATTGAACTTAAATAAATACTTTTAAAATATTTTTATATCATGACCATTATTAATCTAGAGCAATTACAATTTTAATGGTCAACTCAGTTCAAAATTTTATGTAGAGAATTGGTTCAGATTATTTGGAATAAATTGTGTGGCATTGGTTGTATTAACAGGAACTTATTTAGCTATATGTAGCTATCTGTAATGTATTCAATTTTTAGTTAGATGATTTAGTTATTTTTTTAGTTAGATGATTTAATTATTTAGGATTGAGTGCAACATCAGCAGCTAAATGAGCTTAATTGTAACTTAATCTGACATTATGTGGTGAAACACTCTTCCCCACATGCTCACCACTGAGAACAACATTAACTATAATTAACCTACCTTGCCATTCACTATTCATGCACCTTACATCTCACCCTATTCACTCCCATTATCATTTCCCATGTACTCTTACCACACCACCCTTGTATGTTCATATAATCACATCTCTCACAATTCCTGGTTGGTTTTATATTATTCGCCAACCAAACTTATAAAGTTCAGTTCGGATTGTATTTGGCATCTTATGGATTACTCACTCCTCTGCTTACAATTAATACTCTAGCTTGCAGTTTAAATGCTGAGAATCCCCCTTTGCATATTCCAAACTCTGGTGACAGCGCTATTTTTTTTTGTCTGTACGTGTCAGACCATATTTAAGAGTCAAGTTCAACTAGCTGTAAGATTTAGTTTATCAGCATTAAAGTAACTAATCATGTTTTCTAGTACCATATTTATAGTTACAATTTTTTTAATGCGTTCATGTCAACAATGCTTTGATAAAAAATTAGGTGACGAAAAAAATCTACATGAAATGGATGACTCAGGAACGGGAACTGAAAAAATAGATGGTAAGTAGGTATGAAGAGATAGTAAGTACATATAGAAATTCAGTGGTGTGCTTTACAGTGGAGTGCTAGCGAGCTAGCTAGCTATCACAGCAACTAAATTTGCATGTCAATTGTGTTTATGTAAATTGTTAGTTTATTTCTCTGATCAGTATACCTTTTGTAAGTATATTGCTAATCTTGCTCACTATCTTTCAAAATATTTATTGAAGCTTTTACCATCTGTAATTGGGATAAAAGCAATGAGAGTGAAGCTTATTGTCAAAAAAAATTCAATAGAATTTTTTTTTAATTGTATTTGTGGGTTATGACACACTCGTGGGGGTGGGGGGCAGGGGGACGGAGGGAAGAGGTGAAAGGAAGACAAACAGTAAAATTAATGAAAAAAGTGAGGGAAAGCTAGAGTGTGGATTTAGGCATGTATGGCATTACCACACCATGCACTTCGAAGATACTCGCACAAATTCATGTCTTCAATGTTCAGCTAGACACCTAATTAACATTTTACCAAATTCACTTTTTGCTTATTTACAACATTGCCACATCACCAGATAACTAGTATTGTGTCATTATTATAATCACCTGCAAAGAAAGAGAGTCCTGGTGCCTGGAGATCTTATTGTCATGTCTGGCAGCACTGTACTGCCATACCAGATTAGCAGTTTAGTGTTAGGATAAATGAGCTAGCTTTTCTAATGGGGTGCCATAGAGTACAAGATAAAACAAACACTAGATTCCATGGGATTCAATGGCTCCTGCCCAAAACTGAGCCTCAGCTTTACCACCATACTGCATATAAATGCTGAGATGATCCTTGGGGTTCAACATCTTTCTCTTATAGCTGAGCTTCAGCACTGACATGACGTCAATTGCTGTGGTTGTAAAAAACAATCACACCAAACCTGAAAACTCGCCAGAACCAGTTTCACCTCCCCACGTTTTACTCATGTGTTTGGCAGCCACTTTATTTCTAGTGTGACTGTATGTGTTAATATTGTGACATTATGGATACCTAGTAATTGAGGGCAAACATCATGATTGAGCGAGTAAACACTAACTTTTGCATTAAATCTGTGACTTGTAAAAACAAGTATTTCTAATAAATTGTCGTATAGTTTTGAGCCTAACCCAAGATTTGCTTATACTGCTATGCAATGGAGGAAACTGTGGGAAAGCCTAAAGGCTATGTTTTAAAAGAGCTGCCATAGATAGCTGCTATGACAAACAGTGCATTAACCAAGATATTTACTACCTCAGCTAGTAAAAGAGAATTCCATTGAGTTTATAAGCCCTAAGTATGCCTGCTACATTCAGATCATGTCAAAATTCAAAGGGGTAAGTAATTAAATTTCCGTGGGTATATAAAATATCTCAAAAAAGTGTACAATGTGATGAAGTCACCCACCATGTGAACACACAATGTGAGGTTCAAAGTGCAAAAATGTCATGTGTATGTCCAAACATAGTTTTAAACAGGCAAAAAATTTTTTTTTCCAATTTTGATTGTGTTAACCCGAATAATGTCAGTTCACCTTGATTGCTCAACAATAATCTTAATCTAAAATTTTAAAGTGGTAAAAAACTAGCATAAATCCATTGTGTGACCTGGCAGCTTCCACTGAATAATACTTTGGTCAAAACATTGAGCCATTCAAAATTAAAATTCTGTCCAGAGAGTAGAAAAAAAATTCACCACAGCTTCTCACCCTACATTTATCTGAATAGATTATTATGTAGTGGTTATTTTTCTTATTATTTTATAATGAACTAATAAACATAGAAAAGCATTTATGTTTGTCTCAGAATCCAGGACCATTAGTTTACCTAAAGCTTGAGGTTTTAGTTTAATCTTTCTCCACTAAATAACTTTTTTTTAAAGATTTTGTTGTAAAAATGTCTATAAATGAAAAAATAATCTACAAATAGATTAAAAATTTTTTTTTCCCATATCTGATATTGGATTGTCTGTAGTGAATTTATAGTTATGTATGTAACTAGTTAATCCTCATGCAAATCTTCACAACATTTTGTCTTCTAAAGCTGTAGTCAAACACCTGGCTTCCTTCACAGAGCCACTTCCTCTTTGTTGTTGAATGGCTTCTGTAGGAATAAATATCTTCTGCACCTTCTGGTCTACTAGAATCACCATATTTAATACCAACATTGCTATGGTCACTCACTTAATTCGACTTAAAGTTACTTTCCTTGAGGTGTATCCCCCTTGCAGTCGAATTAAGTGAGTGACCATAGCAATGTGTGAGCACTGCCCTTGGTTCAATCTGACTAATCTGTTTAGTCCACCATTTCTGTGACCTTTTATGACACATGCGACATCATAGCATTGCCGACGAAGCTTATTAATACTCAAATTCATTCAAATAAGTACATCTTGAGTCATGGATACATACTATTGAAATCAATGGATAGAAGGCTGTAGAGGCCAAGAAACTTTTTATACACTTCAATATCTTTAATCCAGTGAATTATGCTCCCTTGTCTCATCTACCATAAGTATATAAAGGAGAAGACTGAAGATCCAAAGATATTTTTCTCAGCAATTTAATATTCATAATTTTTATGATTTCTTGTTGAATGTCCAGACATATACATGAATTTCCTTTTTGTCATTAAGGTTTGAATTTAACTCAGTTTCCGTCACCAGTAACTGTGTAATTACCATTTATTTCACAACCATCACCTCGTAAAGCAAGACCCAGTCAATAAAGAAATCTTATTGCAGTAACAGTTGGTGCATGGCCTCTCTATTTTTTTTCTCTTGGATAATGCATGCTGAGTAGACAACATTTCACTTGAGAGTAGTTGTTAGGATAGCTAGTTATCATCATCTCTACTGCTTCTTTGTGACAACCACCCAATTTATGATTTTCAAAACTGAGGAGTGGCATTCCTCACTTTGCAAAATCCCCTTGTTACCTAGAAAAATATAATTTCCCACTATGGTGACTCTAACTCTCATTATGCTGCAATGGAGCTAACTATAGTTATTATACGTATTTTTGAGCTGAGAGACAATATGGCAAGCAACTAGCAAATCAAAACTAATCTAACTAGCTTGCTAATTACCATACTTATAAGAGCAGGATCGGCATTTTGCTGCTTTAATATTCTTTAAGTGGAAGCCAAGGAGGCAAGTTTGGGTGATACACGATATCATTAGCTTCATCGTATTGAAGGAATGGCCACTTAGAGAACCAGGAAGATTGAAAACTTCTTAATAAAGGCTTGTTCTTCCCAAAACTCCATTTAGTAAACTCCAAATCGTGTGGTTGATGTGATGTACTCAGAGGAGCTGATGCTGAAACACTCTAAAGCATGCAGTCTACCTGGTGGGCGGAGTAATTTGGCAGTGGGTGTGCTCTCCCTATTAAAAGTGGTGATGAGGCCAAAGCCTGATCTGACCGACCACTAGCTATGGCCTTGAAGACCCACCTGCTAAGTGCCCGTTTTCACTTGAATGTGGAAATAAATGCATGGTTTAAGGGGATAGATATTATGTCATGGTTTTATTTCTATTTGCTCAAACATGGTGTCCTCAGAAGAGCCCGCATGTCCTAGTCTCTGACCTATACTAGCTCTAATGTTAGGAATAATACAAAAATGTGTGAGAAAAGAAGTATAAGTTATTTTCCCTCTCTTGTCATTCTTTATAGACAATGAGAGGAGGATAAGGCTGTACAGAAAGTGAATGCTGAACTGGCACAAGTCGAACATAATCATCCTGGATTACATGAAGGTAAGGCAATAAGTAGTCATTCAACCATCAAATAGAGAATATTACAGGAATAAAACAATTACAAGAGCAAGTAGCAAGACTATATCAGCATTTGAAACTGGACCAATATCAGGCAGATGAAAATGAACACACCTTTGAAGTGAAACTCCATGGACATTTAAGCAATAGCATCACAGTAAGAGAAGATTCATCCACACTTCAAAGTCAAAGCTGTATAGCTTCAGAAAGGACTATTAGTATATATGGAACCTTACCGAAAAGACATCATAAGGTAAGAACATAATATATTATATTTATACAATTGCATAAACTTCCTTTCATAAACATTCAACAGCTATGTTAACCTGACAATTAACATCTGTAAAACAATGATTACTGTTAACTAAATATGCACTGAGCAACAAATCTTAGTACAACATAAAGTAAACACTTATCCGAAATATTTAGTCACGTATAGTTCAAATACATGTTTATTGCATTGTACTGCCCTGTGTAATAACATTGCTCCACACTGGGTAAAAAACTCTGCTGATTTACACTGCTCAGTATATGATGTGGTAAACTATAGTCAAACTAGTACAAGTGGGGTGCGTGAGCACATATGGCGAGTGAGCACTTCTAACACTCAAGCAACTAAAATATAGTCGATTTTTAATTACGTGACATTCAATGCCATAGTAACTGCTCCCCACAACTGTTGTAATGCACAATATTTTCACACAACTTAGCATACCTACACAACACCTACTTTGTGTTTAGTCTAGTTGACAATGATTTTTTCAAATAAATACTGTTGCTTAAGGCTTACAACTATGACAAATATTGTATTAACCTACCACTGCCACTAACTCAAATAGAAATGGAACTCCAGTTAGTTTTTGAGTTTTAACTGCACCCGCAAAAGAATCCAAAGCGGTAAAAATTTCAATTTCTAGGGTGATACGGGTATGATCGATAAACTGGAGGATTCTGTTTAGTGAAGTTTGGGATGGAGTCAAACACAGAGCAAACACACAAAATTATGCGAGGGTAAAAGTACAAAATGACATACGTACGTCGACACACATATATATATATACAAACTAGTGATGTGCTTGAGCACAAATGCCGAGCGAGTCAAGTTAGGTACATAAAACTGCAGTATTGCCACTACATTACTATATTAAGCTTAGTTCAATTAAAAGCGGTAGTATAATAGCAGTTGAACATTAATAGCATAGAAATACAGAATTACTCTCTTACATGAGTAATGGTAACCTCTGTATTGTCAAACTTAAGCCATTCTGACTACCTCAATTACCAGTAACTCTTGAACAAGCTCTCAGCTACAAAAATAAATAGGCCGTGTTATTTTTGTAATTCAGACAACAAATGTGGAGTTACTACTTACCTAAATTTCCTGAGTATTGGTACTTCTGTAGTATCAAATTGAAGCCATTCTGACTATCTTATCTAATTACTGGTAATTCTTGACAAGTTCAAAGCTACAAAAACAGAAGACCTTAATTTTAGCAATCAAATACAAAATTACCTTCTTACCTCATATTCTTGAGTAGTGGTAACTTCAGAGTAGTATCAAATTGAAGCCATTCTGGCTATCTGAATTCACCAGTCACTCTTGACAACAAGTTCTCAGATAAAAAAAAGAATGGCCTGAGTTTTTTTTGTAATTGAGCTAACAAATATGGAATTACGTATTTACCTCAGCTTCCCCAGAGCAGTGGTAGCTTCCTTAGCATTAATATTAAGGCATTCTGACTACTGGTGGGTCTTGATAACAAACAAATTGGCACTTCGTAGCCTCCCAAACAGAGAAATATTGTAAATTAAGTCTGGTAAAGGGTATTCAATGCCTTAGTAACTGGTCGCAGCAACTGTTTGTGACTTGAAAAACTAGCGTTCGCAGGAATTCTCGTTCGCAGGAATTCTCTCACAATTTTGAGCCCAAGTTTAAAGTAAGACTTGATTAATGTCGTAGTATCCCAAGAAACTGGGGTCAAGTCTGAAAAGCCGTGTTTTTAGGAGGAAAAAAGCCCCCTGCACGCGCGTTTGAGAGGCATACATACCATCAATACATACATACATATATACTAGTGGTGTGCTTGAGCACAAATGGCGAGCGAGCCTGATAGTTAGGTAACATAAAACTAAGTATTGTTACTATATTTTAGCTAGTTCATGCAAACACTATAATAGCAGTTATGACCTTTTATTTCAGCAAACAAATACAAAATCACTCTCTTACCTGATTAAAGGTAGCTTTTGTAGTAACAAACATCTGCCATTCTGATAATCTCAATTACCAGTAACTCTTGAACAAGCTCTCAGCTACGATAAAAAAATAAACCAGTGTTATTATTTGTAATTTTAGCCAGCAAATATGGAATTACTACTTACATCATTCTTGAGTATTGATAACTTCTGTAGTATCAAATTGAAGTTACTTTGACCATCTGAATTACCTTGAATTCTTGACAACAAGCTCTCACCTACAAAAACAAAAGACAATCAAATTTAGCACACAAATACAAAATTACTTTCTTACCTCATTTTATTGAGCAGTGGTAACTTTTGTAGTAGCCATTCTGACTGTTTGAATTTACCAGTCACTGATGACAACAAGCTCTTAGCAAGAAAGGCCAGTGTTATTTTTGCATATTTAGCTAACAAATATGGAATTACGTACTTACCTCAGCTCCCCTGGAGTAGTAGTAGCTTCCTTAGCAGAAGAAAGTTCCCCCGCGCGCGTTTAAGGGGCATACGTACCATCCATACAACACACATATATACATATAACATATACCCGATTTTGCATTATCCACCCCTAATACTGTCTCGCTTGCTCGATCGCCAATAAAAGGCATGCTACATTTCAAGTTATATCCCAGCCGTCCACCAATTCAAGCTACACTAACAAAAAAGTTTGCCAATACCTATACACACCAGCCTAGCCATGCACCATAACATATCAATGAACACAAGCACAGTTGTCAGCCAATATTGATGAATACAAGCCACAAAATGAGTCCAGCTGTCCACAAATACTAGTGATAACAAATCCATGATTAGCCCAGCAGTCTGCAAACTGGTGAACACAAACACAAGTCACGCTAGCACAATGCCAGTAGTTAATGACACAAGCCATCTATAATCCAGGACAGGACTTGGCCGTGGATGAGGCTATAATAAAGTTCCAAGGTCGATCATCTATCAAACAGTATATGCTCAAAAAGCCTACGAAGAGAGGAATCAAGGTATGGGTTCTAGCAAACAGCACAAATGGCTATTTTTCAAGACTACAGATTTACACCGGAAAAAAATAAATTCAACAGAGCATAATCTCAGCAGTAGAGTGGTGAAGGAACTCACTTCTGATTTCCAATAATGTCTTTTTTGACAACTTTTTCAATTCCAAGCAGCTTCTTTGTAATCTTGAGGCTGTGGGTTTGTATGGGTGTGGAACAGCCAGAAAGGATCGCAAGCATTTTCCCCAACATCTAAAAAATGCAAAATTACACAACAAGTTCATAGTGAATAAAATAAATAAATAATAATAATAATAATAATAAAAGAATAAATCAGCAAATAAATTTGTTGTGATAATAAATTTATTTATAATATATCATTAGGGGAGAGTCTGTAACTGTACAATCAGACAATGTTAGTGCCACTGCTTGGAAAGACACAAAAGTTGTCATGGTAATGTTTACCTGCTGTGATCCAAAGAAGTCTAATACAGTAATGAGAAGAAAGAAGAATGGTACCAGAGAGCCAGTGACTTGTCCTGAAGCAATAAAGATATACAATGAGAAAATGGGAGGTGTAGATCGTGGAGATCAACTGAGAGGCTATTACCAGGTCAGGATGAAATGAAGGAAGGTATATAAATACATTTACAATTTTTTGTTTGACATCTCCATCACAAATGCCTTCATCATTCACAAACTTGGACATCCAAATTCAAAAGTGAACATCAAAGACTTCAGGGTTCAGCTTGCCGGAGAACTAATTGGAAATTATTGTTCCAAATTCACTTCTGTAAATGGTAGGCAGAAAAAATTACCCATGGCACATTTCCCATATCGATCCACAGAGAAAACGTGGACGATGCTCACTCTGCAGAGAGAAAGACAAAAGAACAGACACTGTATGGGTGTGCCAAGAGTGTGACCTATGGTTATGCCGTCAGGGCACTGCCAAAGACTGTTTTCTGAAATGGCATTCTAGACTATAACACTTAATATGTTTTGTATGCTATAAACTTTACCATGTATATGTATTCCATCTTTCTATATCTTATTAATTAGTAGGCTATGTGCATCAAAATTATATACCACAGTAAACCACACCCTAACATACATTTTCAAATGTAAACAAAAATAATCTAGCTTTACAATGGTAGTAAGCCACAATAAATCTAACTTACCTTCCTGATCAAGTAGTAGACTACGTTACCAATAAAGACAGGCTTCCAAGGTTACTGGAACGCTAGCCAAGAGCCGCTGATGGTTGCCACAAAGTTGTTTTTGCCTACAACGTGTGCTTCAGCTGAATAGTCGCACATTATCTACCACAAAGTCACGCCCCACTTTGTAACAAATTAGTGCCTGTGAAATGTAGCTGTGCCTCACTCACCACTACGCGACGCGCGTATGGTTAGGGCGGGGCAGAGTCAACTTACAAAAAAAAAATCCTCACGCTCTAAAGTAATGGATCCACAATCTTCTCTCGTGTACTGTTCAGGAATGGACAAACAGCTATCATTCAACCTAGGGTTTAGGGCCACAAGGGGTCAACCCTATAACATTGAGATATTTTTCAATTATATGGAATTTTATAGAAATAATTGACAATAGTTCACGTGGCAAGGTGAGTAAATAGAAAAGTAAAATATAATTCAACAAAAAATCACAATGTTATGGCATACATGCAAGGGTAAGAAAATGATATACAAAATAATCGGCTTCTAAACTATGGCGGTAGCCGTGCAGTACTGCCATGAAGTCCGAAATGGTGACGGGGGTATTTCTTGAGATGCGATCAACTTTCAGTTTTCATTCCTGGTAGGTGCTTTTACTTGCTGGCCTGCATAAATAAAATAACTCAGGGAAAAGCAGAAGTTTAACACGCCCTAGCAACCGTTGCCTATTTGGCAGGTTTTTCATGCTCAAAGAGTGTGCCAGCAAAGGTGAAGTGTGAAAAAAATCCTAGTTGTCACCAGGGAATCGAACCCAGGAACCCCAGCTTTAGCCACCAGTGCTCTAGTCACTGAGCTACGACAACCCATGACTTTCCAAGACCTTCACATTTTACCTTTATACTGTTGAGTAGTACCGCTTGCTGCTGTCTCGTACTCAACTGATCACCAATTATGTGTCGTCAGAAAAAGTGGGAAAGTTTCAATCTAGTTTTTATGAAGGGTCAGAACTTGATAATTGTGATGATAAAGCCTTTTCAATCCACTATTTATGGCTCCACTCTGGAGGAGGGAATGTTTCCAGTCAACACCGAAAATGTGTTCTGAAGGCACATAATTGGTGGTCTGTTGAGTACGAGACTGTAGTAAGCGGTACTACTCAACAGTATAAAGGTAAAATGTGAAGGTCTTGGAAGTCGTGGGTTGTCGTAGCTCAGTGGTTAGAGCACTGGTGGCTAAAGCCAGGAGTCCTGGGTTCGATTCCCTAGTGACAACTAGGAATTTTTCACATTTTGCCTTTGCTTCACTCTAAACCCCTTTAAGTGAGAAAGATTCAATATGATATACTCTACATAGTAGCTATAACTATAATTTAATATTATTCATATGACACTGAACCTACTGATTTTTTATAAAAAAATCAATTTCTTTGTAATAGTATAACAAAATATTGCTTTAACTGCATTGTATGGTGTGATTACAGTGGCTATTTGAATTTATTAAACTCTTTGGTTCATTAATTTGATAGAAAAACCACTGTATTGTTTCATTACTTGAATAAACAAGTAGATGTGTTAGGTGGGTGTGGTTATATTGGCTGTACGAAAAAAGTGTGGCTTCCTATTCCCTTGTAATTTGCTTAGTATTGTAGAACGTGGTGCCATTTTGTTCATTTTTCTAATAATGCTTGATAAACAACAATTTATCACTATTCTCTATTAATATTTTATAAAATAGCACACTTATATTTCTTGAATGATATATACTTTCATCTGTCACGTTGCATCAGATGAATAATTGCGTAAAAAAACATATTTTTAGCATTTTTTTTTTTGTTACAGAAGGAGCAAACGGATGGTGGCAGTGAAGAATTGGTACCAATTGAATTCATGCAAGGAGGTGACAAAGACACAGAGAATGTCAGAGAACACTTCAATTCTTACTTTGATGATAAAGAAAAACACAAGACAGAAAATTTTTATGCAATAAAAACTAAACTTGTGGACAACAAAAGCACTCAGACTGAGGTGAAATATGCAGAAAATGAAAGTAGCATCAGAAAAACCTGTGACAAACTAGAGAGGGAGAACTCTGAACTTAAATCCGCAAAAGTCAAATTAGAAAAGCAAAAATTAATTTGCGAAGATCTGATATGTGATTTGAAGCAGCAAATAGAAAATCTGAATACAGAGCTGCAGAAAAGAGAAAGAGACAGGATTAAATTACAAGTTCGAATGAACAGTGAATCGGAATGTCGTCCTAAGAGGAGGAAGGAGGACAAAGGGAAATCTAGGGCGCCTGCTGGCAGTGACTCCTCGATGGGAGAAGGAAGCGAAGGGCATGAATCGGAGTTGGGCCACCCAGCCATGGA